>ODAI012008003.1_pt1 | contig 22083 bp, 16 predicted proteins | sample 1539321 | NCBI WGS metagenome assembly ODAI01 (sample SAMN02144231, study PRJEB22623) | gut metagenome | biome: sheep rumen | host: Ovis aries | place: New Zealand | reverse complement strand
TAGATGGACTAGAGATTCTAGAGGGACTAGATGGGCTAGAGATTCTAGAGGGACTAGATGGACTAGAGATTCTAGAGGGACTAGATGGGCTAGATATTCTAGAGGAACTGGAGACGGCTGGGCCGTAAGTGCTGCGCTGATGTTTGGGTTCGATGGTGGCACGAATCTGTTGTCCGCGGTCTGCTGCCGTCAAGGAATAGATTCGCTCAGGCTTATCATGCGTGACAGAAACGGGGATATTGTTACGATACCAGATGATACGCGACTCGTCGCGACGACCCTGCAAGTCGAGTTGATAGTCAAATTGCAGACAGTCCTTCCTCTGAACAATACGAGGGCGTTTCGTGAAAACAGGAGGAGGTAATATAGAGGGTTTTACAACTACATGACAAGCTGCCTCGCGTCCGTCTTCCGCAGAGGCTATGATACAAAAATCAGCCATTTCATCCGTGTTGTTGGTAGGGAGGACGGTGACGGTGCTACCGTTTACAGGACGAAGGGAAACGAAGGATTCAAAGCCCGAGGGGATGCTCCAACGGACAGTTTCAGGACAAGTAAGGAGAAGCGTATCCCGACCTGTCAGCAACGTCGCCTCATGCTGGCTGATGTCCAAATAGGGAGCTTTCTGCAAAGACTCGTTGAGCATCAAGGGTTGAAGCGTGTTTTGTGGCTGACGATTACCTACCAAGTATGGTTTTCCATTCAGCATGAAATTGCTTTGATAACAACGCAGCCAAGGCTGAGGATAAGCTGTCCAACCTATATAGACACTATCCGACGGAGTTCTGTAACGACAGTCAATCAGCGTAACAGGACCACCCTGCTTACAGAAATACAACTCACGGCTATCACTTTTTGCGTTGAAAAGGCAATTGATGAACATCGCACCAGCACCTCGCGTGCTCCAAAATGGTTTCTGCCCATAAAAATCGAAGTTACAGTCACGATAGATGGCCGTACCGTTCAGGGCATCATCGGTGCACTCGAAATGACAATCCTCATAATAGGAATAACGTGCGCCATTCAGCGGGTTCAAATTGAGGCGGCTGATAAAGCGTACCCGCCAAGCCTTTAGGGTGTCACCATGCACATAACCCACATGGGCTTGAGTGATGGCATCCGACCGTTTTGGTCGATTTAATCGGGGATTTTTGGGATATACCAAATCTACATTACAGTAGTTGCCCATCGTGAGATTCTCGACGTTTAGTGTCTTCACCCAGAAATCGAACATCGTAAAGTTGCCTATGGCACCCTGCGTCTGACCTCGCTGGGAGGCAAGCACCACATCCTCAGGAATGAGGCCCTGTCCTACCAGAGCCAGATAAGAGCAGCGAACCGTCATGCCAAATGGCTCACGACCCTTCTTTCCCACCTTCACGGTAGGATCGTCAGGGTCATCAATCCAATAGACTCCCGGTCGAATATAGACCGTCATCGGATTCTCTGCTGTACCCTCCTTGAAATGTGCAGCAGCCTCCTGAAAAGTCTTATAGACATTAGGGGAACCAGGAACTGCCTCCGCATCAACCATGATATGGAGGGAATCGAGGCTCTGAGCAAGAGCCACTACGGGCAAAAGAGCCCATAACAACAAAAGTCGGCGCATGTTTTAGTTTTAGTCTTTGTTCTTGTCTTTATAGATAATCTTGTTAGCACCAGACGTGAGTTCCAACTCGTCATGATGCATGGCAATAAAAGTATCGATATGACGCTTGCGTTTCTCTTCGAAGATTTCATCGATGGCTATCAGGATACCCGTCTCTTCCACATCACCGAAACCATAGTTGATGGCCGTTCCAAAGAGCTTCATCGTTGGTGAGAGTCCCATATAGGCATTGACCAATGGTGGAATATTATAGCCCAACTGACGAATCTCGCGATTGAGGATAAGGTAATCCTCCTTAAACGAATGACCACAGAAAAGAGCGTCCAGTTCTTGAGGATTCGTATCCATTTTCAGCGGTTTCATCGGTATGATAAGGTGCTCTTTATCATCAAAATACTTTTTCAGGAAATAGAGTATCATATCACGTCCTTTACGGATATAAGAAGGATACATCGTCATCTTTCCGAAATAGTATCGAACGTTAGGACGAATGACGGTCAAAGCGCCCAATCCATCCCATAAATTATCCAATGCAAAAAGACTCTTGGCACCCATGCGTGACGATTGATAAGGCAAGGAAACAAAAGACCTACCCAGCTCCACCGTCTGAGGCGCGTATTCTTTGATGAACTTTTCAGAGAAATGGAACATGTGACTCGTCGCAAGAATAGGTTGGCCTTGAGCATCATACTGCCAGTCGGTACCAGGCAGATAGCGATAGCCGCCAATGATCTCTTCCTCCTCAGGGTTCCATACTATCAACTGCTTATAACAATTCTCACAAGTATCGAACTCATCTATATCAGCCTCCTTGCCTGTTCCGCCACCTGCCTCACGGAAAGCTATCTCACGCAGTCTTCCTATCTCAAGCATTACATGAGGTGCATTATGTGCCGTGATGACATAAATCTCATTGTTGCTCTTGTTAGTCATACGCAACTGCTTGTCGGGCGTCAATTCGTTTTTAAGCAATTCTTTGCTGATAGGCTGGATAATTGGCTGTTCCATTGTTTGAAGTTATTATAGTTGTTATCTAGGCGGACTAGAGTTTATATACGATATCTTGAACATACTGTGCCCATTGGCGGGGCGTCTTGCTCTTATCAAACGTCTGCCAGGGGATGGGCTTTCCTATCCTTACTTCAAACGTTTTACCAACATTCTTGTACATCTCGTCAACCAAATAGAGCATCGCCAGATTAAAAGGCAAATATTTGTCACTGAAATTAGCCAACTTATAAAAGAAAGGGGAGTTCTGACCGCCAAAATGAATAGGCACCACGTCACGATGATACTCAACACTTTTCTGGATAAACGTCTTAGACCAAGGAATATCGCGGATAGTCCCGTCCTTCTGCCTACGGGAACAGATGCCTGCAGGATACATCAACATGTGGTACTGGCTCTCGAAACCCGCTTTTACCAAAGCAGGGAAGTTACGGCTCTGATGTCCAGTCTTATTAATGGGAATACAAAGAGGAGCCAATCCTGGAAGATTCATCAGAAGATCGTTGACCAAATAACGGAAGCGAGAGTCGAAATGACGACCGATAATAGCCCCTAACGCCACCCCGTCAGCACCCCCTAAGGGGTGATTGGACACAATGGTATATAGACGGCCATCGTCCTTTGAAGGCAAGTTTTCCATTCCTTTTATCTCCAAAGTCATCTGAAGATATCGGACACATTCTTCCAACCAGTCTGTCCCCACTTTATTACGCGAATCCCAAAGATAAGCATTCACCTGATCTTGATGAATGAGACGCTTCAACCACGACACCAATGGACGAGGTACCCATTTGGCCTTTGCGCCCATCTTGTCTTTCAGAATGTTATCAATATCAATAGTCTTCTCTGTAATTTGTCCCATTTTTCCATAATGTTACTAACAGTTTGCAAAGTTAGGAAAAACTTTGTGAATATGAATATTTTTCATAAAAAAAATACACCTGTTTTCATGTTTTAAAAATTATTCACTAAAAAAAGTGGAGAAAAGTGGGGGAATGTGGGGAGAAATGATTAACTTTGCACCCACAGTTATAAAAATAAAGAAGTACGCATGCGATTTTTAGGTAACATAGAAGCCAAAACAGATACGAAAGGACGTGCTTTCCTGCCTGCTATCTTCCGCAAGGTATTGCAAGCCGGAGGTAACGACCGACTCGTGTTACGCAAAGATGTTTTCCAGCCATGCCTCGTGCTTTACCCAGAAAGTGTATGGAACGAGCAAATGGACAGCATGCGCACCCGTCTTAATCGGTGGAACAAGCAGCAACAGCAGGTGTTCCGTCAGTTTGTCAGTGAAGTAGAGTTACTAACCCTTGACGGTAACGGGCGCTTCCTGATTCCCAAGCGCTACCTTCGTATGGCTTCCATAGAGCAGGACATCAAGTTCATCGGAATGGGAGACACCATTGAAATCTGGAGCAACTCCAAGGTTGAGGAGCAGCAAATGACACCTGAAGAATTTGGGCAAGCCTTGGAAGACCTCATGAAGAGTGAAGAGTAAAGAGTGAAAAATGGTCATAACAGCTGATACATATCACGTTCCCGTACTTCTCCGGGAAAGCGTTGACGGGCTGGCTATCCAGCCCGACGGCGTTTACGTGGATGTAACTTTCGGAGGGGGCGGTCATTCCAAGGAGATTCTGTCACGCCTCGGTTCGAAAGGTCACCTGTACAGCTTCGACCAGGACGCTGATGCAGAGAAAAACATTGTCAATGACGACAGGTTCACCTTTGTACGGAGCAACTTCAGATATCTCAACAACTGGATGCAATATTATGGTGTAGAGAAGATTGACGGGCTGTTGGCAGACCTAGGAGTATCAAGTCATCATTTCGACGACGAGACACGAGGCTTCTCCTTTCGCTTTGACGCACCTTTAGATATGCGTATGAACAAAAGGGCGGGACAAACTGCAGCAGACATACTGAACAACTATACAGAAGAGCAACTGGCTGATGTTTTTTATCTCTACGGAGAGATTAAAAATGCCAAGCGCATTGCGAAGACGATTTGTGAATACCGTCAGCAGAAACCCCTTCAGACTACTGCAGACCTGAGAGAGGCGACCAGTCCCATCATACATCCTGAGCGGGAGAAAAAGGAGACGGCAAAACTGTATCAGGCCCTTAGAATAGAGGTGAACCATGAGATGGAAGCCTTACGCGACATGCTTCTTAGTGCAACCAAGTTGCTTCGTCAAGGAGGGCGCCTCAGCGTTATTACTTACCATTCGTTGGAAGACCGCATCGTCAAAAACGTAATGAAAGCTGGCAACGCAGAAGGAAAAATAGAACAAGACTTCTATGGACGCCTCCATAGTCCGTTCCATTTAGTTAATAAGGTTGCCACTCCTTCAGAAGAGGAAGTTCAGAGCAATCCACGCAGTCGCAGTGCAAAACTTAGAATAGCAGAAAAGATATAAGAGACATGGCAGAAGACAACATAAGAGAAATCGACCTGGAGATTCAAGAAAACTCAGTAGTCCCAGAAAATCTGGAGGATCCAGAAAACAGTATAAAGGATACGCTCCAGAAGATCAAGGACACAGTCAGTGAGGAAGACCCCCACCCTTCTTCACAGTTGAACTTGCGTACTATTTTAGGTGGTGACTTGTTGACCACGCAAACGGTGCGCTCACAAATCTGGCTTTTTATCCTGATTGTTGGCTTCACTATTGTGTATGTGGCATTCCGTTACCAGTGTCAACAAGACATGATCAACATTGACCGCTTGGAGAATCAGTTGAAAGACGCTAAATTCAAGGCTCTCAGCTCTTCAAGCACCCTAACGGAGAAATGTCGTGAGAGTCATGTACTGGATATCCTGAAACAGAATAAAGACTCGCTATTGCATCAGGCAGACCAGCCACCATATATCATTCAGGTGCCCGAATGATAAAAATGAGAACTCGACCTTTGGTCGCTTTCTTGCTAAGGCAAGCGTCACCCTTCGGGATGCCGAGCGGACCTTTAGGTCTAAGAATGAGGAATGAGGAATGAGCAAATTTGATAATAATAAAGTAATGCCGCGCTACATGGCGATCGCCATTGTACTAACGCTCATAGGCTTTGCCATTATTGGCAAGGCACTCTACATCATGACCGTTAAGAAACAATATTGGACGGAAGTTGCCGACCGACTGAAGCGTGATTCCGTGAGCGTGAAGCCTGTTCGTGGAAACATTCTCAGTTGCGATGGTCAATTAATGGCCAGTAGCATACCAGAATACAGGATTTTCATTGATTTCCAAGCAGCAGCCTTTGAGAAAGACGACTCCTTGTGGCTCAGCAAAGTAGATTCTGTATGCGAAGAGCTCAGTAAAATATTCCCGTTGACAGCCAATGAGTTCAAAGTCCTGTTCGACAAAGGACGCCAGAAAGTCAATGGTAATGGTACCGTTGGAGCACGCCATTGGCCCATTTGGCCCAAGCGTATAGACTACAACACCTACACAGAGGTCAAGAAATTACCTTTCTTCAATATGCCCAGGTTCAAGAGCGGTTTCCACGAGGAAGAGTTCAATTCCCGTCGCCGTCCCTTCGGCTCTTTGGCTCAGCGCACTGTTGGCGGTATGTATGGAGCCAAGGACTCCGCCTATTTTGGACTGGAACTGTCCTATGACTCTGTATTAAGAGGAACACCCGGTATCACAGGACGCCGTAAAGTTCTGAACAAATACATGAATATACCCGTCACTATGCCTATTGACGGTGGTGATATTGTGACCACTATTGATGTGAACATGCAAGACTTGGCTGAGCGAGCTCTCCTTGACGAGTTAAAGCTTATCAACGGGGAGATGGGTGTTGCCATCCTCATGGAGGTGGAAACAGGCGATGTCAAGGCCATTGTCAACATGCAACGCTACTACGACAAGCAAGGCGATCCCTATTATGCAGAAACCGTCAATAGTGCCATCAGTTACCGATGTGAACCGGGTTCCGTATTCAAGGTTGCCTCTTTCCTCGTTGCCTTAGACGATGAACTGTCCATTGGAGGCAGTAAGATAGACACCAGCTACGTTATCCATACTGGCTGTGGAGTCATGCCCATGTACGGTCGTGAGATGAAAGACCACAACTGGCGACGCGGTGGTTATGGAGACATCAATATGGCTCGCACCCTAGAGGTTAGTTCAAACATTGGCGTGAGTCATGTTATCGACAAGATATACCACGACCAAGCTGAGCGTTATGTAAAAGGACTTCATCGTATCGGTATCGCTGAGGACCTGAAGTTACAAAATATCCTACCCGGTTATCGTCCACCAATTATCCGTATGCCTCATCGCAAGAAAAACGGTCGCTATGATGACAACTGGTATGCTACCACGCTACCCTGGATGTCTATTGGCTACGAGACACAGATAGCACCTATCAACACCGTAACTTTCTACAATGCCATTGCCAACAATGGCAAGATGATGAGACCACGTTTTGTCAAACAAGTCATGAAAAATGGCGAGGTCATCAAGGAGTTCCCTCCTGAGGTTATCAAAGAAAGTATTGCAAAACCCAAGGCACTAAAGACGATGCAAACCATTTTGGAACATGTCGTCAGTCAGGGACTCGGTCGTAAGGCAGGTTCAAAGCATTTCAAAGTAGCAGGAAAGACCGGAACAGCACAAGTTTCCCAGGGTAAAGCCGGTTATAAGAGCGGTACCGTTCAGTACTGGCTGTCTTTTGCTGGTTACTTCCCCGCAGACAATCCACGCTATTCATGTATTGTCTGCCTTAAGAAATCAGGTTTACCAGCCTCTGGTGGTGGTATGAGTGGTGTCGTCTTCCATCAAATTGCAGAAGGTGTGATGGCCCACAACCTGAAGATGAGCGTCAAAGATGCACATGACGAGCTATCTGTTGTCATCCCCGATGTTAAAGGTGGTAACGCAAAAGATGCCAACTATGTTATGGGAAAACTAGGTATCAACAAGCATGTGACACAAGCTGAAGAGCAGACAAAAGATAACATAACCCCCAACGTGGTGGGAATGGGTGCAAAAGATGCCGTTTACCAGTTGGAAAGCCGTGGACTACGCGTGAAACTTCATGGACGCGGAGTAGTAATGAAGCAAAGCTACCCTGCCGGCAAGAAAATTTTAAAAGGATGCGAGTGTGTTTTAACATTGGAATAAATCTATAAAATAAATAAGGTGTATGAAACTAAGCGAACTGCTTAAACTAATCAAGCCCATTACCATCATTGGTAACGCAGAGGCTGAGATTACAGGCGTGAACATCGACTCACGCAAGATAGAGAACGGCCATCTTTTCGTAGCTATCAAGGGTACACAGACTGATGGCCATCGTTTCATTCCTAAGGCGTTGGAACTTGGTGCCATTGCGGTGCTTTGCGAAGATATGCCTCAAGAGCAACAGCAAGGTGTCACTTACATCCAGGTGGCTTCTACCGAAGATGCCGTAGGACCTGTTGCCACTGTCTTTTATGGGGAGCCCTCTTTGAAACTTAAACTTGTTGGTGTGACAGGTACCAATGGTAAAACAACTATCGCCACCTTATTATATAATATGTTCCGCCAGTTCGGTCATAAATGCGGACTGCTTTCAACGGTATGCAACTACATCGAGGGCACGCCCATTCCCGCTGACCACACTACCCCTGACCCCATAGAGCTAAACCGCCTACTTCATCAAATGGTGGAGGCTGGCTGTGAGTATGCTTTTATGGAATGTTCCAGTCATGCCATTGCCCAAAAGCGCATTGGCGGACTTGTCTTTGCTGGTGGACTATTTACCAATCTCACCCGCGACCACTTGGACTATCATAAGACTTTCGAGAACTATCGTGATGCCAAGAAAGCTTTCTTTGACAGTCTTCCGAAAGAAGCCTTTGCCATTACCAATGCTGACGACAAGAACGGCAGTGTGATGGTACAGAACACGAAAGCCCAGGTAAAGACCTACTCAACACGCACAATGGCAGATTTCCGAGCACGCATCATCGAATGTCATTTTGAGGGTATGTATTTAGAGATCAACGGGCGCGAAGTAGGTGTTCAGTTTATTGGCAAATTCAATGTTTCCAATCTGCTGGCCGTATATGGAGCAGCTACCATGCTAGGAAAGAAACCTGAGGACATACTCGTTGTGCTGAGCACTTTAAAAAGTGTGGCTGGCAGACTAGAACCTATTCGTTCTCAAGATGGTATCACAGCCATTGTCGATTACGCTCACACCCCTGATGCTTTGGAAAACGTGTTAAATGCCATCCATGAGGTGTTAGAAGGGAAGCAAGGCAAGGTCATTACTGTCTGTGGAGCTGGAGGAAATCGTGATAAAGGAAAACGTCCGCTGATGGCACAAGAAGCCGTCAAGCAAAGCGACCGTGTCATTATCACTTCCGACAATCCTCGTAATGAAGAGCCACAAGATATTATCAACGACATGTTAGCAGGACTCACACCTGCTCAGATGAAAAAAGTAGTCTCTATTGTTGATCGCAAGGAAGCCATCCGTACTGCTTGTATGATGGCAGAAAAAGGCGATGTCATTCTCATCGCCGGTAAAGGGCACGAAGACTATCAGGAGATTAAGGGTGTCAAGCATCATTTTGACGACAGAGAGGTTGTAAGAGAGATTTTCGGGCTTTCATAAAGTTCAAAGATTAAAGTTTAAAGATTAAAGTTCAAAGAATAATGCTATACTATATCTTCAGATTCCTAGAGCAATATGATATACCAGGAGCGCACATCTGGTCGTATATCTCGTTCCGATCATTGCTTGCCCTTATCCTGTCACTAATCATCTCGGCATGGTTTGGTGAGTATTTCATCAAATGGATGAAACGTCGTAACATCTCAGAGACAGCTCGTGACCCAAGCATCGACCCGTTCGGAGTAGAAAAGAAAGGTGTACCCACCATGGGCGGTATTATCATTATCGTGTCCATCCTTATTCCCGTCTTGTTGTTGGGACGTATGCGAAATATCTACCTGTTGCTCATGATTGTAACCACGGTGTGGCTGGGGTTCCTGGGGTTTATGGACGACTACATCAAGATTTTCAAGAAAAACAAGGAAGGTCTGAAAGGTCTTTATAAGATTATCGGTCAGGTGAGTATCGGTTTCATTGTAGGACTTACACTATGGCTGAGTCCTGATGCTGTAGTACGTGAGAATATCACAGAGACACAAGATAATCAGGAGATAGTGGTCAAGCATCAGCCAGAGGCTGTCAAGTCACTGCAAACCACCATTCCCTTTATCAAGAACCACAACTTGAACTACTCCAATATCATGGCTTTCTGTGGCAAGTACAAGGTGGCCGCTGGTTGGATATTGTTCGTCATCATGACCATTATCGTGGTTACTGCCGTATCCAACGGTGCCAACTTGAACGACGGCATGGACGGTATGTGTGCGGGAAACTCAGCCATCATCGGAGTGGCGCTGCTGATCTTTGCCTACGTATCGTCCCACATTGTTTATTCCGCCTATTTCGATATCATGTATATCCCCGGCTCACAAGAGTTGGTCGTATTCCTAAGTGCCTTCATAGGAGCCATGATAGGTTTCCTATGGTACAATGCCTACCCCGCTCAGGTGTTCATGGGTGACACCGGCTCGCTGACCATCGGAGGAATCATCGGTGTTTGTTCTATTATTATCCACAAGGAGTTAATGCTCCCGATTCTCTGCGGCATCTTCTTTATCGAGAGCCTCAGCGTCATCATTCAGACACAATGGTTTAAATTACAGAAACGCAAGGGCAAAAGGGTGCGCGTCTTCCGTGCCACGCCCATCCATGATACATTCCGTCGATTGGATTCACAACTGGATGCTACAAGTACCTACATTCTCAAAGGATGGCCACACCGTCCATTCCATGAGTCAAAAATAACCATCCGTTTCTGGATTGTATCCATTATTTTAGCTGCATTAGCGATAATAACCCTAAAGGTAAGATAAAAGTGAAGGTCGCGATTTAGTGAGAACAGAGCTCAGCTTGCTTAAGCTATGTCGAACGTGAGCGAGCTCGATGTGAAACATCAATAGTGAAGAGTGAATAATTACCTACCGCAATGAAAAGAATTGTTATATTAGGAGCAGGCGAGAGTGGCGCAGGTGCCGCCGTCTTGGCCAAGAAAGAAGGATTTGAAGTCTTCGTCAGTGACATGTCGAAGATTAGCGACAAGTATAAGAAACTGATGGACGACCATCAGATAGAATGGGAAGAGGGACAGCATACGGAAGAAAAGATTCTGAATGCCGATGAAATCATCAAAAGTCCTGGTATTCCCGATACAGCACCTATGATAGTCAAGATCAAGGAGAAGGGTATTCATATCATCAGCGAGATAGAGTTTGCCGGTCGCTATACCCACTCTAAGATGATTTGTATCACGGGTTCAAATGGTAAGACCACGACAACCAGTCTGATTTATCACATCTTCAAAAAGGCTGGCTACGACGCAGGACTGGCTGGTAACATCGGTAACTCACTGGCCTTGCAGGTTGCTGAGGACCCACACGATTATTACATCATCGAGTTGAGTTCTTTCCAGTTGGATAATATGTACGACTTTCGTGCGAATATTGCCATCCTACTGAACATCACACCCGACCATCTTGACCGCTATGATTTCAAAATGCAGAACTATGTTGATTCGAAGATGCGCATCATCCAGAACCAAACACCTCAAGATGCTTTCATCTATTGGAACGATGACCCTATTATCAAAAAAGAATTAGAGAAATACAATATCCAGGCCATCCAATTCCCATTCTCTGAACTGAAGGAGAAAGGTTCCATCGGTTATATCGAGGAAGGAAAATATAAAATAGAAAAACCCGATCCGTTCAATATGGAGCAAGAGTCTCTCAGTCTGACGGGTAAACATAATATATACAACTCATTGGCAGCAGGCATCGCCACCAATATTGCAGGCATTCAAAAAGATGTCATCCGCGAGTCGTTGAGTGATTTCCCTGGCGTTGAACATCGCTTAGAGAAAGTATGTACTGTGCGTGGGGTACAATATATTAACGATTCGAAAGCCACCAATGTAGATGCCTGCTGGTACGCTTTGGAATCAATGAAGACCAAGACCATCCTCATTATAGGCGGCAAGGATAAGGGCAACGACTATGATCCTATAAAACCTCTGGTGAAAGAAAAATGTGCCGGACTGGTCTATTTGGGAGCAGACAATCAGAAATTGCATGACAATTTCGATGCTCTGGGTATTCCCGTTCGTGACACCCATTCCATGAAAGAATGTGTTCAGGCCTGCTATGAAATGGCAGAACCTGGCATGACGGTATTATTATCCCCTTGCTGTGCAAGTTTTGACCTTTTTAAAAATATGGAAGATCGTGGTGAACAGTTCAAGACCTTGGCTAAGGCTTTGTAAGTGAAAAATGTAAAACGAAAAGTGCGAGCGGTTAACACTATAATATGAACAAAAGAATAGGCAATATCTTCAAAGGTGACCGAGTCATATGGATGGTTTTCTTCTTCCTCTGTATGATCAGTATCGTAGAGGTTTTCTCTGCATCTAGCGGACTGACCTATAAGAGTCAGAACTACATTGGTCCTATCGTCTATCATGCCGGCACCATCATTGTCGGTGTTGTAGTCGCCATTGTTACGCTCAACATACCATGCCGCTATTTTAAATTGATGACACCATTTCTTATGCTTGTCTCCCTCATTACCTTGTTATGGGTGCTTCTTGCAGGTACCAAGGTAGGTGATGCTGGACGTTGGATTAACCTATTTGGCTTTACCTTTCAGCCGTCTGAGATAGCAAAGGGTACTGTTGTGCTGATAGTTGCACAAATATTAGCTGCTATGCAGCGAGAGAACGGAGCAGACCGGAATGCATTCAAATGGATTATGTGGATTACCATCCCCGCATGTTTCCTCATCGGTCTTGAGAACCTCTCCACCTCGGCTATGCTTTTTGCGGTTGTTTTCCTAATGATGTTCATCGGACTAGTTCCTTTACGCCAATTAGGCAAACTGGCAGGTACTATCATTCTGTTTGTGGTCTTTGCACTATCTATGGTCATGCTAGTGGGACATGATGCTACAGAAGACAATCAGGAACTGACAAAAGTTGAAAAGACAGAGCAACCCAAAAAGAAGAATACCATTGAAAAGATGTTCCATCGTGCTGATACATGGAAAAGTCGTATCAAGAAGTTTGGCAAGCCCAAGCCCACCCCACAGGAGTATGACCTTGATAAGGATGCACAGGTGGCTCACGCCAACATCGCTATTGTATCAAGTGGTGTCATTGGAAAAGGCCCTGGCAAGAGCACAGAGCGTGATTTCTTGTCACAAGCTTTTTCTGATTTTATCTATGCCATCATCATTGAGGAGTTAGGAATTATCGGTGCTTTTGCAGTGGTTTTCCTCTACATTATTCTACTCTATCGCTGTGCACGTATCGCCAGTCGTTGCGAAAACAACTTCCCTGCATTTCTTGCGATGGGTTTAGGATTGTTGCTTGTCATTCAGGCCACGTTTAATATGATGGTAGCTGTTGGACTTGCGCCTGTAACGGGACAGCCCTTACCATTGATATCAAAAGGCGGTACATCAACTATTATCAACTGTGCCTATATTGGTGCCATTCTAAGCGTCAGCAGGTCAGCAAAAATGAAGAAAGAAGAAAATATCAACTAAAATATGCGAAGAAAAGAAATTTAATTCGTAATTTTGCAAGGATTATATTATATATAAGTTTTTATGGACGAATTAAGAGTGATTATCAGTGGCGGTGGTACGGGAGGTCATATCTTCCCAGCCGTTTCTATTGCCAATGCCATCAAGGCATTGCGTCCCGAGGCTAAGATACTTTTCGTAGGGGCATTAGGTCGTATGGAGATGCAACGTGTTCCTGCTGCCGGCTACGAAATCAAAGGTCTTCCCATTCAAGGTTTCGACCGTAAAAATCTATTGAAGAATCTCAAGGTTCTCTACAAGATATGGAAGAGCCAGCGCATGGCGAAAAAAATCATCACAGAATTCCGTCCTCAAGTAGCTGTCGGAGTAGGTGGCTATGCCAGTGGTCCTACGCTCAACATGGCAGCAGCCAAGGGAATACCCTGTCTGTTACAGGAACAGAACTCATACGCAGGTGTCACCAATAAGCTACTAGCTAAAAAAGCAGCAAAGATTTGCGTGGCCTACGATGGAATGGAGCGATTTTTCCCTGCGGAAAAAATTATGATGACAGGAAATCCTGTTCGTCAGCAGTTGCTAGACACCACCATTAGCCACGAGGATGCTGTACGCTCCTTTGGTTTTGACCCTACAAAGAAGACTGTACTCATTGTTGGAGGTAGTCTAGGAGCACGTACACTCAACGAAAGTGTTTTACAACATCTTGACCAAATTCGTGAGAGCGATGTGCAGTTTATTTGGCAGACTGGGAAATACTATAGTGCAGAGATCAGCGAACGGATGAAGGGACAGAATGTGTCCAATCTCACCATTACCGATTTCATTAGTGACATGGGTGCCGCCTATAAGGCTGCTGACCTGGTAGTCAGTCGTGCAGGTGCCGGTTCTATCAGTGAATTCTGCCTACTCGGCAAACCTGTCATCCTCGTTCCCTCCCCTAATGTTGCAGAGGATCACCAGACTAAAAATGCTATGGCACTCGTCAATAAGCAGGCTGCCCTCTATATAAAAGACTCTGAAGCCGTCAACCAACTATTGCCATTGTCTATCAATACGGCCATGGATGATGCCAAATTGGAGAGTCTTCATGAGAATATTCTAAAGATGGCACTGCCTAACTCGGCAGAGATCATTGCTAAAGAAGTCATTAAGTTAAGTGAAAAGTGAAAAACGAAAAGTGAAAAAATTACTTCCGCTTAAAGAGTGAAAAAACGAAAAGTAAAAAGTGATATGAAAGATATCAATGCAGTATATTTCATCGGAGCAGGTGGCATTGGCATGAGTGCCATCGCCCGTTATTTCATCAAAAAAGGACTTGTTGTAGCTGGCTACGACAAGACTCCCAGTACCCTTACCCAGCAGTTGGAGAAAGAGGGTATGCTCATCCATTACACAGAAGATGTAGATGCGATTCCTGCTGCCTGCAAGCAGCCAGATAACTGTCTGGTCATCTATACCCCTGCCATTCCCGAGAGCCATCAGGAATTGCAGTATTTCCGCGCCAATGGCTTTGATATCCAAAAACGTGCACAGGTATTAGGAACCCTGACGCGCCAGCACAAGGGACTCTGCGTAGCCGGCACACACGGTAAGACCACCACGTCCACTATGTGTGCCCACATCATGCATAAAAGCCATCTTGACTGCAACGCATTCCTCGGTGGTATCTCCAAGAACTACGGCACCAACTATATCCTCTCCGACTCCGACTTCGTGGTGATTGAAGCCGACGAGTTCGACCGTTCGTTCCATTGGTTGTCGCCCTACATGACGGTGATTACCAGTACCGATCCCGACCATTTGGACATCTACGGCACCAAAGAGGCATATCTCGAGAGCTTCCGCCACTATACCGAGCTTATTCAGCCTGGGGGAGCACTTATCATCCATCGTGGATTGGAGATGAAGGAAAATATTCCGGCCAATGTACGCCGTTACGACTACGCTCTTACAGAGGGTGATTTCCATGCGGAGAACATAAAGATTGAAAATGGTGAGATTACTTTCGACTTTGTCTCACCTATCGAATCAGTTAAAGATATAGAGTTAGGCCAACCTGTACCTATCAATATCGAAAATGGTATTGCCGCTATGGCAATGGCTCAGCTGGCAGGCTGCTCTTCAGACGAGCTTCGCTATGGCATGCAGACCTACGGAGGTGTAGATCGACGCTTCGACTTCAAAATCAAGAACGAGCGTCTAGTATTTCTCAGTGACTATGCCCACCACCCGAAAGAAATCTATCAAAGTGCCAAGAGCATCCGTGAGTTATATAAGAACCGTAAGATCACTGCCATCTTCCAACCCCATCTCTACACCCGCACTCGAGATTTCTATAAAGACTTTGCTGATGCGCTGAGCCTGCTTGACGAGGTTATCCTCACCGAGATATATCCTGCTCGTGAATTACCCATAGAGGGAGTCACATCAAAACTTATCTATGACAACCTACGTCCAGGTATAGAGAAGCAAATCATCCAAAAAGCTGATGTACTGCAATTCATCAAAGAACATACCTTCGATGTACTCATCGTTTTAGGAGCTGGTGACCTTGACAATCAAGTGCCAGAAATCACCAAGATACTAAATAGCAAATTATAACAATGACGTTCAACTGGAAAAGAACAGCAATCGTACTAACCGACGCCCTCCTGGCAATTTACCTAGTACTGGCCATCACGGCTTTCAACAGCCCTGATGAAGTAAACAGCACGTGCAACGAGGTAAGCATACACATCGAGGACGGTCTCGTCATGGGATTCCTGAACGTCAATGAAGTAAAAGGACAACTGCAACGTGCAAAACTGTATCCTTTAGGTGATGTTATGGAGAATGTCAGCACCCGCAAGATAGAGGAAGCACTAAAGCAAAACCCCTTTGTAGAACAAGCACAATGCTATAAGACACAAACAGGTCGTGTCCATATCACACTGAGCCAGCGTATGCCTGTCATCCGCATCAAAGCTGATAACGGTGAAGACTATTATGTCGATGAGCATGGAGATATCATGCCGTACACTCACTATGCCAACGAAATTGTAGTGGCTACAGGTGCCATTACCAAGACATATGCTCAGAAAACACTCACGAAGGTTGGCAACTTCCTTGTCAAGAACCATTTATGGCGCAGTCAGGTAGAGCAAGTCAATGTCCTTTCTGACGGGACTATTGAGATTGTACCACGTGTGGGTGATCATATTGTCTATCTTGGCATGCCTTTCGATCTTGAGCAGAAGTTCAAGCGTCTGGAAAAATTTTATCGATATGGGCTCAGCGAAGCTGGGTGGAACAAATACTCCTATATCAATCTAGAGTTTAGAAATCAGATTATCTGTAAGAAACGTAACATTAAGGTAACAGACATTTAGTAATTAGTTAAAAATATGGTGTCAAAGGATTTTATCGTAGCTATCGAACTTGGGTCATCCAAAATGACCGGAATTGCGGGTAAGAAAAACCTCGACGGAAGTATTCAAGTGTTGGCTTGCGTCAAAGAGGATTCCACCGCATGTATCCACAAGGGTGTGGTTTACAACATAGACAAGACTGCCCAATGCCTGACCAGCATCATTAACAAGCTGGAGAAACAACTCAAGACTACCATTACGCAGGTCTATGTCGGCGTAGGTGGACAGTCTATTCGCTCTGTTCGTAATGTCATTACCAAGGAAATGTCCACAGAAGCTCCCATTTCACAAGATATGGTAATTGAACTGATGGATGCTAACCGCAACATGAGATACCCAGATTTAGAAATTCTCGATGCTGCAGTACAGGAGTATAAGGTTGATTCACAGTATCAACTCGACCCCGTAGGCATTCCTTGTACACGTTTTGAAGGCAACTTCCTCAATATTCTACAGCGCAAGACATTCTATAAGAACCTCAACAGTTGCTTCGAAGCCGCTAACATCAATGTTGCAGAAATGTATCTTGCCCCTTTGGCTCTTGCTGATAGTGTACTTACAGAGGCTGAACGCCGTTCTGGTTGTGCCCTCGTTGATTTGGGTGCAGATACCACGACTGTAAGTGTCTATTCTAAAAACATTCTTCGCCACATTGCGGTCATACCCCTAGGTTCCAATAACATCACCAAAGACATCGCTTCCCTGCAGATGGAAGAGGCTGATGCTGAAAGGATGAAATTAAAATATGGCTGTGCATATACCGAAAACGGCGACATTGATAATAACCTGAAATACTCCATTGATTCCGAGCGTCAGGTAGAGGCTCGCAAATTCATTGAGATTGTAGAGGGACGTATGGAGGAAATCATTGCCAACGTATGGTGCCAGGTTCCTGAGGATTATTGCGACAAGCTCCTAGGTGGCATTATACTGACTGGTGGCGGTTCAAATATGGAAAATATTGAGATGGCTTTCCGCAATTACACCCATGTAGATAAAATCCGAGTTGCAAAATTCGTCACTCAAACCATTACCTCCAACATCAATGAAATCAATATCCGCGATGGTAAGATGAACACCGTATTAGGACTGCTTGCCAAGGGGGACATCAATTGTGCGGGCGAAGAATTCGATCCAAATGGCAATCTCTTTGCTACGCCTAAACAGGTACAGGTTGATGCTGCAACAGAACAGCGTCGCGCCCGTCAAGCTACAGAAATCCCTGCAGGAGTTGTCCGTACCGCAGAGGAAATCAGACGAGCTGACGAGGAAGCCCGTCTAAAACGTGAAGAAGAAGAGCGTCAAGCTCGTGAGAAAGCGGAAGAAGAGGCTCGCGAGGCAGAACGTATCCGTAAAGAGAACAGCATCTGGAGTAAAGGCTGGAAAAAACTCAAGAATTTCGGAGAAACTATTCTTGGTCCTGAAGAGGAGTAATCAGAGTTGTCATAATTACTAATTTCTAATCTAGAGAAAAATGGATAATAACATATTGCTCGACTTCGGCGAGCCAGAAAGAGAAAAAAGCATCATTAAAGTTATAGGTGTAGGAGGTGGTGGCGGCAACGCTGTCAACCACATGTATCGCGAAGGCATCCACGATGTATCCTTCGTACTCTGCAATACAGACAATCAGGCATTGAATGATTCTCCCGTTCCCGTTCATCTGCAATTGGGTAAAGAAGGACTAGGTGCTGGTAACCGTCCTGAGAAGGCTCGTATAGCCGCAGAGGAGAGTCTGGAAGACATCAAACAGGTATTGGACGATGGTACCCGTATGGCCTTTATCACAGCAGGCATGGGTGGTGGTACGGGTACTGGTGCAGCGCCTGTCATTGCCCGTGTATCCAAAGAGATGGGTATTCTCACCGTTGGCATTGTCACCATTCCTTTCCGTTTCGAGGGCGACCGCAAGATTGACCAAGCACTTGACGGTGTTGAGGAGATGCAAAAGCATGTCGATGCCTTATTGGTTATCAACAACGAACGACTGCGTGAGATTTATCCTGAACTGACAGTTCTTGATGCCTTCGGAAAGGCTGATGACACCTTGTCTGTAGCAGCGAAGTCTATTGCAGAAATCATTACCGTTCATGGACTTATCAACCTTGACTTCAACGATGTAAAGACGGTTCTCAAAGACGGTGGAGTAGCTATTATGTCCACAGGTTACGGTGAGGGAGAAGGTCGTGTAAAGAAAGCTATTGATGACGCACTTAATTCACCTCTACTCAATGAGAATGACGTTTTCAATTCTAAGAAAATATTGCTCAGCATCTCATTTGCCGGCTCTAAGGACGGAAAAGATTCGCTGATGATGGAGGAAATGAATGACGTCAACGATTTCATGGCACGTTTTGGTAATGACTTTGAAATTAAATGGGGATTGGCTACTGATCCAGAACTTGGCAAGAAGGTAAAAGTTACCATTCTAGCAACTGGTTTTGGTATTGACAGTGTTGATGGTATGACTAATCACCGACAGCGCCATAACACCCAAGAGGAAGCCACTCGTATTGCTGAGGAACAGGAGAAAGAAGCACAACGTCAGGATCGTCGTAGCCGCTTCTATGGAGATCCTGCCAACAGCAAGCGTTACAAGCGTCGTCCACACATCTATCTATTCCGTCCTGAGGATCTTGATAACGATGATGTCATCTCGGCTGTTGAGCAGACACCAACCTACAAGCGCACACGTGAAATTCTGGACAGCATCTACCAACAAGCCAGTGGTGAAGGTCCACAGATGACTAACGATAAACCTGCGGAACGCGAAGAGCCCATTCAGGGTACCATTAAATTCGCATAATAACATTATCATGAATAAAACGCTGGGCACTGATGCGGTTCGTTGCATCGGTGCCCAGCAATTTTATTACACGTTGAAATCTCGAATTGTCAATCTTCTAATTGTCAATTCCTAGAATTCCATCTTATCGAGTTCGTCGGAGAAGTCCTTAGGCTCATTAGAGGGCTCATGGTACTCCTCATTTCGCTCACGGCGCTCACCGCGTTCAGGACGTGGGCGACGCTCACCACGATCGTTATGATCAGGACGTGGACGACGTTCTCCGCGCTCTGGGCGCTCACGGCGACGCTGCTGTGGCTCAACATAGTCAGCGGGCTTTTCAACAAGTACACGGTGCGAGAGCTTGAATTTACCAGTCTTTGGGTCAATCTCCAGCAATTTCACGGTAATCTTGTCACCCTCCTTGATACCAGCTTCCTCTACTGTCTCCAAGCGCTTCCAGTCAATCTCTGAAATGTGCAGCAGACCATCCTTTCCTGGCATGAACTCTACGAAGCATCCATAAGGCATAATAGAACGAACCGTTCCCTCATAAACCTCACCTACTTCTGGAATAGCTACAATAGCCTTGATCTTGGCAATAGCAGCATCAATGGCCTCCTTGTTAGGACCGCTCACCTGAATCTTACCAACACCGTCTTCCTCGTCGATGGTGATGGTAGCACCGGTATCCTCCTGCATCTGCTGGATAATCTTTCCGCCAGGACCAATCACTGCACCGATGAACTCCTTAGGAATCTCGAAAGCTTCGATACGTGGAACCTGTGGCTTCAGTTCAGCGCGTGGTTCGGCAATGGTGTCTGTAATGCACTTCAGAATATGCTCACGACCGGCCTTAGCCTGCATCAGAGCCTTCTCCAGAATGTCGAACGACAGACCGTCGCACTTGATATCCATCTGGGTAGCAGTCAGACCGTCCTTCGTACCAGTGGTCTTAAAGTCCATATCGCCCAAGTGGTCCTCATCGCCGAGGATATCGCTCAGTACGGCATACTTGTCCTCACCGGGGTTCTTAATCAGACCCATAGCAATACCGCTGACGGGTTTCTTCATGGGAACACCAGCATCCATCAGCGCCAGCGTACCAGCACAGACGGTAGCCATTGATGAAGAACCGTTAGACTCCATTATCTGGCTGACTACACGAACGGTGTAGGGGAAGTCTGCAGGAATCATCTCCTTCAGGCCACGCCATGCCAGGTGTCCGTGACCAATCTCACGACGACCTACGCCACGCTGAGCCTTGGCCTCACCTGTACAGAATGGGGGGAAGTTATAGTGCAGCAGGAAGCGCTGATAACTCTTATCCAACACGTCATCAACCAGTTTCTCATCGAGTTTTGTACCCAAAGTTACCGTTGTCAGTGACTGGGTCTCGCCACGGGTAAAGATAGAACTTCCGTGAGGCATGGGCAGCGGAGAAACCTCGCACCAGATAGGACGAATCTCGTCAGTCTTACGACCATCCAGACGAATACCTTCGTCCAGGATGCAACGGCGCATGGCGTCGCGCTCTACATCGTGGTAGTAGCGGTCCATCATGGCCTCGTATTCATCCTTGGAAATCTCAGAAGTCTCTGTGATTTCTGTATGCTCAGCAAAGAACTTCTCTTTGAAATCAGCGAGAATCTTCTCGAAGGCATCAGCACGGTCCTGCTTGGGCAGAGCCTGCTTGGTGATGTCGTAGGCGGGCTGATACAATTCCTTGTTCATCTGCTCACGCAGAGCCTCGTCATTCACCTCGTGGTTATACTCACGCTTTACATCCTTACCGAGCTCCTTGCTCAACTCTGCCTGCAGCTCACACATGGGCTTGATGGCATCCATGGCAGCCTTCAAGGCACCCAGCAAATCCTGCTCTGATACTTCCTTCATCTCACCCTCTACCATCATGATGTTCTCAGCAGAGGCACCTACCATGATGTCCATATCGGCTTCCTTCATCTGTTCGAAGGTAGGATCGATAACGTACTCACCATTGATACGGGCTACGCGAACCTCAGAGATGGGGCACTCGAAGGGGATATCTGAACATGCCAACGCTGCTGATGCTGCAAAACCTGCCAAAGCATCAGGCTGGTCAACACCATCGGCGCTGAACAGCATTACGTTGACATAAACTTCTGCGTGATAGTTGGAGGGGAACAGCGGACGGAGCACACGGTCAACCAGACGACTGGTCAGAATCTCGTTGTCCGAGGCTTTACCCTCGCGCTTGGTGAAGCCACCGGGGAAACGGCCTGCGGCGGCGTACTGCTCTCTGTAGTCAACCTGCAGAGGCATAAAATCTGTTCCGGGAACTGCATCTTTTGCGGCACAAACAGTAGCCAGCAGCACGGTATTGTTCATGCGGAGCATTACACTTCCGTCGGCCTGCTTTGCCACTTTCCCGGTCTCAATTGTGATGGTTCTTCCATCAGGCAACTGAATACTTTTCGTAATTACGTTCATCTTGAAATTAAAACATCTAAAAAATAAAAAATATTTGCGATTGTCTGCAAATTGGGCACAAAGGTACACATTATTATAAAAAGAAAAGAAGAAACAACGAATAATTATTGTTTTTTAGGAAAATACTTTGGTTTTCTCCCTTTTTTTCG
>ODAI010365973.1_pt1 | contig 22088 bp, 35 predicted proteins | sample 1539321 | NCBI WGS metagenome assembly ODAI01 (sample SAMN02144231, study PRJEB22623) | gut metagenome | biome: sheep rumen | host: Ovis aries | place: New Zealand | reverse complement strand
TTGATTAGATAATCGTCAAACAAGTGGCTAGGTCCGAAATACATCGAACGGGTATCACCGCCAAGAGCAGCTTCCATTTTCTTGTTGAACTGGTCCATTTCGTTCTCAATACCCTTACGAAGCTCTAGCAGCTTTTCGAGTTCTTCGGTAAGTCTTTTTTCTTCGTTTGCCATATAAACCTCTTTTACCAAAATATACATACTTTTTTCTCGCCTGTCAAGGGAAAATACCTAATTATTTTTCAAAAATATCTTGCCAAGATAAACAGAATATACTATATTAAATCACAGAACCAAGGAATTACACATGGCAACTAAAAAACCTACACAAGAAAATACTCCGTCCTGCAGCTTCTGCGGAAAGCCTCTTACCCCGATGTCGAAAGCAGTAAGCGGGATGTACGCAACGATTTGCGAAGACTGCGTAAAGCTCGCCAGTGGCATGATGATTGCAAAATCCCCCATGCCCACGGAACCTAAGCCAAAGAAAGCGGCAGCGCTTCCATCCCCGCACAAGATTAAGGAACACCTCGACCAGTTCGTTATCGGCCAGGACAAGGCCAAGGAAGCACTTTCTATCGCCGTGTACAACCATTACAAGCGTCTGGACTACAACGCAATCCGTTCGGACGACGATGTGGAAATCGAGAAGTCTAATGTCCTTCTCGTGGGACCTACTGGGTGCGGAAAGACGATGCTTGCAAGGGCTATCGCCAAGATGCTCGACGTGCCGTTCGCAATCGCCGATGCAACCGTCCTGAGCGAAGCAGGCTATGTGGGCGAAGATGTGGACAGCATCATATCCCGTCTCCTCCAGGCTGCAGACATGGATGCGGTCGCCGCTGAACATGGAATCATCTTCCTCGACGAAATCGACAAGATTGCAAGGAAGAGTTCCAACCCCTCTATCACCCGAGACGTTTCTGGCGAAGGTGTTCAGCAGGGCCTGTTGAAACTCCTTGAAGGAACCGAGGCCAAAATCAATCCGCAGGGCGGACGAAAGCACCCCGAGCAGAAACTTATTTCAATTGACACTAGGAACATCCTCTTCATCTGCGGTGGAGCGTTCGAGGGTCTGGAAGACATCATTTCCGAGCGTACCGAGAGCGGCGGTATGGGTTTCGGTGCTACAATCCACAAGAAGGAAACGAAGAGCCTCAGCGAACTGTTCGAGAAGTGCGAACCCGATGACCTCGTGAAGTTCGGCCTCATGCCTGAACTGGTCGGACGACTTCCAGTTACCGTCGCCCTCGATGAACTTGACGAAGAAGCCCTCCGTCGCATCCTGACCGAACCGAAGAACGCCATCATCAAGCAGTACACCAAGCTGCTGGAACTCGACGGGATTTCCCTCACGTTCGACGAAGAAGCCCTCGGTGAAATCGCAAGGCTGACAATCGACCGTCATACGGGCGCTCGTGGCCTCCGTTCAATCGTAGAAGAGTTGCTCCATAACGCAATGTTCATGGGCCCCGACAGCGAACAGAAGGAAATCCACATCACACAAGACATGGTGGTGGAACACTTCAATATCCAAGAACGGAAAGCATCCTAGAAAACGTAATCATATTGAAAAAGCCAGCGATTTCTCGCTGGCTTTCTTTTATCCCTCTCTCTCGTCTTCGGGACTTTCTTCACATGTAACCCGTCCAGGTTTGAAAATCAGGTCGGCATGTGCTTTCATTTCTTTGGTTATCGCAGCTACGATATTCCAGTCAGGTTCAAGCAGGGATGATTCCAGTTCCTTGAACTTCTTGGAAACCCATATTCTCCACGAGGCAAGCTTTCCGTACTCATCAAGCATGCTTTCAACCCAGTTGTTAATTTCAGCATCACTCCATTCCTTGTAGTCACCAAGCAATGATGTTCCAATCAGTCCAACCGCATCCTGAACATGGATGAACTCGTACTTGTCCTTCGGTGGATACTTCATGGTCACACACGGGGAGTGTTCCTTGTCGTTTACAACCGACCTGAACACGACACCGAAATCGTAATGGTCATTTCCGTAATATACGTCCAAAGTTATTTCAGTTTCAGACGCCTTCTTAAAGGCATATACCATTCCTCCGATTATCCGTTCATGACAAGCTAGGATAGACGGCCCACCTTCACATACACCTTTCCACAATCTGTCGATTAGACTCATAGCATCCTCCATTAACCATCGAACCATGCGGCACAGGCTTTAATGAAGGTCTTGTCACCTTCCTTGACTTCACGGACTTCGGAACGCTCCCATTCGTAGTCACCCACTTCGGTAAAGTCATCAGAGAGGTCTTTCATTTCCTGATAGTTGCTTGCCTTGTGGTAGTCATTCAGATGGTACAGCAAATCGTCAATCGGGTTTCCGTCATTGCGATGCTGTACGGTAAGCCGTATGAACGTCTCGACAAAGTCCACTTGCAATTTACCGATGCTTTCAGGATAATTCTCACATAGGTATTTTGCATAGTCCTTGACTTCGACAATGTTATCGGTCTTGTCATACGGAGTATTTTCAGCCAGCGGGTTGCTACGAAGCCAAATCAAGTTAGGGTCTCCTGCAACGAACCTTTCCCATTTGTCCTTCGGGGTATAGGTCATCACATGAGCCGAGGAAGAATTGGTTTCAAATACGCCCAATCTAATTGTTTTCATATTATCCTCTAAGATAAAAAGCGGATAGTTGCACACCATCCGCTTTGATAAAGTCTAATTAACTTAGAACTTCACTGTCGGTGCCACGTCAGCACCAGTCACTGCGGAGAACGGAACCTTCGGGGTCACGCCTGCGATACCAGCAACGAGAACGCCAGGGAAGGTTCTCACCTTGTTGTTCAAGTCGTTCACAGACTTGTTGAACTGGCGTCTGGCTTCTGCGATACGGTTTTCGCATCCTTCAAGTTCCACACGGAGGTCTCGGAAAGCGGCATTGGCCTTCAAGTTGGGATAGTTTTCAGTAAGCATCATGAGACGCTGCAATGCACCACCGAGGCTGTTCTGAGCTTCCTGGAAGCGCTTCATTGCACGTTCGTCGCCAAGCATGCTTTCATCCATCTTCATCACGCCACCCATGCGGCTGCGTGCTTCGATGACTTCGGTGAGCGTGCTCTTTTCAAAGTTTGCCTCACCCTTCACCGATTCGACGATGTTCGGGATAAGGTCGTAACGACGCTGATACTGGTTTTCGACATTGGCCCAGCTCATCTGCACACCGTTTTCAAGGGTGCGGATGCCGTTGAACTGTCCGATAAGCGTTGCTCCGCCGATGAATGCGAGAACAGCGAGAACGATAAGGATGATTTTGCCCGTAGACATGGTTATTTACCTCTTTGTTTTAATGTTTTGGTTAAAATATAGTATTTAATTTAATTCTTGTCAAGGCTACCAGCCACCGTGACTTCCGCCACCGCCGAACCCGCCTCCACCGAAGCCACGGCCACCACCTCCACCGCCTTTACCAAGGCAGGAAAGGATGAGTAGCAAACCGCTCAAACACGGAATGTCGGTGACCGCTTCGATGATGCCCAACAGGATGAAAACTGCGATGACAATGAAGATAATCAGGCCCTTCTGCCAACCTTGGAGATGGTCTCCTTCGACAGGAGCGAGCTGTGCCGTATCGAGTGTTGCAGACAGAGCAATCTTCTTCTCTTCCTGCACCTTCTGTGCAATCATGCTGGCAAGCTTGATGGCACCCTGACCTCCCTTACCCTGTTGCAATGCGGGGATAAGAGAGACTTCCTGCATGTGTTCCACAAGGACATCTGGCAGATAGCCTTCCGAACCGTAGCCAACCTGCACGCCTCTCAGATGCGGCTCCATTACGACATAGATTAGGACACCCTCGTTGGAATCCTTGCTGCAAATCGCCCACTTCTGGGCAACCTTCAAACTGAATTCAACTGGGTCTTGACCGTCAATCGACTTGAATGTGGCCAAGGCAAGACCGAAGTTGGCGTTCTTTGCAAGGTCAGCGGCGATTGCATTGAACTGGTACACTTCGTTTGCAGACATGATGCCAGCACCGTCGTACACAAATGTGTTTTTCGGTGTCGGCGGTATCTCGATAGCGGATGCCATCGAGAACAAGAACAATAATACGAATAGAATTTTCTTCATTTTCTCCTCTTTTAGCTATGCCAGAACGTTAATGACATTTGTTTCCTGAGAAGGTCACGAGGCATGTCGTATTTCTTTCCCGCAAGGTCGTCCCTCCAATCCTCTGGACCAAAGTACGACATCGCATCAGCGAAAGAGTCTCCCGTAAGGCAATTACCAGAGATGCCAATGTAATGGGCCAGCTTAGGGCAGTCGGGATAGTCGCTATCCTCATGGAACCTAGCTACCATGGCATCGTATTCGTCACGGTCCATGTCTGCAGGGTCGAACTCACAGTTCCTGTAATCCTGCGGCTCATCCCCGTCGATGACAACCTTGTCGCCATCAACTGTCAATGCATAGCAACGGTAGTCCTTTATTTCTGGAAGACCGAACTCCTGATACACTCCATTGAGCAGTTCAAGGAAATCCTTATGGTTCTTTTCCCTGATATCCTTCCGCACCTTGTAGACAACGCCCTTGTCTCCGTCAATTCTCCATTCTGTAAGAACGGAATATACAGAATGTGCGGCAAGATACTGGATAATCCGCTTGACATCGTGAGTGTAGCACTTCGGGTTGCCAGACTGCCAGAAAGTATCCAGCTCGATTTCGAGCAATCCGTTCTCGTCAGGCAGCGGGAACTCCGACTTGTCGCGTAGGGCAGGTTCCGTTCCCTTAGGATAACTGAAAGCATGCTCGGACGACGAGTTGGTTTCGAACACGTTCATTCTGATTGTTCTCATAGCATTACCAAATTGAATCGTTGTCGTTAAGAATCTTGATTACAGAGGCACTGAACACGAAATTGAACAGCTCCTCTGGGTCGTCAAGCATGTTGCCAATGTGACGGCTGTCTTCGTCTGCGGCAGGTGCGCTCTGGTGGTCGATGTAGCCAGACGGTTCATCCTTGAAGTCGAAATCGACGATAACGCCATGTTCCTCGAAGTATTCCTGAATAGCAGGGAGCCTGTCACGGAGGCCTTCACCGAAGATATACTTGCCCGCCACGAGAGCGTAGTCTAGGTGGTCGTCGGGAGTTTCCACGTCGGGGCCGTCCCAACCATACTCACCGCTACCGCTTACCCTGATGCGTGGATAACGCTTCGGGTCAAACTTGCGTTCATTCGTGATGCTGAACGAATGACAGCTAGAACTGTTTGTTTCAAAGACTGATTGTCTTATCGTTTTCATTTTTACCATCCTTGTGTAGTAATCTGAAGAAGGTCGTGAATGTTTTCTTTTCCAGTGAACGGATAACGCTTGTCCAAAGCGGCTGTGCTCATACGGGCAACCTGCATGTTGGGAACGTCGATGTACATTGTCGCACAGGCAATGTTTCCGTCAGCGTCCATAACATCCGTGTCAGAACCCTGGAACAGGGTATCATAACGGGCGTCGGAAATGTTGAGCAACGCCTTCGGGTTAAGCTGTTCGATACCGAGGCAGTCAAACGAGATTACCTTGAACGGATTGATATTGGTTGAACCAATCCGTACCAACAGGCTCTGCAACCACTTGATGTTCGCCTTGATTTCTTCGGACTGCTTTTCGAGCAAAGTGTGACCACGACGCAAGTCCTTGTAGCCAAGGATAAGAATCTTGCGGCCAAACAGGGGGGCAACATCGTTTTCCGAAAGGATGCCCGCAATCGTGTGGATGACAACATTGTTTCCGAGAGTGTCGATAAACGCAAAGTCGTCCTTGTTGCTTGCATCGGTCAGCGAAATGCCAATTCCGTGAACAAGGCCTTCACCTACAATCTTGCAGATGAGGTCCTTGTACGGTCTCAGGTGACGCTGGTTGATGGTGATGTTCGCAATGACCCCCTGTTCCTTCAAGCGTTCGAGGAACCATACGAGGTCAGGGTGAGCCAATGCGTTGCCCCCGCCCACAGCGCATTCCGTACCAGCATGCAGGGTTGCAATCATCGGTTCCAAAGCACGAAGGTCTCCATGCTTTCCATTCACAGTGGAGTTTTCGTGACAATATACGCAACCGCCATCGCACTGGTCGGTGATTTTAATGTCGAAGTTCTCTGGAAAATCATAAGTGAAATGGTCGGCCTTGGGGTCGATTGTTTCTTTGATTTTGGTGCCATCGGAATAGATGGTCACCTTGTGGTTTCCGTTTGTATATGTGTTAAGTTTCTTGTCCATTTCAAATTCTCTTTGTTAGTCGTCCCACATTGAACGGTGCTTCGTCTGTTCGATGAAACCATCAGGATAGTACAACTGGTTGGACATTCCTTCATAGGTTCCAGACAGGTGCACAATTTCGGACATTGCCTTTTCGTACGTCTGGCAAGCAACGCAATGCCCGCACCGTCCCTTGTAGGTCGGCGAATAGCAGAAAGTGCAGAGTTCGGTCGGGAAGTGGTAATGGTTCAGGTTACGGATAATGTCAGCCTTGGTCAAGAACTGCAGGGGGAAGCTGAACATGATGTTCTTCTGGCCGGCCACGGCCAGCAGGTGTTCCTGTGCGGCAAGGATATTGTGAGAACTGTGCCAGAAATCGTCGCCACGATGATATCCGAAGTGGTAGCAAGCGTTGTTACGGCCACCCATAGCAACCATCGAAAGCATAAATGGCTGCTGGAACAGGGACGGTTCAGCACCAGTCCAACCAATCATGTCGCCTTCAAGCTTCATGTAATCACGGTTCGGCTCGTAGTCGTACTTCTTGGCGAGATATTCGAGGATTTTTTCCTGGGCTGCAATTTCAGAAGTGAAATGACGGTTTTCACCAAACTGTCTGCACTGGAAAGTAAGCAACCTGGGTTTAATGCCCTTTTCAAGCAGGTCAACCAAAATCAAGGTGCTGTCAAAGCCACCACTGAAAACAACAACATTCTGCTTAATCCCGTCAAATTTCTTGGTAATCGGCCTTACGTCAAGCGGCTTAGGGGCAACTTCATGTGCGGGTTCAGCTTCCTTTTCGGGCATAACGTCTTCCATCGGAGACTCGCCTTCGTCCGCACAATCCACAAGTTCTTCCGCCTTCTTCGCCATAATCCTGTCAAGAAGATGTTCCTTCTTTTCGGACTTGCGCTTTTCCTTCCCGAAATTGTCAGCGATATGTTTAAGCGTTTTGAGAGTTCTGGTGTTTTTTGCTTTTGTCATATGAGACCTTTTGTTGATGTTGTTTTTCATCAATATAGAATATTAAATCCGTCTTGTCAAGTAAATACTTGACATTTTCGTAAAATTAACTATATTATTACAGTAAACCAAACACAAAAGGAAATACAATGGACGCTATTCACATGTACATGTACGAACTCTTAATCTATTCGGCAATAATCACCTCGATTTCTTTGCTATTGCTGGTGGTAGTCGTGATACTTATGTTCAAAAATTCGAAGAAGGTAAAGTCATTCGAATCTTCTTGGCATTCGTTCCTTCTCGGGTCGCACAGGCATAAAGAAAAATATCCCGTTCACAATCATCACAATTAAAAAGGCCGCCGATTAAGGCGGTCTTTTTTAAACTGATGGAGTAGAGAAGATGCAACCTGGTTCAATCACAGGCTCAACCCGAATCCTTGTATCTGACAGTGCAGCTCTAATAACGTCGTCCATATCCATGTATTCGTACAATCCTAGACGGCCAGTTGGAACAATCTTTTTCGGTAAGTAGCCTAGAATCTTCTGATACTTCTCCTTCTCGCTAGCAAGAGGGTAGTATCGCTCATCCCCGAGCCTGTACTTCACTGGATACTCGAACGTCACGATAGTCTTGTCATCGTCCATCTTCTCGCGGTTGAAGAACTTATGCTCAATTGAGCGCGTGTAGCCGACTTCCCCAGACGTATAGTTGACAACGGCATTGCCCTGCCAGTTTTCAGTAGGGTATTCCTTCTCGACAAACTTCAACGAACGCCAGTCAAGCCAAAAGTCGTCCAGTCCATCCTCGTGCACCATCCCGGCCACCAGCTTGTCGTAGTTCATGACTGCGTTCAGCAACGCTGATACGTCACCCGAGTAAAATACCTGGTCGAACTTGTCCATCCCATGAACCTCGTGGCGGTACATGTCGCTCAGGAAGTGTTCATCAAAGTGAATATCGTGTCCTTCGAACATGTTTTCAATCCACTTTGTGTAGCCTTCCTCGGGGATGCCCTGGTGGACATCATTGAAGTAGTTGTTGTCGTAGGTGAACCTCAGCGGCAACCGCTTGATTATCGACGGGTCAAGTTCAGTACACGGTATTCCCCACTGCTTTTCCGTATAGTGCTTAATAAGCTTTTCGTACAAGGTCGTGCCAACAAGAGAGATAGCCTGTTCCTCAAGATTTCTCGGCGTATCAAAAGGATGAGAAAGCTTGTACGCCCCGATTTCACATTGGATAGCCTCCTTGACAATATTCGGAGTAACCCTCTTTACCGCCAGTTCACGTTCAAACAGACGTACAAACGTGTTCATGTTGAACGGAAGGTTGTACGTTTCTGACTGGCCAGTCTTTTCGTTGAAATACACGGCAATCGGACTGTTGACGAAATTGTTGAACGAGCCGAAACGGTTGGCGAACTTCCATACCTCTTCATCGGACGTATGGAAGATATGGGCACCGTACTTGTGAACGGTGATTCCATCAACATTTTCCGTATAGCAGTTCCCACCAACATGGGAACGGTTCTCGATGATTGTAATGTCAAGTGGATGCACGTTGAATTCATGCACCAGTCGTTGATAGATTACGGCATTATACAGGCCAGCACCAACTAACAGATACTTCATTCTTCAGCCTCCGCATAAAGGATTGTAGGATTGTCCTTGTGGACACCAGCGGTGAACTCGCCAACAGTCATGTTGAAACCAGCGATGTCAATCTTGTCGTTAACCTTGCGGTAATTCCTTTCCATGACATACACATCCTCGTCAGTCAAGTACGGATGGTCGTCAGATTCTTCAATCTGTTCCTCTCCACGAAGGAACGTGTTCAGCGTGGCGATGGGCAGCTTGTTCTCGACCGCCCACGTCAAGACTGCATGCATCATGCGGAACTCTTCTGTCGGGCAAGCAACCACGCCTTCCTCGATGTAGTTTGCCGCATTGAACGGATGGACAATCAGGTGAATACCAGTCCTTGACGGAATCTTGGCAACAATCATGTCCTCTGGGGCAATCTTCATGTTCATACCAGGCTTCATAATCTCGGCTTCAAACGCCTTTACGATAGGGCTGTCAACCGTGCAGTCATCCAGGTCGATAAGCCATGTCGTAGTGGCCCTCGGCTCTGAATTGACCTTGCCACAAGCCGTACTCATGGCACGGAACGGGTTACGCTGCGGGTCCTGCTGATGATGCTCGAACTGCTTTGTATCGTTCTCCTTGGCACGGTAAATGAATTCCCTTACATAGTGCCAACCGATTGCAGCATAGTTCCTGCGGTTGAGACGGATGTATGCACGGGCGTTGAACTCGTGGCACATCTTGATTATTTCGTCACGGAGTTCCTCCAGATGGCCTTCGTGGTTCAGGAGGATTTCACGGATGGTTCTATCACCGTTGTTGTGCTTCTTGCGAACGTCGTTGCCGTCCTTCGCCCGAAGTAGGATTTCGAGGTAGTAGCAATCACCCGTGCGTTCGAAACGCAGGAGCTTGCTGATTTGTTCAAAGTTGTCTATGATTTTCATGATTTTCTTCTCACGTATTCGGTTGAAAGGTCCAAGCAATGGTCTGTTATGTTGTATCCTACTATTGGAAGAACGTCGCAAATCCTAACCTCTTCCGTATCCCTTCTGATGTAAATGAATTTCTTTTCATTCAGAGGAATATCGGACGGTTTCTCATAAGGACGGGGAGGAAGAACCAGACGAAACCCAAGCGGGGGAGTTCCGTCGTGAACTATTTCCCTAACCCTTGATGGGACATAGTTCACGTCAGGAAGAGTGATGAACTCTGGTTCAACATACTCTTCCTCGCCGTAATCGTAGTCCTCGGCAAGGTCTGTACAGTCTTCCTCAAATACAACTATGGGTTCCATTGGCGGATTTCCTGCATATTCTCTTCGGGCTGCGGAGGAGGCGGCACAACGGTTCCGTCCTTTGCAACTCCATTCCCATTGGTGTACAGCTTGTGGTTCACAAAGTCGTAGCGAACATGGCTTACAGCATGATTGGTAAAACGGATTGTCAACGTGGTGTCATTGAACTGGTAAGTGCCGATGTAGCCACCTTCAGTCTTAACGCTTCCCGTACGCACTCCGTACTGGATATTGTCTTCACTGGCGAAGGCGAGCATTGCAACACAAAGGATGGCAAAAATCGTTTTCATTATGCCCCCTTCTTTGAACGGGCTTCATGCCTTTCCTTTGCCATCTTAGCCAGTCCCTTGTTCAGCTTTTTCACGGAACTCTCCATGCGGCCAATGTTGACACCCGCCTTCTTTTCACGGAATGTCTGTGTAGGAACGAATTTGCCAGTGGACTTGATATCGTAAATGCTTTTCATGGTATCCTCTATTTGATAACTCTTTTGTCGTCAAATATAATATATTTTTGAAATCTTGCAAGATGATTACTCAGGCACCCACGTGCGAATCCTGTCTGTTCAATATCCTAATCTCATCCTCTGGGGACATCTCTCGGAGGGACGGGCCTTTCAGCTTCCGCATGCGGCCAAACACATTGACGATGCTGGAATATTCATACCGTTGCTGTGTCCATGGGTCGTAGCCTGTCCTATCGAACCCGTCTACTATACCAAGAAATACTTCCCACCGAAAAGGATAGGAGGTACGGTATCTTATTACCCCGTCGGTAGCCACCGTGTAGTGGGCCACTATCCTATCTATCTTCGGTTCCAGTCGTACATCAATGATATCTAGTTTGTGACCACTTCTTACCATGTCTTCCGCACATTCCTGGTGGACTCCTATATATTCAGCAACGGCATCGATATTGTTGTAATGGTTGAACAGCTGATTGAAAATTTTACGTACAAATGCTTCATCCATAGTTACCTCTGAAGGTATGGAGAAATATCTTCGGCAGGCTTGATGCGGCTGTCGTCAGTCTCAGAAACAGCTTGTTTTTTCTTTTCACGCTCAACCCTGTCCAGTCTATCACGCATATCCCTATGGCGATAGAACGAGCGCATAAACTGGGCCCCTTCGAGGAACCCCTTCATGTAGCCAGTATGAAAACCAGACATCTCGTTCGTATCACGGAACGGCTTGTTGTCCATCTCCTTGAGCGCCATGCGTTCGGCAGCAGCTTCGATTACGGGGGTATCGGGTGAGCAATCTACTTGGTTCAACATATCAATCTCCTTGATTTTCACATTCATCAAGCTTCTTGTCAAACTTAATCTTTTGTTTTTCCTTGAATGTCCTAACGCTTTCGTCGCATCTGACCTTAGTGTTGGATTCAGTCAGGCTGCACATCCTGTAATAATCGTCCATCGTAAATCCATACTCTTTCAAGACTTTATCACGATGGGCAACCCATTCCATATATCTCATTGGAGTAAATTTATCGATTTCCTTCAGACATTTTTGCAGCCTGTTGTAGTATCTATCTTTTTGCGAATTTTTCATTAAGAACCCTACTCCAAACTGAAATCGTTTGGCTTAAATTTGTACCCGAAAGACTTGCCGTCGTTAGCACAACCAACATCGCCTTCCATATTATGCAGACGGTCCTGTATCGACCATTTCAGGTCTGCCATTACGAGGGAAATCAGGTTTTCTTCGGGGACACCAAAGCTGCTGTAAGCATCGATTTCCAACTCAATTATTACTTTTTTCTTCATTTTCATAGCAATCATTTGCAGCACCCAATTATAGCTTATAGTTCTGAATTGTAAGCACTATATCATTGAAACGGAAACGTGAGACACTTCCGTCTATCATGCATTGTTTCAAATCCGACACCTTTTCATGCATTGTGTTACATGTAGGCGAGAACGAGACCTTCGTTTCACGCAAGTTATCAGTGACTGTGTAAACGGATACACCGCCGATGGAAAGCAGCCGCCCGACTTCTTCACAGAAGTGGTCAGATAGGTCAGCGAGTGTCAATCCATGCCCTACGATAGCGCTTCCAACATTACCAGATTCAATCAAAAACAGCATGTAGAGCTCCGATTTATGCAAGCAGAACAAGTTCTGCCAATTCCTTACACTTTTCATTAAGCGTGCGCTTCAACAGAAGTTGGCATACATTCTTGTACATTCGGTTCAACGCCTTTTCACCAGGCTGGTCATAAGAGTTGTATACCATGTCGGCAAGCTTGATTAACAGAGCATCCTCGCTCATACCAAGAAGCTTTTCCGAAATGTACGCTTCCTTGCCCATTTCCTCTTTGAGTATTTCGTTGTTTCTGAGTTCAGTGCAGAGGTCGGCACAGTGTTCGGAATTTGCCACAGTCATGATTTCGAGATACGATGTCTCAGTATCTTCAAGCAAGTCGTGTGCAAACGCTGCGTTAATCTGGTCAACCGTTCCCCCGTGTTCCATCACGATGTAAGCAACACCTCTCGGATGGACAAAGTAGGGAAATCCAGAACCCTTGCGTTCTTGATGGGCATGTCTTCCCTTGCTAAAATAGTACATTCCCCTGCACTTCAACGGGAAATCCGTAGACTTGATTCTTTTGAAAAGTGCTTCGTACATGGTTTATTCCTTTTTGTCTTTTTGTTCTTTTTGCTTGTCAGCCAGCACTGTCAACTCGCTCATGATGGAACTTGTGGTATTCCATTCCGTTCCGTTATAGATGTCGCACACAAAGCCTGCCTGACTAGGTGTCCAATACTTGTGGTAGACAGTATTCCAAAACGTACGGCGAAACTCCCAGTCTGGCAAATCGAACCCATCGTCAGTCTGATTTTCATACCAGAACTCCCGTAGGTTTACATTTTCCTTCAAGAATTTTACAACAGGTCTACTCGGGAAGAATTGCAATGCGATGTAGTTAACTCCATCAACTTCTCGTGCAAACATAATACACTGGAGCTGATAATCCCACACCCCACCAATTTCAGGGTCCTGCGTATCCTTTTGCAGCTTCTCCATTTGTTCAACACGGCTAAGCTTCATAAGGGTATTCCACTTTATCATATCGGTCGGAACCCACTTGATGAACTTCTCTCGCAAGTCGTTGATGTACTGCCTCGCTTCTTGGATGTCTTTGAATTCTGCGTTCTCCTTGAACATATACGCATGGAACACTCTCATACTCATACTTTTTCCTCTTTGTTAAATAAGTTTGCAAGTTCAGGGAAATCCTCTAATTTCACACTTCTCTTAGGGAACATGTGGTCTAACAACATTTCCGCACATTTGCGCCTGTCACTCGGAAGCGAGTCTGTAATGATATCGTATGTAGGTGCATTCTTTCCGCTGAAATGCAACGCCGTTCCCACCGTATAATTCTCGGCAGAAATTTCCATCTGGTTTGAGTTTGCCACCACAATAAAAGCAGACGCAATGTCGTGGCCAAGCAATCCTTCTAATACTTCACTCGCATTCATAATTAACCTTTCAGTATCATATTGATTACTGCAATAATGACACCCCAGAAGATGCCACATGCCGAAAATATGCTGAGAAAGCATACGATAGGACTATATCTTTCCTTGACTGCCATTGTTAAATCTCCACGGTAAAGTCGTTTGCGGACAAGTTATTCAAAGCGTACGGATTTTCTTGATGAGTGCCGTAGCCAAGCGGGTTCAACATTACCTGCATATCGCCAATCTTCAACTTGTGTGCATCGTGCGTATGGCCGCATCCCCAGTATGGAATACCAGAGTAGTCATAATGTTCTATATGGAAATAGAAATATTTGTTCTCCTTAGAGCCATGATATTTCGGATTAGTGCTACACTGCCACGGTGCGAAATGGGTCAATACAATCTTGGGTTTTGCTTTTGTGATGTAGTCGAGACGGCTTGTTTCGATAGTGAGTACCTTACTGAGTGTAGCGTCCTCTCCCCAATATTTACCATCAAACCAATTCGCCTTCCACTCAAGCTCACTTAAATAATCATTCGGTTGAACTCCCCATATACCCATCGTCCCACCAATGAGTACATGGTCAACCTCAGTAAGATTCTGACTTTGTCCTAAAAGGGTTGCATTTCCTAACGTGCTAGTAAAATCCTCTATACGACGTATCTTTTCTGCTGTCGTATTGATATCCTTATCCCATTCAACTGTCAAGTCGTGGTTTCCAAGAACAAAAACAAACTGCTTACAGGATTTTGATATAACCGACAAGCATTCCTTGATTGTATCAAGCGAGTTTCCGAAGTCACCCGCAATCAACAGCAAGTCTGCATCCTTGCCATACGCTTCAATTTGCTTTTGTTTTTCCTTACGAGCAAAGTCATAATGAATGTCTGATAAAAATTTAGCTTTCATAATAACCACTCCTTATGAGCGTCTTTTTACTAAAAATATAAATAAATAATCATTTTGTCAATAGGTACACGAATATTTTTAATTAAATCTGATGTAAACATTTTTTCACAAAGAAGAATACGCCAAGATTATATAGGAATGAGCCAATAAACTATATGTATGGACCATGGAAAGACAATAATGAAGATACAGATGTTGGTTATAGGAGCCTACATCATGAGACAGCGAGAGGACGGCTCTGACGAAACGTCGGATGTTCTAGCTCGCCGTTGGATTGACGGACACGGTCTTGAATTCAGAAAGCTGTTCCAGACGGTCAGTAAGCCTCGGATAGGCGGTTCTTCCTCTTCTGGAAGCGAATCCGCTTAATGCGCTCGCTTGTAGCAGTTGGGGCATGCGACGTAAGATGCCAATAACCGCACTTGTCGCACTGGTATGCCCTAGAACATATATCATGATGCCTTTTTTTCGACCGATGCTGCCGCCTAATCTCGCTCATGGCCTTCGAGTAGCTCTCGAAGCACCTCTTGTGACAGACATTACAATATAAAAACTGCCCAAAATGCTCATTTTCGACGATTTCGCAGCATTTTTCGTCCTGTATGTAGTGCGACATTTAGACCTCCTTGATATTCTACCAATATAATCTCTAAATCCACAATTGTCAATAGGCAAAATAATTATTTATATTTACCCCTTGACAAGCCCCTTTTAATTTTGTATATTAGGGGGTAAACATACAAAGAGGTACACTATGCAAACTGAACCTAATATCAAAAAGACCGATATTGTTGGTTCCGCTGACGTATCCAGTGGAGCCACAAGTACGGTCACTCAACCCGCGACAACTCAGGTGGCAACACCCGAAAAGGCCGAGCCCAAGAAGCGAGGTCGTAAGAAGGGCTACCACCACTCCGAAGCGACAAAGGCCGCCATGCGTAAGGCCCGTACAGGTGTACACCCATCCAAGGAAACCAAGGAAAAGATTTCCAAGGCGAAGGAAGGCAAGAACCATTCGGAAGCTGCTAAGTTGAAGATGAGTGACACTCGTCGTTACAACTTCCTGCGAAAGGCAATCGAATATACTTCGGCTGGCAATTGGACCCTTGCCGACTTGGTCGATTTCTTGAACGAAAAGAAGACTAACAACGGCACCATGTCCGTGTTCGCACAGACTATCTACGGTCTGGCGCAGGCTGAAGTCGATGACCTTATCAAAATTCCTACCGACACAGTAGCACAGCATACTGTCTACGCACGACTTACCACACGAATCAAGGAGCTTTACGATGAGCGAATCCAAGAACTCTCGCAAACAGAAGCAATCTCAGCCTAATGAGATTCAAGAAGAGGAACACACCAAGGTTGTGTTCGACGAAATGGATTTTCCAAAGCGAGAGCGTCCTAAGTCGCTAAGCGAAATGCTCCGTTTCTGCAAGAACCGTCTCGGAAAGAATGCCGAGTTCGGCTATTGGGATGAAGGTGGCTTCCCTAATTGCACCTACTACAAGGCGTTCCTGGGTATCCTCGGGGACGGTATTCTCGCATACAATGCCGACGAAATGATTGCCCAATGCGCCGAAGACTGCGACATGTCGTACGAAGACGCTATGGAAGCTCTGGACTACAACACGTTCTGCTGCTACATGGGCCCGAAAACCCCGAAGCACATCACGCCTGTCAAGTTCCCTGACAACCCCGAAGAAGAATTCAAGGAAATGGAAGGCGCACTCATCACATATATCCCTGGATGCGACAACGCCCTTGTCGGGTTCATGGAAACCGCAGAGGGTGAATGTGTATGTGTGTACAACAAAAAGTTGCTCCCAGAAATTGTGAAGGAAAGCAAGTACATGCGGCGAGCTCTCCTGCTCGACCCGTACGAAAAGATACCATTTGACCGAAAAGCGATGAAAAAGAAGATACAAGAGGCGAAAGCGAAGAAGGCCAAGAAAAAGGCAAAGAGGAAAAAATGAACTTCGCAATCATGATAAACTGTAGAATGATTGGTAGGGCTATGAAATGACTTACGAAAAATTTTGCAATATCATGAAAAAGAGCAGGCTGCTTTCAAGGGTTACCATCAGTAACTCAGGAAGGCGCTATTGTATCATAGATGAAAAATCATCCAAGCGAAGCGTAACCATATCCCCTTCGGACGATAAAATGATTTCCGTTGCGTTCAGCAATGTAAACATCATCGGATATCCGTTCAAGTCAATTCATTTGGCATCGTATTCCAATACAGTAGTGGTGAGCGTACCGCTTAGAGAGTTGAAAACAAGCATCGACGTAAACATCCTGCTGCGTTGGGCGATTGCCGAGTGCTTACTTGGATGGCCAAGGCGCAATCTCCTGAAAAGAATATGGGTACAGCTTATCAGGTTGTGGCAGCACTTTCTCATCAAGTTTGTTTGAAATTTCTAATAAAATTATGCAATTACAAGAGGCAAAAATGATTGCTAACCCTTTATATTGGTGGAAATATTTGACAGGCCCGACGGTAGATAACGAAGAGCATTGGCGCATGTCCGACATGAAAACCCTTAAATATGTCGGCCCGAAAAATGAATGTTATTACACTTTGACCTTCAACGAAGACAATACATGTTCACTGGATTCAAGCAAGGAAAACAAGTACGTGCTTACTCCTGTGCATAAGTTGATAACCATGTCCTCCCTTCTCAAAACGCTAAAAGAAGAAGGCCTCCTTGAACATTGGAGACCTACATGGTTGAGCTATACCGAAGAGGAGCTTAAACTCCTCCAAGGCTAAACCGTTCCGAAGAACTTTTCGTTACTAATAATCGTAGGCGAATTTGGATGCATCGCCTTTGCAATCTCATGGAAACGTTTGCCAGTCAATTTTTCATCGGAATACCAGTAGCAACAACTTAGCCATACTAGGCTCAAGAAAGTGTAATCTGTACTATCCGTGAAATACTGGCTATTAGTTCCCAATCCGTTAACTATCGCAAGGAAATACATTGCCGCTTCATGGTATTTCTTCGAATTGTAAAGACCCAATCCACATGAATACAGTAAACGGTTGTTCATGCCATACTTTACAATCGCTTGCGACAAGAAGGAAATCATGTCATCAACCTTACCAGCCTTCTCCATGATGTCCGCCTTAATTCGAGCAGCCTCGATGTAATCCTCCACCCACTGTTCCTTCAACTCAAAAAACTTGTCAAACCAGACAATTGCGGTATCGTTGTCTCCATTCCAGTACAATTCTTTCGCAAAATAGAGAATATCTCTTGGTGTGAACTTGACGTTTTCTTCCAGTTTCTGTTTGAAAATTTTAAGGTTTCTTCCACTATCACGCTCGAGACTGGACTGTGGCTTGCTGTGAGTTATTGTAAAGTTCAAGCAAACTCGTTTTGATGTAGCCGCAAGGTATTCATGAACGAATCCTTCCCACTGGCATGAGCCTCTCTTAATGATACGAGTTACCGTAGTTGTCAAGGAGGGGGCGATATAATAGTGTGCCATAAAGGTATCGCAATCCAATGTCGAAATCGACGATTTCAACTTCTGAATTTCCTTCTGGTTTTTTTCATCAATTATATCATCGCAGTCCAACCACATGACATATTCCATGGTCGCCTTGCTGAAACTAAAATTCCTTGCAGCAGCAAAATCGTTTATCCACTCAAAGTCAAATACCTTATCGGTGTATCTCGCCGCTATTTCCTTCGTGTTATCCGTAGACCCAGTGTCCACTACAACAATCTCGTCAGCAAACGATTTGACACAATCAAGGCATCTTCCGAGTACCTCAGATTCGTTTTTTGCAATCATACAAACGCTTAATGTAGCCATTTTAATCCAATTAGACCTAAAAACTACTATTAAATTACATTTTTTCACTTTTTTTCAAAAAAACTCTTGACAACCGCCATTTAATTATGTATATTAAAGACGTAAACCCAAAGGAGTAACACCATGAAACACACAATCATCCTCATAATCTGCCTCTTGGCAACAGCCTTGTTCGCCGACCAGGCGAAGCACAACATCAACAAAATCTACGGCAATGGCATCGCATTCAGCGACCACCTACTCATCACAACAGGATATGTGGCCCGTCATACCGAGAAACTGGATTCAATCGTGGTGATGGTGAACAACAAGCCTATCATAGCCCGTGTTGAACATTCCATGGACACCGTCTTCGACAAATCCAAAAACGAGTATTTCAGCATGGCAATCATCCAAGTTGATAACAGGGTTGTTCTCAACGCATGCCAGGTTGAAGATAGAGCACTCAAAGACGGAGACCCCGTAACCGTGACAGGTATCTCGGAAGATGACAAGAAGCTTGTCGCCCAGTCGTTCCCTGCCAAAGTCGTAGCCGACTCCACATTCCCAGAATATGTGGCGAGCGCTCTGAATGTCAAACTACCTAACGGGTTCAGCGGCTCAGCAATTTCTAGCCATGGGAAGGTAATTGGAATGACGTTCGGAAACAGTACACGAAAGGAAAACACGTCTTTCTTCTATGACGGAATTCTCCTGAACGAATACCTCAAGAAGCAGAACCGTCCCACAACAACAGACATATCCAAATGCACATATCAAGTGCGAAGCTACGTAACCGTCAAATAAACAAGAAACCCTTCCGAACGGAAGGGTTTTTATCAAATGGAGTTCACTATGTTATCCACGGGGAGTCATTCCCTTTGGAGCAACCTTTTCCCATTTTTCATGGCGTGGCGTCATGCCGAACGGTTGCGCTACCGAGGAAGCATTTTGCTCTGTCTGCATATGCGACAATGGGGATGCATAGTTGAAGTTAGTTCCTTGACTGGCAGCCTTTCGCCAATCTACATTCGCACTTATCGGCGTGCCGTAACGAGGCACAGACCCATACCTTCCACCTACAGGTGAACGACTACTTCCCTGAGCCACCTGTTGACCCCCCTGAGCCAACGGGCCGTTCACATTGTTGATGTCTACTGACGCAGGACCAGTCTCACGAGTTTGGATTGGCTCACGGTTTCCATGAGCAACCTGTGTGAGCGGACTATTAACTTTAGTTACATCACCCTGTGCAGGACCAGCGGTGCGTACCTGCTCTGGTTCACGGGTCATTCCCTGAGCCACACGAGGATTCTTCTTTCTCGCCTGATATTCTTCGTATGCAGCCTGAGTTTGTTTACCCCATATGCCGTCAACAGGCATATTCAGTCCGAGCTCTTTGTTAAGCAGTTTCTGCCAATTCATGTTGCGACGCATTTTTGCTTCACGCTGCTGTCTCAGAGCTTCCTCTTTCTGATGACGGAGTTCTTCTTCTGTATTGACAATGTTTTCAAAGTTTCCTTCAGCAGCATTCTGACCGTATCCAAAGATTCTATGCTTGTCTTCATCGCTCATCTTGGCAACCTTGGCCTTCCTGTTCTTCATATAGCTAGGAAGTTCAAATACATGGTCGGTTTCCTCCGCCCACGGGAGGTTTCCTTCGAATGGAACGTGCTTTTTCCTATCTTCAGAAGGCGTAGTTGCATCAGGTTTCTTTGTTGCGGTCGGCGTAAAACCTGCATCGCCATCTGCTTCAAAGCATGCCTTGAAACAGTCAGTAACAGCTTCCAACTGAGGCTTACTCAAGTTCAGCTTGGAAGCATAGTATTTAAAAGTATCGACTACATTTGACATTATTGTATCCTACAAGTGTCTTTCTGCATATAGTTTATATAATTCAGAGTTTCACAATAAGCGAAAAAAGGTTATAAACTATTGGTAAATATAGCCAGTCGGTATATTATGGAATTCATTGAAAATTACAAGAATTTGTTTGACTTGGTCGCAGACCTTCCCGAAGACGACCCTTGCGGCAGTTACACGAGCCTCATGAGGCCGGTCGAACTGAAAGCGACAGCAGAAGCAAAGAAGTTTACTGGTGGGGATGACGACAATCCCGCAAGTGCATCGTTCGTTGAAACCGAAGAAAAGAAGGATTTCAATGAAGTGAAACCCAGCAAAGATACCGCCCTTAAACCGAAGGTGTCTGGTGCAGCTGAGGTAATGAAGAAGAACGGCGTTGTAACCGAAGTCGATATGCCCGAGTCTCTAAAAGAAACCGTCAAAGAAGAAATCACAAAAATCCGCAATGGCGAGTCCGACGAAAATTCGTGGGACAAGAAGGCAAATCAAGTCAAGAAAATGTTTAACAACAATGTTGACAAGATAGCAAAGCCTAGACAAACAAGAAACATCATCAACGCAGTTGCTGACCCCACTACCGACGATAAAAAGTTTCCGAAAATAAAGAACAACCCAGAATTCCTGAAGGTCAAGGACATACAGCCAGTAACCAAGGTGAAGGTGGAAAAGATAAAGGCCGTGAACAACAATATGGTAGGCTATGACGAGCTTGATATTCCAGTCAACACCAAGTTCATATGCGACGACTGGGACGAAAACGCAGACGAGGCCATACAGAAGTTCCGTGACAAAGTTGACAAGATGAAGGGAATGGCAAAATATACGGACGAATACAAGAACCGTTGTGCAAATCTTCTCTACAAGTACAAGGACTTGCCAAAGAAACAGTTCGAGTCGCTGTGCAACATAATGGAATCGGTCAACCGATAATTAAATGGAATTAAAACAGAAAAGCAATCGTATTTCCGATTGCTTTTTCATTTAGGTCTGGCTTGAACTCGTGTCCGCGCAGATGTTTTCGTTCGAGAGCGCAGAACTCTTTCCGAGGACTGTGCGTCCTGGTCCGCCCCATGTTCCAACACGATATCCCATCTGGCTTTCCTTCGATGAGGCAATCAGGTTCTTAACAGTAGGGTCATCCGTCGCCACTTTGCTCTCTGGGAACCACTCTGAGTTTGTATTGTCGTAGCCAACTTCCTTCTTACCCATCAGGCTAGGAAGACGATTTATCTGACCTGTATGACGCCATGGAATAGGTGACTCTGGATTTGGCTTTGCGTTGACATCAAACGCAACTTGTTCGAAACATGCCTTGTGAATACCAGCAATGCACTCGAACACAGAAGCATCCAGTCCGAGTTGTTTGATTGTATCTACAAATGTTGAATGCTTATTCATTAGAAATTAGAACCTGCATCAGACGTGTTAAACTGGAAGTTAACCGTATCGAGACCTTCGGAGTCTGAAATGTCTCCTCGAATGTCCTGAACATGCCAGCACTTCGGACCATTGTTGCGACCACCACCTACTGGTACATATCCATTTGCAATCACGTCGAAGTGTCCGTTGCTGTATTCGACTATGCTTGCCTCGTGATGTTCAGTAGGAACTGATGCAACTATGCGTCTCGGATGGAGAGCTATCTCAGGCTTGTCTGGTGGAGGCGGTGGAAGCGGTCTCGGCGGTATAGGAGGCATCGGGCCGATTGGGTTCGGCCATATAGGTCTATGATGGCATCCGCAGTCATGATGCGGGTGAGGAGGCATAGGTCCTACTGGTCCCATACAACCGCATACAGGAGCCTGTTGAGGCATGCACTGGTAGTGGAAGGTCGGACCTCTGAAATAGGCTTGGTGCCACGGATGCGGCCAAAAATGTGGGTATGGTGGAGGAATATGTGGAAGAGGACCGCATCCGCACGGTGGTGGGCCTGGATACATTCTCGATGGAGTGTACTCCCACGGGCCAG
>ODAI012274692.1_pt1 | contig 22095 bp, 15 predicted proteins | sample 1539321 | NCBI WGS metagenome assembly ODAI01 (sample SAMN02144231, study PRJEB22623) | gut metagenome | biome: sheep rumen | host: Ovis aries | place: New Zealand | reverse complement strand
TCATAGATTCCGCGGATTTGAACACCGTCCTCATAGAGAATCCTGACAAGCGCCGAAAGGAGAAGGTCCTTGAGGCGGTCGGTTCCGAGCGCAAGAGATTCGACGACCAGAATATCTTCATATTTATCCACGGTAAAGCCGGGGAGGAAGTCCGCCTCGCCGAAGATCACCCGGCAGGAGGAGGTATCGATGACTTTCTTGCGGTATTCCCAGGCCGCCTTTACCCTTGCCTCGAGGAAGGCGGGAGTGATCATCGTATCTTTCCCTCTCGAGAGCATTCGCACACGGATGACCGAGTTGGTGTTTATAAAGCCCTTTCCGAGAAGCCAGCCGTCAAAATCACAGACGGAGAGGATATCTCCGTTCGTAAAATCTCCCTCGATGCGGTCGATTTCATTGTCATAGATCCATGCGCCGCCGGCCTTCAGCTCCCTGCCGCCGCCTTTTTTGAGAAAGAGGCGGGCTCCGCATTCAAGGGTGCCTTCGCCCGCGCTGTAATTCAAATAGTCTTGTATTGTCATAATGGTATCCTGCTCCGTACTCCGGCCTCTGTGCTCCGGCCGGCTGTCAATGATCAAGTGATGTTACAGTTTAGCACGAAAAGCGTGGTCGGCAACAGTGGTTTTGCGCGGTTTGTCAGCCCTTGCTGCTCTTGCTGGCCGGTAAACATTCCATAAAGAAAGAGTTGCGTTATTCGGCCGCCTCGCAAGGTTTGACGTAAACTATGAAAAAAGGTATTCTATGCATGTGGTTTCAGAAACTACGTGCGTTTACTGCACAGGCCGGGCGGCGATGGCCGCCCTGTCCGATCGGAAGGGGAGAGGATGAACGATCAGAAGACAGCAATTCTGATAGATTCGGGCTGCGATGTGCCGCCGGTTATCAGAGAGCAATATGAAATATATGTCATACCGCTTCGTGTCATGTACCCGGAGAAGGATTATATGGACGGCGTGGATATCGATCCCATGATGGTGTACCGCCGTTTTCCCGATGAGTTCCCGTCCACGTCCACGCCTTCTCTTGCGGAGGTGAATGACAAGCTCACACTGATCCGGAGCGAGGGCTACGAGAAGGTCATAGCGGTCTGCATCTCGAGCGGCCTTTCGGGGACCTTCAACACGATCCGTCTGGCGGCGTCCGAGCGGGACGATCTGGAGATCTTTGTGTTTGACTCAAGGAATATTTCCATCGGCAGCGGCCTGTTCGCGATCTGGGCGGCGAGAAAGCTCCGCGAGGGCATGTCCTTCGAAGAGATTACGAAGAAGATGCAGGAAAAGATCTATGATTCCAAGGTTTTCTTCTACATGGACACGCTCAAATATCTGCAGCGCGGCGGAAGGATCGGAAAGGTCGCTTCCTTTGTGGGAGAGGCGTTAGGACTCAAGCCGATCATTTCCTGTGACGAGAACGGAACCTATTATACCGTTGCAAAGATCCGGGGGAGCCGTTTCGGAAAGCTCCGCCTGATGGAGGAGGTCGTCAAATACTGCCTGGGTCACCGCACCTGGATTGTGGTCGAGGAGGGTGACGCGCACGAGGAAGCGCTCGCCATGCAGGACATGCTGGAGGAGCACCTCGTCAGCAAGGAGATTCTGTACGAGGGACAGATTACGGCCACGATGGCAATCAACACAGGCCCCGGCCTCGTGGGCGTCGCGGTGATGAGAAATCCGTGACGAAGGCGCCGGTACATGCTTTGAATTCTGCACCTGCATTGAACTCGGTACAGGCATAAAACTACGACTGGATAAGGAAAACAGAGCCGCCCGGTGACGCGCTTGAATGAGCGCTCATCCCGCGGCTCTTGTTGTGGGATCACGCGGTTTGTCGTACACTGTTTTATGGGCGGCGGCAGGCCGCAGGGCCCGGATAAAAAAGAGACAGGGAAAATGAAATATGGCTGTTTTATATGATGAGAGCAGGCGGCTTTTCAAGCTGGATACTGCGAATACAACCTACATGATCGGCATAACGGAGGACGGCTATGTCGGGCATGTCTATTACGGCAGGCGCCTTAACAGGCCGGGAGGAGAGTATCTCCTGCGCGCAGAGGAGTACGCGTATACTCTGTCTGTCAATCCGAGGGAGAAGGAAGCGTTTTTAAGCAGCTTTCCGTTTGAGTATCCCACGCAGTGGACGGGGGACCTGCGCGAGGGTGCGCTGGATGTAATGAACGAAGAGGGGCAGTGCGGATGCGAGCTCCTCTATAAGGACTATGAAATCACCGCAGGAAAGCCTTCCCTGGAGGGACTCCCCGCTTCCTTTGCGGGGGAGGGAAAGGCGGCAGAGGGCGTGTCGACACTGCGCCTTACACTGACGGATCCTGTTCTTGAGATCGATGCAGAGCTGATCTACAGCGTCTTTGAGAAGGAGGATATCATCACAAGGAGCGTTGTCATCCGCAATAACAGCGGCAAAACGCGCATCCTGCAAAAGGTCTATTCCGCGAGCATCGACATGGACGCAGGACATTATGAGATGCTCTCCCTGACAGGAAGCTGGGCGAGGGAGCGCCATATCCGGCGGCGTCCCGTGGGAATCGGGAAGCAGTCGGTGGGCAGCATCGCGGGTAAATCCTCGCACCAGGAAAACCCCTTTATCGCGCTGGTAACGCCCGGGGCGGGGCAGGATACCGGAGAGGTGTACGCGATGAATTTCGTGTACTCCGGCAATTTTACCGCGCAGGTCCAGGTTTCCCAGTTTGACAGTCTTAGGATGTGCATGGGCATTAACGCGGAGAATTTCTCCTGGACTCTGGAGAGCGGCGATCACTTCACCGCGCCGGAGGTCGTGATGACCTATTCGGCGCAGGGCCTCGGACAGATGACACGACACCTCCACGATTTCTACCGCGGCCACCTGATCCGGAGCCCCTACCTTCACAAAGAAAGGCCGATCCTTATCAACAACTGGGAAGCGACCTATTTTGACTTTGATACCGAAAAGATCCTTTCCATTGCAAGAAGAGCAAAGGAGTCCGGCATCGAGATGCTGGTCCTGGACGACGGGTGGTTCGGAAAACGGAACAGCGACACCTCGTCCCTCGGCGACTGGTATGTCAATGAAAATAAGATAAAAGGCGGAATCGCCGCTCTTTCGGACGAGATCCATAAAATCGGGCTGAAGTTCGGCCTCTGGTTTGAGCCGGAAATGATCTCCCCGGATTCGGACCTTTACAGGGCGCATCCCGACTGGGCGCTTCAGCTGAAGGGCCGCACTGCGACGATGAGCCGCCAGCAGTACGTGCTGGACCTGTCGAGGCAGGAGGTCAGGGACTATGCCTATGAGTGCGTGGCAAAGATCCTCCGCACCGCGAAGATCGACTATGTGAAATGGGACATGAACCGCGAGCTCACCGATATCGGCTCCGCGGCGCTCCCGGCATCCCGCCAGCAGGAGGTGTTCCACCGCTATGTGCTCGGCGTTTACGAGATGCAGGAGAGGCTTGTCACCGAGTTCCCGGACCTTCTTCTTGAGAACTGCTCCGGCGGCGGCGCCCGCTTTGATCCCGGAATGCTCTATTACAGCCCGCAGATCTGGTGCTCCGACGACATGGATCCCATCGAAAGACTGCGGATTCAGGAAGGAACCGCTCTTGTTTACCCGCTCTCCTGCATGGGAGCGCATGTCTGCTGCGCGCCGAACCACACGACCGCGAGGTCTGTCCCGTTTGAAACCAGGGGACATGTCGCTCTGTCCGGAACCTTCGGCTATGAGCTTGACATCACACAGATCCCGGAAGAGGATCTGGAGATGATCCCGGGGCAGATCGCGGAGTATCACAGATACCACGGCCTCATTGCGGAGGGCGATTATTACCGCATCCATTCCTGGAGCGGCGAGGAGCCCTGGGATGTATGGGGGAGCGTCGCAAAGGACAGGAGCGAAGCGCTCTACACCTTTGTCCAGGTCCTGACAAGGCCGAATGTGAGGAGCCGGAGAATCCTTCTTCCGGGCCTTGAAGAGGATACGGTTTACCGGCTTGAAGGAACCGAAGAATGCTATACCGGCGGGGAGCTCGCAAAATGCGGCATCCTGATACCGGAAATGCGGGGCGATGCCCTCACGAGACTCCTGCACTTTACTGCAGATACCCGCGCATGATGCGCTTCATCACTATTAAGAAGAGAGGAATACGACAATGAACGAAGCAGCTAAGATTGTTCTTGATGCATTTAAGGAAAAATTCGGGGATACAAAGGATGTCCGTGTGTTTTTTGCGCCGGGGCGGGTGAACCTCATCGGCGAGCACACCGACTATAACGGCGGTCATGTTTTCCCCTGCGCAATCAGCCTGGGGACCTATGCGGCGGCAAGGAAGAGGGACGACAGGGTTATCCGTTTTTATTCCGTCAATGTCAACAGGAAGGGCGTTGTGACAACCAGTCTTGACGACCTTGTACCCTCGGATGAGGCCGGCTGGACGAATTATCCGAAGGGCGTTGTCTGGGCGTTTGAAAAGAGAGGCTGTAAGCTTCCCTCCGGCTTTGACATGGTGATCTGGGGCGATATCCCGGCGGGGTCGGGCCTTTCCTCCTCCGCCTCCCTTGAGGTGCTGACCGGCTATATGCTCCGCGATTTTTACGGATTTTCCGACCTGACAAACATTGACCTTGCCCTGATCGGCCAGTACTCCGAGAACGAGTTCAACGGCATGCACTGCGGCATCATGGACCAGTTCGCTTCCGCCATGGGAAAAGAGGAGAACGCGATTTTCCTTGACACCAACACCATGGAATATGAATATGCCCCGATCATGCTCGAGGGCAAAAAGCTCGTCGTGACGAACACGAACAAAAAGCATTCGCTCGTGGATTCCGAATACAATTTAAGGCGTGAGCAGTGCGGCAGGGCGCTGAAGGATCTGCAGAAAAAGCTGGACATCAAGACGCTCGGCGATCTTGATATCGAAACCTATGAGGCGAACAAGGACCTCATCGAGGACGAGGTCTGCAGGAGAAGGGCAAAGCACGCCGTCTACGAGAACCAGAGAACGATCCGCGCCGTGAAGGCCCTGAAGGACGGCGACATCGCAGAGTTCGGAAAGCTGATGAACGAATCCCACGTATCCCTGAGGGATGACTATGAGACATCCTGCCCCGAGGCGGACATCCTCGCAGAGGAGGCCTGGAAAATGCCGGGCGTTATCGGATCCCGCATCACCGGCGGGGGGTTCGGGGGCTGCACGGTCAGCATCGTGGAGGACACAGCGGTATCCGCATTCTGTGAAAATATCGGAAAGATCTATGAAGAGAAGGTGGGATATCCCGCATCCTTCTACATGCTCGAGATCGGCTCCGGCCCGAAAGTCCTTGACGTGCAGGAGTGAAAAAAGCCATCCTCCGGCAGCCTTCGCAGTGTGAGTTTTCTGTGAACACCCTTGCAAGATCAGCCGGATTGAAGGAAAATAAAATAAGTATTGGCGCAGTGATTTTACTGCAGTTTCGAAGGGAGTTATACAATGGGACTTTTACAGGTTGGTATTCAGGCAGCGGCGAATGTAGTTTCCGATCAGTGGCGTGAGTATTTTTACTGCCCGGCCATGGAGTCAAATGTTCTTGCTGTAAAGGGCGAGAAGAAGAACTCAAAGAGGAACAACAGAGGAAGCGATAATATCATCACCAACGGATCCATCATTGCGGTCAATGAAGGACAGTGCATGATCGTTGTCGAGCAGGGCGCAATCGTGGATATCTCCGCACAGCCCGGCGAATATGTTTTTGATAACGCGAAGGAGCCTACCATCTTCGTGGGAGGTCTTTTCCAGGGAATCAAGGACAGCTTTGAAGTCTGGAAAAAGCGTGTCAGCCTTGCGGGCGAGACAGGAAACGACCAGAGAGTCTACTATTTCAATACAAAGGAAATCATGGGGAACAAGTACGGAACAGCCAATCCGGTTCCCTTCCGTGTCGTAGACAGAAATATCAACCTTGATACCGACATCACCATCACATGCTTCGGCGAATATGCTTACCGCATCCAGGATCCGATCCTGTTCTACAGAAATGTTGCCGCGAACTTCGAAGGCAAGTTTACAAGGGACAAGATCGATTCCCAGTTAAAGAGTGAGCTCCTTACAGCGCTCCAGCCGGCGTTCGCGAAGATCTCCGACATGGGCATCCGCTACAGTGCGGTTCCCGGACACGCGGCAGAGGTCGGCCAGGCCCTGAACGAGGTTCTTTCCGAGAGCTGGGGCAAGAGGTACGGCATCGTGATCAGCACCTTCGGCGTCAGCTCGATCAAGGCGAACGAAGAGGACGAGAAGAGAATCAGAGACCTGCAGATGAGCCTTGCGGCAGGCAGCAGCGCCAACATCATGGCAGGCACCATGACACAGGCGGCGGCTTCCGCGATGCAGGCGGCAGCCTCCAACACCTCCGCAGGCCCGATGATGGCATTTGCCGGCATGAATATGGCCCAGCAGGCAGGCGGAATCAACATGGGAGAGATCATCGGCGCCGCGAACGCTCAGAATATCGCGAACGCGCAGGCACAGGCAGCTGCAGCCCAGCAGCCGGCTCCCCAGCCCGTTCCCCAGATGCAGCCCGCATCCGCGGCATGGACATGCCCTTCCTGCGGCGAGAGCACCAATACCGGCAAGTTCTGCCAGAACTGCGGAGCCGCAAAGCCCGCTCCGGCAGGCCCCTGGACATGCCCGAACTGCGGACAGACAGGCAACACCGGCAAGTTCTGCCCGAGCTGCGGACAGCCCAGAGCATAACCCGCAGCGGTATAAGGGTCGGGACGTATGGCACAACAGGTAACCAATTATGTCTGTCCGAACTGCGGAGGGCCTCTTCGCTTTGACGGCAAGCTCGGCAGGCTGAAATGCGATTACTGCGAAAGCACCTTCACGGTTGAGGAGGTGCAGAAGATTTATGCCGCTAAAAACGAGAAGGCGGAGGAAGCGGGCATCCAGGCCCAGCAGGAAGACCATCACACCGTAACCGGCGCCGACTTCTATACGGAAGCGGACATCAACGTCGACCAGGCTCACACGGATATTTCCGGCGGGGATTCTGCGGTTGCGTACGCACAGCCTTCGCACCACCAGGCTGCGCACCATCAGGCAGCCGCCGGCACAGCGACGGAGGCGGAGCCGGAGAACCCGGCCGGCGTATGGGGAAAGGATGAGGCCAATATCCGGACCTATTCCTGCACGACCTGCGGAGCGGAGCTGATCTGCGACGCGACGACGGCGGCGGTCAGCTGCCCCTACTGCGGGAACCCCACAATTATTCCCGCCCAGTTTTCCGGAGTGCAGAGACCGGATTATGTGATCCCCTTTGTCTTCGAGAAGAACGAGGCGATTGAAAAGCTCAAGGGCTACTATAAGGGCAAAAAGCTCCTTCCGCGCTCCTTCTTAAGCAGCAACCACCTCGAGGAGATCAAGGGCGTCTACGTTCCCTTCTGGCTCTTCAACGGAACGGTTGACGGAGAGATGCGCTTTGAGGGACTGCGCTCGCAGATAACGCGGGAAGGGGACTGGCAGGTCACAAGGACGCAGCACTTTGACGTGCAGCGCGCGGCGACGCTCCAGTTCGACAAGATCCCCGTGGACGCCTCCAGCAGGATGTCCGATGCCCTGATGGACTCGATCGAGCCGTTTGATTACAATGCGCTGAAGCCCTTCGCCCTGGAATATCTTCCCGGATTTCTTGCGAACAAGTATGACGTGGAGATCAAAGACTGCGAGGAGCGCGCACAGCAGCGCGCCGTCAATTCCGCGGTGCAGGCGATCCAGAATACTGTGACGAACTATGACAGTGTCCGGGAGACCGGAAGGAACATGCGCATCAACCCGGAGAGGACGGAATACGCTCTTATGCCGGTGTGGCTCCTTCACACGAAGTGGAACAACAAAGATTTTATGTTCGCGATGAACGGACAGACCGCCCGGATGATCGGCGACCTTCCCGTGTCGACCGGAAAGCTCTGGGGATACATCCTCGGGATCGGCGCGATTGTCGCAATGCTCCTGTTCATGATGCTGGGAATGGACACCCAGTCGGACGCGCTCCTGATCAGCATCATCGCGGGACTGGCGGTCGGCGGCGTCAGCGGCGGTATCATGTACGGCCAGATGAAGCCGGTCAGCAGGAATACGACGGCCACGGGATATATGGACAGGACCCGCTCGGATCTGCGGCTCCGCAATGATATTTACCTGCGGACGACCGAGCAGAGAATTCCGATCCAGCAGATGCAGGGAGGAACCAGGCCGCCCGGAGGAGGCAGCAGGCCCGGAAGACGCTGATAAAACCGCATCGAACTAATGTTTGTGTTTTCTCACAGCCCCATGTATAATGGTAGAGTTCTCAGGAATCTATCACTGTACATGGGGCATTTTCATGGATCATTTTGTTTTACATTCCGAATACCAGCCTACCGGTGACCAGCCGCAGGCGATCGAAGCTCTTGTGAACGGCTTTAAGGAGGGCAACCAGTTTGAGACCCTGCTGGGCGTCACCGGCTCCGGAAAGACCTTCACCATGGCGAATGTCATCCGGGCGCTGAATAAGCCGACCCTTATTATTTCGCACAACAAGACGCTCGCCGGCCAGCTCTACGGCGAGATGAAGGAATTCTTCCCGGAGAACGCGGTGGAATACTTTGTCTCCTACTATGATTACTACCAGCCGGAGGCGTATGTCCCGTCCACGGACACCTATATCGCGAAGGATTCCGCGATCAATGACGAGATCGACAAGCTCCGCCTGTCGGCGACGGCGTCGCTTTCCGAGCGGAGGGACGTCATCGTTGTCGCAAGTGTGTCCTGCATCTACGGTCTGGGCAGCCCCGACGAATTCAAGGGAATGTCCATATCCCTGCGGCCCGGAATGGCAAAGGACAGGGACGAGACCATAAAGGAGCTGATCGCGATCCAGTACAGGCGCAACGACCAGGTCCTCGAGCGCTGCAATTTCCGTGTCCACGGGGATACGGTTGAGATTTATCCCGCGCAGGGGAGCGAATACCTGATCCGCGTCGAATTCTTCGGCGACGAGATTGACAGGATCTGCGAGGTGGAGGTCCTGACGGGAAGAGTCCATGCGGAGCTCTCCCACGTGATGATTTACCCCGCATCGCACTATGTCGTCCCGCAGGAGAAGATCAATCTCGCCTGCGAGAATATCGAAAAGGAGCTGGAGGAGCGGATCCGCTACTTCAAGGGCGAGGACCGGCTGATCGAGGCGCAGCGCATCTCCGAGAGGACCAATTTCGACATCGAGATGATGCGTGAGACGGGGTTCTGCTCCGGAATCGAGAACTATTCGAGGCACCTGAACTTCATGCCGCCCGGGGCGCAGCCGCTCACACTGATGGATTTCTTCCCGGACGACTATCTGATTATCGTCGACGAATCCCACATGACGATCCCGCAGATCGGCGCCATGTACAACGGAGACAGGAACAGGAAGCTCACACTGGTGGACTACGGCTTCCGGCTGCCCTCGGCGCTGGACAACCGTCCGCTCAATTTCGGCGAGTTCGAGCAGAAGATCGACCAGATGCTCTTCGTGTCCGCAACTCCCGGCGGGTATGAGTCGGATCACGAGCTCCTCCGGACCGAGCAGATCATCCGCCCGACGGGACTCCTTGACCCGAAGGTGGACGTGCGGCCGGTGGAAGGGCAGATCGACGATCTCATCTCCGAGATCCGCACCGAGACGGCAAAGAAGAACAAGGTCCTGGTCACAACGCTCACAAAAAAGATGGCGGAGGACCTGACGGACTACCTCGCGGAGGCGGGAATCCGGGTAAAATATCTCCACTCGGACATCGATACACTCGAGCGGAGCGAAATCATCCGCGACATGCGTCTCGACGTCTTCGACGTCCTGGTAGGCATCAACCTTTTGAGAGAGGGCCTGGATATCCCCGAGATTTCTCTCGTCGCGATCCTGGACGCGGATAAGGAAGGGTTCCTTCGCTCGGAGACCTCCCTCGTCCAGACAATCGGAAGAGCCGCCCGCAACGCGGAAGGACATGTTATCATGTACGCCGACACCATGACGGATTCCATGAAGCGCGCGATCGGGGAGACCAACCGCAGGCGGGAAATCCAGGAGCAGTACAATAAGGAACACAATATCACGCCGCAGACAATCAAGAAGGCGGTCCGCGACCTGATCGCGATTTCAAAACAGGTGACGCAGGAGCAGGTGCGCTTCGAGAAGGATCCGGAATCCATGAGCGTCTCCGAGCTTAAGGACCTGATCGCAAAGGTCGAGAAGGAAATGCGGAAGGCTGCGGCGGATCTCAACTTCGAGGCGGCCGCACAGCTCAGGGACAACATGATTGAGCTCAAAAAGCAGCTCAGGGACCTTGAGGGCGGAAAATAAAAGGACAGGTACAGATGGCAGAAAAGATGAAAAAACCCGACTACTGGCCGGCGCTCGCAGAGGCGGAGCAGCAGGCAAAGAGCCAGAGACGGATGGATGAAAAACGGCGGGCGATGATCAACGACCAGGACCGCATACGGATCCGCGGCGCGAAGGAGCATAACCTGAAGGATATCAGTCTCGACATACCCCGCAACGAGCTGGTCGTCCTGACCGGTCTTTCCGGCTCGGGCAAGTCCTCCCTCGCGTTTGATACCATTTACGCGGAGGGCCAGCGCAGATACATGGAATCGCTCTCTTCCTATGCAAGGCAGTTCCTGGGACAGATGGAAAAGCCGGATGTGGAGAAGATCGAGGGCCTTTCCCCCGCGATCTCGATCGACCAGAAGTCGACCAACCGTAATCCCAGGTCCACAGTGGGAACCGTCACGGAGATCTATGACTATTTTCGTCTCCTGTACGCGAGGATCGGCATTCCCCACTGCCCGAACTGCGGGAGGGAGATCGCAAAGCAGACCGTCGACCAGATGGTGGACCAGATCCTTCGCCTCGGCGAGGGAACGAGGATCCTCGTGCTCGCGCCCGTTGTGCGCGGAAGGAAGGGCATGCACGAGAAGGTCTTTGACCGCGCAAGGCGCGCGGGATACGTACGTGTGCGCGTCGACGGGAACCTGTATGACCTTTCCGGCGAGGATATCAAGCTTGAGAAAAATATCAAGCACAACATCGAGGTCGTCATCGACCGACTGGTCGTCAGGGAAGGCATCGAGAGACGTCTTACGGACTCCATCGAGAACGCGCTGAATCTTGCGGAGGGTCTTCTGCAGATCCAGGCTGTCGACGGGGAGCTCCTGCAGTTCTCACAGAGCTTTGCCTGCCCGGACTGCGGAATCAGCATCCCGGAGATCGAGCCGCGCAGCTTTTCCTTTAACAACCCCTTCGGTGCCTGTCCGGACTGTGCCGGCATAGGCTACCGCATGGAGTTCGACCCGAAGCTCATTGTGCCGGATGAGAGCCTGTCCATCAATGAAGGCGCCATTGCCGTTCTCGGCTGGCAGTCCTGCATGGATCCGGACAGCTTTTCCAACGCGATCCTGACCGCGCTCGCAAAGGAATACCGCTTTACGCTGGATACTCCCTGGAAGGACCTGACCCCGAAGGTGCAGAATATGCTGATGCACGGCGCGGACAGGGCCGTGAACGTCCATTATAAGAGCCAGCGGGGACAGGGTGTCTATCCCATCACCTTCGAGGGACTGATTGAAAATACGAACCGCCGCTACCGTGAGACGGCGTCCGACAGGACAAAGGCGGAATACGAGACCTTCATGCAGATTTCGCCCTGCAAGACCTGCGGCGGCAAGAGGCTGAGGCCCGAATCCCTCGCCGTCACCGTCGGCGGGATCAATATTTACGACCTCACCTGCCTCTCGATCAAAAATCTCCTGTCGTTCGTACAGAAGATGGAGCTGACGGATACGCAGCGCTTTATCGGCAGACAGATCTTGAAGGAGATCACAAACCGTGTCACCTTCCTTGTGGACGTCGGCCTGGATTACCTGACGCTGGCCCGCGCGACGGCGACCCTCTCCGGAGGCGAAGCCCAGAGGATAAGGCTCGCGACCCAGATCGGATCCGGCCTTGTCGGCGTCTGCTATATCCTGGACGAGCCCAGCATCGGCCTGCATCAGAGAGACAACGACAAGCTTCTTCGCACGCTGAAGAACCTGAGAGACCTGTGGAATACGGTGATCGTCGTCGAGCATGACGAAGATACCATGCTCTCCGCGGATTACATCGTGGACATCGGACCCGGTGCCGGAGCGCACGGCGGCGAGGTCGTCGCGGCGGGAACCGCAGATGAGATCATGGCAAACCCGAATTCCATAACCGGGCAGTACCTTTCCGGAAAGCGCTTCATCCCCGTGCCGGAGAAGAGAAGAGAGCCCGCGGGGTGGCTCACGGTCCGCGGCGCCGCGATGAATAACCTAAAGCACATCGACGTCTCGATACCGCTCGGCGTACTGACACTGGTGACCGGCGTTTCCGGCTCCGGAAAGAGCTCGCTTGTCAACGAGATCCTCTATAAACAGCTCGCGCGGGACCTGAACAGGGCAAGGACGATTGCCGGCCCGCACGATAAGATCGAGGGAATCGAGCAGCTCGACAAGGTGATCAATATCGACCAGAGCCCGATCGGAAGGACGCCCCGCTCCAACCCGGCGACCTACACAGGCGTCTTTGACATGATCCGCGACCTGTTCGCCGGGACGAGCGACGCAAAGGCAAGAGGCTACGCCAAGGGAAGATTTTCCTTCAACGTAAAGGGCGGGCGGTGCGAGGCCTGCTCGGGAGACGGCATTATCAAAATCGAGATGCATTTCCTGCCGGACGTCTATGTTCCCTGCGAGGTCTGCCACGGAAAGCGCTACAACAGGGAGACCCTGGAGGTAAAGTACAAGGGCAAGAGCATCTACGACGTGCTCGACATGACGGTCGAGGAGGCCGTGAAGTTCTTTGAGAATGTGCCCTCCATCCGGAATAAGATCCAGACCCTCTACGATGTGGGCCTCGGCTACGTAAAGCTGGGGCAGCCCTCCACAGAGCTTTCCGGCGGCGAAGCCCAGAGAATAAAGCTCGCCGCGGAGCTCTCCAGACGCAGTACCGGCAAGACGATCTATATTCTCGACGAGCCTACAACAGGCCTTCACTTTGAGGATGTGAACAAGCTCACAAAGATCCTCCACAAGCTCGTGGAGGGAGGCAACAGTGTCGTCGTCATCGAGCACAATCTGGATGTGATCAAGACGGCGGACTATATTATCGACATGGGCCCGGAGGGAGGCGACGGCGGCGGAACCGTCGTCGCTCAGGGAACGCCGGAGGAAATCGCCAAAAACCACGCGTCCTACACGGGATATTATGTGGACAAGGCGCTGCGCAAAAACGCCGCGGCGCTGCGCGCATGATGCCCTGAACTAACCTTTGAAAAGACCGGGTCTGTAGTCTATACTAATAACGCAGGCAGCCGGGCCTTCAGGGCCGGCGCAGCTTACCGTTTCAGGTTTGTGAGAGGAACAGATGCAGTATTCGGATATAGGAATTGATCTGGGCACCGCGAGTGTGCTCGTTTATATAAGAGGCAGAGGGGTGGTCCTGAAGGAGCCCTCTGTCGTCGCGTTTGACAGAGATACGAATAAGATTAAGGCGATCGGCGAGGAGGCGCGGCTGATGCTCGGGCGTACGCCCGGCAATATTGTGGCTGTGCGCCCCCTTAGGCAGGGCGTTATTTCCGACTACACCGTGACGGAGAAGATGATGAAATACTTCATCCAGAAGGCGGTGGGACGCAGGACCTTCCGCAAGCCGAGGATCGCCGTCTGCGTGCCGAGCCAGGTCACGGAGGTCGAGAAGAAGGCGGTTGAAGACGCCACCTTCCAGGCCGGCGCGCGCGAGGTCTACATCATCGAGGAGCCGATCGCGGCCGCCATCGGAGCGGGAATCGATATCACAAGGCCCTGCGGCAACATGGTCATCGATATCGGAGGCGGCACGACGGACATCGCAGTCATTTCCCTCGGAGGGACGGTCGTTTCCACTTCGATCAAGGTCGCGGGAGATGACTTTGACGATGCGCTCGTCAGATATATGCGAAAGAAATACAACCTCCTTGTCGGAGAACGCACGGCCGAGGACATCAAGATCAAGATCGGCAGCTGCTTCCCGGCGGTTGAGGATGAATACGTCGAGGTCCGCGGCAGGAACCTGGTGACAGGACTTCCCCGCACGATCAAGGTCTCCTCGTCCGAGACGGAGGAGGCGCTCCGTGAACCGGCCAACCAGATCATAGAGGCTGTCCACAGCGTGCTCGAAAAGACGCCGCCCGAGCTGGCGGCGGATATCGCAGACCGCGGGATCGTCCTGACCGGCGGAGGCGCTCTTCTGCACGGCCTCGAGGAACTGATTACCAGCAAGACCGGAATCAGCGCTGTCACTGCGGAGGATCCCATGACAGCCGTCGCGATCGGGACCGGCCGCTATGTGGAGCTTCTGTCCGCTCCCGGAATGGAGATGTAACGAACAGATGGAGCAGCTTCGCGGCTATGTTTCCCAGATAATCTACAGAAATCCCGAGAACACCTATACCGTATTTGAACTGACCAGTGAAGGCGATACAATCACCTGCACTGGTTTTCCTGCTGTCATAAATGAAGGAGAGAGCTGCGAACTGACGGGGGAATATATAGAGCATCCCGTCTACGGAGAGCAGCTCAAGATCTCATCCTACAGGCCCTGCGCGCCGGAGGACGCGGAGGCTGTATACCGGTATCTGTCCTCCGGGGCCATCAAGGGCATCGGCGAAAAGCTTGCCGCCAGGATTATCCGTAAATTCGGCGACGACACCATGCAGATCCTGGACGAACAGCCGGAGAGGCTCGCCGAGGTAAAGGGCATCAGCGAGAGCGCAGCACGCAGGATCGCGGCCCAGGTCGAGGAGAAAAGAGAGGTCCGGCAGGCCCTTCTTTTCCTTTCGCAGTTCGGGATTTCAAACCGCCAGGCCCTGAAAATCTGGGAAACCTACGGTATGGAAATGTACCGTATCCTGAAGGAAAACCCGTACCGGCTGGCGGAGGACATTAACGGCATCGGCTTTGCCAGGGCGGACGAGATCGCCGCCATGGCAGGCGTAAACCCCGATTCCGATTTCCGTATCCGGAGCGGGATTCTCTACGCGATGTCCGAGACGCTTCATGAGGGGAGCTGCTGGCTGCCAAAGCCCATGGCTCTGGCAAAGGCCTGCGCCCTGTTAAACCTCCCGGAAGAGGTTGTCGAGATCCAGATGAATAACCTCGCCGTGGAGCGGCGCCTGATCCTGACGGGGACCGATCCCGTGCAGGTCTATTCCGCACACGCGTATTATCTCGAGCAGCAGATCGCAAGACTCCTCACGGACCTGAATAACGCAGGGACCAGAAGATACAGCGACAGCGAGATCTTAAAAAGAATCCGCACAATCGAGGAGCGCGAGGACATTGTCCTGGACGATCTCCAGCGCGAGGCGGTTCTCCTGGCCGCGACAAGTCCCGTGCTGATCCTCTCCGGGGGCCCGGGAACGGGAAAAACGACGACGATCAACATGATCATCCGCTATCACATCTCCGATGTTAAGGCGGTTGTCCTGGCTGCGCCTACGGGGCGCGCGGCAAAGCGGATGACCGAGACGACAGGGTATGAGGCAATGACCATCCACCGGCTCCTTGGCTATAAAATGACGGGGCAGGAGGACGCCTTCGGGGACAGCAGGGAGGATGAGAGCTTTCGCTTTGAAAGGGACCAGGACAATCCGCTGGAGGCGGACGTCGTCATCGTCGATGAGACGTCGATGGTCGATATTTTCCTTTTCTGCGCGCTTTTAAAGGCGCTAAAGCCGGGAACCAGGCTGATTCTGTCCGGAGACGCGGACCAGCTTCCGAGCGTCGGGCCCGGCCGTGTCCTGCAGGACCTTATGGAGTCGGAGGCGTTTTCCTGCGTTGTCCTGCAGAAGATCTTCCGCCAGGCGAGCCAGAGCGACATCGTAATGAACGCGCACGCGATCCTGAAGGGCGAACCCATGCGGCTTGACAACAAGAGCAGGGACTTTTTCTTCCTGGAAAGAAACGACGCAGGCGTGATCTACAAGCACACGGTGCAGATGCTGCGGGACATGCTGCCCAAGTACCTTTCCTGCAGGCCGGAGGAAATCCAGGTGCTGACCCCGACGAGAAAAGGGGCCCTCGGGAGTCTCGCCCTCAATGAGGTCCTGCAGAGCGTCCTGAACCCGCCGGCCCCGGACAAAGGGGAATATGCGGCGCATGACGTCGTGTTCCGGGTCGGGGACAAGGTGATGCAGACAAGGAATAATTACCAGATCCCGTGGGCGGTCGAGGGGAATTTCGGAATCGCAGTGGATTCCGGGACGGGAATCTTCAACGGCGACTTCGGGAGGATCCTGCGGATTGACGAAGACCTCCAGACAATGACGATCCTCTTTGACGATGAGCGCACCGTGGAGTACCCCTTCCGGAGCCTGGACGACCTGGAACTGGCGTATGCCATAACCGTACACAAGTCGCAGGGCTCGGAGTACCCTGCCGTTATCCTGCCTCTCCTCGGAGGGCCGCAGAATCTCTTTAACAGAAATCTTCTCTACACCGCCGTGACAAGGGCGAGGAAGGCGGTCGTTATCCTCGGGAGCCGGAAGGTCCTTGAGACAATGGCGGCCAACACCAGGCAGAGCATGCGCTATACGGGCCTGAGGGACCGGCTGATCGAAATGCAGAAAGGGTGATTTTCCGTACAGAGAAAGGAATTCTATACAAAAATTAAAAAGAGGTGCAGGGCCGCGCTCACACTGGCCGAAAGGAGCGTGTACGTCCAGCGCTGCCCCGTCTGCGACGATCCGGCGGAGCCCTTCGGGTCACTGGTCTGCAGGCGGTGTCTGAAGATACCGGAGCCGGTCGGGGAGAATGTCTGCGAAAAGTGCGGAAAGCCGCTGGATGGGGAAGGACGCCTTGTCTGCTCCGACTGTGCGGGTGCGTCCCATTCCTTCGACAGGGGAGCGGCCGTGTTCCGCTACCGGAGCGTCTCCGGCGGGATGTTCCGCTTCAAGTACCAGGGCAGGGCGGAATATGCCGAATGGTACGGCGCGAAGATGGCGGAAAGGCTTCTGAACGGCAGGAATGAGGCGATGGAACGCCTCAGGAACGCAGATTTTATAATTCCGGTCCCAATCTCCTCCGCAAAGCTCCTTGTCCGGGGCTATAACCAGGCGGCGCTCCTTGCCCGCAGGGTCTCACAGATCACAGGGATTCCCGTCCGGGAGGACATTCTCTGGCGCGGGAATGACACGAAACCGATGAAGTATATGAGCGTCCCGGAGCGGCGTCAAAATTTGAAAAAAGCTTTAATTGTATACGGAAATGATGTAAAATCCAAAGTAATTATGCTGATTGACGACATCTATACTACGGGGGCGACGATGGATGCCTGCGCGGGAGTCCTGAAGGATGCCGGAGCGCGGGAAGTACATTTTCTGACATTGGCGATCGGCGCGGATGTACCTGACCCAGAACCAGAAGCGGCAAATGAGGATAACTGATGCTCAATGAAGAGAGAATCCGGCTGATGACCAGGATGTCCGTATATGATAAAAACGAAGGCGCAAGGGGCGAGAGAGTCAATGCATATTTTATGAATGACTACATCGCAAGCCATCTTCTGCGCACTTTTGTCTGTGTGACAATCGCGTATGTCCTCCTTGCCGCAATCTATGTCCTGTACAATTTTGAAGATCTGATGCTTACGGTTTACAGCATCGATCTTGTATCCCTGCTTAAGACGCTGGCGCTCAGGTATGTCGTTTTTCTGCTGATTTTTTCGGTGCTCACCGTGCTGATTTATTATTACCGCTACCGGAAGGTCAGAAAGGCACTCGGTATTTATTACAGAGACCTGAGGGCGCTTCAGAATTCTTATAAGGAAGAGAAACAAAGATAACTGGAATGGCATATTTACTGGAGATCAGGGCGGGAATCATATCCGCGTACAGAAAGTATGAGAACTACATAGTGCCTGCATTCCGATTCCTTGTCGTCTTCGCGGCGATGCGCATTCTGTGCGCAAGGATCGGCTACAGCAGGAATCTGTCGGGACTTCTGCCGTCGCTGATAGTCTCGCTCGTGTGCACACTTATGCCGGCGGGCGGCGCGGCTGTGATTTTGGGACTTGTTGCTGCGGCGCAGTTTTATTTCCTCGCGCTGGAGGTATCCGCGGCGTGGCTGGTATTCCTTCTGCTGCTCCTTCTGCTGTATTTCCGGTTTTCACCGAAGGACGGGATGCTTCTTCTCCTGTATCCGGTCTGCTTTGCGTTGGGCATTCCCTATGTCCTGCCCCTTGCGGCGGGGCTTCTGTTCCTGCCGTCCTCGGCAGTGACCTGCGCCGTAGGCATTGCGGCGGTCTGCTTTGGCAGGTACATCGCGGCCAACGAGAGCTATTTCAGTACCTCCGTCGACGCGACCGAAATGGCGGGAAGGCTTAAGTTTATTATCGACGGCATCGCCCAGAACCGGCAGGCGTTTGTCATGATCGGCGCAGCGGCCGTATCGGTCGTCGCGGTTTATATCATCCGCCGCCTGGTGATCCGGTACTCCTGGCACATCGCGGTGGTTGTGGGAGCGATTCTGCAGCTGATCGTAATCCTTCTGGGAGACATGAGGTTCGGGACCAATATTTCCGTCGGCGGCGCGTTTCTCGGGACGCTGGTGTCGATCGTGATCGCCGAGATCATTGTGTTCTTCCTCTTCAACCTTGATTATTCAAGAATTGAGGACACACAGTTTGAAGATGACGAATATTACTATTATGTAAAGGCAATCCCGAAGATGACTTTGCCGAGGGCCAACCGGAGGGTGAAACAGATCTATACCTCCAGGCAGGACCTGATCGGGCGCCTGCGCGATGATCCGTACGGGGACGGGGAAGAGCCGTATCCGGATGAGGATTACGACGGCGGAGATTATGAGGACGAGTATTATCCGGAAGAAGAGGACTATTAATCAACATGCAGTGGCTGCGCTCGGGGCTCTCTTATTACATCAGACAATTGCATATCACAAGCCCGGGATGGACAGATATAGTTGAGATCATTATTATTGCGGTACTGGTCTATAACATTATTCTCTGGATCAGGAAGACAAGGGCTTATACACTTCTGAAGGGACTGGTTGTCATTGTGGTATTTGTCGCGGTGGCAGCCCTCCTCAACATGACGACCATTCTCTGGATCGTCCGCAATGTCACGGGCATTGCTGTCACGGCCCTGGTCATTATCCTGCAGCCGGAGCTTCGCAATGCGATGGAGGAGCTCGGCCAGAAGAATTTTGTCACCGCGCTCTTCAGCCCGGTAACTCCCGCCGAGGGCAGATTTTCCGACAAGACAATCGGCGAGCTGGTGCGCGCCTGCACTTCCATGGCGGCGGTTAAAACCGGCGCCCTTATCGTAATCGAGCAGAACACTCCCCTTCTGGAATATGAGAAAACGGGAATCGAAGTGGACGGCGTGCTCACGTCGCAGCTTCTGATCAATATTTTCGAAAAGAACACGCCGCTCCATGACGGCGCGGTTATTGTGCGCGGGGACAGGGTTGTCTCCGCGACCTGCTATCTCCCCCTCTCCCAGAACCGCATGGACAAGAACCTGGGGACGAGGCACAGGGCTGCCGCGGGTGTCTCCGAGGTGACGGATGCGCTGACGATCGTTGTTTCCGAGGAGACAGGCTCGATCAGCATCGCATACAAGGGACGGCTCCTTCGCGATATCGACGCGAACACACTGCGCGAGCAGCTGGTCCGCATGCAGGACAAACAGGCAGCCACTCAGAAAAAGAGCATTCTCAATAATCTGATCGGAGGCGGGAAAAAATGAAGCTGAAAGAATACCGCCTTTTCAATAACATCGGACTCAAGGTCCTCTCGATCCTGATCGCCGTTGCCATGTGGCTTCTGGTCACAAACAACGATGACCCGATCAAGAGGCAGCAGTTCTCCAACATTCCGGTTACCCTGACGCATACAAACATGATTACGGATAACGGCGAGGTTTACACCGTCCTGGACAATACCGACGTCGTCCCCTCTGTTATTGTGTACGCAAGGCGCTCGGTCATCGAATCCCTCGACAGGGACAACATTGTAGCGACAGCGGATGTCAAGGACATCACGAGTCTCGGCACGGTTGAAATTCATTACTATTCGACAAAGGCGAACAATGAGATCGAGAGCATAGACGGCAGCATCGAGAATGTCCGGCTCCAGGTCGAGCCCAGAAGGACAAAGGTACTGTCCCTGCGCTACCAGACGACAGGAACGCCTGCCGAGGGCTATGACGTGAGCCAGATCTCCCTTGACCAGAACCAGCTGCGCGTATCCGGCCCGGAATCCATTGTGCAGAATATTTCCTCCGCTTCCGTTTCCGTCGATATCTCCGGAGCAACCGGCACAATCAGCACTTACTCGGATGTACGCCTGTATGAGGCGGACGGGGACGTGCTTGATACGTCCAGGCTGACCATGAACATGTCATCCGTCCGGGTGACCGTGACGATCCTGCCGGTCAAATCGGTTCCGGTCCAGTTCCAGGTCAGCGGAACGCCCGCCGCAGGGTACCTTCGCAATGACAATGTCTCGATTGACCCGCAGATGATCGAAATCATGGGAAGAAGCACGATCCTTTCCGGAATCGACAGGCTGCTGATCCCCGCCGAGCAGATCGATATCAGCGGCGCGACAGCGGACTTTACGAAGGACGTCGATATTTCGGCATACCTGCCGGAGAACGTTACCCTGAGCTCAGACGAGTTTGACGGAACGGTGACGGTGACCGTGGGAATTGAAGCGGCGCAGAACGTAAGCCTCGAAGCGGATATTTCCTCTATTGCCCTGAATAACGTTCCGGAAGGATATACGGCCAGACTTGTATCTGTCACTGACGGGGCTGTCACACTGAACAATACACAGACGGGTATTATACGCTATGAGCTTTCGGGCCTTGAGCAGGATGTGACCGGTATCCGCCTTGCGGATCTGGCGGCGCAGATCGATGTCGGCCAGCTGACAGAGGGCAAGGCACAGGAAAGCCTTGCCGGGGTCTATACCGCGCAGGTGAATGTGAGCCTGCCGGAGGACGTCACCATGCGCAATACCGTGACCGCACAGGTGGAGCTCAAGGAAAACTAATAGTTGCCATTTTTCCATGAACTCTGTTATCATGAATAGACGCCTTTTTTTATAAGGCACAGCTGGGGAATTGCATTGGGTGCCGCAGAATACGGGCTTTTAAGGATTCGCTGTCCTGCGGGATGTATTGGAAGGTTATTATGGTCAGTCAGAAAGTGACAATCAAAAATCCGACGGGTCTTCACTTGCGCCCGGCCGGTATCCTATGTAAGACGGCAATGGATTACAAGTCGTCGATTACATTTACATTCAAAGATGCGACAGCAAACGCTAAGAGTGTCTTGTCGGTGCTCGGCGCTTGCGTGAAGTCGGGCGATGAAATTGAGCTCTTCTGCGACGGGGTGGATGAAGAAGAAGCCTTGCATGATCTTGTTGCAGCCATAGAGAGCGGTCTGGGAGAGTAACCTTAAGGACCGGCCCGAAGGAAAAGTCTTTCGGGCCGGCTTATTTTTATCTCGGAAAAGGAGAGGCTATGTTAAACTATCAGCGATATCGCAGGAATCCGGTTCTGAACTATCCGGAAAGAGAATGGCCGAACAAAGAAATCCAGAAAGCGCCGATCTGGTGCAGCGTGGATCTTCGGGACGGCAACCAGGCGCTCATCGACCCGATGATCGTGAGTGAGAAGATTGAACTGTGGAATCTGCTGCTGAAGCTTGGATTCAAGGAGATTGAAGTCGGCTTCCCCGCGGCCTCGCAGATCGAGTATGACTTTCTCAGGCAGCTGATCGAGCGCCGCATGATCCCGGACGATGTCTGCGTGCAGGTGCTCTCGCAGTGCCGCAAGGAGCAGATTGAGCGCACCTTCCAGTCCATCGAGGGCTGCAAACAGGCGATCGTTCATATTTACAATTCCACATCCACGCTCCAGAGAGACGTTGTCTTCGGCATGGACAAGGATGCCATTACCCAGATCGCGGTACAGGGCACCCGCTGGGTGAAGGAGCTGGCAGAGAAGTTCCCCGGAAAGATC
>ODAI013671276.1_pt1 | contig 22096 bp, 11 predicted proteins | sample 1539321 | NCBI WGS metagenome assembly ODAI01 (sample SAMN02144231, study PRJEB22623) | gut metagenome | biome: sheep rumen | host: Ovis aries | place: New Zealand | reverse complement strand
GCAGTGGTATTAGCAGACCGGCAATCCAAACTTTGAAACTACCCAAAGACCTTCTTCAGCATGCTAATAGCTCTTCCTAGGCATGCTAATAGCTCTTCCTAGACATGCTAATAGCTCTTCCTAGACATGCTAATAGCTCTTCCTAGACATGCTAATAGCTCAAGTCGGGCTGCTTAGTGGCCGACCTTCGACATCAAAGGCATAGATGCGTTAAAGTAAAACAACTTGTTTTACCTTCGAAAGTAGGCTACTTTGGTCAGCAAAGTCGGCCACTTTGACAAGTAAAACAACTTGTTTTACTTTCAGCAGAGGCCCACTTTCCATTCCTTATTACGCCACTTACCACTCCTTGTTCCGTCACTTACCATTCCTTCTTCCGTCATTTCTCTCTCCAAAGCGGTGTCCTTTAACGACATTTACCGCCCTCTCCTGCTAGTCCTTGAAACGGCGGAGTTTTTGAGTCCAGTACTTGCGTACGTCGCGCCAACGGTAGTAGGGATAGGTATCGGTGTCTACTGGCAGCGATACCTCACGCTCGTTCAGAAGCGCCTTCATGAGAATCTGACCTTTACCTTTCTCAGGACGGTAGAAGATGAGCTGGATGTTGCAGGCCATTGGGAAGATGCGGTAGTTGCGCCACTGCTCGTCGAGCTTCTCCATATCCTCAACAACCGCTCCGCAGTTATCTAGCTCAAGCAGGCAGGCCAAAGGCATGACACAGACCTCATGTCCGAAGCGGAGCGTAGCCTGAGGTTTTTGAAGGGCAACGCAGGTGTCAGCCGTCTGGATGATGTTCTCCAGCAGGTTGGCCTGTGAGAAAGGCATGATGCTGTTGGTATAGGGCGAAGGGCCATAGTTCTGATACCAGCCGACATTCTGTATGCGCCACATGTCGTAGATTTCGTCAGCAGTAAAAAGATGAAGCAGGTCGGGGGCATCATCGTGACTCTGCATGTTGATGGCAACCTCAAACAACTGGTTCATCAGCCGATTGGCATTCACGCTGTCAGCAACCCACTGGGCATCATTGAACAGCACCTCCATGAGACGCTGGGGATGAGTATGGTTGCGATTGAACTCCCGAGAGACGCGATCACCCTTCCCTGCATTCTCCTTCACCTTCCCCTCGCGCTCCTGGTTGAGGTAGTACTGCAAAGCATCGCTCACATCATTATGGATATGCGCAGTAGGATTGGCTGCCATCAGTTCCTCGCACTCTGCTACCATCGAGAGAATACAGCGGTTCACCGTAGTAGAGCGGGCATCAATGGGCACATCAGGACTCTTGAAGATCTCAGGGAAATGCTCGGCCATACGGCGGCCAATGCCATGATGCTGACGCTCACCGACGGTAGTCAGGTCACCCAGTCGCTTATATGTAGTCTTATTGAATAGCTCAAGCCGTCGCAGAGTCTCCTGACCCTCACGCGTCAGCTTTCCCTCCTTACGGGCAAGTCGCATAGGACGTATCACGCGTTCATAGTCGTTCTCACCGATGAGCCAGCGAGAGCCGTGACGTCCATAGTGGGACATATAGAAAGGCACATAGCCTTCAGGAGCCGGCGTATAATTAAAATCTGGCAGCTGACGGTCATAGTCAAGGTAGTTCGACCCTGCCAGCCAAGGGTTCTGGCTGAGTTCCTCACGTGCGGTAGTTCCGCTAGTCAGCACCGACTTCCGTTCCGATATCTGTGCCATGACAGCCATCACTGCCACGCCCATCATCATAGTTGCAAATACTCTTTTCATCTTTATTCAGATTTTTGCTTGCAAATATACAAGAATTATCTGAATTATGCAAATATTTGCGGCGGGAAAAGTTGGTCCATCCCAAATAACGCTACTATTTTGGACAAAGCGTAAAAAAAGAGGGTATGCCGCAAATTGGCACATCCTCTTATTGCGTTAAGACATTTGGAAATACGGTCTACTATTTACCTTCCCGGTCATCCTTTATGGCTTTAGCAATTACCAGATTATGAATACCCTCCTGAGCTTCAGCATAATAGATGCTATCACAAGAATACTTAATCTGAGTCATTTCGGTATCCAAAAGATAGAACTCTGTTATCGGCAGCGAACTGCCTGCCTCGTTATGAATCCTGTAGGTGTGCATAGCCTTAAATCCAATGAACCTAGGTTCAGAGGCAGCGATCTCCATGAGTTGAGTATATTTCTCATGACCTTTATCCTTAATTAGGTCAATCTCCCAATCGATATTTTTCTGCTTCTGGATAAGATCATCGCATTCTTTCTTTAATTCAGGACGATTACTGATTTTGGCGATGGAGTCTTTCAACTCAGAGAATTCTTTCTGCAAAGCATTATATCTTTCATTCATCTGCGTAGCCTCTTCCATCTGCTTAAAGAAATCCGGATCATCTTGCGGAGTAAAAGCACTGTCAACGGTAGTTTGTATCACTTCATAAGTGGTTCCTTTAGCTATCGTCTTACTACTTTTGATGAGAGCTTCAGCTTTTTGAGCTGGAGAATTTGTGCACGCCACAATCATAAACAGAGCGCACACAGACAACATTAATTTTTTCATTACCATTTCATTTTTAACAAAGTCCTTCCTCTGATAACAGAAGAAGGACTTAAGAGATGTGGGAAAGAAATGTCTATTTTCAAATAAATACATCCTATCCCTGTTTCGAGTTAAACTGATCAGTAGTTTACTCAGCGATGGCAATAGTGACGCGGTTCTGTTCGTTCACAGAGAACGGTTGTACGCGAGCGCCCTTTGAATCGGTCGAGATACGATACTCGGCAATGCCATACTTAGAGATAAGCTCCTGCTTAACGGCGTTCACACGCTGCACACCCAGGTTGTCGTTGATGCGGTCGTTACCAGTCTGCACGTCAGCATAGCCACAGAGGCTAACCTTTGCATTGGGATAACGCTGCAGATAGTTGGCGATATCAGCCACCTTCTGCTGCTCAGACGGACGGATGTCCCACTTGTTGATGGTGAAGAAGATGTCGCGGCGCAGAGCCTCGGGCTTCTCAACATAAACAGTGTCCTTCAGGGTCTTTGTGATGTAAACGGTATCGGTACGAGCAGGACCATCACCCCATGGGTTGACGGGAACAATCTCCTTCACATACTTCTTGTAGCTCTTGCCAAGGTTGATGCGCAGACCTGCCAGTGCATTGAAATACCAGTCAGGGTTGCCAGCCTTCTTTGAGTTGTAGTGGTCAGAGAGGATATTGGCATTACCCTCAATGGTCAGAGCAACATCGCTGCCAAGACGGAAGGCAGCCTCAAGGCCGAAGCGGCCGAAGGGGCGAACCTTAGAACCATCCCAGAGGTACTCCAGAAGGAACTGCTGCTTCGACAGACCGTGGTTCTCGATATCCATAGCGATACGGTTCACCTCACCATTGTGCCAAGCGAAGTTTGCACCACCGCCTACGAGAGCCGACAGGTTGAAGATGCGAGTAGGATTATAACCAGCAAACAGGTTCGACAGATTAAACATCAGGTCGAGACCGGGAGCTGCATAGAAATAAGAGTAGGTACGAGTGTAAGGAGTCTCATTGGCTACCTGATATCCGTTCCAACCGCCCTTCGACTGATAGAGGTTACCCTGCAGACGAGCAGCAATAACGGGTGAGAACTGATAACCAAGTCCCAGCTGGAAGTTGGGAGAGATCAGCTTACTGAACTTTGCCTCACCACGAGTATACTGAGCACCAGCCTCAAGATTCATGAACCAGTGCTTCTGGAACTCATAGCGTGTCTCAAAGACATCCGTATAGGTTGCCTGAGCCATAGCCGAGCCACTCACTGTGAGCAGCAAACCGGCCAGAAGAGTCTTCATTGTCTTCATATACAATTCATTTTAATAATTCGTTATACACCAACAGCACCTGGACGAAGTTGATAATTCGCGTCTGGAATGGTAAGATACCAATAATAACCTACCCGAACAGGAACAATGACGCATTTCATAGTCGAAAGCGTATCATCACTACCATATTGGATGGTGTAATGTACCTCGGAAGCAGACTCGTTAAATAAATTCATACGATCTATCTTATACTCGCGAACTGGAAACATTTCCATAGTGCGACGTATTTTCATCTTTTCTTCATCAGATAGAGGTGTAACATCATCACCATTTGGCGTATAGAGCATATTCAATGCACTATCGAGTTCGTTATTTATTTGATAGTTCAAATACTGCTTGACATTATAGAGTACTGCCAAGGTATCGGTCATCGTGCGCTGCATGGTCGTCGACTCACGAGGATCGATATACCAATCTTTATCATCTTCGGGAGCCTTGTCCTTTTTTGAAGTACATGCGGCAAAAGTCAAGCCCAAGATGCATATAGCAATAAGAATCTTTGTAATAGATCTCATCAGAATATCTTTCTTTTGAAAAAGAGTGCCCCAAGCAGCCTCGGGGCACTCCTCTTGTTATAGATCGATGCTTAAGTCAAATTCGATTAATCCTTTCCGGGATAAGGCAGAGATGTCTTACCAGCAGGTACCTTACCCTTCGGGTAAATCATGAACTCCTGAGTTGTAGTAACGTTACCAAATCCATAGTCAACAGAGACAGGAATGTAGACCTTAACTATTTCCTCAACATTCGAACCACCGTTGTTCTTGAAGACCAGATAATCGATACCGAGGTAGCTCTTCTTCGTAATAGAGAGAACAATATTACCATTTGTATAGGCCTCAATCTGCTTAGCGGTAAGCTTTTCAGTATCAGAAGAATGAATATCTCCACCCTTATACTCCATACCATACTTAACCTCATCAAGCTTCCAGTCAGGCGTGCCAACCTCATAGTACTTATAGAGCTCAAGCTGCCACTTCTCTCTCTCAGAGGCATTTGCCTTAGGCTCAGCATTAGCAACTTCGTAGCCGCGGAAGTCACGCATAGTGAAGATGTCTGCACAAGCGATGCAAGTACCAGAGACATAACCTTCCTCGAAGAGGCCTTCAGTCTTACCATTGATTCGGAGAGGCTCAATCAGATACATGTCATAGTCCTTGATGGGAACAATGTTCCAGTCATTCAGAGTTCCCCAGATGCCCATATGGACAGCACGATCCTTATAATGGTTGCGGACAGGAGTCCATCCATCAGCCTCATTATCCTGCGACAGCTGGTTCAGAAGCTTCTGGTTAGCAACATTATGGTGATCAGCATAGAGGAAATTGTAGTTGTAAGGCATCAAGCCATCCCATGCAATGTGACCGTCAGTCTGGATGGGAAGACCACCCATCTGCTCAGGATCAGTATCGGTAGCGGGCTTACTCTCTGTGAGACCCTTCCACCACTCGAGCTGCAGAGCCTGAGCACCTGCCTTAGTTTCAAGTTTATAAGCACCAGCACCCTTCCAGTTAATCTTGCTCAGAGCAGGACTATTAGTGTTACTTGCGGGTTGATAGCCACCATTCACAGTTGCCTGCGGATAGGTCTTACCACCATTGCCAAGCTTAGTCCACTTACCCTTGAATTCGATATCACCAGTAGGTCCATAAGAACGCTTATTTGCAACATCATCGTTGTTCCACTTGCTATCATTCTTCATAGCCTCAATAGCATCAGGACCTGCCCAAGTAAACTGCATATCCCAAGTCCAGCAAGCAAATTCCTCAGCGCGCTGTACAAGCTTGCCATTTTCATTCCTTACCCAAATTGACTTAGCGGGTACATAAGTAGGCTTCACAATGAATCTTGCCTTGCCATTGACCTGCTCATAAGTGAACGGGTTAGTCATGTTGTTGTAGAATACGCAATAGTCAGTTCCAGGATAGTACTTGTTGTTAGCCTTGTCGTACTTCTCCATATGCTTATCCTTCTCAAGGCCATAGAGCAAACCTGGAGTAACTTTACCGCCCTTTATAGCATTGTACATAGCGGTATTGTACTGAACAGGCATCACATCAACATCAGAGTACTTTGTGAACCAGTAGTTGTCATAGTAGCCATTGAGAACGGGCAGACTAGGCAACTTGATAGTCCACTTCCAGGTGAACTTCAGGTTCGGATACTCAGTAGGCAGAATCGACTTGAACTCGATTGTGCAAGCAAAGGTCTTGCTCTGCTTAGGATAGATATTTGCAATCTCTTGAGGAGTAAGCTGCCATGTTGCAATGAGAGCGTCACCCTGCTCGTTGGTTGTCTTCTCAACAGAAGGCTTACCAGGAAGTACAGCCTCGCTAAGGAGAGAAAGATGTGAAGCCTCGCTACCATCCGACCATGTCATGACGACATCGCTCTTCTTAACATCAGCAACAGGATATACCCTCTCGAAGGTGTTCTGGGACAGGCCTAAATCGCCAACCTTTGCATAGACTTCATTGATGAAGTGCTCCCAAAGGATAGAAACCTCACCGTTGATGTCACAAGGTCTAAGAACGCTCTCAGTCTCCCAATCCTTCAGAGTAACAGTACCCTTGGTAGGCTCAACCCACTTAATCTTGAAGTAACGCTCGTCAACAAGCTTACCACCATTCTTAGTGTCAATAAGCATCACACGTACAATAGGCTCCTTACCAACACAGGCGCGATTGTTAGTAACACCATTAGGCAGCTTAGAACTGAGGATACCAGTGATAGGATCAATCTGAGCAAAACGCTGCTGGTCAGTACTATGATCAACATCCATCTTGTATTCGGTAGTAGGAATAGCATAACGGAATTCCAGACCGAAGCTCTTCAGCTTCTCAACAGTAACCTCATGGGCTGCTTGTTCATGGTCTTTCACATAGCATCCGCTTGCAGGATCATCAATACCGGCAAAGCCTTCAACATCCATAGGAGTCTCAATATCGCAAGCAGTTACGATCTTAGAGACATCAAGTGTCTTGTTGTATTCAACCAAAGAAAGAACAAGATTGAGATTGTTCAAATCATTACTTGAATTGGCATCGACGGGCTGCTTCCACATAGTAGCGGAGTCAGTAAAGTGGTGGACATTGTAGCCGTTCTTCACCTCTGCATCTGCAAACGGATCATACCATGTGCGATATTCCTTATTCTTAGGTCCGCCAACCCATTCACCTTGCTTAGCACCCCAGTGTGCGTGAGCAATGCGCGGTGAGAAAGTACGCTCAGCCAGCCTGTGGTTCTCAGAGGTAATAATAGCCTCATCATTCTCATCCACTTTTACGCCAGCAACTTCCTGAGTCTTGCGAGGAACGTTCAAATTGACAATGTAGATTTCACCATTATCGCGGTTGAGCGATGAAGTAATGGTCTTCTTCAGGTTGACCTTGATCAGGCCCTTCTGGCCTTCAACACTCCAATTAGCGACCCCAGCGAATGCAACGGGAGTCTCAGTTCCATAGTAAGGATCTGCAGCACGAGTCTCAGCAATAGCAGACTTGTAGAAAATCTTTGCGGAATCAATAGTATTCACGTCGACATTAGCAGGACTCAGCGTGTAGTAAGCCTCAGCGGTGCCGTTGTCAATAGTGACTACATTCTTATAATCACGATTGACGTGAGATGCAGCGAACGTACCTTTTGAAACTTCTTTAAAGGCATGTCCATTACCGCCAATAGCAGGGTTACCAGAAGCTAACTTCTTATTATCACGATTACCGCTAATCACAGGAGCATAAGACAGCGAGTTGAACTCGATAGCCTCGATACCACCGATGTAGAGCTGGGGAACGAGTGAGATGCTCTTCAGCACGTGACTGACGTAAACCATAATATTCTCAACATTAGCAGAGATAGCATCAGCAATCTTCTGGTCTATCTTAGCAAACTGACCCTCAAGCTCCTTGATGCGCTTGTCGAGACCATCATAAAGTGTCTTTGCCTCAACCTCCTTATCAGCGAGGATCTTCTTTAATTCGGCATACTTCGTGGCAATGTCATTCTGGATACCAGAAATTTCGTTCATCACCTCGGTGATAGCAGCCTTGCGAGCAGCCTCCTCGGCCTCAATCTTCTTCTTCAGCTCATCACTTGCATTCTTCAGATCCTCCTTCAAGCCGGGGATAACAGTCTCTTCCATGCTCTTCTGGAAAGCCTGCAGAGCTGCAACCTGCTGGTCGAGAGCCTTCTTGGCAATCTCATAAGCCTCAATGTGGCCATTGACGATACCCTCAAGAGCAGCAATCTTGCCGTCGAGAGTCTTGTCTGCCTCCTGAAGGTCAGCAATCAGCTTGTCGAACTTCGTCTCCACGCGCTCGATCTCACCGGTGGCAGCAGCCAGGTCGGCAAGAATGCCAACGATATCCTTACGGATGCCTTCCAGCTCCTCAAAGGCCTTGTCGATGCGGCCGTTGAGCTCAGCATACTTGGTAGCGATGTCCTCGTTCAGTTTTGCAACTGCCTCTTTCAGAGCATTCTCAAGACTTGTCTTAGCAGCCTCGAGCTCAGTACGGTCAGCCTTGTTGGTCTCCAGAGCAGCGATGAGAGCCTGGATAGCAGCCTCGCGAGCGTCCATCTCATTATAGATGGCAGCCTCCTTGGCAATAACGAGAGCTTCGAGCTTCTCAATCAGGTTGTCCAGACGGACAATCTCGGTCTTATCAGCCTTGCTGGCGACAAGAGCCTCAACCTCCTTGCGGAGAGACTCCAGAGCAGCGTTCACGGCCTCCTTGTCGGCCTTGTTGTTCTGAAGGTCGGCGATGGCGGTCTGGACGGTAAGCAGGGTAGCCTGCAGGGCAGCAACCTCAGCCTTGTCGGCCTTGTTGTTCTGCAGCGAGGCAATCAGACCCTCGATACGTGAGACGGCAGCGTTGAACGTCTCGGTGGTGACGTAGTTCTTCAGCTGGTTGTTCAGCTCGTCAATCTTAGCCTGGACGTCAGCCTTCAGGGCATCGACGGTAGCCTGGTCGGCCTTCTTGTCAAGGGCAGCCTGGAAAGCAGCCTGCACATTGGTCAGCGTGGTCTGCAGACCATCGACAGTAGCCTTCAGCGAGTTGAAAGCCTCCTGGGAAACCTTGCCATTGAGAGCCTCCTTCAGGGCCTCGATGTCCTTGTTCACCAGGTCGATCTTGTTCTGAACCTCGGTCAGGGCAGCCTTCTCGGTCTGCAGCGTGTTGATGAGGTCCTTCAGGCTGGCCAGCTGCGTCTCCAGGGCAGAGATGCGAGCCACGGCCTCGTTGTAGGTCTCCTTGTCGACCTTGCCATTAATGGCAGCGGTCAGAGTCTGGATAGCTGCATCGAGAGCGCTCTGGTCAGCCTTCGTGGCGATGAGGGCCTCCAGGGTGTCGATGTCCTTGTCGATGGCATCGATCTTGGCCTGCACAGCAGCCTTGTTAGCCTCGTAGGCAGCCTTCAGATCATTGACCTCCTTGATCAGGTTGTCAACGGTTGCCTGGTCGGCCTTGGTAGCGATGGCTTTGTTCAGCCGTCCCTCAGCGTCGGCAATCTGAGTCTTGAAAGAACTCTCCAGAGTCGACAGCTGGCTCTCAAGATTTGTCTTCGTTGTCTTCAGCTCAGTCTCCAAGGCGGAGAGGCTCGATGACAACTTGGCAATCTCGTTTTGTGCGGCTACGATCTCAGCCTTGTTGGCGTTGATGTCGTCATCGTAGTCAGCACAAGACACGAACACGCTGCTGGAGGACATGATGAGTGCTCCAAACAGCAGTGAACCAATTAATCTTTTTTTCATACGATTAAAATTAAAATTAATAATAAAACTAAATTTGTTTAACATCTTTTACTTTACTTCAATTCACATTTTTTCCTGCGCATCTCTTCTGAGTAGCTACAATTTCGCTGCAAATATAGGCATAAATCTGTAATCATGCAAATATTTTTGAACATTTTTTTGTAAAAACGTAAAAAAATTAGCTTTTGCAGGACTTTTCATGCCGTTTTACGCGCGAAATCGCACCATTTTGCATTGGATTCCCTTTGCTAATGGGGTGTTGCGACCTGTAGATACCAGCGTACTGATTTGCTTTTCTTACCATAGATCTCCTTTCTTTTATGAATTTTGCCTGCAAAGGTAGTGGTTTTCTTTGAATTATGCAAATTTTTCGAGGATTTTTTTAGTTTTTACTGTTGTGAAAGTACGATTTTTAGGGGATTTGCAGGCATTTGAGCCTTCGGAAGGTGTCATTATATAATATAATGTACGCGCGCGCAGACCTTTTTACATTAACAAGGGCAGCAGCGATGTTGGCTGCTGCCCTGTACGGTGTTCTAGAAGTCAGCACTCTTAGGCGTGCGCGGGAAGGGTATGACATCACGGATGTTCTGCATGCCAGTGACGAAGAGGATGAGGCGCTCGAAGCCGAGTCCGAAGCCTGCATGTGGACAGGAGCCATAACGGCGTGTGTCGAGATACCACCACAGTTTGTCAGTCTCCATATTGCGGTGATTGATCTCTGCCATGAGTTTGTCGTAACTCTCCTCACGGACTGAGCCTCCGATGATCTCGCCAATCTGCGGGAAGAGCACATCTGTGCCCTGCATGGTCGGACCAGGTGCCTGCTGCCCACGATAGCCGATGCTGCCCTCGGAAGACTCCGAAGAAGCGGCTGCAGTGTTCTGCTTCATGTAGAAAGCCTTGATAGAGGAAGGATAGTCGGTCATGATAACGGGCTTACGGAAGTGCTCCTCTACAAGATAGCGCTCATGCTCGGATGCGAGGTCATCGCCCCATTGGCAGGGAAACTCGAACTTGCGTCCGTCGCGAATGGCCTGCTGAAGGATGTTAATGCCCTCAGTATAGGTGAGCCGCACGAAGTCGGCCTTGACACATCCCTCGAGTCGCTCGATGAGAGTCTTGTCGATCATCTTGTTGAGGAACTCGAGATCATCCTTGCAGTTGTCAAGTGCCCAGCGTACACAATACTTGATAAAGTCTTCCTCGAGGTCCATGAGTCCTTCCTGATCGAGGAAGGCCACTTCCGGCTCAATCATCCAAAACTCAGCGAGGTGACGCGGAGTATTACTGTTCTCAGCACGGAAGGTGGGACCGAAGGTATAGATAGCTCCCAGGGCAGTGGCGCCGAGTTCACCCTCCAACTGTCCGCTAACGGTGAGGCTGGTCTGCTCGCCAAAGAAGTCATCGTCGTAGATAATCTTTCCCTCGTCGTCCTTCTTCAAATCGTAGAGGTTCTTCGTAGTAACCTGGAACATGTTTCCGGCACCTTCACAGTCGCTGGCAGTAATCAGAGGCGTATGGAAATAGAAGAATCCATGCTCATGGAAGTAGGTATGAATGGCCATCGCCATGTTGTGGCGGATACGCATCACGGCTCCGAAGGTATTGGTACGCAGGCGCAGATGAGCATTCTTACGCATGACCTCAAAGCTCTGCCCCTTCTTCTGCATAGGATAGGTATTGTCGCAGAGTCCATAGATGTGTATGCTACTAGCCTGTATCTCGGAAGGCTGTCCGGGAGCTGGCGATTCTACGAGTGTTCCCTCAACAGAGAGACATGCGCCTGTGGTGACATCCTTGAGGGAGGGAGCGGCGACTAGGTCGCAACTAACGGGACAGTTTTCGGCATCAACGACGATTTGTACGCTCTTGATGGTAGAGCCATCGTTGAGGGCAATGAAGTCGACGGCCTTGCTACTACGATGGGTGCGCACCCATCCCTTGACACAGACAGGCTGTCCGTATTCGGTGCAACCGAGGATATCGATGATTTTTGTTCTTTCCATTTTTCTATGCTTTATTATTCGTAAGAGCCCATGCGCAGACGGTCGACCTCTTCCTCAGTGAGGTAACGCCAGTCGCCTCGACGAAGGTTCTTCTTGGTGAGACCTGCAAACTGAACGCGGTCAAGCTTGATAACCCTGTAGCCAAGAGACTCAAAGATACGACGCACGATGCGGTTCTTGCCAGAGTGAATCTCGATGCCCACCTGCTTCTTGTCAGTTGGCGAAGCATACTGCACGTCATCGGCACGCACCTCGCCGTCTTCAAGGACAACACCTTCAGCAATCTGCTGGATGTCATGGGCAGTAACGTTACGATCGAGGAACACATGGTATATTTTCTTCTTGAGATACTTCGGATGGGTAAGTTTTGAAGCGAGATCACCATCATTAGTAAGAAGAAGCACACCTGTAGTGTTACGGTCGAGTCGTCCTACGGGATAGATACGCTCAGGGCAAGCATCCTTAACAAGATCCATGACAGTCTTACGCTGCTGCGGGTCATCACTGGTGGTGACATAGTCCTTGGGCTTGTTCAAGAGAACATACACCTTCTTCTCGAGGGAGACGGGATCATCGTGGAAACGCACCTCGTCCGTACGCAGGACCTTTGTGCCAAGCTCTGTGACAACCTGTCCGTTAACGGTGATGACACCTGCCTGTATGAACTCGTCCGCTTCACGACGGCTGCAAACACCTGCGTTAGCAAGGAACTTGTTAAGGCGAATTGGCTCGTTGGGATCGTAGTTCTGCTCCTTATACTCTATGCGCTTCTTCATCGAGTACTTGGCATTGGGATCGTAGTCGGCAGTACGCTGACGACGGGGACGAGGCTGCTCAAAGCCATTACCACGAGGATTATTGTAGCCTCCGCGGGCATTGCTATAAGGACGCTGAGCACCATACTGCTGGCGGGGCTGCTGCGAATAGCCACCCTGTTGGCGGGGCTGGCTGTAACGGGGACGGGGCTGATAGCCGCCCTGCTGGCCTTCGGCGTCCTGATTGTAGCGAGGACGATAGCCTTCGCTTGGCTGATTATAGCGGGGACGAGACTGATAGCCACCCTGCTGGCCTTCGGCGTCCTGGTTATAGCGGGAACGGGGCTGATAGCCGCCCTGTTGCTGGCGAGGCTGATAGCCACCCTGCTGCTGACGGGGCTGCGAATAGCCGCCTCCATTATTATAAGATGTACGCGGGCGATAAGGACGTTGCGACGGCGTGCCTTGCAAAGATGCGCCAAAGCCTTCTGGACGGAAGCCACCCTCATCCTCGCTGTTGTAGCGATTGAAGGTCGGCCGGTTGTAGGATCCTCCTACCGGGCGGCTTGTGGTGCTGATACGTGGACGGGGTGAACGTCCTACTGGTCTGAATGTCTTGCCTTCATGGCTTGTCGGGTTCTTCTGCTCTTCATTGAGCTGATCCTGAGTCTTTTCGTTTTCGTTTTCCATAAATGCTTGTTGTTTTTGGGCCTCGCGGCTGGTTTTCAATGTGTAATAATTGGGGGATTTTCTAGATGCCTGTGTAGTTTTGGGGGGTGATTTGTGAGAGTTCGGCCTTGATGTCATCGCTGACATTAAGGGTCTGGATAAACTGCTGGATAGCAGCGGGAGTGATAATCTCATTGGTACGTGTGAGCTGCTTAAGCGTCTCATAGGGGTTAGGATATCCCTCACGACGGAGGATGGTCTGTATGGCCTCTGCGACGACAGGCCAGGTATTGTCGAGATCCCACTGCAGCTTATCCTCGTTGAGGATGAGCTTGCGAAGTCCTTTGAGTGTCGACTGGAAAGCGATGAGCGCATGTCCCATGGGCACACCTACATTGCGAAGCACCGTTGAATCGGTGAGGTCGCGCTGCAGCCGGCTGACAGGAAGCTTCTGTGCCAGAAAGGCGAGGATGGCATTGGCGATGCCAAGGTTGCCTTCGCTGTTCTCGTAGTCGATAGGATTAACTTTATGCGGCATGGCACTAGACCCTACCTCGCCTGCCTTGATACGCTGTTTGAAGTAGTCCATGGAGATATACATCCAAAAGTCGCGGTCGAGGTCGATGATAATGGTATTGATGCGACGCAGGGCATCAAAGAGTGCTGCGAGTTGGTCATAATTCGAGATTTGTGTTGTGTACTGCTCACGCTCCAATCCAAGCTTCTCGTCAACAAAAGCATTGGCAAACGCCTGCCAGTCAAACTGCGGATAAGCCACATGATGAGCATTGAAATTGCCCGTAGCACCTCCAAACTTAGCAGTCACGGGAATATCGCGAAGTGCACGCAGCTGTTCCTCCAAACGGTAGACAAAGACCATGATTTCCTTACCAAGGCGAGTAGGCGAGGCTGGCTGGCCATGGGTGCGTGCGAGCATGGGCACATTGCGCCAAGCCTGAGCATAGTCGTTCAGTTGCTCAATGAGCTCTTCAAGCAGGGGGATATATGCCTGATTGAGTGCCTCTTTAATGGACAGAGGCACGGAGGTGTTGTTGATGTCCTGGGAAGTAAGGCCGAAGTGGACGAAATTCTTGAAGGCGTCTACATTGGCTTCACACGTCGTGCCCAAGATGTCGTCGAAACGCTCCTTGATGAAATATTCGACAGCCTTAACATCATGATTCGTGACAGCCTCAATATCCTTAACACGGCGGGCATCGTCCTCAGAGAAATTCAGGTAGATGTCGCGCAGCTGGGGAAAGAGGTCATGGGGGAAAGTGGCCAGCTGAGGCAACGGCAGTTCGCACAATGCGATGAAATACTCAATCTCTACCCGTACACGGTAGCGGATGAGTGCATACTCAGAGAAAAACTGAGAGAGGGAAGCGGTCTTTCCACGGTAGCGGCCGTCAATAGGCGAAACGGCTGTCAGGGCTGATAATTCCATATTTTTGCAGTGCTCGTTGCTCGTTAAATGAAAATTGCGGCACAGCCGCAACATACTGAACCTTATCTTGAAGATGTGGGCGTTGACGGATTCGAACCGCCGACCCTCTGCTTGTAAGGCAGATGCTCTAAACCAACTGAGCTAAACGCCCGCTTCGACCTATGTCCTTGTTAAGCGGGTGCAAAGGTAGTAAAAAATCGCGAAACGACCAAACTTTTCGGCGTTTTTTTTCGCAGGAAGAAGAAAAAAAAGCCCGACAGCGCAAAAATCCACATCAACATTTGGCTGTCTCAACTTTATTTAATACCTTTGCAGACCATAAAGACACTCATACGCAGCATGAAACGACGACTACTCCTGCTAGTATCAGCACTTCTCTTGCTCACTACGGCGTGGGCGCAAGAGGAGATATTGCCTGCAAGCACCTACAAGCAGAAAGCCTTTCAGCACCTCGACATATCTTTGACTAGTGGCACCACGGGCATCGGCTTCGACTTTTCGATGCCTCTAAACGACGTATTCTCGCTTCGTGCCGGTTATGCCACGATGCCCCACTTCTCGCATGCGATGCATTTTGGCGTACAGGTGGGTGAGGATCCTGCTACTAGCCAGTCAAAGTTTGAGCGATTGGCTGGACTTCTGGAGGACTTCACCGGCAACAAGGTGGACAATGTCGTTGACATGATAGGCAAGCCCACGTACTGGAACTGGAAGCTCTTGGTGGATGTGAAGCCTTTCCACAATAAACATTGGCACTTTACAGCAGGTATTTTCGCTGGCAACAGCAAGGTAGCGGAAGCCGTGAACTCGATTGAGGACATGCCTTCGACAATGGCCGTGAACATCTACAACAGCCTTTACTACAAAGCCGTGAGAGGAGAGCCTTTCGTGGAGTACGGAGAAATGAGCATCTACAACCAAGATGTAGCGGAGAAGTTCATGTCGTACGGTATCATGAACATCCGGATGGCCGACTACAAACACGATGTGTATTATGATGAAGATGTAGTCGCTGAATACGACCAGTTTATCGGCAATAAGGCCTACGAAGAAGGCGATATTATCTATCACGGCTCATCATGGGTTGACGAAGACGGTGTGGAGCATGGCCCTGACATCAAGTATCATAAGGGCGATGCCTATCGCATGATGCCTGACAATAACAGTATGCTGAGGGCTTGGGCATATGCGAAGCGTTTCAAACCATACCTCGGTTTCGGCTATGGTGGCCGGTTGCTGAAGAAAGATCCCAGCTGGCAGGTCTCGTTTGACTGCGGAGCCTTGTTTTGGGGTGGAACTCCGCGCATAGTGACCCACGATGGGACTGACCTGGTGAATGATGTAGAGAATGTCCGGGGCAAAGTGGGTGACTACGTCGACATCGTAAAGAAGTTCAAGGTATTCCCCGTACTGAATCTCAGAATCACCAAGCGCATTTTCTAAGGCTATGATATGGCAGTAGGCTCATAGAGCCAGTGCTTCGTGACCTATACCTTACGGGTAGAGGCGCAGTAGGACGTACCTCTGAGGGAAAAAGGTCGGGGCTGAAAGGGAGAAAGAACGGAGCTATCAGGGAGAAAGGACGGAGCTCTCGTATTCGCAGCGGGCGGGAAAAACATCGGCAGCGGACGCTGCTGATATCGGCAGCAGCCGGGGATAATATCGGCAGCGGCCGCTGCGTACCATTTTTTACAGCCATGATATAGCAGTAAGCACATGGAGCCAGGGGGGCTAGTCAGCCACCCGAAAAAATAGAACAATTGTTTTACCTCATCCACCTTGCGACCTTCATCCACTAGCCCGAAACGAGGGGGTACAAACATCATGATAGAGGTGCGCCAAACGGCACACCTCTATCATCTGCATCAGCATCCAGCTGTCTACTTCAGGACGATCTTGCGGCCCTCGATGATGTAAACACCACGTGGGAGGCCCTTGGTCGTCGTAGCTTGAGAACGCACCTTTCGTCCCGTAACCGTATAGATGTCAACAGGATGTACGAAGACGAGAGTCTGAATACCATCACGCATCTGGACGGTGAGACGACCATTGACATAGGTAAAGTCATAGTTTCGAGCCTCACCACCACTAACTACGATGTCATAGGTACCAGGAGCACTCTCGGCAGTAGCCGTGGTCGTTGCCACAGGAGCTACAGTAAAGACATCGGACGTGTCACCATTGCGGAAACCGTCATAAAGGATCTCGAAGACAGGATTCTCCTCTCCCTCCTCACGTGTATAATCACCAACAGAAGCTGTCAGCGGAGCTTTGCTGACGGTCATCGTTGCATTGACCAAACGGATATTGGGATAAGTGATTGTGCCTTGCTCGACGATGATGTCGTAGGTGCCGGCATCAGACTGGCTGGTAACAACACATGACAGAATCGGCTCACCCTCGATCTCACCGCCACTGACAATATAGGAAAGCTGCGGCACCTCGTCGCCATAGACCATCGTAGCATCGTTTGCCATGATCTCTATCTGGTCGGCTTCAGAAATGATGAGTTTGCCCGACCTATAGAGGAAGTAGTAGAGGTCCGATTCTGCTCCGCTGACACTGACGATATATTCGCCAGGAGTATTATCATCAGGAGCATTGGTGGTAATTTCGGGCTGCTTCGTGAGCACCGTCTCATCCTGCCCAAGTTTGAATCCTTCGAAGGTGGGCTTAAACTCAGGCCGAGGATCCGTCTGTTTCATTGTGTAAGGTCCGCCAGCAGTGATAGTCAGTGGTGCCTTAGTCACGGTAAGCGTACCATTAACGAAAGTCAGGTTGGGATAATCCTCCAGTGTGCCTTTACTGATGGAGATGGTATAGACACCCGGCAACGATTCAGGAGTAGCCTCGCAAGTAATGATGGGAGATCCAGTCAGCGTACCTCCTTCGATGGTCCAAGTGAAAGCGGGGTTAGGATCGCCATAGTTCTTAGTCACGCTAGTAGCACGTACTGTGATGGGATTATCAGGCTTAATAGTCAGTGTACCAGACTGATGGGTGATGTCGTAGTTATCGGCAGTTGCCCCACTGACATTAATCGTATAAGTGCCTGGTGTTTTTTCCTCAGGTACATCACAACTGACGACTGGCTTGGTGGTAAGCACAGCTTCCGTATCAGCCAGTTTGAAGCCAGTGATGTCATAGGCAAAAGTTGGCAGGTTCTCACTTTGGACGATAGTATAGCTGCGGGCCTTTACGGTGAGCGGAGCTTTCGTCACAGTAAGTGTTCCATTAACGAAACGGATATTAGCATAATCCTGAAGTGTTCCCTTACTGATTACGATTTCATAATTGCCTATCGGAGATGCCTTCGTAGCCTCACACTTCAACTCTGGAGTTCCTGTGAGCGTACCACCCTCGATGGTATACTTCAGTTCTGGTACATCATTACCATAAATCTTGGCAGTGCTCGTTGCTCGAACTGTGATAAGAGGAGCCTCCTGAATGGTCAAAGTACCAGCCACATATTTAATATTATAGTTCGGAGCCACAGCACCGCTAATGGTGATCGGGTAAGTGCCTGGTGTCGAGCTATCAGTGGCACTGCAGGTGACTACTGGTTTGTTTGTCATCACTGTCTCCGTCTCACCGAGTTTGAAGCCCGAGCAATCGTAAGCAAACTGCGGTAGTGGAGCGCCCTGTTGGATAGTGTAGCTACGAGCAGTGACAGTGAGCGGAGCAGCACTTACGGTAAGCGTTCCATTGACACCCGTAAACTTATGGTTGGTAATTGTTCCAACGCGTACCAAGATAGGATAATCACCAACAGGCGACGACTGAGTTGCCTCACAGGTGATGGCAGGCTGTCCCTTGAGTGTTCCCGTTCCGGTCACTTCATATTCAAACGTGGGGTTGGACTCACCATATTCACGTGTGTAACTCTTGGCAGTAACAATCACAGCATCTTTTGCAATCTCCTCGTCGTACTCTTCTTGTGTCATCAGCGTAATCTCATTGGGTGAGCCCACCGGAACAACAAGATAAGCACGGTTCTTGGGTACATATTTCACATCGGCCTTAACAAAACCTAGCTTTCCTGCTGACGTAGTTCCCAACAATCGCATAGTATTGGGATCATACTTAGTGGCATTAAAATGGAATGCCTCCTCATTGTCATTGATAAAATCTATCTGTGAGTTCTCGAAGAACAAACCTTTAAGCAGGTTGCCGGCAGGAGCTGATGTGTCCTGCATCTCGATATTCAGACGGTTGTCAGAAGCCTCAGAACCGGCACAAGCAATAATGACCGGCGATTTGGCAGCCACCTTTCCTTGAACTTCAGTCATCACGGCAATGTCACCGTCAACCTTCGTGACTGCAAAGGCTTTCATACCCGAAGAAGCGAAGGTAAAGGGGAAAGAACCAAAGAACGAGGTATACTGTTTCCCTCCTGCAGTTACTTCGGCAGGAAGTCCGAAGAAATTATTGTCATTAGCAGCAGAAATAGGAAGGATATACCATCGACGCAGGAACTCACTGCCTTCCTTCTGGGTGGTTATGCGTCCCTCAGTCTCATTACCTGCAACATCAAAGAGGTAGAGTGTAATGCCCGCTTCAGTAGCTGATGCCCAATAAGTATTGGCTTCCTTTGGTGTCAGGGTGATATAACGCCCAACTACAGCATGAGCATCGGTGCCTTGAGCCTTCAGATTATACTGATTGCCTTCTTGTTTCTCGATATAGACAACAGAGCCTGCATCAGAGACCACATTCTTAAATTTCTTGATGGTCATCAACGCATCAGTATCGTAGGAAGTTGTCGACATATTAAAGCCCTTAGTCTTATTGTCAATCATGACAATATAGCGCTCAGACTTCATATTCTGCACACGATAATAGCCGTCGCCCGTATACTGAGATAAGGCAGGCAAGCCTAATAGTAGTGAGAAAAAAAGTGTAAGTATTCTGTTCATAATAAGTTAATTTTATAATGTAGGGCAATCGTGTCCCATGTACTTAATCGGAATCCTGCCTTGCAATTAGCCAAAAGGCAAACTGCAAGACAGGACTTTAAAGTTACTAATAATGCATGGAGCAGTTACTCTGCAATGCAGATGCTCACACGGTTCTTGTCATTCTCGGCAAACGGCTGCTCGGTGTCACCCTTACTGTCGGTAACAATGCGCGAACGATCAATCTTGTACTGACGTACGAGACGGTCGGCAACAACCTTGGCACGATTCTTACCAAGACGATCATTAATCTGAGCATTGCCCGTGCCCTTATCAGCGTAACCGGTGATGGTCACCTTGGCCTGAGGATTGAGTTTCAGGAAGCTTGCAATCTCGTCAAGTTTCTGGTCCTCGGTAGGATCGATACGAGTGCTATTGATAGTGAAGAACACATCGCGGCGCAGCGGTTCCTGCTTCTTCTCGACCTCAACAATCTTGTCGATATAAACAGGTTTCTCAACCACCTTCTCCACTTCAACCTTCTTCTCGACAACTTTCTCTATGACACGAGGCTGACGATTGAAAATGCCACGTGACTTAAACTTCATACCTGGAGCCCACAGATTATAGGTGTCACCAAGATTGATTTTCAGTCCAGCCAATGCATTAAAATACCAGTCGGCATTCTCTGCACGCTTGGAGTTGTAGCGGTCACTAAGTGTATTTGCATTTACTTCGATTCCAAAGCTCACCTTATCACTCAAACGGAAGTCAGCAGCCAAGCCGGCACGTCCCACAAAACGAGGTTTACTGCCATCCCAAAGATAGCTCATGGGAGCAGCACCACTGGTATTGTAACGCTTGAGAACCTGAGCAGCAACGTCAGCAGCTTCATCATTGCTGAAACCAATGTTAGCACCTACACCCACAAACAGATTCACATTAAGCAACCGTTTGGGGTTAAAGCCAACAAAGAGATTCGAAAGATTTGCTGTCAGGTCGACAGTAGGAGCAACATACTTCCAGCCCCATGTGAACTTCTGGCTGGGATCCTCATATTCAGAGCCACCTTTTGACTGCCAAGCATTGATAGCAAGACGAGCGCCAAGCACCTCATCGAACTGATAGCCTAGAGTAGCCTGCACATTATATGAAAACAGATCTCCAAACGACACCTCGCCAAGGGTGTACTGTCCACCCAACGGCTGTACCTGCACATACCAGTGAGGATTGAAGACATACTCTGGCTTCTCCTCAGGTCCCTGTGCCGATGCTGAGACGAAGCCCAGCATCAGCATGCAGGAAAGTATTGATTTCTTGATATTCATTGTCAATTCTCCTTTTCAAGTGTTTGATTACTCACTGACTTTCACATAGTACTTATTGGCAAAGACCTTGCCCGAATAGTCCACAGCCGTGTAGAGGAACTCATAGACATAACCATTCTGACCCTCGAAGCGGATGAACTCGTCGAAGCCGCCTTCAATGACCTCGTTGATACGACTCTGTGCATTGGCCTTATCCAAAACACTCTTACAGTCAGCATCTCCATCCTGTGCACTAACACCATCCTTGAAGACATTAGTCACTGCTACGAACTTCTTGTAGGCAGGCGAAAGCAACTCAGCAGTATAGGTAGTTGGAATAATCAGGAAGTTGGTCTTATTCATCTTCGAAGGAACCTTGCCCGACCTACTCATTATTGCATACTTACCTGTTTCAGTGTTCTTCAGGAGCATAGTGGGCTGCATCAGGCTGTTAGGATGGAGGAAGCGCCACAGGTTCTGAGTAATCTTCTGCATGTACTCATTGAGACCTGAGATAAACTTATCACCAACATTCTGGAAGGTAAAGCCTGTAATGCTATCGATAAAGTCGTTGACATCCTCAAGGAAATCAGCAATCTGAGCCTTGATGTTCTCCACAGGCTCTGTGCAATAGCGAGCCATGTACTCGAGCTCGGCCTCAATATTGTACTCAACAATAATCTCAGCATCGTTATCAGCAATAGTAACAGTAATCTGAGGATTCTTCGGGTGGATAGTCACCTTCTCGCCATTGATACCATTGAGTGTGTAAGATGGCAGGGAAATGGTTACAGACTTAGGACCAGTGGAAACGATGCTCCTCGTGTTGAAATATACGTGGAACTTAGCGGTGAGGTCACCGGTGAGCTCATCAATCTCAATCCTGTCGATATCAAACTTGTCCCACAGGAAGCTCAGGTCAGGCATAGCAGCGAAGATCTTGTCAATAAGACCATCGATGAAGTCCTCTGCCTTATCGTAACCAGGTATGCGGTCATAAGAAATATCCTTTCCGAAAGCGAACGACAACGGTCTTACGGAAGTTGCTGCAATTGAATACTGCGAAACAACACTCTTTGTACCTAAATCATCCGTCCATGTAGCCTTTACAGCGTTGGCGGGCAGGACATTATTCAGATTCTGATAGATGACAGTCATTATTCTGGTGAGGTTGTTTTCGCCTTCCCAATTCTTCAGGTCTTGGGCAATTTCCTTAATGTTGGTCAAATCGAAGTCGAGACGATTACCCTTCTCCAGATCCTCTGCTTTAAAGGTAGCCTTGGCCTCGTAGAAACCGTTGGGGCTCTGGTCTACGACACCACCACGGGTGTAGCCGAATTCGATGAGATTATCGCTCTTCTTCAGATCACTCAAGGTCACAACAGAAGTGTTATTGCGGCTGTCAATGAGT
>ODAI014189049.1_pt1 | contig 22097 bp, 23 predicted proteins | sample 1539321 | NCBI WGS metagenome assembly ODAI01 (sample SAMN02144231, study PRJEB22623) | gut metagenome | biome: sheep rumen | host: Ovis aries | place: New Zealand | reverse complement strand
TCATGGTGTACATGTCGAGCCATATTTGAACCGCGCGTTCGTGCACGCACCAGAAATCGCCATCTCGCGCATATTCCTCGTTGTAGAAGGCGTCGACATCCACCATGCACGGTTCAACATCGCGCACGGTAATATCGTTGCCGCGCCTGCGGGCAACCCGCGTGAACACCTCCGGAACCGGAGGATCGGCGTGCAGAAGAGTACCTCCTACGTCGAAGAAGACGGCCTTTCCACTTTCAGCCATAAAGCTTCCCCATCATGCGCATACTGCTAGTACTTGTTTCTATGATACCGCCTGGGACCATTCGTCTTTCGATGTGATTTCCAAATACCAATCATTGAATCCCTTTGGCGACTGTCTTTTGCCATCCCATGTTCCGTTACTCGCGTTGTGTATTTCTGCACGTGACGCATGCGCCAATCCCGATACGTGATGAAATGATGAAAGCCGCATGTTCGCGGGAATTCGATTTGACAGATTTCCTCAATCTGTTAAAGTACCTTCTTGCTGATGCGAGAGCAAAAGCAATCGGGCGTTTAGCTCAGGGGGAGAGCGCTTCCCTGACACGGAAGAGGCCACAAGTTCAAATCTTGTAACGCCCACCATAAATCGAAAGACCAGTTCCTCGATGAGCTGGTCTTTTTCTTTTGCTGCGAGGGCTTCGGGATGTGCGTGGGCTGGTGAGGCACAAACTGAGGCACATTTGAGGCACATCCGTGAGCGTGTCGTTGGCAAGATGGATGATAACGATTGAGACAAACGTACGGGTTGGATTCGGGGTATAATGCGCATTGGTGAGCCACACCACCGGCAGTTCGGGTAGGTGCCGAATTAAAACAGGGCTGGCATGGACCGTGAGCCATGCTTCACCGACGAGATGCGTGAGATAAACCCTCGGAGATACCCGCCGCACGACGGTATGTCGTGCGCGTGACATACAAGACAGAGTGAACGCCAACTCTATACGGACACGTCCCCACTGGGATCGTGCCGGATGGGTTGGTGTTTTCATATGTCCGAGGGTATGGTCGATGATGTGAGGCGTTTCTACACGCCGTCCGATCTGGTCAAGATGGGCTACGGGTCGAGGGCGACCGTGTACCGCGACATCGAGGACGGCAGCGTCCCCTCGATGAAGGTCGGCAAGGGCCGCGTGCTCATCCCTCGCGAGCGTTTCGAGGAGTATCTCGCGCTGCGCGAGGTGGCGTGCAGGAAGCCGCTTCCGAAACGCGACGAGGCCGATGCCGTCGCCGAGATCGTGCGGCGCATCGAGGTTCTGCAGACGACGATGAGCGACGCGAGCCAGAAGAAGCTCGTTGACGCCATTACGGGGTGGTGACGGCGTCGATGGATTCGTCGGCATAGGCGTCGACGAGGCATGTACGGAGGCGGTCCCATTACGGGCCGCCTTTTATATGCGATGGCGTGCTTGCCGGTGCCAGCCCGCTCGCTCGGGAACAGGTGGAGGCGGTTGTGGCGGAAAAAAGAGCGCCGATCCCCATGACGGGGGTCGGCGCTCATGTTGTCTACCTCACCTTGTGGATGGTGGGCTTGCCGTCGAACGCGACGACCAGCATGCCTTTGTACGTCTCGTAGTCGCCGTCGGCGTACACGTTGGCGGCGTGGTGCTGCGCCAGGCACAGCAGCGCCTCGGGGTTGAGCTTCTCCCGCGCCTTCAGGTAGCCCGGCGCGCTCCCTAAGGGTGCGATTTCGTGTTGCATCGAGTATAGCGCAGCAACGGGACGGCACACGACAGCGGGCGGCCCGAGTGGACCGCCCGCATGCGATTCGGGTTTGTTGCTCCCCTACTCCTTGGCGAAGGGGTCGTCGGCAGGATCCTTGCTCCAGATGTACTCGGTCATCTGCACAAGATACTCGGCGCGATCCTCGCCGTACTGGTCGGCGACGAACGCCAGGGCCATGTCGGTGCCCGCCGAGACGCCGGAGGACATGTAGAACTTGCCGGCATGCACCCAACGGGCGCTGCGCTGCCAGTCGACCGCCGGATAATCGCCCACAACCCAGTCGAACACGAACTTGTTCGTGGTCGAAGGCAGGCCGTCGATGAGGCCCGATCGGGCGACCATGAGCGAACCAGTGCAGATGGTCAGCACGAACTCAGCATGCTCGAGAGCCGGGGTGAGCGCCTCCATGAAGCCCGCGGACTGGGCGACCTCCTCGGATGCGCGACCGCCCGGGATGACGATGATGTCCGGCGCAGGCACATCGGCCAGCGCCTCGGTCATGATCTCGAAGTTCTGGAAGCTCTTGATAGGGCCTCCCTCGACAGAGACGTAATGGACGTCGAAGTACTCGCCGTTCTCATTGAGCGTGCCCAGCATCTCGATGGGACCCATGATGTCGAGCGTCTCGTAGCCCTCGTAGAAGAAGTAGTGCAGCACGCGCATGATGCCTCCTCAGCTCGGTGGTTTAGCGCTTTAATCGTAAAGAGAGCAGTGGAATCTGTCGTGCACAAATATGGACAATCTGTCCTCTCTGGTACAGGATGTCAGCAGACGCCGCATCGAAAGGAGGATGCAATGCCGCAATACGCACGCTCATTGCGCGCACGGCGCGACATCAAGGAGGCGCTCGTGGAGCTGCTGCGCAGCAAACAGCTCGATCAAATCGGAATGAGCGAGCTCGCGCGCACGGCCCAGGTAAGCCGCAACACGCTCTACAAACACTATCCCAATATCGCGCAGGTGTACGAGGACATGGTCAGGGACTTCTCCGGACGCATCTTCACTCAGCTCGCGCAACCTGGCCTCTGCAAGCATGACGGCTCAGACGGCAAGCGCCCGTTCTGCGAGTTGATGCGCAACGCAGGCCCGTACGCCGGGGTCGTGCGCGAGCCGCGCTTCATCGAGCTGCTGCTTGCCGACGAGGCAACGCTCGAGACCCATCCCACCTACGCCAAACTCGTAGCCGCGGGCCATTCAAGCTCCGCCGCACGCGAGCTGGTCAAGTTCCACACATATGGCTGCTTCATGGCGTCGCAGAGCACGAGAGACGACGAGGCATGGGCCGAGGCCCGCTGTCTCATCGATGCGTTCGTCCAGGGCGGCTCGGAGGCCATCCTCGCTAACGGCCGATAGCCACGCTGAAGAAGCTGTCGAGCATGTCGATGAGCTCGGGATTGGCCACGTTGGCGCGCTTGATGTCGTAGTCGGCCTGGAACGCGGCCAGCACATCATCGGGGATCTCGGTGTCGTACTCGTCGATGATGGCGGCGAACTCGTCCGACTTCTGGCCGAAGTAGGCGTTGGCATCCGCATCGTAGAAGTACGTGTTATGCCCGTTGCGCCACTCCTCTGAGAACGTGAAGTACTGCACGTTGGGATTGGTGATGGCGTCCTGCTGGGCGATGATGCTCGCACCGTCGTAGAGGACCGTGTCATCGGCATCGCCGTGGATAATGAGCACGGGGATATCCACCGAGTTGATGCCGTCGACGGCCGTGCGGTTGGCGTCGGCGCCGAAGGCGATCTTGTTGAGGATCCAGCCCATTGTCTCCCGCGCGCGCATGTACTGTTCGATGTAATCGCCGAATGTTATCGAGTGCGCTCTTTCCTCCTTGCGTTGAGCAAGGTTTTGAACGACCTCTCGATCTGACATGCCCATGCTTATTTATGATGTCGACGTCCAGGCCATACGATTCGAGCTCTTCGAAGTCCAGTCCGAGCTTTCTAAGCTCGTCAATGCGTTCGTAGCGGACTCTCAGCTCCTCGACGCGTAATTCCGCTTGTCGTTTGGTTCCAAGGAAACGTTCTACATGGCGGCGATACGCACCGGTGTCGGGGTCCTTTCCGTATGAGAACGTTATCTTGTATTTCTTTCCTGCGATAAGCTCTACTATCGTGCCTTTTCCGTACAGCTTAGCCAAGTTGCCCCCCTGTTATCGAAGATCTAACGGTCGATTGCCCATCCCCTTAGCGCTTCTTGAGCGACGTCCTGAGGCCCCGAACTTCCCCCGGATGTCTCCTTGCCCAGGACCGGCACTTCTCACCGCAGTATTCGCGTGGCGTGCCGCGTTCTCCGGTGACGAATATCGGGCGTCCGCAGCCTTTGCAGAACGCAATCCGAGCTCCGCTGAAGCGGTTGCAATACGATAACCAGAGTGCCGATATCCCCCAAGGCGCTTCCTGATGTGGAATTCCGTATCTCCCGGAACATGTCTTGACGTGCATCAGATGGATGTCGATGAGCTGCATGAGCGCTATCTCGACAAGCGAGTCAAAACACCCGGCCTCTTCTTCTTCGGTGCCTTGCCACCAGGAGGGCAGGCGTAGTACAAGCACGTCGCTTTCATCTTCGCGCTCTTCAACAAAATGCATCGAATCCGTGTTGTCCAGGCAATTCAGGTAGTCGATGTACGTTTCTCCCTTTATGGGAATCGAGCAAGTCGCCCATTCATACGAGAGATGCGACAATTTCCGTTGCTCGATGTAATCTGCTTCGCGTTCGATCAGGTAATGTGGCAACAGACGCGACGAGCGCGTCGATGGCGCCGCGCCGCGCGCCCCTCGTGAGGGCGCCCACGGCCCTCGGGTCGGCGTCGGCTATCTGCCACGGGCCCCCGACCTTCGCGAGCAGGTTGACCTGCCGCTCGTCCGAGAGGTCCACCAGCGACTCGAACTCCGGGCAGCTCTCGAGCAGGATCGCGCGGAGCCGGTTCTTGTCGTGGGTGGAGTCGGCGATGACGAAGTCGCGCTGCGAGGCGAGGCGCCTGGCGGCCGAGACGAGCTCGGAGCCGCCCGGGACGGGCCTGAGCGCGTCGGGTATGCCCAGCGCCGTCTTGGCGATCACCTCGGCGTCGCGGGCATCGGTCTTGGCGTCGCCGGCGAACAGCTTCGCCGCGTTGTGCTCGGCGAGGCCGGGCAGGTACGCGACGTCGAGCCCGGCGAGCCTGGCCCGCGATATGGCGAGCGCCCCGATGTCGCGGACCTGGTCGACGACGACCAGGGTGCCGGGCTCGACGGAGGCGAAGAAGGAGTCGAGCGCGCCCTCCCTGTTCTCCACCAGGAAGTCGGCGGTCACCTCGCCGGCCGCGCCGATGCCGTAGGCCCAGTGCGAGAACTTCCCCACGTCGAGCCCCACTACCGCCTCGGGTTTGGCGATGATGCTCCTGGTCCTGCCCATGTGGTATCCTCCAATCGGTAGGCCGGCCGGGGCCATCCCGCTGCGACACCCACATTACATGGCCGTGACAATCGTCCGGCAGGTTCCTAGCAGTGCTACAAGATGGCGACCGCTCCCGCTGGCAACACCCCCCGGGCCCTCGGGCGGGCAGGGGCAGACGGCCATGCGGGGCGGCCGGTCGGCGGCCCCTCGGGGCTGCATCCGATGCTAGCCCCTTCGGGGCGGAGCATCAAACGAAATCCGATTAAGGCCGATTAGAACTGTAATGGGCTGGAACCACGCGCTGTGCGGTAGTCTGGAAATGTACGAATCGCAACAGCAGGTGCCGCCTTGGGTCTCGACTCTGGACGAATCGGAACTGCCAAGCGGCTTCTCGGTCGTGCGGGCCGGCAACATCGAGGACGTTGCAACCTGCCGGGGGGGCGACATCCCCTATGAAGAGGGCTTCACTTACCGCGTGGCCGTGGATGGCTTTATCGTGTCTGACAACGTGACCGCCACCGCCGAGAACATCAATGCCGGGTTCGCCTACAGCGACAACAATCCCGTGAAGCTGACCTTCACCCTCGCTGCGCAATAACCGTCTGGCATGGGTGCTCGCCCGTGCGCATGTTGTCGGTCGAGAACAAAACGATCCTTTTGATTCGAGCGCCTGCTTACCTCGAACGCGGTTTCCCTTGCCATACCGATGATGTATTCGATATATTATCTGTATCAAATTAGCCATTGAAGCACTTAGGCGGACTCTTTGCGGCGGCGGGGAGGAACACAATGGAAATGGATTTGCGGCTCAACATAGTCAAAGATTGCCCGTGTCTCGATCCCTGCCCTGCGGATGCGATGTTTCGTCATATCGGCGGCAAATGGAAGATCAAGGTGCTATGCACGCTCCACTACAATGAAACGCTGCGCTATAGCGACATTAAGCGCCTGGTGACCGGGATAAGTCCTACGATGCTAGCGAACTCGTTGCGCGAACTCGAGGAGAGCGGGCTCGTGGCGCGCGAGATTCAGGATACCATGCCAGTGCGCGTTGACTATTCGCTTACCGATGCCGGACGCAGCCTCATTCCCATCCTTGACGACTTGAAACTCTGGATGGTGGCTCACGAACCCGACTTGTATCACGAGCTGTGACTCTCTTTGTGGGACTGAACTCGCTTTCGCGGTTTTGACTTGCTACGTAAAACCGTAGCACATCCACTATTACTGCGTTATTGCCAAACGCCAACGCCTCTTTCATCATTGTAAGTACGGAGTTTATATCGACTACTAATGAAAGAGGGAGTATATGTCAAAGACCGATTTGACACGGCGGACCTTCCTGAAGGCAACGGGTGCGGTCGGCGCTGCTGCCGCAGTTGGGGTGGGCACGTGTGCCGTAGCGCCTCAAGCGTCTGGTGCCGTCGGGCAAGCGCTTGCAGACGAGGGCTCCGACGAGCGCATCGTGTGGTCCCATTGCCACGTGAACTGCGGCGGGGCGTGCGTGCTGCGTTTCCACATGGTTGGCGACACCATCAAATACGTGGAGTCCGACAACACGGGCAGCGCCGAATTCGGTGACATCCAGATGCGCGCGTGCCTGCGCGGGCGTTCGATCCGACGTTGGCTCGACCATCCGGACCGCTTGAACTACCCGCTGAAGCGCCGTGAGGGCACCAAGCGCGGTGAGGGCGTCTACGATCAGATCACGTGGGACGAGGCGCTCGATACCATCGCAAGCGAGTTCACGCGCATCAAGGAGACCTACGGTAACGAGGCGATTTTCATCCAGGAATGCTCGGGCGTCGAGCAGAACATCATGATGAACAACCCGTTCTTCCGCCTGTTCAACCTTCTGGGCGGCGAGGTCACGCGCTACGGCAACTACTCCAACTGCGCGATCAACTTCGGGTCGAATCCGTTCACCTACGGTGACAGCTGGGGTCGTCGCTCGTTTAAGTCGCTACAGAATAATCAGCTCGTAGTGCTGTTCGGAGACTCGGTCATGGATATGCGTATGGGCGGTGATGGCGCCGGTTACGACCTGAACGTCGCCATGGAGAAGCAGAATGTGCGCGTCATCATGATCGACCCGCGCCGCAACGAGGTCGCCACCAACAAGGGCGCCGAGTGGATTCCCATCCGCCCCGGCACCGACGCGGCGCTCGTGGCCGGTATCGCACACGAACTCGAGGAGCTGGGCCTTACCGACCGCGAGTTCCTGAAGAAGTACTGCGTGGGCTACACCGAAGACACGCTGCCGAAGGGCGCGCCGAAGAACTCGTCGTATTACGCCTACATCATGGGCAAGGGCTACGACATGGTCGAGAAGACTCCTGCCTGGGCCGCCGGGATAACCGGCATCCCCGAGGTTCGCATCAAACAGCTTGCCAAGGAAATCGGCGAGGCGAAACCGCTGTTCGTCGCACAGGGTTGGGGCATGCAACGTCATGCCAACGGCGATTTCGCGGCGCGCGCCGTCATGCTGCTGCCGCAGTTGGTAGGCCAAGTGGGCAAGCCCGGCACCAACGCAGGCACCCACGAGGGCAATGCGGGTTTCCCTCTGTCCTCGTTGCCGACCGGTGACAATCCCATACAGGCTCAGTTTCCCAACTACTTGTGGCCCGAGGCCATCAAGGACGGTCCGGCGCTCACCGCCAAGAAGGATGGCATCAAGGGCGCGGATGCGTTGCCCGCATCCATCAAGTTCCTCGTGAACTATGGCAACAACATGCCAGCAGGTCAGAATGGCGATATCAATTACACGGCCGAGATCCTGCGTGACGATAGCCTATGCGAGTTCATCCTATGCTACGACGTGATGATGACGCCTTCAGCGAAGTTCGCCGACATCATTCTGCCCGATCTGACGCCTCAAGAGACCTATTCGCTTTCAGCCGCCGGCGAGATGAACGACAGCTTGGGTATCTGGTTCGGCCAGCCCATCCGCGAACCGCTGTATGAGCGCCGCGAAGTGTACGAGGTGTGCGGCGAACTGGCCAAGCGCCTAGGAGTCTACGAAGAGTACTCCGAGGGTGGCATGACACGCGAGGACTGGTGTCGCAAGCTTTACGATGAACTGCGCGAACAGGTCGACGGCCTTCCCACCTACGACGAGGGCGTGGCGATGGGCATGTACAAGCGCAAGGTCGACATCGACGCGAGCGCCGATCCGTTCATCGAGGATCCTGAGAAGAATCCGCTTGCGACCGAAACGGGCAAAATCCAGGTGTACTCGCCCGAACTGGCGAAGCTGGCAAAGGAGTGGAAGCTGCCCGAGGGCGACGCCATCGTGCCGATTCCCGCGTACGTTGCCGGCTTCGAAGGCGCGGGAACCCAGACCGACGAGCGTCCGCTGCAGCTGTTCTCGTTCCACTACCGCGCCCACACGCACTCGACCTACGCCAACAATGAGGTCATTCAGAAGAGCGCGACGCATCAGCTGTGGATCAATCCCGCCGACGCCGAGCCGCGCGGGATCGCCGACGGCGATACGGTGAGCGTGGTCACGGACCGTGGCGAGGTGCGCATCCTGGCCAAGGTGACCAACCGCATCGTGCCTGGTGCCGTTGCGCTACCCGAGGGCGGTTGGTACGACCCTGACCCGAACGGCATCGACAAGGGAGGTTGCATCAATACGCTCGTCAGCCGTCATGTCAATCCTGTCTCTAAGGGAACTGGCCAGCAGAGCAGCATCTGCGAAGTCAAGAAAGTAGGTGCGTAAATCATGACCCAGTACGGATTCTTCTACGACGCCACGCGTTGCACGGGATGCAAGACGTGCGAGCTGGCGTGCAAGGACTACAAGGATTTGCCGGTCGATTTCTCGTTCCGTCATGTGTACGAGGTCGAGGGCGGCAGCTGGCAACAAGACGATGCCGGCTTCTGGACGACCGATTCCTACACATACTACCTGTCGATGTCGTGCAACCATTGCGACGAACCTGCCTGCACGCACGCGTGCCCGACTGGCGCCATGCACAAGGATACCGATACCGGTATCGTCTCGGTTGACAAGGCGAAGTGCATCGGTTGTGGCTACTGTGCGATGGCGTGCCCCTACGACGCACCGACGGTATCGAAGGAAATTGGCCATTCCGCGAAGTGCAACGGGTGCGCCGAGCGCGTAGCTGCCGGCATGCAGCCCATCTGCGTCGAGGCGTGCTCGGGACGTGCGCTGTTCTTCGCGCCGATAGACGAACTGCCTTCCGGCGAGGGGCGTGCCGATATTGCACCGTTGCCCGCGGAGGATTTCACGGGTCCCAACCTGTACCTGAAGAAATGCGTGAGCATGCAGCCGGTTGCGACCGACGTGGCGATTTCTAACATCTTGGAGGTGATGTAACATGGCAACGGCATTCCACGAACTGCCCCTGGCGCTCTTCACGACGTTGGCGTCTATTGGCGCAGGTGCGTTCATTTCGCTCGCCGCGGCGTTTTTCACGGCGAAGTTTTCCGACGGACAACTAGCGCGCATCGATAAGATGACGCTCGTCCCGGCAATCGTGGTGGTCGTCGGCTTCATTGCGGCGTTCTTCCATTTGGCCAATCCTATGGCGGCGTTCGGCGTGTTCGGCGGGCTGGGACGCTCCCCGATGAGCAACGAGCTGGCCGTGGCGATGCTGTTCGCCGTAGCTATGGCCACATATGTGATAATGGGGCTTGCCGGCAAGCTCGGCGGCGCTCGCAAGGGCCTGGTCTGCGCGACTGCAGTGCTCGCTGTGCTGTTTGCCGTGTTCATGGGGCTGGCATACGGCATGGTCACGATCCCGACGTGGTCGACGCCGTGGCCTGTCGCGCAGATGATCGGCTACGCCTTGCTCGGCGGTGCGGCGATGGGCGCTTGCGTGCTGGCGTTCTCGGATGCGCTCGACGCGGCGGTTGACGGCACGTTCAAGAGTGCGCTTATCGCATTTGCCGTGATAGGCGCCGTACTGGCCGTTGCAGGTTTGGCGCTCATGTACTCAGGCGCGGGGAGCGTTTCGAACGCTTTCGTGGCCGGCACAGACCTTGCTGCGGGTGCGTCCGGTGCGTTTTATGTAGCAGTTGCCTGCCTGATTCTCGCATGCGCGGCTGTCATTGCTGCTGCGCTCGGCAAGGGCGGCAATGCGGCATCGGCGATCGCTGTCATCCTCGCCTTCGCCGGTATCCTTGCCGGACGCTTCGTATTCTACGCGCTGCAAATATCGGTGGGCATATCCTTCTAGCCAATGCGCTTGTTTGCGGAAAGCGGGGTCGGCGATCCCGCTCCCTGGTTGCGGGACAGGATTTCGCAACGCCATTTACCTAAGCAGACGATATGTGCGCGGTATCGCTTAGCCAGGCCCCGAAACCAGATGCGGTTTCGGGGTCTTCGTATCTGCGCGATTGATCTTTAGGTGCAACGTCAGTTAGGTATATGAGGGTTGCGCGGCCTACAGAGCCGCGGATCTAAAACTCAGAAAACCTCGCGCTGCGATGACCCCGCAGACGCGGTTGCAGTAGAACGCAGTGTCTTTCGCGTTTGAGGAGGGAAACTTGCTCTTAAGGGTGCTCGCCCGTGGTGCAGGTCTCGTTGTCCAATCAGGCTTTTGGCGCAAGAACACGAACCGCCAGCAGCGACGATTGCCAGCGCATGCGCCTGGTGAAAAGCGAACATGTGTACCCTAAGTTGATAAGAAGTAACTTAATCCTTGAAACTGATTTTGTATGATCCTGTTGTTGGAAATGCTAACGTAGTATACAAATGCAATATTTGATACATTTCACAGCAAAGGAAGCATGTATATAAAAGACCAGGTGGCCAGGTAGGGCTACCTCTAAGCGCCGAGGGCTGATCCCCCGGCATTCTTATTTGCGGACACTGATGTTCTGAATGTTTTCGCGAATGGAAAAAACGAAACTATTGCAATGAATATGGCACAACAATACCGGAAATGGTATAGTTGTGCCATGTCTTATTACGATGACATATACGAGCACGCTGTGGACAACTACTACCTGATCTCGACGCGCGACGCAATGCGGATGGGCGTGCCGAGCGTCGAGCTTGCCAAGCTAGCTCACAGGGGCAAGCTCGAGCACGTCTCCCACGGACTTTACCGGCTCGCCCGCTACGTTCCGCACCAGAACGACCCGTACGCGATATCCGTCGCGCGCGTCGGGGAAGGCGCCTACCTATACGGTGAGTCGGTGATAGCGATGCTGGGCCTAGCGCCGACGAATCCAGCCCGCATCTACGTGGCCACCCCCCGGAGGTACCGGGGCGAGAAGCCGGATGGTCTCGTGGTCGTCGTCAGGGATAGGGGAGCCGACACGACCGCCTACGAGGGCGTTCCTTCCCAGGAAATAGGCGCGGCGATAATATCGTGCTTGGGCAAGCTGATGACAGAGCGTCTTCGCGAGGCGGCAGACAGAGCCCGCGAGGAAGGCTATTTGACCCGCAAAAGATACGAAGAGACGCTGGGGGCGATAGAGCATTATGAAGGGCGGAGCGAGTCGGGGTCAGAAGATGTAGCGTTTAGGTGACAACTCCTGATGACCTTCCAATATAAAGTCGTATATGGTATAAAAAAGTTGGTGGCTCGATAGGGCTACCTCCAAGCGCCGGGGGCTGTCCCCCGGCAACTTTTTTATTAGGGGGTGTTTTGGTGCGCGAGATATCCGTTTTCGCGGATGAGAGTGGCGATAAAACGGAGAAGACGAGATATTTCCTGCTGACGCTTGTCTTTCACGACCAAGCAGCCAGCATTGCCGAGCAGGTCGCCATCTACGAAAGATCCCTCGCGACCGCCGACCTGCCGAACATCCCGTTTCATTCAGAGCCGCTCCTCAACGGCCATGGCGACTACAGGTACTTGGAGCCGGAGCAACGAAAGAAGCTCCTGTCGGGATTTGCTGCGCTCGTGCGCTATCTACCAGTCGAGTACGTGACGTTCGTGTACAAGCGCCGAGAATTCACAGGCCCCGAAAAGCTCGCCGAGAGGATGAAGAGGGACATCGCGGATTTTCTTAGGGAGCACCTCGGCTACTTCCAGGAATTCGATCATGTAAAGGTCTATTACGACAACGCTCAGGCAATAGTGAAGAGCGCCCTTTACAATGCAGTGTACGATGTCCTGGCGAAGCAGGCTGTCGTGAGGAGGCGCACGACGATGACCGAGTACCGCCTGTCTCAAGTGGCGGATTTCCTGTGCACCATCGAGCTCGCTGCCGTGAAGTACGATGCCAGAGAGGACGGCGGCACCTACGACAAGTTCTTCGGCGGCGTCGGCACGTTCAAGAAGAACTGGCTGAAGCAGGCAAGGCGCAAGCGCATGAAGTAGAGGAGTGCCGCGAACCGGGGTCCGCCGAGCTTAAAAACCCGGTGCAAATTTGGTGCAAATCGTTTCGCTGCAAGCCGCTTTTTGCGGTGTTTTGCGATTGCGCCGCCAACATTAGAAACAGCCATTGAGCAGGTGTTTCATTACATTTTGTATTTTCCCACTACAGCTCCGGGGCCATCTGACCAATACATGCCGTCTCGACTCCGTGCCAATTCTTGGTCAGGTGACAGCACCCCCGTCCCCCTGTCACCGCTGTCACCGCTAGCCAACAGCCGATTGTCAACTTTCTGTGTTCATGCTGCTTGTTTTGCAACGACCGTGCCCGTTGAGGTATGCTTCATTTTTAGTTTGATGTTTCAGTCGACGGGAGAGTGAGCTTAGATGGAACTCGGACGACAGAACACGGCGATACGTTTGGCAGTGGCGCTCGCGGCAATTGTTGCGGCACTGGTCTGCATGTTCGTCATCACGACGCCGCAGGCGCAGGCGAAGCAGGCCTATGCGCAGCTCAGCGGCAAATATGAAAGCGGCAACGATCCGGCGTGCATCGACCCGGGCGTCGCGTACGGCGCATATCAGATGAGCGCCGATAACGCGCTGCTGTTCGCCAAGTCGCTGCAGAAGCAGACGGATGCAACCTACAAGTCTTGGGGCGATGCGTTGGTCACGGCGCATGCTGCCGATGGCAACAAGTGCGGCAAGAAGTTCGACACCGCGTGGAAGAACGCGGCCGCGCAGAACAGGTCGGCGTTTTTGACACTGCAGTACCGTTACTGCAAGGAGAACTACTATGCGGCTGCGGTCAAGTATTGGAAGAAGGTAGCCCCCGGCTTCAAGACGGGTGACTACACGTATGCTCTGCGCAACGTCATCTTCTCCTGTGCTGTTGCCAACGGACCCTACGGTTCGGCCTACAACATCCTCAAGCCCGCGCTTGTTTCCGCAGGTGGCTGGCACGTGGGACTGGACGAGGCTGATTTGATCAACGCCATCTACGACGAGTGGTCGCGCGTGGTGGACAAGCCTCCGCGTGCAGATGCGGTGCAGATCACTTCGTCGAGCAAGGTTGCGGTGCAGTATGGACTCGTCGGCAAGTACCTCGCGCACTACTACAGTAGCCCGAGCAACGTGCAGGCGAGCATCTACCGCCGTCTGAGCGTCAACGAGCGCGCGGACGCTCTCAACTTGCTCCAGAAATACCTCATGGAAGCGGGCGAGTGCAAGCACGTGAAGACGGTCGGCGGCCAGGCGTTGCGCTATTACAACATCACCGACAAGAAGCACACCGAAGACTATGCTGCGACGACGTGCACGACCTGCGGCAAGGTCGTCGAGCCTGCGGGCACGCGCACCGTCAAGAACGTTTACGTGCGCAAGGGCGCAAGCTACAAGGATGCTTCCGGGCACCCATACACCGTGCACCGCGCAAAGGACTACTACAAGGTCAACACCGACAACCTGAACCTGCGCACGAAGGCATCGTCGAAGTCCAAGATCAAGGGCATCGTCACCCAGAACAAGATCGTCAAAGTGACCAAGGCCAAGATGGGCTCCGATGGCTTCTGGTGGGGCAAGGTCAAGGTCAACGGCTCCAAGGGCTGGGTTCAGATGCAGTTCCTCGCGCACCTCGGCACGGGCAACACGCACTCGTTCAAGAACGGCAAGTGCAAGTATTGCGGGCTGAACATCAACAAGTACTACGACATGAACAGCATCAAGATTGCGACCAAGGGCAAGAAGTCCCAGGCGTATCAGCTGACGACCAAGACCAAGGCCTACAAGAACGCCTACAAGATCAAGAAGGAAGTCAAGAAGACCCTGAAGAAGGGCAAAACCTACACGATCACCAGCGTCGTCAAGAACCAGTACAACGACTGGTGGGCCAAGGTGAAGGGCATCGGCTACGTGAAGCTCGAGAACTTCGTGTAGTTCTGCTGCGGCTATAGCGAACGAAAGGCGCCCCTGCTCGAACACAGAGCAGGGGCGCTTTAACCTTGCTGGGAACGAGCTTGCGAGCGTGTCGGGGAGACGAGACCCCGTAGGGGCGAGCCCTGGCCCGCCTGGCGCTGCGTGCCGCGTGCGTGTCGGGATAAAACGCGCGCTCCTCAATCAAAATCAACCGATGCTTTCGGCGCGCTTTTCCGAGCGGTAAAATATGCGCGTATGGATTTGACCGCATCGATACAGTAGGGAGTTGCGCATGAAGGCAAAGTACGCATTCACGACGCTTCACATCAAGGATCTGGACAGAAGTCTCGCGTTTTACCGCGATATCGTCGGCATGAAGATCATCAGTGAATCTGTGATTCCGATGCCCAGTGGTAGCCCGCACGTCATCAATGTCTTGCAGTCGCCCGAGGGCGCCTGCATCGAGCTCGTTGCCGCAGACGATTTCGAGTTGGAAAAGCAGGAGCAGGAAAACTTCTCCCTGGCTTTCGAGGTCGATGACGCCGAAGCGATTATGGAGGCCATCGGCAGCGAGTGCCACATGAGCATCGAACCGGCGCCGGGCAAGAAGTTCTACTTCACCGAAGACCCGGATGGCTACCCGCTCAACCTGATTGAGACAAAGTAGCGACGGGGGACCAACATGTAAATGAGAGCCGAGCATACACACGTGAGATTGCTCGGCTCTTTTGTTTTCCACAAGGTGGTGTATGGGCTAAGAGAGTCCATCGAGAGAGAGGACGAACTATGAGCAGGCTTTTTTCAGATGAGGAATTGGAAGACCTCGGCAAGCTTACGATTGACAAGCTGAAGGATGCCGCCGACGCCGGTGATATGGAAAAGGTCAAGGAACTGGCCGACCAGATGTACAACGAGTGGGCGTTCCTGCATGACGGTTACGCCAGCTGGACCATCGGTCTGCAAGCCTACATCTACAACAATTTCGGGTTGGAAGAGTATGACAAGGCCGAGCGCTATGCTCATGGCGTCGTCGAGGCCAAGGTTGCCTTCGACATGGAGATCGGCGAGATGACGTTCGAGGAGAACGTGCGCCAGCATTGCCAGGCTCTGAAGGGCCACGTGTTCCAGCCCATTACGGTGATGGAAGACGACGAGAAGATCATCATCGACGTCACACCATGCGGGTCTGGCGGCCGTATGATCCAGAAGGGCGCCTATGAGAAGGGCGGCGCGCGCATCAAGGAAGCGTGCGACATCACCTGGGGTCTGCCGGACTTCCCGTCTTACTGCACGCATTGCCCGATGATGGAGCAGATGGGCGTCGACACCGCGGGCATCATCCGCTTCACGCACGACATCGAGGGCAAGACCTCTGGCATGGAAGTCGGGCCGAACTGCAGGTACTTGCTGTACAAGGACCAAAACGACATCCCCGAGGAGTTCTACAAGCGCATCGGTCGCGAGAAGCCCAAGGCGTAACACCTCCAGTGCGGGGTTGTGATAACGGCTTCGACGTGATGAGGCCCGGGCTGGCACAACGCCAACCCGGGTCCTTTGATTAGAGCGTGCGCGGTTATGAAAAAGGGAGTATAACGGTGAACAGAGGGGCCCGCGATGCTTCTGTTAGAGCTTCGGGGAGAGCACTTTAGATTATGGTGCTCGGATATGGCTCGGCATCCGCTGAATGCGCTGAAGCCCCGCGGGCTAGGATGGGCCCAACCGGTCAAAGAGGGAGGTTCCTATGTTCGGAGAGAAAGAGCGCGGTATTTTCAAGAGGCTGGAGCTGGATTATCCGGCAGTCGCCATCAAGTTCATGCGGAATCGTCCCGAGGGTATCGAACAGACAGAAGAGAAAAAGCAACTGTGCGCTTTTCTCGCGCAGGCTCAGCAGGAGAACAAGGCCTTCTACATCAGCGTTGAAAACGAGGTGTGCATGGGCAAAGTCGCTCTCGGCATGGAGGGTCTCGAGACCCCTCAGGGCGGCATTCACGCCTGCGGAAACATGGGCTGCGCTCTCGGGGCTTTCCGGTCGCCGAGCGCGAACGCGAGGCTTTATTACAAGGCGCCACGCCTGCTCGAGTCCTCGGTAAACTTCGTTGTCTTCTGCCCTGTTGCCCAGTGCGATTTCGATCCTGACATCGTTGTCTGCGTGGCAGACACCAGCAAGGCGGACATTCTTCTGCGCGCCTCGAGCTATATCTCCGGTGACATATGGGAATCGGCATGCTCCTATGTCTTCAGCTGTGCTTGGACTTATGTCTATCCCTATATCAGCGGCAAGGTGAACCACCTTTTCACCGGGATGCACCTTGGCCTGAAAAAGCTCGGGGCCTCCCCCGCGGGCTTGCATATCATCGCCATCCCGTATCAGAAGCTGGGCGAGATGATGGAGGCGCTCTCGGAGATGGAATGGGACCTCACCTGTCTGAAAGACGACGAGGAGTCCCTTGCGAACGAGAAAGAGATGGGCGAGTTCATGGGCAAGGCGGCGGCCGATATCAACTTCCCCGTGCCGGTGGGAGGCTACACCATCAAGCGGACGGAAAACTAGCGCGGAATCGCCCGATGCACTGTGCGCTCTGCAAAAGAAACGATAGAACCGAGTTAAAGACAAAAGCATGTCCAGATAGAGGGTACTGTAATTTCTTGACATGAAATAGGGGCGTTGACCTGTGTCAACGCCCCTTACTCAGACACACTGCCTATCTTTTAGCTCGAAAACTGCGTCTACTTGATCTTCACCTTTTTCTTGGTGACGAACGGCGACCACGCTCCGTAGGTCTTGTTGCCTTTGGTGCGAATCTTGAACGATGTCTTTTTGCCCTTGGCTTTTCCGCCGACTGTGAACTTGGCGGTGTAAGTCTTCTTGTTGCCCTTGATGAACGTGGGCAGTGTCACGCCGCCTGCGTACACCTCGATGCCGGCGACGCCTGGCTTCTTCTTGAACTTGATCGTTACCTTATAGGTGGTCTCATAGGTCGTGAAGCCCTTCAAATACTTGAGCTGACCGTTGTCCCAGTAATACTTGCCCTTCACCTTGACCTTTTTGACTTTGGCCTTCGAGATCTTCACAGACTTGACGGCGGGCTTGGCCTTGGGTCCCGTCTTGATGCCGACTTCGCCTGAGACTGGCCCAATGAAGTACTCGCCGCTGACCTGCTTGACGTAGTAGGCACGCACGTAATAGGTGCTGCCTGGTTTAAGGTTTGCAATCTTGCCGGGTGAGTTCGGTGAGAGCGGACCCCATTGCGTGCTCCATGTGCCCGACTTGCCTTGCTTGTAGTCGATGTAAAGGTCGCCGCATTCATAAGTGTTGAATGAACCAGGCGTGATGACGAAGTGGCCCTTTTCGGTTTCGAACATATTGGCGGCAAGTGACGGCGTAGTGTAAATCGAAACGGGAATCTTGTTGAGAGGTGCGCATTCGGAGCCGTCGTCCATGTACCCGGTGAGCGAATGTCGGCCGACAGAATAGTTCTTGGTGTCAGTGACCCAGAACGTGAAGCTGAAATGCTTGGCTCCGATTTGCGACTTCGGTATGACGGAAATCGCGTTGCGGACCTTGACGTTTTTGAAGGTACGCGCGCCGTCTGTGTCGCAGCTGACCGAGACAAGCCCGTCTTTCGAGATGGTGAAGCTGATGGCTGTGCTGACGTGGACATCGTTCGAATTATTGTTGTAATGCGAATCCTCGCTGTTGACACTGTGCGTAACGAACCACAAGTCTTTCCCGTAGCAGTTGGGATGGACGTTGTAGTAGAACTCCTCGTTGCTCTTGTCGTAGAACGCGAAAAGTTGAGTGTCGTCTGCATAGAAATAACACTCGACTTTGCCCTGGGCATACAAAGTGCTGAAAGATCCACTTCCACCGTATGCTGCATCGAGATCGGCCATCTTGACATAGGCCCGGTCGCCTGAGTAGAAGGTCCCGTCCTTGTTGGCGCCCTTGATGATGTTTCCGAGGTCGACGTCGCCGCCGGCGTATGCGGTGGCGGTCATGGCGGTCATTGCAATCAGCATCACCGCTAGGGTCAGGAGTAACTTGAACTGCTTCGCACATCGTTGCATGACACGCTCCTTTCTCTTGCACAGTGGCAAAGCGTGTTTGGCCGCTTTGCCCGCGGGCGAAAGCCTAGGCTCAGTCACGCTTCAAAAGACACTTCGAGCACGTTTTTATTGTAACATCGTCGGTATATGTTATGGCATGGCGCGTCCCGAGCTTCCGGTGTGCGGCCAGATGGTAAACTGTGAAACGCTGCTCACGCGATGAGCAGGCGAAAGTTCGACATTTGGGGGAGTTGTGAACTTGTCATCTGGTCTGTGCAGAAACGTTGCGCACGCGTGCGCTGCAACTGTCGCTGCGCTCATGCTCGTGTTGGTTTTCGCAGTGGGTACGGCTTATGCCAGCGATGTGGACGTGACGGTCGACACCGGGGAGTCGGGCAACTGGGAGGAAATCAGCATCACTGGCACGCCAGGTAGCCCCGCGGGGTCCGTGCCCGGCGTCACGTGGAGCGCCGCAACTCAGACGCTCACGCTGAACAACGCGAAGGTCTACGGTGTGAACATCAGCGTGCATTCGAGAAGCATCACGAAAGTGCAGCTTGTGGTGCAGGGGACGAACACCCTTGGGCACGTGTTTTTCGCGGGCACCAAGAGCGGGCCTGCCGCGACGCTGGTCGTTTCCGGCAGCGGAACGCTCAAGTTCGCCGTCGAGGACAGCGAGAACGATTGTTTCGACATCGCCACGCTGGCAGAGGCACCGATGAACGAAGATGAGCCCGATGGGCCAGAAGACATTCTCGACACCACGAAAGACCTGCTGCAGATAGCGGGCGCCACGATCAAGACCGAAGGCGCGAGGCTGTGCTCGACGAAGACCACCATGACGGGCGGCTCCGTGTACGTGCCGAGCAAGCGCACGCTGCCCAAGAGCTTCACCCAGACGGGGGGCACGGTTTATTACGATGACGAGATCGCGATTGTCTATCACCTCAACGGCGGCAAGACCGTGCCCGGGTTCGAAGACGACTCGGACATAATCTACGTGGGCGATAAACTCACCGAGGATTACCTCATGGTGCCCGTGCGCTATGGCTACCACTTTGTCGGCTGGCGCACCAACAAGGCCCTCACCGCCAAAGTGAAGAAGACGAAGGCGACGGCCTCCACGACGGGCGAGCTGCATTTCTATGCTAAGTGGAAGAAGATTTCCGGCAAGAAGTTCTGGATCGCGGAGAAGTACGGCAAGGGCGTTTCCGCCAAGACGCTCAAGCGCGTGAACAAGGCGCTGGGCAAGCTGCCCAAGAAGCGCTTGAAGGAATACATCATGCTGGGCGGTTCGGTTTACGTGGTCGGCAAGAACAAGCGCAAAGAGGCCTTCGAGGATGGGGAAGTGGGCAACTACCGCTTCTCCGGATACAAGACCTATGGGCTTATCAGCCTGGACTACCAGCTCGGGACCGACCTGCACGCGGTCTCTCACGAGTTCGGCCACTGGAACGAGGCCGCCCACGCCAAACGGTACAAGGCCAAGGTCAAGAAGCTGTGGAAGAAGTACCGCAGCCAGATCAGGAGCTGCATCAGCGACTACGGGGCGACGAACTGGCACGAGGGCTATGCCGAGTGCTACAGCGCCATCGTCTGCAAAGCGCTGAACAAGTCGGAGCAAAAGAAACTCGGCGCGTTCTACAAGCTCGTGAAGAAGACCATGTAGCCGCTTTGCGTGTCGCAGCCACTACAGGAAGATGTCGACCTGGGAATCGACTTCCTGCTCCTGTGCGTGCTCTGCACCGGCGATGAGTTCGCCTGCGCTGAACTGCAGGTCGGTCATGGAGAAAACGCGCACGGTGCCGCATTCGGGGGCACGGTCCTGAATGGCTCGCACGTATTGTGCGGTGCGTTCCCTGCCGTTGACCATGCGTGTGTACACGCCAGCCTGAAGCGAGGTGAACCCGCGCTCGAAGAGCTCCTGTCCGAAGGCGCGCGCGACGGCTCTTTCATGGCGCGTGGTGCTTGGGATATCCACCATGACGATGATGCGGAGCTTCTCCATGGTCTACTCGATTCGCTCGATGGGCAAGAGACGGGGAAGCTCGAGCAGCTTCGCGTCGCGTTTCTCGATCGCCCGCTTGAGGCTCAGGACCACTTCCTCGGCAGCTCTAAGGCACGAGGTTTTTGCACCGTTGAGCTCGCAGGCGTTTCTGAGCACCGCGGTCATCTGCCGGCGCGCATCGCGGCTGAGGTTGCCGGCGTCTTCGTTTTCCAGGTCGATCTGCAGCATCTGCAAATCGACCATCGGGCGGAACGGCTCGATGAGGTCGTCGACGAGGGTGAAATCGTTTCTCACGTTGTCGTGGTGCAGCCCAACGGATGTGATGAACCCGTGAGACACGATGGCGCGCGCGAGGGTCGAGCGAATGACCGCGTACCCGTAGTTGAGGATGGACGTGGTGGGAGAGACCTCACTTCGCACGTACCCGGGCTTCAGGCACGGGAAATAGCAGCGTGCGGCGATGGCCTCGCGGTTGCTGGTATCACCTGATTGAACCGTTTTGGATAGCTCGTCGAGATATGGCGCCGAGTCGTGGCCCGTGAGCCTGAGCACTTCGGCCTGGTTGGCAATCTTCTGTTTGACGATGAGCTTCCACAGGCGCTTTTGAAATGGGACGCTCATGCCAAGCTGCAAGTCTACGATTTCGGAGTAACGGCTGTTCTGTGCGAAGGGGAGCATGATGCTCGAGGGCATGTAGTTGCGTCCGCAACCGAGAATAGTGATGCCGTGCGACGAGATCATATTGAGTGCGCCGGTCGAAAGTGTGATATCGAGGTTGGCGAGGACGATGCACGCGAGGTCGTCCAGATCGATCTGCAGAGGCTTGGGATCTTGCTCCCGCTGAATGGTCAGCTGCCCGCTGCGTACGTGCAGTGTTGCAGCGCTATCGACTGTGAGCGTTTTGAATGCCATGGTGAACCCTCTGGTTTTGTTCCGAATGCAGAAAGTGACGCCAGCTATAATGGGCTGGTCATTATTGACGTCGTGGCTTTGTTGTCTCTGTGTCAAGTATAATGATGCACGGATAGATTGCAGTGAGGCATTTTGGAAGAAAGTGACGGTTACAGGCTTCGGTTTGTTGGCTTTTGACGCGGTTTTTTCACGAGTCATTGCACCGTACCCAACAGCTCAGGAGCCAAAAACCAAAGCGAAAGCTTCCAAATGCCTGATAATTTGAGTTATGGGAAACCAAAAAGGACCGCCTGTTATCATATCGTCGCTTAAAACAGCGGTGAACAACACATTGAGGCACTTGACCGCTGTATTAGCATGCAATAGGATTTCTATGACGATTAAATCAGCGGTGAAAGCTTCGTTTAGCAAGCTCACCGCTGTTTAGCTTCCAAATGCCTGATAATTTGAGTTATGGGAAACAACGCGTCGCGAAGACACCGAGATGCTGGTTGCCGCCGAGACGCGGCGGGCGCACAGTCACAGACGGCTCTTGACCATCGCGATTGTTGAGCGAAAAGCTCCAAATGAGCCAAATCCGTCTTCCAACGAGAGAACTATCCAATGCGCACGTGCAGCTGCTCGGGTCAGTTATGATTACGCGAGCCTGCACCTCGGTGCAGAGGTTCGCCTGGCGCGGCACGCCGAATTTCGTGAGATAAGGGCTTTCGATATGTCCGACAGGTTTGATTCTCATACCTGTGATTCTAGATGAAACTCAGTTACGGGACATCCGTTGTCTTGTGACACTTCG
>ODAI014484789.1_pt1 | contig 22100 bp, 20 predicted proteins | sample 1539321 | NCBI WGS metagenome assembly ODAI01 (sample SAMN02144231, study PRJEB22623) | gut metagenome | biome: sheep rumen | host: Ovis aries | place: New Zealand | reverse complement strand
CAAGTCGGCCCTCAGCGGCAACCCGCCCGTCATGAAGGAGACCAAGCACTGGTACCTCCCCCTCAACGAGGACGAGCCCTGGCTGCGCCAGTGGATTCTGGAGGAGCACAAGGGCGACTGGAAGACTAACGTCTACGGTCAGTGCAAGTCGTGGATTGATGCCGGACTGCAGCCCCGTGCCGTCACCCGCGACCTCGACTGGGGCGTGAAAGTCCCGCTGGAAGGCACCGACGGAAAAGTGCTGTATGTGTGGTTCGATGCGCCCATCGGCTATATCAGTTTCACCAAGCAGCTGAAAGGCGACGACTGGGAGAAGTGGTGGAAAGACCAGGACACCAAGCTGGTGCATTTTATCGGCAAAGACAACATCGTCTTCCATTGTATCATTTTCCCCTCCATGCTTCATGCCGACGGCAGCTATATCCTCCCGCAGAACGTGCCCGCCAACGAGTTCCTAAACCTCGAAGGCGACAAAATCAGCACTTCGCGCAACTGGGCCGTGTGGCTGCATGAATACCTGAAAGAGTTCCCCGGCAAGCAGGACGTGCTGCGCTACACCCTTTGCAGCAATGCCCCTGAGACCAAGGACAACGACTTCACCTGGAAGGACTTCCAACTCAAGAACAACTCCGAGTTGGTGGCCATCCTGGGCAACTTCGTCAACCGTACTTTGGTACTCACCCACAAGTTCTATGGTGGCAAAGTGCCTGTCGCAGGCCCCTGGGGCCAGTTGGAGCAGGAGACCATTCGCGAGATGGCCGCCATCCCCGAGAAGGTGGGTCGAAGCATAGAGAACTACCGTTTCCGTGAGGCTTTGGCCGAGATGATGAACCTGGCCCGACTAGGCAACAAATACCTCACCGACACCGAGCCTTGGAAACTCATCAAGAGCGACCCCGAGCGCACCGCCACGGTGATGAACCTTTCGTTGCAGATTTGCGCCAACCTGGCCATCCTCTGCGAGCCGTTCCTTCCCTTCACTGCTGCCAAGATTCGTCGCATGATGAATTTGAGTGACAGCCTCCGTTGGCGCGATGCCGGCAGTGCCGAACTGCTGGCCGCCGACACGATGATGGAGAAGCCCGAACTGCTCTTTGAGCAAATCGACGACGCCACCATTGAGCAACAGGTGAACAAATTGCTGGAAACCAAGAAACAGAACGCCCTCAACGCCTGGGCGCCCGCCGAGGTGAAACCCACCGTGGCATTCGACGATTTTGGCAAATTGGACATCCGTGTAGGCACCGTGCTGGAATGCACCAAAGTGCCGAAGGCCGACAAATTGCTCAAATTCCTTATTGAAGACGGCATGGGCACCCGCACCATTGTCAGCGGCATTGCCAAGTTCTATCCCGAGCCGGAGAAACTGGTGGGCATGCAGGTCTGCTTTATTGCCAACTTTGCTCCCCGCAAACTCAAGGGCGTAGAGAGCCAGGGCATGATACTGAGTGCCGAAGATAAGGACGGCCGACTAGTGCTTGTCACTCCCAGCCAGCTTGTCACTCCTGGATGCAACGTGGGCTGATATGGCTGTACTCCTTTTAGGCGGCAATGGGCTGCTAGGACACAACGTGTTGAAACAACTACTGCAGCAGGGTTATGAAGTTCATGCCCTGCTGCGGAATTTTTCTGCCCTCCACACGCAGAACTTTCCCCATCTGGAAGCCCTCAAAGTCTTCCAAGGGTCGCTATTGAACGATGCCGACCTACAGAAAGCTGCCGAGGGATGCGATGCCATCATTAATTGTGCGGGAGTCACCGACATGTCGCTTCTTCATTATGAGGACTACCTGCCGGTCAACCGCGACTTGTGCGGGAGGCTGCTGCAGTTGATGGAGAGACTGAACATCACCCGACTGGTGCACACCAGCACTGCCAACACCATTGGGTATGGCACCCCGTCGCATCCGGCTACCGAGCAGGACCCTGCTCAACCGCCTTTTTCCGAATCTTTTTATGGCCGAAGCAAAAGGGAGGGGGAGAGGCTGCTGCAAGAGGGTGCTTCCCGCCACCCACAGTGGCACATCATCATTGTCAATCCAGGCTTTATGGTGGGGGCATACGACACCAAGCCCAGTTCGGGCACCCTGCTCCTCACCGCCTACCGCAAACTGCTGATGGTAGTGCCCAAGGGAGGCAAGAGTTTTATCCATGTGGAGGATGTGGCCACGTCCATTGTCAACGCCCTCACGAGCGGCAAACATGGCCATCGCTACCTTCTCACGGGCGCAAACCTTTCTTTGCGTAAAATCTATCATTTGCAGGCCCTCGTCTGCGGTTATCGCCAGTGGTTTATCACCGTGCCCAACTGGCTGCTTTCCCTAGTAGGCTATGTTGGAGACGGCCTTCGCTGCTGCGGTGTGGCCACGCAGGTCTCCACGCTGAACGTGAGGCAGCTAATGGTGCGTGAGTATTACTCCTGCCAAGCGGCACAGACTGATTTGGGGTTCACCAATACCCCTATTGAATATGCTATCAATGAATTCTTTGCTTGGTATACCGAGTCGAAAATGAAAGAATAACACCCAGGGCAATAATTTGCATCAAGTTTCGTTACCTGTAGTATAATCTTATAATATATAGAGTTATGAAAAAGTCATTTTTCGGAATAATAACGCTGTTGTTTGCAGTGTGGTTCTGTTCCTGCACCAATGGAGGCAACCCTGACGAAGTTCAAAAGAAAGGTTCGTCTGGCAAGACACTCGAACTGCTCGTTGTGGCAGATAATGATATATACACGGGTGATACCAAGGAACTTATAGATTCCATCTTTGCCTCCCCCCAACTGGGTTTGCCGGAAATGGAAAGCAAGTTTGACATTGTCAATATCCCGCTCTCTTCGTTTGAAAGTACCGAGATGTTCAAGGTGCATCGCAACATCATCCTGTTGGATGTCAGTCCCGATAACCCCGACAAGGTCTATATGCATCTTGACGAGTATGCCGCCCCGCAAGTGATTGTCGACTTTGCCTGCAAAGATGTCAACTCGCTTCAGGCCAATATTCGCAAGTATCAGGTCTATATGTTACACGAGTTTTACAATGCCGAACACCGCAGGGTCCAGAAGGCCTTTGAGGGCATGAAAGGCTACGATGTCAACGAAGCCATCAAGAAGAAATTTGCTTTCGGCCTGATGTTCTCCAATGAGTTTGCCTTGGTCAAGGAGGCCCAGGACTTTGCCTGGGTACGCAAGGAGGCCAAAGATTTCGGCATCGGCGTGCTGATAGATGTCTTCCCCTATGAAGCTAAACAAGACTTCGATGAGAACCACATCCTCGACCGGTTAGACTCCACCATGAAACGCTATGTCCCAGCCTCGGCCGAAAATAGCTATATGGGCATTGAACGCCGCCGTGATGAGGCGGGCAACTATCTGGCTCCCATCTATTCCAAGGTCGTCAATTTCGACAGCAGTGACTATGCTGTTGAAACTCGCGGTCGTTGGCGTGCCTTTGGCGATTTCATGGGAGGCCCCTTTGTCACCTACACCATCCTCTCGCCCGACAAAAAGCGGGTGGTTATGCTCACCGGCTATGTCTATTGTCCCCGCAATAAACCCTGGACCAAGCGCGATTTGCTCATGCAGGTGGAGAGCATCTGCTGGTCGCTCCAGTGGTAGTTACTTAAATATCTCAGCTGCTTGAAAAGAAACGCTTTTCTACTCATTCTATTACTGTTAGCCACCTTTTCGGCATCGGCTCAGAGTTTCCTTTCCCGTTCGGAGTTGGGGCTGTCTTTCGGTGGCATGAACTATATTGGCGACCTCAACAATCAGAGCATGTTCGGCCGGGTCAATATGGCGGGTGGTCTTACGGCCCGTTATAAACTAGACCCCCGCTGGGCGGTTGCCCTTACGGGCACCTACGGCCATATCGAAAGCGCCGACTACCTTGTGCGGCGCAACCTCAGTTTTCGTTCCAAGGTGGCCGAGGCCAGTGCCCGGGTCGAGTTCAATTTCTTCCCTTACGGAGCCCATAAGGCCACGCTCAAAAGCTCCACACCCTATATCTTTGTAGGCGTTGGATTCTTCAAGTTCAATCCTCAGGCACTGTATACCGACCCAGCCAGTGGAGGTGCCCAGTGGTACGACCTACAACCGCTCGGTACTGAAGGCCAGGGCACTGCCGCCTATCCCGAAAGACGCAAATATCAGTTGGTGGAGGTAAGTATGCCCTTTGGCGTTGGCTATCGTTGGCGTGTGACTGATAACATGCACGTTACGGTTGAATATGGCTGGCGTAAAACGTGGACAGACTATCTCGACGATGTCAGCACAACCTATGTGGGTGCCGACCTCCTCAACAGCCAGGGCGGCGGCTCTATGGCTGCCACGTTGGCTGACCGCACCGCCGAAGTGGTGCCGGGCTACGTCAACGGCGTGGGTATCAAACGTGGCGATGATTCCCTGGCCGATTGGTACTCTTATTTTTCCATCTCAGTCACCTTCTCCACCGAGATGCTTTTTGGTTGGATGCGTGGCAAAACATGTGAACTGTAGAGAAATAGTAACCACAAAAAAGACTCATAAAAACATAATACAGCAAATATGAAACTAGAAGACATTGACAAAACTCGCATACCGCAGCATGTGGCCATCATCATGGACGGCAACGGGCGTTGGGCACAGAAACAGTCGCACCGCCGCATCTTTGGCCACCAACATGCCCTCACGGCTGTGCACGAGGCAGTGGAAGCTGCTGTGGCCAGCGGTGTCAAATATCTCACACTCTATACTTTCAGCACCGAAAATTGGAACCGTCCCCAGGATGAGATAGACGGTCTGATGGAGCTGCTCATCAAAGCCATCCGTGACGAAACCAAGACCCTCATGGAGCACAATGTGAGGCTCGAAACCATCGGCGACACGAAGCGCATCCCCGAGCGGTCACGCCTCAAGCTGTTCGACTGCATCAAGGAGACATCGGGCAATACGGCCATGACACTGGTCTTGGCCCTCAGCTACAGTGCCCGCTGGGAAACCGCAGAGGCACTCCGGCAAATCTGTGTCGATGCCCGCGAGGGCCGTCTCACCCCAGAGGCCATCACTGAGGACACCCTCCGCAACTATCTTGCTACCAGGGACTATCCCGACCCCGACCTCCTCATCCGCACCGGTGGCGAACTTCGAATCAGCAACTTCCTCCTCTGGCAAATGGCCTACACCGAGTTCTATTTCAGCGACCAGCTGTGGCCCGATTTTCGCAAAGAGGACTTTTTCGATGCCCTCTACGACTACCAAAACCGTCAACGCCGTTTTGGCAAAACGGGCGACCAAGTGGCCAAGTAAGGCATTGGCACCCGCCAGGCGGGGTGGGTCTAGCACCTGTCGCGGTGGTTCGCCCTTCACCTATTAAACCCTAATACCTTCGCTTCCCACTCACTTCCGAACCGTTTGAATAACGGGTGTGTGGCGAATGAGATGCGGGTTCTGTGCAGGGGTGAATGGGGTGGCAGAAATCGGTAACTTGAGGGGGAGATTTGTCAGCGGCCTGATTTGGCAAAGACGAGAGGAAAACAGGCGCGGCATAATTTTTTTGCAAGTAAAATATAATAAAATGCACAAAATAGAGTTATTAACTCACTAAGGCGTATAAAGTGCCCTGCACTTTCTATGCTGTTTTAATGCGTAAAAGAATACTATATAACACTGAATGAAGAAGATAATCTCTTTTCTGCCCTTGCTTTTGGTGCTGATGTTCTCGGTGCCAGGCCATGCCCAGGTCGTTGTCGGAAATCAAGAGTACGACATTGACTACCTCACTCCGAAAGTATACGAAATTGGCGGTATCACTTTCTCTGGAGCCGAAAACTACGACACACGAATGATTCTTCTCATTGCCGGTCTTCAGGTGGGCGACGAGATACGTGTACCCGGTGACAAACTTGCCACCGCCGTCGACCGCCTCTGGAAGCAAGGCCTCTTCGAAGATGTCCAAATCTATGTCACCCGCATCCAGGACAACAAGATTTTCTTCGAGATAGAGCTCCGCAGCCGCCCCAAACTGGCCTATTTCCACTTCGACGGGGTCAAGAAGAGCGATGTAGACAAACTGAAGGAAGAGATGAAGATTGCCTCCGGCGACGTGGTTACAGAAAACCTGCTCACCACCGCCAAGAACAAGATTCGTGCCTACTATCTTGAGAAAGGCTATACCAATGTCTCTGTCAAGGCCACCACCGCCCCCGATACCATCACCAAAAGCAAAGAGAACCGCGTGATGATTAACTTCGATGTCAAGACTGGCAAAAAAGTGAAGATCGACTCCATCATCTTTGAGGGCAACGACAGCATCAGCACCAACAAACTGTTGCAGCAGATGAAGAACACGCATGATGTCAACTATTTCAAAAAACTCTTCTTCTGGACACCCAGTTTCTGGAAGGCTTCGAAATATCAGGAATCCAAGTTTGAGGAAGACCTGGTGAGCATCATCACCTATTACAACGAAAACGGTTTTCGCGATGCCCGCATCATCTCCGACACGGTCTACCCCGTACATCATGCCGACTCTAAGACCGACCGCCTGATAGTCCGCATAAAGATTCATGAAGGCGAGCGGTTCTATTTCCGCAATATCACCTTCTCCGGCAACACTATCTATCCCACCGAATTGCTCTCCAAACACCTGCGCATCAACAAAGGCGACCCCTACAACCGCACCCTGCTGGAGACCAACCTCACCTACAATCCTTCTGGAACCGACATCACCTCCCTCTATATGGACAACGGCTACCTCTTCTTCAGTGCCACGCCCGTTGAGGTGGGTGTCAGCGGCGACTCCATCGACATCGAAATCCGCATCATCGAGGGCAAGCAGGCCCGCATCCGCAATGTCATTGTCGAGGGCAACACCATCACCAACGACAAGGTCATCATGCGCGAATTGCACACCCGTCCGGGCGACCTCTTCAGTCGCGATGCCATCATGCGCAGCCGTCGCGAGTTGGCCACCCTGGGCTACTTCAAGGAGGAATCCATCATCCCCGATGCTAAGCCTAACCAGCAGGACGGCACAGTGGATGTTGTCTACAAAGTTGAAGAGGGCAACACCAGCCAGATTCAGTTGCAGGGCGGTTACGGAAGCGGCATGGTTATTGGTCAGATAGGACTGACACTGAATAATTTCTCCGCCCGTAACATCTTCAACAAAAAAGCTTGGCAGCCTCTGCCCGCCGGTGACGGTCAGAAACTCTCCCTCAACGCCATCACCAATGGCACCGCCTACTATGCCCTCAACGCCTCTTTCACCGAGCCCTGGCTTGGCGGCAAACGGCCCCAGTCGCTCAGTGTCTCGGCTTACCACAACCTCTACAGCAACGGCTACTTTTACACCAACCATTCCGACTCGCGCTACTACAGCCTCCGACTCACCGGTGGCGGCATATCCCTCTCCAAGCGCCTCAAATGGCCCGACGACTACTTCATCATCTCCCACAGCCTCTCCTACAAGCACTACAACCTCCACAACTATACCATCTTGGCCGGTACCGCCTTCACCGACGGCAAGGCCAACGACCTCTCCTACGGCCTCACCATCAGCCGCAACTCACTCGACTCGCCCATCTATGCCCGCAGCGGTTCCGAAATATCCGTCTCTGGCTATGTTACCCCGCCCTATTCCCTCCTCAACAACAAGGACTATACCTCCCTCAGCGCTCAGGACAAGTACCGCTGGGTGGAATACTATAAGATCAACCTTCGTGGTTCCTGGATGCTCAATCTTGTGGGCGACGTGGTGCTCAATGCACGTGCCCGCTTTGGCTGGCTCGGGTCCTACAACAAAAGCCTCGGCACATCCCCTTTCGGGCGTTATTTCCTGGGTGGCGACGGCCTCTCCTCATGGATGCTCGACGGTCGCGAGGTGGTGCCTCTGCGTGGCTATGAGAACAACTCCCTCAGCCCCGACGACGGTGCCGCAGTCTTTGACCGCTACACGCTTGAAATCCGCCAGCCCATTGTCGAAAGTGCCATGGCCACCGTCTGGGTGCTGGGCTTCCTTGAAGGCGGCAACGCCTGGAGCAGCATCCGCGACTTCCAGCCCTTCAATATTTACAACTCTGCCGGACTTGGAGTCCGTGTCTTCATGCCCGCCTTTGGTCTGATTGGTGTTGACTGGGGCTACGGCTTCGACGGTGCCAACGGCGGCTCCCATTTCCATTTCAGCATCGGACAGAGCATCGACTAATCAGCACGCGCCATTATGAAAAGACTAGCCCTCATCCTCCTCGCCCTCTTGGCCTTCTTCCCACAGATGCAGGCCCAGAAATATGCCTGTGTCAACACAGACTACATCATGCGACAGATGCCCGAGTACAATCAGGCCCTCAACAAGCTCAACAAGTTCATCACCGAGTGGAAGGCCGAACTGGACGCCAAACAGCAGGAAGTGGACGAGCTGCGCGAGCGCTATCAGCAGGAGGCCTACCTCCTGCCCGACAACCTCAAACAACGTCGGCAGGATGAAATCCACACCAAGGAGACCGAGCTCCGCAACCTTCAACGCCAGCGTTTTTCTGCAGGGGGCGACCTTGACCAGAAACGTGCCGAAATACTGAAACCGGTGCAGGACCGTGTCTACAATGCCATAGAGCGTATTGCGCGCGAAAAGAGTTATGCCTTTGTCTTTGACAAGGCATCCTCCAACACGGTACTCTATGTGGGCGAGAAATATGACATCAGCAACCAAGTGTTGGAAATGTTGGGAATCAAGCCCGGCAACACCCCCGACCCGGGTGGCGCATCCTCAGCCTCGCCTGCCGCGGGCGGCAAAAATGGGGCCAGCCCCTCCGCGGGCCGGGGCCGCAACGCGGGCCGTGACAATTATAAAAAGGAGGTGCGCTAGTGCCCCTACAGAATAAGGTTATTTAATAAAAACAAAATCACATAAACAACATGAAGAAAGGATTTATCGTAGTATTGATAGCCCTGCTGGCCTTCGGCGGCAGTGCTATGGCTCAGAAAAACATCAAACTCGGTCACATCAACTCCAACGATCTGATGCAGATTATGCCCGGCCGCGACACCGCTATGGCCCAGCTGCAGAAAGACGTCGAAGATGCCCAAGCCGAGATGGATGCCATGAAGAAAGAGTATGAAAGCAAGGTGAACGAATACATGGCCAAGCGCGACCAACTCTCCGAACTTATCCGCAAAACCAAGGAGAGCGACCTTCAGGCCATGGGTGCCCGCATCGAGGAGTTTCAGACCAATGCTCAGAAACTGCTTGAACAGCGTCAAGAAGAACTTCTGAAACCCATCGTTGACCGCGCTAAGGCTGCTATCGAAGAGGTTGGCAAGGAGAACGGCTACACATATATCTTCGATGCCGGCGTCGGTGCCATCCTTTATTCTCAGGATAGCGACGACATCATGCCCCTCGTCAAGAAAAAACTCGGTCTGAAGTAAACAAAACATCCACCTACTCGGCGGTCAGCAGAGTGCGCCCCCTTGCGAGGCTTCACCCTGCTGGCCGCCGAAAATCATTATAAAAACCCGCTTGCCCTATGTTAGTCAAGACCTTTGGTAGTGCCATCTACGGAGTCGGCGCCATGCTTGTCACCGTCGAAGTCAGCGTCGACAAAGGGGTAGGGTTCTCCATAGTGGGGCTCCCTGACAGTGCCGTCCGCGAAAGCCAGCAGCGCATCGCCACCGCCGTCAGCCAGTATGGATTCCACATCCCCGGCAAGAAAGTAGTGGTTAATATGGCCCCCGCCGACTTGAAGAAGGAAGGAGCCTCCTACGACCTTACCATTGCCATTGGCATACTGGCCGCCTCTGGCGAGATGCGTGCCGACGACCTCCCTGGCTACCTCATCATGGGCGAGCTCTCGCTCGACGGAACCCTACGACCCATCAAAGGAGTCTTACCCATCGCCATAGAGGCCCGCCGCCACCATTTCAAAGGAATCATCGTCCCGCAAGAGAATGCCCGAGAAGCCGCCATCGTCAACAACCTCGAAGTCTATGGAGCCGCCAATGTCAAGCAGGTGGTAGACCATCTCAACGGCGAGCAAATGATGCAACCCACCATTGTCGACACCCGAGCCGAGTTCGCCTCCCATCTCAACCAGTATCAGTACGACTTTGCCGATGTCAAAGGCCAAGAGGTGCTCAAACGGGCCTTGGAGATAGCTGCCGCCGGTGGCCACAACGTAATGGATTTCGGTATGTATTTTCCACTAACCAACATTGCAGTTTTATTCAAGTGTAAAACATTTGTATAACGGAAAATCAATAGAAATATTATGTGTAAAAAAGAGGATGCTAAACAGTAGTCATCCTCTTTATCGTTCTTAAACCATATCCGATTCATACACATTCAAACGTTTATACTCAATAGGGTAAAGTTCTATTTCATTACCCATTATTCTTTCTGTAAAAAGCAACTTTTCTAATATATCCATACCTCCTTCAGCCCACTCAACAACCACCCCATTGTCATTTTTTACATCTAAATTCTTAACTTTGAAGGGCATATCTTTTACTCTTTTTATTCCAAAAGCTTTGATACAATTTGTATCAAACTTATTAGCAAGAATGCCACGAAATGTATATTCATCATCTCCGTTTAGAATGATTCTTATGAAGGTCATCGTTTTCGTATTGTGGCAGATAATCTTTTTTACTAACAAATGTATATACTCACTTATTCGACCTTTGTCTTGCTCCACTCTCTGCATATCTTCTTCCGTTAGTTCTGTTGATGCAGCACTTCGAATTTCCTCGATACGTCTTCTCCGAAAAGTTATGGCAGAGTCGATATCCTCTATCTCTTTGACGATTTTCTCTGTTCCCTCATCATATTTCCTTTGGGCTTCTTCTATCCCAAAGATTCTAACCTCAGTCTTAAAAATGAAAGCTAATGATTTTGCCTCGTTTTGTATGGATTTCTTCTTTGTTTGCAAATTCACTATTTCATCTTCAATGGACGAAATGTCTCCGGCACAATTCTTTTTGTGAATTTCCTCGATAATCTGTTTTACATTATACTTCAAATAACACCACACCAAAGAATCTATATACGGCATACTGATAATCGAGCTATTGCCACATTTCCCTGCACCCTTGTGCTTGGAACATCTATATGAGGATGTCTTCCTGTTACGTCGGTAATCACCCATCAAAAACGTGTGGCACTCTGGGCATTCAATCAACTTTGAAAGAATTGTATTGTGTTTTTTGCTCTTATCTACAAGAATCCGATTATCAAGTTTCTTTCTCTGGACTGCATCAAATAAATCCTTACTGACAATTTGGTCATAAGGGATGTGTGATACAGTCTCTATATAGGGAGTCTTTGTGTGGTCGTTCTCATTCCAATACACAGGATTCTTTCTTTTAATTCTCACTTCCTTTACCCCACCAACATATGCAGTCTCCGACAACAACTTCGTCATATTTCGTTTAGAGTGTAAATAAGTGCTCATCCCCTTTGAAATAGCATGATATACAAGTCCTTTTATACCCGTGTCCTTACCGTCAATACCATAAAGATAGAGATTGTAAATTTCATTTATTTCTTTGGATTCCTTTTCATTCACAACGAACTTGTTTTTCCCTCTTGCTTCATCCCTAACACGTTTATACCCAAAAAGAACCTTGCCCACAATAGAATAACCTTTCTCGTTTAATTCACGTCTGGACCTTAAAAACCTTTCCTTCTTTTGTGACATTTCCGTGGTTGCCATAGATGCAAACACACTGAAAACAATATCACTTTCAGGTTTTTTCTTTCCTTTGTCATATAGATGCAAGTCAATATCCTTTATATAGAGAGACTTTTTGAACTTCTCCATATATTCTTTTATTTCGGCTATCGCTGTCTCTCTTCTTCCTAAACGACTGATTTCAGTGACAATCAGTGTATCATAGTCAGAATGTTGGTCAAAATAGTCTTTTGTCTTTATCCAACCCTCCCTTTTTTGGATATTCTTGTATCCACTTTCTTTACAAGCGATAACGTGGCACTCAGTTATTCCCTTGCTTGCAGCATATTTTTCCAAGTCATTTATCTGTGCCTCATAGTCCTGAGCCTCGGTGGAAACTCTACATAATAGAATTGCTTTATTCATAATATCATCATTAAAACCATAATCATATATTATAACGAATCTTAGTCAACGGCATTTACCAGAAAGCATTGTGTTGACACTATGTGTTTTAGCCATTTTTAGCATATTATACAACAGGATGGGATGTTTTTACATCATCCCACACAGTATGCATCGTCTTTTGTAGGTCTGTTTATACCCTAACCTACCGACTAAAAAAGAGTGAATATAGGTTTTGTGTCCTCGGCATACTTGTATAGCTCATTTTTCAATTCCTCGATGAAGTGTTGGAACTTTTCTTTCTCACCTTTCTTTTGGGGGATAAGGTTCTCAATCCTTTTCAACATTTTCCCAATTAAAATTTGGAAATTCTCATCGGTTGTAGCATCCTCCAAAACACAATGAACGACTACTTCTTTTCGGTAAATCGGATTCCGGTCGTCATCCAATATACATAGGGTGAAACAATACTTTGAAGTAAGTAGGGTGGGTAGCTCAACATTACTAATTCTCACTTCTACATCCCCGATGGGGAATAAACGATTCTTTTTCATAAATGAATATTTAATCATTAAACATAAAATTACTACGTGGATTTCAATAACCTCTCAGTAAAAAAATAACAAAAAAAAGTTCGAGTAATCCATTTTTTGAAAATAAAGTTCTTTCTCAAATATTATACTCCAGATAATCAACAATATAAAAGTTGTATTTTTTTGGACGATAGACGACATCTGCTATGCTCTCCACTTCTTCTTAAACTCTTCACTGCTGTGAATCCTATCGACAATCTCGACGAACCTTCTGTTGGATGCTATCCAAGACTCGTCATACACTTGGTTGTTGTCTTCGTCTGAAAAAGTATCATCACTAAACCTAATTGGATAATTGTTTATATATTGGTGTTGGTAATGAGACTTTCTTATTTTTCCTTCTTTTACTATAACCTCTGTCGTTAAGGTATCGTTTAAAAGTTGCTTTACTTACTTCTATACCATTCTCTTTAAGGATTGCTATCCACTGTTCTTGTGTTATCTTCTTTCCGTTATCCCATCTGATAGTTGGGTCATAGAAATAGTCAATATCACAATACCTCTCTTCTTTCCTTTCTGTTCTCTGTTCGGAGCGTATTCTATTCGCCACAGTCATTTTACTCACCCTGTTCTTATTACAATAGGCATCACTTACTTTGAAGGCAGGATGCTTTACTCCTTTCATTTCAACACCAAGGTCTGCTTTCATTACCGATTCGAGTAATTGGAGAATAGTGCTTTTGGTGAATTTGAACGAGCCGTCAGAGTTTTTCAAGGAATAGTAGGTTAGTAGAATAGACACTATCTCTCGTAGCAAGTCATCGGCAGAAGCATCAGGGTTCAGTTTCCGGAGAATGATTCCCGTAACATAGATTTTCGTGTGTCGGTTCTCTCCGTCCTGCCACTTGCCGTAAATATCTGTTTTGTTTTGTTTGTCCCAGCCGATTTTCTTCTTGGGAATAGTGTAGTATTCATCAGGGATTAGCTTTCTTTCATCGTTTTCGTCTGGCATGTATGGTGTTTGTCTCAATAGTGATGATTCTCCGAATTCATCATTGTACCATGAAAGGAAGTCCTCGTATTTGCTGCAGCTCAGGAATTCAGAAAGGACATCCTTGTCAAGCATATCCTTGATACATTTCCTGGTACCAACACCTTTTCTGGTACGAGCTTCCTTGTCTGTGGGTTTGTGATGGCTCCTTTTTGGGGGGTCATCTATATTGACATCCTTGTATTCGTCAGGAAGGGAATAGATTCGGTGGGTGTTGTGAATCTCACAGTTCTTACTGCCGTTATAGTATTGGTTGGCCGGACGGAAATCTACGAAACTCATATTGTTTGTATCAACTATATATCTGTATGCTTGCTCGTACTCTGTGGCATTGGTAGTCGGGGTGTCCAAAGCATAGAGTAATCTGAACCGATAGATGTGCTTGTCATCATCAAACCTCTGCTTGGATTTCTCGATATTCCCGTTGGATGGTGTCGTGTAGTAGATGGTGGGCTTGTCGGTCAAAGTGCTCACATACTCGTTCATTTCGACAGTGCTGTCATCGACATCTATGCAGATGTAATCGGATGTAGAAACGTTGTCCAGCTTTCTGTCCGTAGGACAGTAGCAGTATCCGTTGGTGATGAACGATGACAGCATAACGTTGGATACAGTCATCTCATTGAACTTGATTCGTGCAATCTCATTGCCTTTTGGTTTCTCGTTGTAAAAAGTGGATGAAATGTTCATCCTTCCATTGAAATTGTTGTCTATTGTGTATTCCATAATTTAAAAAGAAAAGACCTCACACAGGGGGTAGGACCAGTACCACACCCGTGCAAGGTCATAGTTATTATTCTTGTTTAGTCCTCTGGTCCCGGACTATAATGAAAGTATTTAAGGCTGTCGGTAATCATCCCGTTAATATAAATATAACAAAACTGAGTGTCTTTTGAATTGGAACCAAACCAGTTTTCCCCCTAAATCTTCAAGATAGTAGACCATACTGACAATGCTATTATTTGCAAATAGTTACAAATTAGTATTTTACATCATTTGCTCGACATATTGGTTTTTCGTGTCTTTTTTATTTGAAATGCCGAATTCCCAATTTTGGACATCCACTTTCTATCTCTGCCACACGATGTCATCTCTTCTTTTCAACTCTTCCCACCTCTCTTTCGAGATGAGCAGATAGTCGTCGTATTTGTCCTCATCTCTTTACTTCCTTACTTCCTTATTATATTATGATATTACAAATGAGCCAATTTTAGATAGATACACAGATGGTCAATTGTCATAAATAATGTATAAGAAAACAATGAAAATGATTAAGATATGCACAGAATAGTTATTTTTTCAGAACCGGTCGTGGATAATGGAGAAATTCTCTACGGAAAATTATATGCCGGAGAAACGGAAGACGTGATAATTGCTACAGCAGCTGCAGACCTCAAAAGATTGTTGATACAGGAACAGTTCCTTGGGAATCAAGGAGAAGAATGGAGACAACAAGAAGGATGGGTATTGGTCAAAAACGACGATGGTACGGAATCTTGGTCATTCGATGCAGACAAGTACACGAACTATCTTGGGTACGGTATTATAGTAGACCAATTCGTCGAGCATTGCTGGACTCCACCTTTGTTTGTCGGTCTCATTAGTGGGTGGGTTCCCCTCCGGATGGTCGATTGCAACGACCAGGACTACATCATCAACAGGGTTTTATATGACTCAATAGTCGAGGCAGACCCCAACAGTATTGGCTGGGTTTCAATCGACGAGCCCGATGACCTTCCGTTTTAGACACAAATGCAGCAAGGCTGCAATTCATTTTATTTTTTAAGTGTGTTGTTGAGACACTCTCCGAAAGGGGGGTGTCTTTTTTTTCTCTTTATTTCGAAATGACTTCAAGATGTCAGAAATAAGGCTAAAAAAGGCTAAATGAATGCATTACGTACAATGCCACACGTTTTTTTTCGTTTTTACTAATGTAAAAACGAACTTTAGAAATATGGAGAATAAAAGAACACAAGAAGATTGGAGGAGACTCCACGAGAACGCCATCATTGCTATTTTGAACGGCAAATGTGCAAACCCTATCATTGGTACGATGAGTTATATCATCGACCAAGCTATATGGGGGGCAGATGAACTTGTCGAAAAATTACGAGAAAGAGAGGAGAAGCAATGTGACCATCGGTGATTTTTGTATTCAAAAGTTTTTGTGTTCAAATAATGACCTAAAACTACCAATGAACACAAATTTTAGCATTCGAAAAACTCAAAGTATTAAAACAATATGAAAGCAGCCATTTATGCAAGGGTGTCATCTGTCGGAGACCGACAGGACACGACAAGACAAATTCGAGATTTGGAGAAGTATGCCCTCGACAACTCCATTGACATCGTAAAGTCATTCGAGGAGCATATCAGTGGAGCAAAGAAAACGAAGGACAGACCCGTTCTGACAGAATGTCTGGATTACTGCATTAATAATAATGTAGACATCTTGCTCATTTCGGAGTTGAGCCGTTTGGGGAGAAATGTCGATGACGTTCTGGCTAATGTCCAACTCTGCAAGGAGCATCACTTAAACGTCTATTTTCAAAAAGAGCAGTTGTCCATCTTCAATGCTGATGGGAAGAAGCATCCATTCCTTACCATTTTCGTCTCCGTCTTGGCCACTTGTGCAGAGATGGAACGAGAAAACATCAAATACAGGCTCAACTCCGGAAAGGAGAAGTACATTGCCGAAGGTGGAAAGGTCGGTCGAAAGGCTGGGTGGACGAAATCCGACGAAAAACTACAAGAGCAATACGCCTCTGTTATCAAGCAGTTGAAGAAGGGATACCCCATCCGTCTCGTTGCAAAGTCGGAAGGTGTCGGTGTGAGCACCGTTCAACGGATGAAGAAGAAGTTTGTAGATAATGTAGCATAGAAAGGAGGATGAATATGGGAAAGACAAAATTGAAAGTAGATTACTTGATGGAATATCCGGATGACATCCAACTTTTGAGTGATGGTTTATCACTCCGAAAAGTTAGGAGAAGAACCGGTACAGCCATAAACACATTAAGAAAGTTACGAACATTATTCCATCTTTGAACACATAGCTAACCTCCTGTAGATTAGCTATATTAGGTTTTATTTGTATTTAAATCCCAGTGAGCAACTCACTGGGATTCTTATTTTTATGGCAGTTGTAGGCAATAATTCAAAAACAATTACGTTATATACAATGTTCTTATCTTGAAGTTATAAAAAGTTTAACCCAAAGTTAAATATGGACGATTTGAATAGAATAAAAGTGGTTCTTGTTGAGAAAAAGAGAACAAGTAAATGGTTGGCAGAGCAGTTGGGCAAATCTGCTTGCTCCGTCAGTAAGTGGTGTCAGAACACTGTGCAACCGGACTTGCAGACACTTGACAAGATATCAAGATTGTTGGATGTAAATATCAAGGATTTGCTCGTTGATAACAAGAAACCAACAACGAACATTGAGAACTAATTAAAGTGATTGTTTTATGATTATTACAGAAGACGAATACGGTTTTGTTTCATATCAGGACTTTAAGGCATATTCAAACAAGGTTTACGATGCCATAGATGAATATAGTCCATTTGAAGATTGTGAGGATTATGCACTGGTGATAAACGGGGAAAATCTGGATTTTGAAATATGCCCCATTGCTGAAATTGAAAGCAACGAGGATACATACCCGTTAAAAGACTTGGTTCGTAATACGGATGACGGGACAGGTCTTGAAGTGGATTTTGAAGCAGTAGATGATGTGGTGGGGAAGTATCTGTTTGTTCGTTGATGTTCATTTAATGCCAAAATTGAATATGTTTTAATATACAATAACACTATAAATACCACACTGAATAAATGAATACTTCAAATAAAATATATACGTTGATTGACCTTTTTGCTGGATGTGGAGGTTTGTCTTTGGGGTTAGAGCAAGCAGGATTTACTCCAATTTTTGCCAATGAGATTATACCAGAATATTTTGAAACATATAAGAAGAATCACAACTTGAATGAGTCCCAGTATTTTGTCGGTGATATCAAAGAACTAAATCAGCATATTGACAATTATCTTTCCGATTTTAGAGATGTTGATTTAGTAGCTGGTGGTCCTCCGTGTCAAGGTTTTTCAATGGCAAACAGGCAAAGGATAATAGATGACCCAAGAAATCAACTTTACAAAGAGTATCTTACTTTCCTTCAAAAAGTAAAACCCAAGTTCTTTGTAATGGAAAATGTTCGAGGGATGAAGAATAAATGGGATGAAATCAAGGATGATATGCATAAGTATCTCCCAGATTATTTATTTGACTGTGATTTACTCTATGCAGAAGACTATGGGGTACCCCAACATAGAGAAAGGTTTATCGTAATTGGCAATAGAGTCGGCATTGCTCCACAAGATATTTTCAAGGCTATTGCTGAACAAAAAAGGTCTGGTTTCGTTTTAAGAGATGCTCTTAAAGGGTTGCCTAAATTAGGTAATAAAGAACAAAAGGGTAAAACCAACATTGAAGATGCTGTCTCCGGTTATACTGAAATGGATTATACATATACAAAGGATGCTTTCTATCATTTCATAAACGGAGACCGAAATATCACTAAACTTTATAACCACAAAAATAGATATAACAATCCCAGGGATATAGAAATATTTACCAGACTTCCTCAAGGTGCAAACTCTTTGCACGAATCTATTGCAGATATTATGCCCTATTCTTCACGGAACAGTATGTTTAAGGATAAGTATTATAAATTGCAGGAAGATTGTGTTTGTAAAACAATTACTTCTCATATGAAATTTGACTGCAATATGTATATTCATCCTTGGCAACCAAGAGGGTTAAGTCCAAGAGAGGCAGCAAGAGTGCAAACCTTCCCAGATGATTATGTGATATATGGTTCTCAAAACAGTTGGTATGCCCAAGTTGGAAATGCTGTACCAGTCAAATTAGCAGAGGTAATCGGAAATGCTATAATGAAATTTGCAATATGAAACATTTAGAGTTATTTGCGGGTATTGGAGGTTTTCGTAGAGCTATGGAAATACTAACCAATGATGGAGTTATGAATTTCCAGAGTGTGGGATTTTCTGAAATTGACTCGAAAGCAATTGCTACCTATTCTGCAAACTATGATATCAAAGGTGAGGTTCCGATTGGTGATATTGTTTCTTTCACAGCAAATCCAAACAATATAAACAATCTTCCAGACTTTGATATATTGACTGGTGGTTTCCCTTGCCAAAGTTTTAGTATGATGGGGAAGCAGGCTGGTTTTGAAGAGGAACGAGGTCGTTTGTTTTTTAGAATAATAGATATTCTTGAAGTAAAGCGCCCCACGTATGTTCTTCTTGAAAATGTAAAAAACTTATATACACACGATAGGGGTAATACATTTGTAAGAATAGTACAAGAGTTGAAAAAATTAGGGTATAATGTTGTAAGTAATATTTTTAATACACAAGACTATCACTTACCTCAAAGAAGACGTAGAGTTCTGATATTTGCTACACTTAAACGATTACCCAGAAATATAGACAAACTCTTCACACCCGAAAATGTTGCCACTCTTTTTGATGAACATTATTTGGGATTGGGCGTTCCTCATTACAACACTATGTTGGATATTCTTGCTCGTAAAGTATCTTCCAAGTATTATTTATCGGATAAAATAAAACCAACTATTTTGTCTAATGGTTCGGCAAACTTTCAGTCCAGGTCAGACATAAATCAACTAATAGCAAGGACACTAACAGCATCAATGCACAAAATGCATAGAGCTTGTCAAGACAATTATTATAGTCAAGATTTTATAGATTCAAATGGTTCTGTCAATCCAGTGAGTTTTATGACAAAGGAGCAACTTGCAGGTCTTGCTATTAGAAAGATAACACCAGAGGAGGCATTTATGACCCAAGGATTTCCAGCAGAATTTGCCACAAGGGGGAGAATGGCAGGAGTAGCAGATGGGGCATTGTATAAACAAGCAGGTAATGCTGTTAGTGTAAATACCATATATGCTGTATTATATTTCCTTATCCACAACAAATTAATTACAGACAATGTTATTTGAGATACACAAAGAAGGAAGAATAGCGTACAAAAGGCTATCTGATGCTGACCTTAAAAGAGGTGGCTCACACCAAACACACATAGGTCTATCTATGGATAGTCTTACTTTTATGCCAGATGACAAGACGGAATATTCAGCAATGCTTATTTATAAAAACTATTGTGATATTCTTAACTGTGAAATAGCAAAGATACATCGGGCTAATGGAGATTACAATGCTCCCAAAATATCAATGGGTAAGATACGTGGAAATAATGTTGTTTATAATATTAGAGAAGCGGCGAAGAAGTCTCCAAACAAAGAGTTTTATCTATTGTGGTTTGGGTTGGATAGTCTAACCCCATTATTCTTTTTGATTGAAGAAGGTTCAAGTGATTATATTGCATTGGATTCATATTGTGATTTTGCCAGTTTGAGTAAATACGAAATAAGAATAATGGATAATGGCAATATGATGTTTCCTCAAGTGGTCGGGTATATTAGAAGCAAGATAGCTGATGTTAGTTTAACCCTACAAAAGGATTTGGAGATATCAGCAGAGGTTGAAGATAATAACCCCAAATTTAAGGATGTTGATGTAAAGAAGGCTCAAAATTATATTGCAAGAATAGGCAGAGAAGGAGAGCTGCTCATAAATGAATATTTAGATAGATTAAAGCACGACAAAAGTATTACAGAGTTTGAATGGATGAATAAAAGTACAGAGCAAGGCAAACCCTACGATTTTTTTATAAGATATGCTAATGGACAGGAGCAGTGGGTTGATGTAAAAACAACTGAACACGAGTTTGGACAAGCAGTAATAGTTAGTAAGAATGAAATAAAATTTATTACTGATAAGAAAAACAGCGAGTATTCAATTTTTAGGGTGTACTCAAAAGTGGAAATGCAAGCAAAATTAAAGATATGTTCAGACTGTTTGACATACATAAAAAAACTATACCGTGATATTGACTATATGACACAAAGTATGTCTGATTATCGTGCTGCAATTGTCAATTACAAAATTGCATTTGAACCAAGTGATATAGCATTTAAGAACATTTCTGGGGAAATCCCCGTATCGGTTATCACAACATAACACCTCGATAATATGAAAACACCACTTGGAAGACTTGAAAAGGTAGAACTACGAGACTACTGGAAAGATGAGGCAAAGGATTTCACCCCTTGGCTTGCAGAGGATGACAACATCAACCTTCTTGGAGAAACCGTAGGAATGGAATTGGAGGTTCAGGAACAGGAAGCAAAGGTCGGGACATTCTCTGCTGATATACTCTGCAAGGACATCAACACAGACAGGTGTGTGGTCATAGAGAACCAGTTGGAAAAGACAGACCACGACCATCTTGGTAAGGTAATCACATACTGTTCCGGACTCGATGCATACACGGCAATCTGGATTGCAAAATCTTTTGACGAGGAGCACCGTGCTGCCATCGACTGGTTAAACAGCATTACCGATGACAACTACAACTTCTTCGGTATTGAGGTGAGACTATTCAAGATTGGTGATAGTGCATTGGCCCCACAGTTTGACATCGTTGCCAAACCGAACAACTGGTCAAAGACCATCAAGAAACAGGTTTCCGGTAATACAGAGACCGAAAAGTTGAGACTTGATTTCTGGAATGCCTACTTTGACTTCGTGGATAAGAAGGGTCTTGATAATCTTACACACGCTCGTGCCACCACTGACCATTGGAGTGATTTTCGTGTGGGCATTGCCGGTTTCCACTATGCCAACATTCTTACAGTGAAGAACTGGATTGGGGTTCAGATATATCTTGGTGGAGACAATCCCTCCCAGAACAAATCAAGATACGATTTGATAGAGAGCAAGTGCAAGGTTCAGATAGACGGTCTCCAATGCAAGAAGATTGAATGGAAGAGATTGGATGAGAAGAAAGCATCTTATGTGGGTGTGAAACTTGAAGCAGACATCAGAGACAAGTCGGATTGGCAGAGACAGTTCGATTGGATGTATAAGACGATGATGGAACTGCACAAGATTGTAAAACCCTATTACGGGGATATTAGGAAGATAAAGTAGCTTGAATATGAGAATCACACGATAATAAAATAGAAACTGAAATATGGCATTAAGTAGTTTGAATGTAATAACATTGTTGAACCTGAAGGGAATTGGGCCAAAGGCAATATTGAAAATTGGTGCATATGCCGAGTCAAAGAAGATTGAATCGGCAAAGCAGTTGCATCAAATACTTCAAGATTTGAAGATAAAAAAAGGAAGCATTCCACTTGACGAACTGCTTGATGCAGAGAATATTGCATCGTCAATTATCAGTAGGAGTGAAAAAAACGACATTGGAGTTGTGTCGTACTATGACGATGAGTTTCCAGAGATACTCCGACATTGTATGAATGAGGACGGAAAGGAAGACCCTCCTGTTGTT
>ODAI010269202.1_pt1 | contig 22100 bp, 11 predicted proteins | sample 1539321 | NCBI WGS metagenome assembly ODAI01 (sample SAMN02144231, study PRJEB22623) | gut metagenome | biome: sheep rumen | host: Ovis aries | place: New Zealand | reverse complement strand
GATATGGACCTGCAGCCCCGTGCGATGACCCGTGACCTCGACTGGGGTATCCCCGTGCCCATCGAGGGTGCCGACGGCAAGGTGCTCTATGTGTGGTTCGACGCGCCCATCGGCTATGTGTCGAACACCGTCGAGTTGTGCGCCAAGGAGCCTGAGAAATGGGGCAACTGGGAGAAGTGGTGGCAGGATGAGGACACCCGTCTGGTGCACTTCATCGGCAAGGACCACATCGTGTTCCACTGCATCATCTTCCCCGTGATGATGAAGGCCCACGGCCAGTATATCATGCCCGACAACGTACCGGCCAATGAGTTCCTAAACCTGGAGAACGACAAGATCTCGACCTCGCGCAACTGGGCCGTCTGGCTGCACGAATACCTGGAGGAGATGCCCGGCAAGCAGGATGTGCTGCGCTATGTGCTGACAGCCAACGCCCCTGAGACGAAGGACAACAACTTCACATGGAAGGACTTCCAGGATCGCAACAACAACGAGCTGGTGGCTGTCTATGGTAACTTCGTGAACCGCGCCCTGCAACTGACCAAGAAATACTGGAACGGCGTGGTGCCTGCCTGCGGCGAACTACTGGATGTCGACAAGGCCGCACTGGAGGAGTTCAAGGATGTGAAGCAGAAGGTGGAAGCACTGCTCGAGCAGTTTAAGTTCCGCGATGCCCAGTTCGAGGCCATGAACCTCGCCCGCATCGGCAACCGCTATATCACCGAGTGTGAGCCTTGGAAGGTGTGGAAGACCGACCCTGTGCGCTGCGAGACCATCTTGAACATCTGCCTGCAGCTCACTGCCAACCTGGCCATTGCCTTCGAGCCCTTCCTGCCCTTCTCGAGCCAGCGACTGCGTCAGATGCTCAACATCGAGAGCTTCGAGTGGGAGCAGCTGGGCAGCACCGACCTGCTGAAAGCCGGTCATCAGCTGGGCGAGCCCTCTCTGTTGTTCGAGAAGATTGAGGACGACGTGATACAGCGCCAGCTCGACAAGCTGGAGGCTACCAAGAAAGCCAACGAGGCCGCTAACTATCAGCCCGAACCGGTGAAGGACACCGTCAGCTTCGAGGACTTTGAGAAGCTGGACATCCGCGTGGGACTGGTGAAAGACTGCCAGAAAGTGAAGAAGTCGAAGAAACTGCTGCAGTTCACCATCGACGACGGAACAGGCACCGACCGCACCATCTGCTCGGGTATAGCCGCCTTCTACGAGAACCCCGAGGAGCTCATCGGCAAGCGCATCCTCTTCGTGGCCAACTTCGCTCCGCGCAAGATGATGGGCATCGAGAGCCAGGGAATGATCCTCAGTGCCGTCGACGCAGATGAGAGCCTGAGCGTGGTCACCACCACCAAGGACGTGAAGCCCGGCTGCCAGGTGGGATAACGACATTGAAGAAAAACAGAGAAATAAATGATAGCAAAGCTCCCTCGCAAGAGGGGGCTTTTTTCGGTTAATAGCTAAGAGATAAGAGATTCTGAGGATTCTGAAAATTCTGAGGATTCCGAAAATTCTGAAAAGTCCGAATATTCCGATTATTCTGAAAATTCTGAATATTCTGATTACTCTGATAATTCCGAGCTTTGGCCCTTGGCGCAACAGCAAAAGGTAATCATACCTCTCAACTCTCACCTCTCAGTTATCAACTCTCTCAACTCTCAACTCTCAGTTCTCAACTCACTCACCTCTCTCAACTCTCCACTGAATAAGCTTTTTACGGCCAGTTGTGCACATTTTACAAAATAATTCATTAACTTTGCGGCAAATAAAAAGAACAATTGTTGCATGGAAGACAATTTCGATATCCGTCAAGAACGATTCTCTTCTTCAGAAAAGGATTTTGAGAACGCCCTCCGCCCGCTGCGCTTCAACGATTTCAGTGGACAAATGAAGGTGGTGGAGAACCTGGAGGTGTTTGTCGAGGCTGCCAAATATCGTGGCGAGCCGCTCGACCATACACTGCTGCACGGTCCCCCGGGACTGGGTAAGACCACCCTCTCGAATATCATTGCCAACGAGCTGGGCGTGGGATTCAAGATCACCAGCGGACCGGTGCTCGACAAACCGGGCGACCTGGCGGGCATCCTCACCTCGCTCGAACCCAACGACGTGCTGTTCATCGACGAGATTCACCGCCTGTCGCCCGTGGTGGAGGAATACCTCTATTCGGCCATGGAAGACTACCGCATCGACATCATGATCGACAAAGGTCCGTCGGCACGCAGCATCCAGATAGACCTGAACCCCTTCACACTGGTGGGCGCCACCACCCGCAGCGGACTGCTCACGGCTCCGCTCCGCGCCCGATTCGGCATCAACATGCACCTGGAATACTACGAGCCCGAGACGCTGACGAAAATCATACGGCGCTCGGCCAGCATCCTGCAGGTGCCCATCGACGACGATGCCGCCGTGGAGATTGCCCGCCGCAGCCGTGGAACGCCCCGTATCGCCAACGCACTGCTGCGCCGGGTGCGCGACTTCGCACAGGTGAAAGGCACCGGCCGCATCGACATGAAAATTGCCAAAATCGCCCTCACCGCCCTCAACATCGACCAGTATGGACTCGATGAGATTGACAACAAGATACTGCTCACCATCATCGACAAATTCCAAGGCGGACCCGTGGGCATCACCACCATCGCCACCGCCATCGGCGAGGACAGCGGGACGGTGGAGGAGGTGTATGAGCCTTACCTCATCATGGAAGGATTCATCAAGCGCACGCCGCGCGGACGAATGGTCACCGAGCTGGCCTACCGCCACTTCGGGCGAAATCCCTATAAGGGCAACATCATGACGCCCAATCTTTTTGACGATTGAACATCAATCCCCGACAACGATGCTTTTCCACAGAAACATATCCCTACCATTGGCGGCTTTGCTCGGCTGCCTGCTGTTGGTGACCTCGTGCCGCAAGAATGCCAATACCGACGTTACCAAGGAAGAGCGTGCCACGCTCAGCGAAACCATCAAGGAGTATGACAACCTGGGCAAGAAATGTCGCGATGACAGCCAGTTCGAAAAGGCCATCGGCTATCACAAGAAAGGCCTTGACATTGCTAAAAAGCTGAAAGACACCATCAACATCGTGAAGGCCCTCAACCAGCTGGGCACCAACTTCCGCCGGCTGGGCATCCTCGACGAGGCCGCAGAATATCACCAGCGGGCACTCTACATGGCCACCGCCTTCAGCGACGACACCAGCTTCGTAGCGCGCAAAAATAGGGTGACCTCGCTCAACGGACTGGGCAATGTCTATCTGTCGCTCAACAACTACCAAGCCGCCGACAGCCTGTTCAGACTGGCACTGGCCGGTGAGACCAGCCTGGGAAGTGCCTTGGGACAGGCCATCAACTATGCCAACCTCGGACATATCCTGGAGGTGAACGGAATGCGCGACTCGGCATGGGCCTACTACCGGCTGTCGTTCGAGAAGAACAAAGAGGCCAAGTCGGACATCGGCATGGCGCTCTGCCACCGGCATTTCGGAAAACTGTACGAGCAGGAGGGACAGATGGAAAATGCACAAGAGGAGTATGCCACCTCGCTGGACATCATGAAAAAAACCGGCGACAAGTGGCACTGGCTGGAATCGTGCATCGAACTGGCCAGCTTCAACGTCAGAAAGGGCGACCTGGCATCCGCCAAGTCCTATCTGGACCAGGCGTATGGCGTGGCCAAAATCATCAACTCGCGGGAGCATCTGGCCGAAATACACAAGCAGTATTACCAGATGTATGCCGGCCAGGGCAACTACCGGCAGGCTCTCGACCACTTCAAACTGTCGCAGCAGCTGGAGGACAGCCTGCTGGACATCTCGAAAATCAACCATATACAGGACATGCGCATCAGCATGGAGCGCGACCGGCAGAAACACGAGCTCGACATCCTGCGCGAGAACTACGAGATAGGGCAGACCACCAAACGGCTGGTCAACGCCATGCTCATCACCTTGATGCTGCTGGCCCTGGTCATCATCGCCTTCATGTGGTACGTGCTGCGCAACAGAAGCCGCAAAGTGCAGGCCCTGCAACAGATGGAGACCACCAAGGAGAACTTCTTCACCAACATCACCCATGAGTTCCGCACACCACTGACCGTAATTCTCGGACTGGGCGACCAGATTCAGCAGCGCAAAGCATCGGAGATAGAAGAAATCCACTCGTCGGCAAAAATGATTGTACGCCAGGGCGGCAGCCTGCTGCAACTCATCAACCAGCTGCTGGACATCTCGAAGGCGCGCTCGGCCGTGGGAACACCCGACTGGCGCACGGGCGACATCATCACCTATATATATATGCTGATAGAGAACTACCAGCAGTACGCCCAAAGCAAGCGCATAGAACTGTCGTACACCCACCACGAGCAGAGCATCGAGATGGACTTTGTGCCCGACTACATCAACAAAATCATCGGCAACCTGGTGACGAACGCCATTCAGCACACCGACCAATACGGGAAGGTGAATGTCACCGTAGAGTCGGTGGGCAACGAACTGCACATCAAAGTGTTCGACACAGGGTGTGGCATTGCCCCCGAGGCCCAGCAGCACATCTTCGAGCCGTTCTATCAGGCCAGCGACGACAGCAGCAACATCGGCACGGGCATAGGCCTCTCGCTAGTGAAGATGGTGACCGACGCCATGAACGGACGAGTGAGCGTGGAAAGTCAGGTGGGCAAGGGCTCCACGTTCTATATCTCTATGCCGCTGCGCCATGGCAGCCAGGTATGGCAACCCGTGAGCAATGTCAACGCCCTCTCGATTCCCATTCACGACGAGGCGGCCCTCAGCGACAACCAGCTACAGAAAGACGGGCAGATGCCTGTACTGCTCATCGTCGAGGACAATGCCGAGGTGGCCTTCTACATCGGCTCCACCTTGCGCGACCGCTACCGCATCGTCTATGCCAAGGACGGCTCCGAGGGTCTCGACAAGGCCAAAGACATCATGCCCGACCTGATCATCACCGACGTGATGATGCCTGTGATGGACGGCAACCAGTTCTGCCGCGAGGTGAGGGCTTCCGACATTCTCAACCATATCCCCATCATTGTCATCACCGCGAAAAACACCGAACGGGCACATATAGAGAGCCTGGAGGCAGGTGCTGACGCCTATCTCATCAAGCCTTTCAATACCGAGGAACTGAACATACGCGTGCAGAAACTGCTGGAACAGCGACGCGTCCTGCGCACGAAATACGCCAGTCCGCTCAACGACGAGGCCGACGGATATGCCAAACTCAACAACCACGACCGCGACTTCCTCAACCGCTTCGTCGATGTGGTCAATGCTCAGATCTCGCAAAACCGCCAGGACGTGGAGACCATTGCCTCGATGCTCAACATGAGCCGCTCGCAGCTCAACCGGAAGATGCTGGCCGTCACCGGATGCAACACCACCACCTACATCTCGCAGCTGCGCATCTCGAAGGCCAAGCGCCTGCTCGACTCCGAACCAAGCATGTCGATAGGCGATATTGCCATGAAATGCGGATTCGAGGACATGGCTTATTTCAGCCGCACTTTCAAGCAAATGACCAAAATGACGCCATCGCAATACCGGAAACGGGTAAGGTAGGATTTGACTTCCTATTCGGTTGATTTTCAAAGGCTTGTTGAAATTATTTGTACAAAAAGTACAAATTTTAAAATAAAAAACGAGCGAAAAATACAAATAATTGACCGATTTTTCCTAATAGATGTTCAAAAAATAACCTACCTTTGCACTTGTAATAAGTAGTAACATTTTTTGGCGAAGAGTCGTTAATTATTATTAGAAACTTGAGTTAATTTAGTAAGTAGTAGTTTATTGAAGGTGCTGATCGTGAGATTAGTGCCTTTTTTTTTGCTGTTCGCCGAAAATATATTATCTTTGCAGCATGAGAACAGCTATATTTGTAGGGAGTTTCGATCCCTTCACCGTGGGTCACGACTCCATCGTCCGCCGCGCACTGCCCCTGTTCGACCGGCTGGTGGTCGGTGTGGTGGGCGACAATGTGCACAAGCCCGACATGTGTCCGGCTGTTGAGCGCATGCGGGTGATAGAAGAGCTATACGCCAACGAGCCGGCCGTCGAGGTGAAACCCTACTACGGACTGGCCGTCGACTTTGCCCGCGAGCAGGGTGCCTCCTATATTATAAAAGGTGTACGCTCGGTGAAAGACTTCGAGTACGAGCGCGAGCAGGCCGACATCAACCGCCAGATCAGCGGCATAGAGACCATTTTGCTCTTTGCAGAGCCTCAGCTGGCCAGCGTCAGCAGCAGCGTGGTGCGCGAGCTGCGCCACTTCGGCCAGGATGTAAGCATGTTTCTTCCACAACAATCCACTACGAAATGATTACCTATAATACCGACGGCGTAAGAATGCCCGACATCAAGAAGCGCGCCACCACGGCATGGATCAAGGCTGTGGTCGCCTCGTATGGCCGCAAAGTGGGCGAGATTGGATATATGTTTGTCGACGATGAGAAGATTCTGGAGGTCAACCGCGAGTACCTGGGTCATGACTACTATACGGATATCATCACCTTCGACTACGACGAGGACGACGTCGTGAGCGGCGACCTGGTCATCTCGCTCGACACCGTGCGCTCGAATGCCGAACTGTTTCAAAAGGACTACGACGAGGAACTGCACCGCGTCATCATCCATGGCGTTCTCCACCTTTGCGGCATCAACGACAAAGGCCCCGGCGAACGGGAAATCATGGAGGCGGCAGAAAACAAGGCGCTAGCCATGAGAAAATAAAAAAAAAGAACGCACCCATTTCCAATTAGGGCCTGGAAAGGTTGCAATCAGTTAACAAATTAGACTCTAATTAATGCCTAATTGGCTTGCAATTAATGCCTAATTGCAACGTAATTAAGGCCTAATTAGAGTCTAATTAATGATGAATTAGAAAAATCCACCAAATGATTTGAGACTTATCCCAAACGCAACGTCATTGCCGGGAGTTCATATTGCAGGCGAAACCTGCGAAAGCCGAATCACTGATTCTGCGGCTGTCCGCCACGCGGACCTCTCATGCCGCCTCGCATGCCGCCACGACCACGGTTCTGCTGCTCGTCGTCCTGGAACTTCTTATACTGCTCTTCGGTCATGATTTTCTTCAGTTCAGCACCATAAGCCTCACGATTCTTGCGCATCTGCTCCATCTGCTGCTTCATCTGTGCTCTCTGCTCCTCGCTCATCTCAGGACGCTTGCCCTCGCGGCTGGGAGCATTGCCGCCAGCCTCAGGACGCTGTCCGGGACGCATGCCATGACCCATGCCATGACCGCCATGTCCACCACGGCGCATGCCCATGCCGGGACCACCCAGCTTGTCGGCATACTCAGTGTTCAACTTCTGCAATTTCTCTTTCTGCTTATCATTCAGACCGTAGCGGTTGACCATCATATCGGTGCGACGCTGAATCATTTCGGTCTTGTTAGGCATACGCTTGTCGTTATCCTTCTTCTGCTCATCCTGAGCTATGGCTGCACCGCCCATCATGACGAGGGCAACCATCGTTAATATTGCTTTCTTCATTTTGTTGGTTGTTTAAATAATGATTACTGTTTTTGAGTTGCAACTGAATGTTTGACGCAAGGAAACAGCTGTCGTTTAAACCGTTAACAAAATTTAGTTCAGCCACTTACTCACGATGCTTTCCTCATGCGCAGGTGCAATTGGAAGAGGGAGGGCAGCAGAATGCACAACGAGAAAAGGATGCTCAAGAGCATGCTTTGCTGGTTGCCGCCGAAGATTTCTGTCAGGCTGTCGCTCTTTCCCGGCAGCAGGTTGGCGGCCACATAGGCAACGCTGTTGTTCACCCAGTGATAAACAATGCCGGGAATGATGCTGCCAGTGCGCCAGTACATCCAGCCCAGCAACAGCCCCACGAGGAAGGCATGCAGCATTTGTGCCGGATTGAAATGGGCCAGCGAGAACAGCAAAGCCGACAGGACAATGGCCACCCACGGCTTTTTCACCGACTCTAACAGAGAGCGCAGGGCGGCTCCGCGGAACACAAATTCCTCGCCGATGGGTGCAAACAGACCTACTGCAAAGTAGCCCCAGCGGCTGCTAATCATATTCTCCAGCTCTTTCTCAATGGTATTGGGCATGTCGGGCAACAGCTCCTGTAACCCCAATGAAGGCAGAATGGCACCCAGGGCAGCCACAACCACCCAGAACAGCACCGCCCAGGGCCGTGAGCGCATATACTTGCGGTTGACGGGTGTCCACTTCAGCCAGGCAAACACGGCGATGACGATGAGGTTGAACACCGAAAACATGACGATATACATCACGGGGGTCACCTTCGGCATACCGGCTATCTTTGCCCCCAAAGAGAAGGCACTGGTGACAACTAGCTGTATGAACAGGAACATGACCACATAAAACAACGCTTTTTTCATATCTTACCTGATTAATATAGTTTCATCTGACAAATACTTTTCCCATAGGCCGTGACCTGCTAATTCTACCGAGCACTATCAGAGACCTTTCTATTCGCCTTAGCAAACACGAGCTACACCCTGCTATTCCGCCTCAACAGACTCGAGCTGGCCCTGCTATTCCGCCTCAGCAAACAGCTCCTCAACGGCCTGCTCGTCTCTGATGAGCTGGTTGCGAAGGGCCGAAGGACTGCTGAAGCGTCGCTCGGCACGCAGCCGTTTCACGAACGATACAGCCAGCGTGCGGCCATAGAGGTTGCCCGAGAAATGCAGGATATGCACCTCCAGCGACAGTTTGTTCTCGCCGAAGGTGGGGCGTGTGCCGATATTCATCATGCCGCTAAGCCATTCGTCGGTTCCCTCCACACGCACCTTCACGGCATAGACTCCGGGTGCGGGGATGAGTTTCAGGGCATAGGACGGCTCGATATTGGCAGTGGGAAAACCCATCTTGCGGCCTTCATGCACACCGTCTACCACCCCACCCTCCACGGTGTAGTTGTAGCCCAGACACTGGTTGGCTAACTCTACCTCGCCCTCGTCGAGGAACGAACGCACCACCGACGAACTGATATTGACCTGGTTCAGCTGGAAAGCATCGTTGTGAATCACCTCAATGCCCATCTCACGGCCGTAACGCACATAGTCGTCGAAGCCTTCCTCGCGGTTATGACCGAAGCGGTTGTCATAGCCGATATACAACTTGCCCACATTCAGCTGCTCTTTCAATACGTGCTGCATGAACTCACGGGCTGTGAGGGCGGCCAGCTGGGGCGTGAACGACAGCACTTCGCAGCGGTCGACACCCGTCTGGCGCAGTCGCTGCAGCTTCTCGCTGAGCGTGCTCAGCATGCGAGGCTGGTAGTTGCTGCCCAACCCCTCGCGCGGATGGCGGTCGAAGGTTATCACCATCGAGGGCATACCCGCGGCGGCAGCCTGCTCCATGAGCCGGCTGATAAGATACTGATGGCCCCGGTGCACCCCGTCGAAAAAGCCAATAGTGGCCACATAAGGGGTATTGTCTGCCAGATGATGATGGTTGTATTGCATGATGAATTTCTAACTTCTAAAATAGTTTCTAGCTCAAGGCTCTGAATTCTCTGAAGAATCGGAATTTTCAGAATCTTTCGGAATTTTCAGAATACTCAGAATACTCGGAATACTCAGAATTTTCAGAACACTCAGAATCTTCAGAATCCTCAGACACTCCTGGCTCTCCCGATGGCCCGGTAGATTTCGCCTACCCATAGCACCACCGATGTGACAACGATGATGCCCACCCACTGACGGAACGAGAGCGGCACCGTGCGGAACATCTTTCCGCCGAAGGTGACAATGAGCCACTGTCCCACGAGAATCATCGCCAGCACCAGCAGCATGCCACGGTCGGCATAGAGCCGCCGGAATGCCGAGTGCGACGACCCGAGCGTCTTGGCATTGAACAGGTTCCACCACTGTAACATCACGAAGGTGGTGAAGAAGATGGTCAGCTCTTGCATCTGAACGCCAAACTCCACATCGTCGTGCAGATAGTAGTAGAACATGACGAACAGCACCGCAAAGAACAGGATGCCGATGCCCAGGATGCCTCTCCACATCTGACGCGTGATGATGAAGGCATCGCGCCGACGCGGCTTGTCGCTCATCACCTCGCGCGAGGGCGGCAGCGACGCCAATGCCATGGCGGCAAAGGTGTCCATGATGAGGTTCACCCAGAGTATCTGTGTCACCGTCAGCGGCAGCTCGGTACCGATGACCGACCCGCCGAGCACCAGCAGCAGCGCCGTCACATTGACCACCAGCTGGAAGAAGAGGAACCGCTGTATGTTCTTATAGAGCGAGCGGCCCCACATCACGGCATTCACGATCGAGCGGAACGAGTCGTCGAGCAGTGTCATGTCGCTGGCTTCTTTCGCCACGCTGGTGCCACTGCCCAGCGATAGTCCCACATGGGCATGGTTCAGGGCCGGTGCATCATTGGTGCCGTCGCCCGTCACAGCCACTATCTCGCCTCGCTTTTGCAACATCTGCACCAGTCGCTGCTTATCGGAGGGACGGGCGCGGCTCATCACCTTCAGTGTTCCCGCACACTCCATGGCCTCTTCGTCGGTCAGCGCCGCAAACTCAGCGCCGGAGATGGTGTTCAGAGGAGACACATCCGAGCCCGACGGTGCGACGGTATCTTGCTCCACGTTGCCGGTGATACCTATCTGGCGGGCTATCTCCATGGCCGTGGCCGATGTGTCGCCCGTCACTATTATCACGTCGATGCCTGCCTTCAGACAGTCCTGCACGGCCTGCGGCACTTCCTTGCGCACCGGGTCGCTGATGGCCACCACCGCCTGGAAACGGCCGTTGCAGGCAAAGGCCAGCGTGCGCATGGCCTGCCGCTGATAGGCCACCAGCCGCTCGTTCACCGTGTTCCACTCCTGACCGCTGGCTGTCTCACACATGCCTAGCACGATTTCGGGTGCTCCCTTCACGAAGACATAGCGCTCGCCATCGATGACAGCCGTTGTCTGCATATATTTCTTCTCTGTCGAGAAAGGCACCTGAGCCTCTACGACGGCGCGGCGGCGCAGTTCACGATAGTCGGCCGTGCCCATGCTTTGCAGCAAGGCCACCTCCGTCGGGTTGCCAATACCCTTGTCGCCATCCAGCTCTGCCGTCGAGTTGACAGCCATGTTCCAGTCCAGCAGTTCACTGCCCAGACGGCCGTCAGCGACTGTTCGGGCAGCTACCGTCATGCGGTTTTCCGTCAGGGTGCCTGTCTTGTCGGTACAAATCACCGTCACAGCCCCCATGGTCTCACAAGCATGCAGCTTTCTCACCAGATTGTTGCTCTTCAGCATGCGCCTCATATTCAGGGCCAGCGACAGCGTGACGGCCATCGGCAAACCCTCGGGGACAGCCATCACAATGAGCGTGACGGCCATCATGAAATAGCGCAGCACCACCTCGGCCATGCCCAGGTAGTTGTCGGTGTGCCAGAGTGGGTCGGTCAGCAAATCGTGCCCCAGGAACAACACAAAGGCAGCAATCGACACGCCCATTCCTACCTTGCTGATGAGGGCGGCCAGCCGGTCGAGCTGTTGGTTGAGCGGCGTCTTCACGCCAGTGCGCTCCGCCGATGTGCGGGCCACCTTGCCAATCTCCGTGGCATCGCCTACCGCCGTCACGACAGCCTTGCCGCGTCCGCCCATCACCATCGACGAGCGCAGCAGCATGTTGTGCGGATAGGTCGACTCCGTCGATGAGCCTTGAGGCTTTTCTCCTGCCTGCGGGTTTTCATCTTTGTCCGAGGTTTCCTCCTGTGCATGCTGACATTCCGCATCCGTCTCAGCATCGTCGGAAACACTCTTCTCGGTAATCATCTCACCCGTCAGCGACGACTCGTTCACCTCAAGGTCGATGGCCTCAAGCAGACGGCTGTCGGCAGGCACTTCGTCGCCAGGCTCCACGATGATGATGTCGCCCACCACCACCTCGCGCCGCGCAATCTGATGCACACGTCCCTCGCGCACCACCTTCACCGGCTGCTCCTCGTTCATCTGCGTGAGCACATTGAACTTCTTGGCAGCATCGCGCTCAAAATAAAACCCTACGGTAGTGGCGAAGAAAATGGCTACGATGATGCCTATTGTCTCCACGAAATCGTTCTGCACAAAAGCCAGAACGAGCGAAATAGCGGCGGCAACAAGCAAGATGCGGATGATCGGATCCTCATATTTCTCGAGATATAACTTCCAGAGTGACGTCCTTTTGACCGGCGTCAGCACGTTAGCGCCATGCTCACGGCGGCTCTGCTCCACCTGCTGCCGGGTCAGTCCCTGAAGCTCGTTTCCTTTCGTTGTCATTCTAACATTTCTGATTCTGCGTGCAAAGATACGACGAAACCTGCTAAAAGCAAAAAGAAAACGTGTTTTTCTTTCGCTTTTCAAAGCAGCACAACGGTTCGGCACAGCAAGCAGGACCAGCGTAAAAAAGGCATTTTCTTTTCTTTTTCTAGAAAAAATTTGGAAAAATGCAAAAGAAACACTAACTTTGCACCCGTAAACTGCGACCCATGGGGTTGTGGCCGGGCTTTTAGCTCAGTTGGTTAGAGCAACAGACTCATAATCTGGAGGTCGTAGGTTCAAGCCCTACATGGCCCACCGAAGCGTCTCGTTCATTGCGAACGGGGCGCTTTCTTATGGATGAACCCAACCCGTATAAAGCCTTGTCTTTACACCAGCAGGATAAAATAATCGTCTATTGATAGAAGAAACCAGTCAAGACCGGCCATCTATGTGCCTGTGTGGAAAAAACAGAGAAACAGAGATGCTGCTGAATGAGCACATCTCTGTTTCCCTGCATGTATGTGATATGTATAAAATGTATCTTTAGGCCTACTTTACCACTTTCTTTCCTCGGAAGATATAGATGCCTTTCTGGAGGGCATTGAGGTCGGTGCCTACATATCGCCCGTTGAGGTCGTAGATGGCATCAGGACGGCTCTCTGTGGCCTCTGCGGGCATTAATTGGATGCCTGTGGTGCTGAATGTGAATGTCTTCTCGCTGCTCCACTGCGAATAGATGTTCTCATCGCCCTTGGCACGAACACGGTAGACATACCGGCTCGTGGTGTTCAAATTCTCGAAGGTATAGCTGTTCGTCGAAGTGGAATAATAGGTGGTCTCGTTGGCATAAAGCGGACCGAAAGGCTTGGCCGCACTGCTGGCATAGCCCAGCTGCTCGGCAGTCCATGTGCCATTGTAGACAGCTAGATAGTTGAGATACATCTGCGCATTGGGGTGGATTTCTATCCAGAACAGGTCTTTTTTGATATTGAAATGGAACACCAGCTTATTGTCGCCTGTCACCTCAAAAGCAACCTCCTCAGAAGCAGCAGTCTCACCACTGTTTCCATATTTAACTATAAGAGTTCCTTTCACCGGTGTACCGGCCTTGAACACATCAGCTCCCATCACAATGGTCATATCAGTCGACTCAGGAACTTGCCACGTAGCTGTTCGCAGGTATCCTGTTTTGGTAGATGTTCCAAAACGCAGTTTGTTGGGAGAAGTAAAGAGACTTTCACCAGTCCATCCTGAAAGTCCATAGTTCGACATTTTCGTACCAATATCTGAGAAGCCGGCCGTTTTAGAATAACACCCACTGAAATCGTACTCACGCTCGAGCGCCTCCGTGGGATTCGTGGGAACGCCACCAATCTTTGTCAATTCCAGTTCATAGCCGATGGCACCACTCACGGCAGGCCATTCGACGGTGAACGATGAAGCACCACTTACCTCCGTGCCGTCGTCGGGGGTTGGAACATCCATTTCAGGACGGCAAACGACGAATGAAACCGTATGGTTCGATGTGTTCTCGGTGATATTATCGATGTTTTTACTCATGAACAACGTTCCGTCGACATTCGCCGAATAGAGCGTGGCGGCAGGCGAAGTGAAGTTGGTCAGGGCTGTATTGCCCGTTGTGCCCGGCCAGGGGTCACCAGCCATATTGGAATTATAGGGATAGAGCTGGTTGTCTGCGGGGATGATGGTCATACGCTGCCGGCTCGCAATATTGTTCACCGTGTTGCTGGTCCATGCGTCTTGATTATACTCCACATGCACAATGAGCAGACCATGACCAGGCAAGCCCCGGTCGAAGCCCACCGGCTGACGGTTCTCCAGCATATAATACTCATTGCGGTTTTTCTCATTATACAGGATGTAAGCCTCCGCATCAGAAGCCAGCGGTTTCATGCCGTTGATGCGAGTCATCGTTTTGATTTCCGTAGGTGTCAGCCAGCTGGAAAACATACGCTCATAGGACGTGAATCCGGCTGGTGTATGGGAATCATCATTGTAACTGCCAGAGCACATCACATCCCAGTCGCCCATACCGAAGTTAGAACCATTCGAACTGGTGTCGTACATATCGGGCAGGCCCAGACAATGGCTGAACTCATGACAGGCAGTACCAATGCCGTCCAAGACACCGGTATTATTGACGCCATTACCCATCAACTCAGACGAACAACCATAGGTGTTAATCGTCTTTCCGTTGTATTTACGGGAATATCCACCAGCATTTAGCGACCACTCATGAGGCCAGATGGTAGCTTCGTCAGCACCCTGGGCCTGGTTGTAGCCAGCATAGACAACAAACACCTGGTCGACCTCACCGTCGCCATTCCAGTCGTAATTAGAGAAATCCACATCGTTTTTTGCCGCATCGACTGCTTCAGCCACCATCAATGCCGGCCGGGCATCGTTGGAGCTTTCAGTAATGCCACCATAATAAGCCATTCTATATTGGGTAGTATAAGGCCCTACCACATCGAAGTCAATCTCCAGTTTTCCATAGCTCTGACGGAGAAAATAGTCTTTCACCGATCCGGCATTGCCACCATCCGTATAGCCCGACTCATTGAAGAAGCGCTTGAAAGTGGTCTGCGGATTTTCAGTGACGAACTTCTGGTCGGTAAACTGCATGAGAATGACCAGTCCGCGCTGTTTTCCAGTAGTAACCGACGAAGGGATGCCTGCGCGGCGTATAGGCATATTACGCCTTGTGGATGATGTGGTTGGCGATAGTTGCATGCGCTCACTCTTGCGCAACGTCCATAGGCTATCTACTTCTTTGGTCGTCAGCCGCTCGTATTTCCCTTTCATCGTCTTTTTGTAAGGGTTTCCGCTTGCGTCGGTATAGAAAGAGAAATGCTCATCGCCGCGGAGTGTCAACTCCACGGTGGTGCCGTTGTCCAGACGCACGGTCTTGGTCACTCTCTTTGCCGGCACTGCCAGAACAGCTGCTGAAGCGAACATCCATGCAGCAAGTGTAAGTAATAATTTTGTCTTCATCGTTCTTTAAAAAGGAATAATTAGTGATTTCTCTAGAAAACGACCAAAGAGACGTGCCCCCACCAGCAGATGGGTTCACGCCTCTATGGGTCTTATTCATTGATGATTCAAAAGAATCATTTCAGCGCATCTCTCGAGCGTACCTGCTTCTTCAGTAACTTGTAGTACGACTTAGCCATGTCTTTGGCATCAACCTTTTTGGCATACTTGTTCAGTCGAGCCTCGAACTCAGAAGCCTTGGCCATGCTCTGGGCCTTCTTCTTCACCGATCCAGGTGCATTCGGGAGAACAATCTTGAACTCGCCATTACGGCCGCCGAAATAGCTGCTTCCGCCCATGTTAACCCAAATCTGATATGAAATCATAGCACCACTACTAGACTCTTTTTCCTGCACGGGGAATTCAATCACACCGTCTTTCAGATGACCGAAAATATCAGGTAATTGCGCCTTTACTGCGTCAAAGCCATAACCAGCAACATAATAACCGGCATCGGTCTCAAGGCTGATAGGACCATATCCAAGATCAAGGCCAATGGGCTGGTCGAGGATGTAGACGCCGTCAGGATCCTCTGCATTCACGATGATGTTCTCGTTACCGCCACTCACTTGGAAAGCTTGAGCAATAGGAGCATAAGGCTTTATCACGCGGTAAACACCGGGCTCTTCCTTGTTCTCTTCAATCTCCACCTGATAGGTGACAGGCTTGCCGGCCTCGGTGAACAGCGGATAAATCATATCGTCAGTCCAATAGCCAACACCGAGTGAGTTCCAAGGATTCTCACCGCCGCCATAGTACTCGAAGAAGAGAGAGTCGACCACTTTCACCTCACCGTTATCGATGATGACAACCACCATCTGCAGCTTGCCAGTGAGACCCTCGGGGATGGGAACAGAAGCGTATCCCGATTCCGTAATGTCAGTACCCTCAAGATCGCCGGCAACAAGTGCATCGGCTACGGCACCAGCATCATCATCGGCAGAAACAACGACAGCCTTCACGGTCTTTGCATCAGCACCCAATTTCAAGTTAGCAATGGCAGAGACCACATTGTCAGGACTGGTGAAGACACCTGTGTATTCCATTTCCAGGGCATAGTCTTTCGGATCATAGCCCGGGAAGTCGATGATCACAATACCATCGGCCTGGGTATTGTTCCAGCCACCTACACCATCCATGTAATAGTAAGGAGCCAGCTGGACACGTCCGGGGAGACCATTCTCCTGCCATTCAATCACACGGTTGTATATCCATGTATCCTCAGTGGCATAACGAGAGAACTCACTGGGGTGATAAAGCTTGACATCCTGGCCATAGCTAGTGTTCAGGTAACCTGTGTTACATTCACTGAAGTAAACCAGATTCTCTTGTGTGATGGTGACATCGCCAAGTTTATCGCCTGGTTTCAGTACAGTGAAGGTCAGGTGCGTCTGATTGCCATCGAAATTATCAGACATACACTCATCGTAAGAGTCATAATCATCACCCCACTCATTCCATGCTAGGGCCTCGAAAGGCTTCTCAACACGGAACTGGCTGGGATTCTTCTCATTGTAGTAAATGTTGGGCATTCCAGTGCCTTCGAAATAGAAGTTGTCAGAGAATGTACCCTCGCCAATGAGAATCCAGTCACCTTCGCGCTGAACAGTGATGACCACCTCTTTATACTGTTTGTTGGCAAGTGTGTCGATAGTCTGTGCATCGGCATCGCTCAGTGTCATCGTATACTTGTAGGGAACCTCTTTGTCCAGATTGTTGGCATTCACATTGATGGTAACATATCCCTGTCCGTCGGAAAAGTTCACCGTGCCGTTGCCATCATCGCTGAAGATACCATCAGCATTAGCAGATACCGTATAATGAGCTGTGTAAGCACCAGCGACGTTCGAACGCGTCACACGGATGGGAACAGAAGCCGAGCTCTGGGTTACCGGAACCAGTATAGATGTTGCCGGAACCTCGAAAGAAATGTTTTCGGTCTTTGGGTTATAGTACTCACCCTCCACGTCGGTGTTACAAGAAGCCAAGGCTCCCATCAGTACAACGACCAGACCTAAGAAATATTTATTGATCTTCATATTCTATTCGTTCTTTAGTGGTTACTCTTGTATTAATTAGTCTTTCGTATCACCAACGGGGTTCTGGTCCGTATTGGCGTCAAGATTCTCATTTCCATCGAACTCGGCCTGCGGAATGGTCATCACCCACATGTAGCTCTCAGGATCGTCAGAAGGACGGTTAGACAGCAGGATACCCGGGCTATTAGGCCATCCCTGCTTCGGGTCGCGCTTGAAGCCTTGCTTCAGACGGCGGATGTCGTAGATACGTCCATACTCACCCCACAACTCGATACGGCGCTGGTCGATGATGGCCTCACGCAACGAACCGGTGCGGTCGCTGGTCAGCTTACCCAGACGGGTACCTGTCTTATCACAGTTGTACTCCGGGTCGCGGGTCTGCACCATGGTATTCAGGTACTGCTGTGCCTGAGCGTCATGACCTAACATACACTCTGCCTCGGCAGCCATCAGATACATCTCCTCGATACGCATCCAAACATAGTCGCCCAGATAGGTAGAAAGAGTGCTGAAGTGGAACTTCTCCTGCAGGTAAGGCATGGTCTCGTCGGCGGGATTCCACCAGCAGCGGCGTGTATCAGCCGGACCCATCAGGTTGTAGGTGTCGATGTTGATGGTCTTAGGAGCTCTGTCGTAGCCGGCATACATGTTGGCCTCGGCCTCCATGTGAGCATACAAGCTGGCGTACATACCGCTCTGGTCGGCAATGATCGAAGCACCCCACATCACATTGCCTGAAGAGACAGTGTTGATGAAGTTGCCATTGTTCACTGCAAAAGCAGCAGGCGAAACAGGCTGGATGGTGTATTTTTTCATATTGATAACAGCCTCGGCAGCCTTGGCAGCTGTATTCCAATCTTCCTGGGTGAGGGCGATACGAGCCTGCAGACCCAAAGCCACAGGATAGGTGATGAAGCTCTTGTCCTTGTCGAGTGAAGTCTTCTGGCTACGCTCCAGGTATTCAACAGCCTTGGCAATATCGGCATTGATCAGATCGTACACCTCCTGCACGGAAGAGCGCGCATGTCCCTTGGTATCGGCCGAAGTCGGCTCAGTGTAGATAGGCACGCAAGGCTCGCTCTCGTGTCCTTTATAGGTACGGGCAAAATACTGTGCGAGCATGAAGTAGCTGTAGGCACGGATGGCATAGGCCTGTCCGAGGACATAGGTCTTGTCGATGTCATTGGGATCAAGGTCAGCATCCATGGCAATCAGATAGTTGGCGTTCGAAATCCACTGATAGAAAGCGAACCACAGGTCGTAGCTACGCCATGAGCTGCTGGTGTAAGCATCTTTCACATCGTAGGTGGCATCGTACCAGAACCAACCCGAACCAGTGGCTTTCATGATGAAGTCATCGCCCATCACATCAGCACACATAGAATAGGCCGAGATACCGAAGCACTGGTGGGTGTTACCCGTTGTCGACCATCCTGAGGTGTACATAGAGCGGTAGATACCGTTCAGGGCAATCATAGCAGCGTCGCTACTCTCCGTCATGGTCGTACCTGACACGGCCGTTGTAGGAGAAGTCTCCAACTGATCATCAGTACAGGCAGTCATCAGAAGAACGCCTGCTGCACATGCAATAACGTATTTAAATATATTCTTCATTGTCGTACTCTATTTAGAAGTTAATATCCAGACCAATCGTTAAGTTCTTGTTCGGAGTGTAGGAGTAGGCAGTGCTACCTGTCAGGTTATACTGCGGGTCCATACCATTCAGGTGTGTGAACAGAGCTACATTGTCGAACGAAGTATAGAGGCGTACTCTGTTCATGGCAATCTTCTTGGCGATGCGTGTGGGAAGTGTGTAGCCCAGCGTGATGTTCTTAATAGCGAAGTAAGAAGCATCCACCAGATAGTTGCTTGTCACAGTGCGGGTAGAGTTCAGCTCAACACGCGGAATGTCGGTGATGTCACCAGGCTTCTGCCAGCGGCGCAGCACGTTCTTGTTCCAAGTGTTACCAGCATACTGGTTGAACATTGATCCGTAGTACAGTCCATCGTAAATCTTACCGCCGATTGAGTAGGTGGTCATTACGCTCAGGTCAATGCAGTTGAAGAGAGTCAGCTCGGTAGAGATACTTCCATAGAGGTCAGGAGTACGCTTACCAACGAAGTACTTGCTGTTGACAGCCTTCGTATAGTCGTTGGTGATATACTCGCCGCCTGGCTTACGGTCGATCTCATTGCCTTCGTCGTCATACACGGGGATGTACAGGTTACCATCATCGTCCATGTGGTCGTAAGCATAGTAGAGCTGAGCACCGGTAGCGGGATCGACACCTGCCGAACGGGCCATGTAGAAGGTGTTCACGTCGTAACCTTCCTTGATGATCTTCACACCGTTGAGAATCTGGTTAGACTCCTTGGTGAGCTTTAGCACCTTGTTCTTCTGGGCTGTACCCATCCAAGTGAGGCTCCACTGGATGTCCTTGGTCTTTACCAGCATTCCGCTTAACATGAACTCCCAACCAGTGTTGCGCATGTTACCCACGTTGGCATCGTAGCCCGAGAAACCGGTCGACAGAGCCATCGGGTAGTTCAGCAGCATGTCCTTGGTCTTCTTGTTGAAGTATTCAATGCTGAAGCGCAGACGGCTGTCGAGCAGTGCACCCTCAAGACCGATGTTCAGCATACCGTTCTTCTCCCATGAGAGGTCTTTGTTCTCCAGTGTCGATACGAAACCGCCGATACGGTTACCGTTGGCGTATGACAGCGAGTAGAGGTTCTGCCAAGCATAGTAAGAACCGATGTTCTCGTTACCGTTCTCACCATAAGAAATCTTGAACGACAGGTTGTTGATCCACTTCAGGTTCTTCATGAACTTCTCTGAGGTGACACGCCAGTTGGCACCCACCGACCAGAATGTACCCCAGCGGTTGTCCTTATAGAAACGTGACGAACCATCGGTACGGAGCGAAGCATCGAAGTAGTACTTGTCAGCAAAGTTGTAGCTGATACGTCCGAGCCACGACTCGATGGCGTGCTTCTGCGAGTAAGAGTCGGCATCAGAAATGGTTGATGCAGGACGGAGTTCGTCGATACCATCGACGATATTGGTCTTTGTTGCACTCAGATAGTTGTACTTGTACTCATAGTACTCGTGACCGGCCAGTACACCAAAGGTATGCTCGTTGAACTTGCGGTTCCACATGAGCTGCTGACCGAAGGTGTAGGTCTGGTTGCGTGTAGCATATTTCTCAATCAAACCACCACCGTTCTTCTGGTTACCATGGAACTTGTTCATCATGTCGGTCTCAGTCAGTGACTGATAGTCCATACCGAAGTTGATGTTCAGCTTGATGCCCTGTGCCCATCCGAACGACTCCTTGTCGGAACCGAAGGTCACATTAGCACGGAGGCTGGCATTGTCGGTAGCGCTGTAAGAGCGGTCGAGTGTCAGGTCACCAAGGGCGTTGAAGTCGTTGGCTACCGGACGTCCGGTCTCACCATAGTCGAGCTGGCGGTTGCCGGCAGCGTCGAGAGCGTCATTACCATTGGCATCCTTCAAGTAAACGGGGTAGATCGGGCCCATGAACTGTGAGGTATACCACGGGTTGGCTGTTGAGGTGTTGTCGTATTGGTTGAAGTTCGACTTGTTGTAAGCCAAGTTGGTGTTCAAGCCGGCACGGAACCAGTCGGTCACCTGTGAGTTAACGTTCACACGTGCGCTGTAGCGCTCAAAGCCTGTGTTCACCAGAATACCATCCTCACTGATGTAACCCAGAGAGATGAGGTAGTCGGTGCGGTCGGTACCACCGTTCATGGTCATGGTGTGCTCATGACGGAGGGCACCACGGTTGTAAATCTCGTCGAACCATGTGTCGTCCCATGCCGACTGCAAGTTTGGCTGAATCTGGCCTGTGGCAGGGTCGATCAAGGTATCCCATGTGTGGCTCTTGAAGGGGTTATACTGCTCAGGATTGCTCAGACCACCCAGCGTAGAGCCCAAGCCTGCGATGGCAGCTTTAGAAGCATCATCATAGGTCAGCGAGTTCTTGAACTGATAACCGTTGCGCAATGCCTCGTAGGTGAGCTGGATGAACTCACTCTTGTCAACTGTATCGTACATGGGGATGGCACGCCATGACCAACCTACAGTGTTGTGCAGGCTAACCTGCGGACGGCCTTCCTGACCTTTTCTGGTAGTGATAATCACCACACCGTTGGCAGCACGCGAACCGTACAGAGCGGCAGCAGAAGCATCCTTCAGCACGGTCATCGACTCGATATCCTGCGGGTTGATGGCACTGATAGAACCACCGTAAGGAACACCGTCGACCACATACAACGGGCTGTTGCTGGCGTTGATAGAACCGAAACCACGAATCACCACCGATGAGCCTGAACCCGGCTGACCGCTACCCGAGGTAGTCAGCACACCGGTCACCTGGCCGTCGAGGGCTTTCGTAAGGTTGGTCACAGGGCGCGAAGTAATCTTCTCCGACTCAATGGCCGTGGCCGAACCCGTGAATGACGATTTCTTGGTTGTACCATAGGCCACCACAATCACCTCGTCGAGCAGCTTCTGGTCGTGCTGCAAAACAATATGCATGTTGGGCTTGATGGTCAGCGTCTGCGTCTCATAGCCCACGTACGACACTGAAATCTTATTGTGTCCGGCACGAGGGGTGAGCGTGAACTTACCATTTGAGTCAGTTACTGAGCCAAAATTAGTACCCACCAAACGGATGGTAGCACCGATAATCGGCTCT
>ODAI013318565.1_pt1 | contig 22107 bp, 28 predicted proteins | sample 1539321 | NCBI WGS metagenome assembly ODAI01 (sample SAMN02144231, study PRJEB22623) | gut metagenome | biome: sheep rumen | host: Ovis aries | place: New Zealand | reverse complement strand
GTGCATTGAGTGCTTTGCTATCTTGCCATGCTCGATAGCTTTTTTGTTTCTCATTGAATTCTTATGATAGTCCTGAAGGGTCTTGTTCATTGTTCCGAGTACAGATGAAAGGTCCTCAGCAGGATAATCTGTCAGAGACAGGTCGAAAACGATTTCTCCGTCCTTTATATGGACATTGATTCCTTTCATATCATACTGTTCTTCAAGAACAGAACGCATATTGTTAAGAGTCTTGACAATATGTTCATTAAGCTGTTCTTCTGTAAGAACGGTCAACGACTTCTGCTGTAAACGATACATCTGCTGATTTGCGTAGCCCATAAACGAGCCAACACATTTCATAGAAAGAAACATATCACGGTTATTCAGAAGTTCTCTGCCAATATCCGACACATACAGATAATGTTCAGGCTTCAGCCCAAGCATTTCAATAACGTTCGGATTGCAGTTTGTCAGCAGGCTTACTACCTTTTTCAAAGAATAAATCGTTGTATCAGTCTGTTCATTTATGACCTGTTCAAACCCTCTGCCAAGCAGGATGTCGTCCTTGCTGTGCATAGCAATGCCTCGAATATCCATATCCGATGTCGGAATGTTCGTTCCGTAGGCGTGAGAACCGCCAAGCCCGATAAGAACAGGAGTATGAAGTTCGGGAGTCTTATCAAGAAACCGATATTCTTCAGCGTTGATTGGTTTGCCGATTTTATCCAATGCCGTGCTGATTACATAAGAAAGTGATGTATTGTTGTTCATATATCCCCCTTGATTATATCGTTGTATATGGTCAAGCATTTTTTGTAGCTGTTTGCTTTCAAAACCTTCTCATACACTTTGTTGATTTCATTCATTCTCTGTGACAGTTCGTGAGTGAGCCAGATGTTTTTTGGAGAAAAACCCTTTGCCCCCGCATCACCTACAAGTACATAATATCCGTCTTTAACTGCCTGTTCGTAACCGTATTCGGCTTCACTCTCTCTGAGAGCATCTATGACTTTCACTCTGTATTTCAGGAAGTTTTCATAAGAAAGGTTTTTGAAGTCTGTCTTCAATAGGTTTTCAGCTTGTATTCTTGTCATGATTTCTCCTTTGGATAATACTGCGTACAGTAACTTGTTTTGTTACAGCTTAACCTCTCTGTAGTCAACAGCGTAACTAATTATTTCAGGCTCAATATAATTTGTGTATTCTCCACACGAGTCGTACACTTGAATTTCCAAATCAAGTGCGTCATTCTCCTTAGCCCACTGATATAACTGTTCAATTGTCATTCTGCATCATCCTTTCTTAATAATGCCATGCACCATCAAAAGTATCATCAACAAGATGCTCTTCACCACAGCAAGGGCAATATAGAAAATTCACTGCAAGCCTTGTTCTCCCTGTCGGTGTATTTGACTTCGGATAAAATTCTATGTCAATAAACCAATCAGCTTTTAAAGGTGTTTCACATCTGTCACAGATTCCATAATCAGTATTCATTATTTCGGTCATATCCAATTCCCCTTTTGACCTCATTTTGATAGTTTATATATGATTTTTGTTGCTTTTTCTTCCTTGTTTCTATCATTATATATAGTATAGCATTTTTAAGACTATATGTCAATCGGCATTTATTCCAAACTTTTCATAAATAATATGTCATATTCGTATAACACAACAATGCCGTTCAAACCGCATAAATACTGAAAAAGAGCCGTTTTGAAAACAACTCTTTATTATAGTCTGCACACTGTAATTTCGTAGTCGGTATCTCCGAACTGGTCTTCTATGATGCCTCTGACATTATCCCATTGGAGCTTGTCAAGTCCACAGCCAATAAGAGGCATACCGAGCTTTTTGACCTCTGGAAAGTCTTCAAGATGCTTTTTCAGGTCATGAAGTGCATCTTTTAGGGTCTTGTATGTAGGCTTATCATAGCACCTGTTCTTTGTGATAAGGTTTGCTACTTTCCAACCGCATATATCTTCTCCTGTAATCATGCAGTAGCCTTTACCGTCAAAGTAACCTCTTGTATGGAGCGAACCATAAGCCTGACACTTGTACAATGCATCCCTTACGCCAAGCAAGGTAAATCTCTTTGCTATGCCTGCTCCCATTGCAAAGTCTGCACTGATACAATGCACAAGCATATAGTCTTCAGGGAGAGTAAAAAGGTCTCTCTTCTCTTCTGTGTATTTCATATATAACTCCTTTCCTTACAAGCCTTTGCATCAGCTCCACTGCAAGTGAAGTCATGAGCCTTTGAGCATTCATCACAGAACTGCAAATACTGTCTGCGAAGCTCCTTAACTTCGCTGTTCATATTGCCGTAAGCGTTGCCGTGTTCAGCACATATAAGGCTCATTCGTTACACTCCTCTTCATCAGATTACATATCCTTTTCTTCTACTTCTGTCCTCTGCTCTCTTGCGTATACGCTCTTTTCAAAAAACTCTGAAAAGTAGTGTTCTCTCAGGTCGTTATTTCTCGCCCATTCCATAGCACCGTTGCCGACCCAGTTAGGAACGCCCTGCTCTTCCATTTTTGTCATAAGGTCGCCAATAGTAAGATGAGCTTGCTCAACATCGTGTCGGAGCTGTGCAATAACATCTTCTCCGAAACGCTCATCCTTTTCCTTCCAAGCAAGTTCCTGTCTGTCGAGCTTTTCACAATGAGTCCAGTACATAACGCCTTCAAGGGTCTTCTGTACTTCAGGCGTTACTTCGTATTGCAGCTTACCGCAGTGTAGTACATAGTTTTCTTTTCCGTTACTCATATATTTCTCCTTTTATATTGCTTTTTTGTGATATTTGCTGTATCTCGTCTTCTATTTCAGCAATACGCTCCTGAAGTTCTGCGATTCGTTTATGGCTTACCTGATAATCCAGTTCCTTTTCATATCTTTCAAGCTCATATTTCAATGCTGAAATTCGTGTACTTGCTTCATCTGCCATACTTACACTATCTTTCCAAATCGGTCTTTTTATTCTTTGACGGCTTTGCATCTTCAAGTGTATGCTCAGTTATCCATGACCATATTTCACCTTCAGATACAAACTCTACACCCTTAAAAGATACAACAGAGATAGTCGAAAGACCCAATGCGACCTTCGCCATTCTCAATGCTTCTTCCTGTGTAAAAGCATCTGTCGTGACGGCGAAATTCTGATTGTCACACACGAAAATATGTGATTCCTGTTCGTGTGCGTATTCAGCGAGCTTTCTATACCCTGCTCCGTCACGGAAACGGAACACAAGCACTTCTGACGCACTGTTGTATATCTCAGGATTGAACTCCATATTATCTCTCCATTTCATCCTTTTTCTTAATCAGTTTTTTGTTTCATGATTTCTCATATCTCTGATAAATTCCACAAAACGTTCTGAATCTTCCTCAACTGTTCCGTTGCTTGTGAACGTATAGTCATAATCAAACTTTTCCACATCATCATCGGAGCTGTTGCCGTAGATTTCAAGGGAACGCTCACTTTTTACAAGAAGCGTTGTCAGGATAGTATCTTCGTCTTTCCATACACACAGCTTCTTAGCCGCTTCCTGTATAAATGCCTTGATATTCTCAGGTTCACGGATATGAACGAACATTATACTATACTCAGGAGCGTGAATATCAGTCTGTGTATGCCACAAGGTCATAGCATTGATAAGATATTCTGTTGTATACGAAATACCATTCTCAGCTTCGTAATAGGTATCTACAGCCTGCTTCATTTTGGATAACAGTGACCTGTAAGCAAGGTCTTTTACATTCTCCTTGTTAAGTTCAGAACACATCTTCTTGATAGGGTCAATGGAAGAAGCATTAAATACCATCGCATCTGTTTTTGCGAGGGCATCTATGAGTGTGTCCTTGCCGATGCCGCCTTTGCCGTTTATTACTATGATAGCCTTGGATGCCATATATTTATCCTTCTTTCTTAGTTCAGAACCTTTGAGTCTGTCACTCAGAGTTCTTGCTTGTTCTCTCCCGTAAAAATTTCCGTACCACTCTATATCAAAGTCCTCTTTACAGAACCACGACCATTCGATAGGCTGAACTTCATTCACAACTTCTATGAAGTCCATGAATTGTTCGTGAGTGAGCTGAAGCTCTTTGCCGTACCAAGCAAGGCACATTTCACCGCTGCGCCTTTGCTTGAATACAGGAGTGCTTTTAGTACCGTCCAACATTTTTACTCTTCACCTTCCGAAGCTCCTTGTTGTAAGAATATAAACTTCTTTGTTTTGTTTGCACTTCTTAAATCTTTCATTATAATGATTATACCATATTAGAGTACATTTTGTCAATTGACATATCCGTAGATTTTGCGTTATTTTGTTTGTCTTTATTGTACATAAAAATAAAAGACTTGACTAAGAAATAATATCTCGGTCAAGTCCTTTTTATAGAATAGAATTATTCATTTTTCAATATCTGTTTTCTTTGATATAGATTTTGTAGACGAAGGCGATACTTTGATTGATTTTTCTTGTTTTGTCGATAATTTTGTGTCATCATCACGAGTATCTTTTTCAGTCTGTTCTTTTAAGATGAATTCTTGGGTGTATTTCCCGCTTTTGATACTATCTATCATATTTTTTATTAGGTTTACTTTGGGCAAATCTCTGCAAAGATTCTGCATGGCTGTTTCAATATCGTGATAACGTGTTACCTCTTTAATAAAATCTGAAATATTCAGATAGGAAACGCCTGTTGTTGTATTAAAAGGCTTGCCGTTATACAAAACACAGACATTCTTTTTGTCTCCGTATTTGTAATCAATAATTTGTTTAAAACTTTCGTTTAAAAGATGGCTGCATTGCATATAATAAGGCTCGGAAGTATGTTTTATTTCAAAAGCAAAATAGCAATTCTTTTGTTTGTCATAAACCAACATATCATACTCGCCCTTTGCTTTATTTGGGTCTGTATTTGAAAATACTGTCTTGCACACAGAATACTTGTCGGAAGGCAACGCTTTGGATACTTCATAAATCACGATTTGTTCTGTCATATCTCCTCGTATCTTTGAATCCAATTTATCCATAACATACTGCTTTCCCGCTTCGGAAAGGTTATTATAGTATTCGTTTGATTGAACAAAATCAAGTGCTGTCATCAAGTGATAATATTTGATTGCAGGCTGAATAAGATAGAATTCCTGTTCCAGAGGGAAACTTCTCCAACCGATGCTTTCATCAAACATAAATTCCTGTTTGTTTGTGACAGATATAAAATTAAGCCTTATCAGCTCATTTTCCAACTGCAACACCATATCCTCATCAAATTTATGGACTATTGCAGTATCTGCGTTTATAGCCTTGACAAACTCTTTTACTATATCTGGCTTATTTGCTTTCAAGGCATTGAATATATCCGCTCCTTCCAAAGTCTTAAAGTCGTATCTGTCAGTCGGAAAAGATAAAACTATTTTCTTTAATTCTTCGTTAGCTACAATTGTGTTTAATACGCCGCTGTATTTTTCAACCATTTTTTCAATAACCGCTCTCATTTCTTCAAAAGTAACCTTTGATAGCTTTGTATCATTGGAAAACTTTGCCAGATTAGTCAAACTTCTTGAAATATTACCCGACACAGCATCATCAAGGTATCGGCAGGCACTGGTAAAATCATATATAATACGGTCGTTTTTTGCAGCGCCCTTTTTCATCAGTCCACCATAGCTGATATAGTCATCCATATCCTTTGTATCAAGGACCCTGCAATGTTCTTCAAAAGGAATATATGTTGTGCTGACACTCTCAGTTCTGCCATATAAGCTGCCGTTTTCAGCAAATACAAAGCTCAGAGAATCTGTTCCTGCCAAGACTATTCTAAGTCCTTCTTTGGCATAAATATCGGCAAGCAACGCTGATTCATCTATAAAATCAGGTATATTTGTAATTTCATCAATAAAGACACAGTGAATTCCATTCTTTACTGCTTCATCAAGGTACGAATAAACATCATCCATTGTATCTTTTTTTGTTGCTTCTAAAAACAAGAAGGACATTTTATCGGAGTTATCCTGCATGATTTGTTCCATAACGGTTGTTTTACCCGTTCTGCGAAGCCCATATATAACTTCAACAGTACCGTTATAGCAACGATTACTGTTTATAAAATCAAGAATTTTATCATAAGCATCCCTTTTTTCTTTATAATTGATATTTATATCGGAAAAACTAAGTTTTTTCATATGGTTTTCTCCTTTTGTTTATCTTTATCGGAATATTTATGTCACTTGATAAGTGAGTTATCAATATTTTTTGTTTTATCGTACCTTTTTTCAGCTATAAGCCTTATATTTTCTATTCTGTTCATAACAAAATCAGCAAGCAGTTCCGCACGGCTTTGACTTATAAATTCCTGCTCACACAGCGGGACAAGAATTTTTGTGATTACCTTATCAAAATCATTGAGTGCTGAAAAATCAAGCCATTCAAAAGAAGAAACCAACTTTAATTGTTCGTTGAAATCGGTTTTGAACGGTTTAGCTTGTAAATCCTTGAATCTGCCGATTTTTTTATTCCAGAATAACGATGTTCCTGTATCAAATATAGGAGCTGTTCCTATCCATTCAAGTGTCTCAGCATTTCTTATAAGCCCAAAATTATTAAAGTGTCTGTCTTCATTGGCAAGAATATAATCTGCTGTAATCATTTTATCAAGAAAATCCTGTATATCGCTGATACCAATACTTGTACAACAGTTTACAAAATGCTGATAAGTGTTTTCGTGATTAGGTCGCTTTCTGATTTGCATTACTCTGTATGCACTTACAAGCTCTGTATCCGAGGTAACAAAGTCTTTGCATACGCTGAACGGATAACCGTCCTGCCAATGTATTTCATACGGTATGTGAGGAATATTCAGCCTTTCCATGAGTTTTGAAGCAATAACCTCATTAAACGGTTCTTGCTGAAAAGGATTGCTGCCGCCCTTGAACAAGCATCGTTCTCCATTTATAATTTTCCATCGTTTCTTCAGCCATCCATCGGACGTATTGTCGGGAGCAGCAAAATCAATAGGTTTGTAGGATACTGCACCAAAAAGAATATTACCTATATCTTCCGAGAAATCGTTCTCAAAGAAGTTCACTTCACTCCATGATAAATTACTGTTTTGCGGCTTAATCCAATATTGGTCAGAAAGGCTCAAACCCAGTGATTTAACTGTTAATATCTGCGTATCTTTTATATCAAGAGTTTCAAGAGCTTCTTGTATTCCTTGACGGCTTGCAGGGATGCTCCGTCCTTTCCACCAATCATTAAGTTCCGCTCTTGCTATCGTTCCTTTGGAAACAGTCCCTACAGGAGCATGTTCGATACTGGCAATATCGCTGATTTTTGAAATCGTTCCCGAAGCATCGTCAATCTCAATGTCAGCTACATTGATGTTTTTATGCATAATCGTAAACTTTGACATATCCATCACCTAATCATTCAGCCCTTTTAATCATCAAATGTTTTTAATATTTCGGTTATTTCTATTTTCTTATAATCTGCTTCAAACACAGTTGTCACCTTTTCTTAGCGTTAAATCATTTTTGTGGATGTGCATATGCGTGTCTCTGCTTTGCTTTGTTTTGCGGGTTTAACTGTTTCATACATATTATTGCCAGAAATATAGCCTATAGCATATGCAATGCTTATTGTAAAAATAAAACCCGCTGTAAAGAGTATCACTTTAATTGTTTCATTCATATATATCGTCCTTTTTGTTTGATGTATTTTAAATCTTATATGCAAACGGTTCCAGAATATCGTAAAATGCGTAATATTTATCAGCTTTGTTCGGATGAAATCTTAACCCGATTATTTTATCCCCTGTATGGAAACCAAAAATAAATTGCTGAACAGAATACACACACGCTGTACCTCTGAGTTTGGGTCCTTGGTATCTTCCGCCCCACAAAACGGTTTCTGTGGTATCGGCAATCCACATTTTTATTGCCTTTCATATAATTACTTTATGTAAATCTCTGATAACATCCACATATGTTTGTCTGTAATCCGATACCATAAGCATTGGATTCATACATCTGTAATGGGATACTATAAGCTGACTTTTTTCTTGCCATTCCTTATCCATATGAGATAAATTGAGTATTTTCATAGTAGTCATTGGCTTGAGATATTCATATATTTTATTCAGGAATTGTTTTTTCTTCTTTGGAAAATCAAAGAAACCCGCAGGTTTTTCATACATGATTGCAGAATAATTTTCAAATGTTTCCAATATTATTACTCCGCCGTCATATGCGTATAAATCGTCCATAAACAGCATATCATTTTCTGTTGCCATATATAATATCTGTGCAAGATGAAGATATTCATTTAACCGTATATGACTGTCAATATATTCTTTTCCTTTTACGACTATTTTATCTCGGATAAAAACGGTTTTATCAACATCTTTATCCAAAATATATTTTCCTGCCTGCATAGCCGATAACATATCATTTCTCCTTTAATTTTACAAAATGCCTTTCCTGCAGAGCAAGAAAAGCATTTGCAAAGTCTGATGTAGCATCCTCTGTCTCATTTCTCGTTTTATTTAAGACTTCCTGTCGCTGAATCATATTATCAAAGGCAGCTAAAACAAATTTAGCTTTCCCTTTCCTGTTATCTCATTTTAATATTTAGGGCAATTCAAACCATACTACACCTGCAACTTGTTCCTTGCTTACAAATCCAATCAAGTCATTTCTGCTGTCAGCACTATAGTTTCTGTTGTCTCCCATTACAAAGAAACTGTCTTCAGGCACTGTTACAGGATACTCAAACGTCCCTTCCCTTTCGTGTGTCGGCTCTTTGATATAAGGCTCTGAAAGAGTATTTCCGTTTAATGTTACGATTCCGCTTTCAAAATCAATATCAACCGTATCTCCCGCTGTCGCTATTACTCTTTTAACTAAGTATTCATCATTCCACTTGAATATAATCACATCGCCTTTATCGGGTCTCTTTTGCCTGAGACACATCAAAACATCATTGTTCTGATATGTGTCATTCATTGACTCTCCATTTACAACAGCAGGTTTTAAAATGACACCAAATACAAACACAATCACAACAGTTATAATAATATAACTTACAAAATCCTTTATTTTTTCTTTTTTGGCGGTATTGACCTGAGCAGTTGTTTCTACATCATTAGACATACATACACCTTACTTAACGTCAGTTTTCTCATCTATTTTAAGCAACAAATCATATATAGCATCCACTTTCTTTGATATATTTTCTATATCAAATTCAGTAGCAATGAAAGCTATATAATCATTCATTGACATAGAGTGCTTGGCAGCCTGAACTTTTATCAGTTCGTAAACCTCTTCACTTGTTCTTATATGAAGTTGTTTCGTCTTAATTGTCAGATTGCATTTTTTATCGTCTTTTGCACTTACAAATTCTTTTAAAACAGCATCTAAATCTTCAGTTTCAGTAAAACTTTCGTCATTTTCAGGCTCAATAGAAGTAAGTTTTGCCAAAGCCTGAACAATCTCTTTATCTTCCGACATTTTTAATACCTTCTTTTCGCTGAGTTTTTTTATTAGCCTTATAATATCATCCAACATCAAAGGGATGCCTTTTACATCGAACGATATGACCTTATTGATAATGTATTCGCTGATAGATAGCCCTTGCTTTTTGCTCTCTTGTCTTATAAGGTCGTTATGTTCGTCTCTTACATAAATATGGATTCTTTTATTTTTTCCATTTATATTGTAAGTGGTCCTTTTTTGCTTCGTTCCGAATGCGGAACTGAATTTCTCGGTTTCCATCTATTGCGTTCATCCTTTTTATATATCTTCAAATATAGGAGATATGTTGTTTAATATAACTTGATAATTATAAAATATACTTTTGGGGTCCTTTGACTCTTTGATATACCATCCTGCAAACCATGCAGCGTGACGTTTCCCGTCAAACCCTGTCTTTTCATCAAAGCTTCCAAACACGGTGCCATCTGGTTTCAATATAGTTATCGAATACGAAAACATATTCCCCCAAGCCGAAGACGGTATACTCTTCTGCTTATCCTGAAAAATATTTCCACTGATAGTTTCTCTCTTTTTACATTTGCTTATTATCTCATGTATATTGCTTATTTTTTCTGATTCAACAGTATTCAGCGAAGAAAAAACAATTGCGTATTTTTTTCTTATCTTTTTTATATAGTCAGTATACTTTTTTAGCAGTTTGGAACAGCTTTTGTATTTATCGTTTTCATACTCTGCAATTTCCTGCATAAAATCATCAGTATATACAGTAACGCTGTCAAAACTGTATCTGTCCTGCACATGATTAAGGACCCAACCTACTGCTGTCGCCTTAGATTCAAGTACGCTGTATCCTTCGAGAATTTTGTTCGCCACCAAAAGTTTGCCTTCCTCTGGTCTGATAACGGCAGACATCAAGGTTGAGTTATCATCCCTATGTCCTAAAAGATATATTTTGACCTGCATAATACACTTCCTCGCAAGCATACTTTTCCTCTTATAGTATACCATATTAGAGTACAGATTGTCAATAATATTACATATTTTATGAATATAAAAGTTTTGCTGTTCATAACGGTTTTGTTTGTGTATTATGCTAAAAATAAAGAAGACAGGCGTTGACCTGTCTCTTTAAATAAGGAATAAAAGAAAGTAGAAGTAGGAATAAATCCATACACTTAAATAGTAGCATATTCGCAAAACAAAGTCAAGAATTTCAATGCTAAAGTTTTGCTAAAACAGAAAAGAGCAGAAAACCTGCCCTTTTTCTTAGAGGTATTTAGGAGAACTCTGAACAAATGTATATTATTATATTATAATAATAGTGCATTTTTTTCAATTGGCATTTATAACAAATTTTTAACGACAATTTTTACCTGTCTGTATTCGCCTTGGTAAGGTATACAGCATAAAAAGGATAGCAAGTATATTTGTCAGCATCAACAATATACTTGCTATCCTTTCAATTTAATCAATAATAATAATTGTATCCGTATCCGTTATTATAATATCCGCCATATCCGAATTGTCTGCGGTAAGCATCATCGACCCAACTGTATTGCTTTGTTGTAGCAGCAGTTGTTTCAGTATAATCAGGTTCGGTATACCAAGGCGCATAATCCTCATCATCGTTTTTATTGCTCAGAGTACCTTCCGCTACCAGATTATCATTTGAAAGTTCTTCCAAATCAAGCCCATCATTGTTAAACAAGGTTATTTCATCAACAACTCTTATATCGGCGTTTTCTGAATATTTTTTCCACTCAACAGATGTTTCTGCAGTAGCCGCACCGACCCAAGCAAACTTGACAAGAAGCGTGTTATCGTTGTTTTTGAGTATCACGGTGTCATTTGCGGATACTCTCTGATTGCTTACACTGCGGTAAAATTCGTCTTCTGACATCCCAAGCCTTAATCCTTTATAAAAAGCAAAATCCATGTCATTTTTATTCATAAACCTCGCAACATGAATAGCCTTTACATAACAGTTATCATACTGTTTTTCGTTAAGTTTGCCGAATTTCTCATTAAGGATTATATCTCCGTTTCTGTCTACGCTCTCAACAGCAAACAAACTGCCGTCAAAGACATCGCTTATTTTCATACTCTTCTCTTTGATAACTTCAGGACCAAAGAGAGGAGCTTCAAAGAAATAATCTCTGTCTACATTCTCTTCAATCGTAAGACTGTTATCGAAAGTAAACGGCTTGAGCATAGTCTCGTCAAGTATGGTTGATACGGTCAATCCACGTATATCGAAAACGAAATCTCCGCCATAATTGGAACTCATCTCGAATTCATACAACTTTTCATTGTCCGAAACATTCAACTCCGAATGAGGGACAAGTTCATGTATATCAGGCATCACAGGAGCGGGTTCTGCGGGTACAGGCACAGTAACATACACCGTCTGAGGCGGCTGTGTAGGAGCCGTTACCGTCTCATATACATATATGGTTTTGGGCGGCTGTGTTACTGGCGGCTGTGTGATTATCACAGGAGCAGGGGCTGTTGTCGGAACAGTTTCAACGACCGTCTGAATCGTAGTGGTTGTTGTTTCCTCTGTTGTAGTAGGTTCTGTTGTTGTTTCGGGTGGGGGAGTTGTAGTGACAGGCTCCGTTGTAATTTCTATCGGAGCTTCTGTAACAGGTGCAGTCGTAACTTCTTCAAACCATTTTTCAGCAACATTCACAGGCAACGTAGTAGTTGTTATTTCTGTTTCAGACTCTTCTGGCGCATTATTATTCCCACATGCCGTCATCGCAGCGAGGCACAAGCTGAGACATGCAATCACAATCCCCTTTTTCATGCGCTCTCCCCCTCTGTGTTACTGGTGCTATTATAGGCTTCAAACTGTTCTGCTATTACGGTATTTCTCATATCGACATTCCCCGCATGATTCGTTCCGTTGGTCATAGCCTCATTATAATCGTCAGATATACTTACACCATCATTTGTATTGAAGAAGAACTTAAAGAAATCAGCCATCTTTTCAGAATCGCCGTTTCTGTTGTCAAAAGAAAACTTTAATACAGCACAGAAATTCGTCTTAGTGACAAGTTTCTTGAAAACTTTCTTCGGCACATCGCTGCTCTGTACGTTAGACATGATTTCATATGCTATATCAAATGCAGATACAAGTTCCTTCTTTTCTTCATCGGAGAATATGTGGTTTTCATATACTCCCTTGACATTTTTTGCCGAAAGTTCGTTATTCCCTTCGTAAGCCTGCATATATGTCTTGATTACCAAATCCTCATTTGCGTAGCCCTTTATTGCGGTTTCGGTCAGATAATCGGTAAAGACAGGATGCTTGGCAAGGTCTATAATAGATGCAAGGTCCTTCGCCTTGATACGTGCGTTTTCAACGCCAGACAAAGGCTTACCGTTGTTGAGCCTTGACATTATTTCAGCTACTTCATCATCCGTTATATCCATAAAATGCTGTACGCTTATGGAATATGTATTGAAACATTCCTTCTGGTCTTCGGTCAACTTATCATAGGTCAGCCCATTGAACTCGTTGTCCTTATCAAGAGAAAGTTCAAACTGATTGTTGAAAAACTGGAATATAGTTGTGCATCTCTGCTTTCCGTCTATGCAATCGAAAACAGACACATCCCTGCCCCTGTTATCCTTTACCTTATCATCAAGCCTGATAGCGAATACAGGCGGTATGGGATAACCCTTGAGAATACTTTCAATAAAAAGTGATTTTCTCTTTATATCCCACACTTCTCCACGCTGTATGGCATTATCAAATCTTATGCTGTTATTTTCAAACATCTTGGCAATCTGCTTGCAGTTCCAAGGGATACTTCCTCTTATCATTACTTTGCTACTCCTTTTCTATTCCTTATCATTACAGTTGCTCTTGTGTCAGTATATACTGAACACTGGTACTTCAGGCGGGACTCGAACCCGCATGATATTTCTATCTGGGGATTTTAAGTCCCCTGTGTCTGCCTGTTCCACCACTGAAGCATATTGCTCGTCTTTCCAAGCTGTCAAGCGTGTTATACTTATAAGGGCAAGAAACTCGAAAAGAACCCATTGGTGCTTTGAACAGGACTTGAACCTGTATTTTTGACTGTTACCAGTTTGTTTTCCCGATTAAACTATCAAAGCATGAGGGGAGAGTTGTCTCTCCCTCTCTAAGGAGCAACTTATGTCCAATATACACGGAACAAGTGGTGTCCGCAATGGGGCTTGAACCCATGACCTTCCGATTAAAAGTCGGATGCTCTGCCAACTGAGCTATACAGACATATAGCAATTATCCTGTTAATAAGGATAATCGTATGGCATTTCTATATATGATATTCCCATTTTCCCATAGTCGCTTTCAATATATTCATCCCATGTAAAAGTGTGAGTTCCTACATAACAATTTTTATATCCTTCATATTCATCGTTGTATATTCCATTGCATTGAGCTATGGAAAATCCGTCTTCTGTAATATCAGTAATTATAAGCGAATGCCCTACACTTTCCGCAGGAATGGGATACGTCCTTAAATGCGCCCCTGCTTCTGCTCCGCTGATAAGCATTTTAAGATATTTTTTCATCTGGACATCTGAATTTCTTGGGATACTTGAAATTCCATTTACAGTAAGATTGTAAAAATCATTATCAGAGTTTTCAATGTACTCTTCATCCCAATTGCTCTTGCCTGACATTTTGCCAAACATTTTATACTGACACCATTGTGCAAACCCGTAACATTGAGTTCCCCCAAGATATACGCCGTCATAATAATATCCGAAATACAAATCGGTCGCTCCATGAAAGTTCGTAAACTCCATGCAAGAACCACGCTTTATTCCTGTGTCTACTCCGCAAATTACTACTGTTTCAGACTTACTTTCAATGTTTTCGTCATTGCTCTCATCATAAATCAAGGTGCTTGCAGTCGTTCCGCACATTTCCTGCCTGATATTCTGTTGTTTCGGAACGTTTGAAACTGTCCCTATCAATGCAAACAACAGCATTAGTTTTAAGCATTCCATGAATAAACACTTCCTGATTTAGTTTGCTATTTGGTGGAGATAACATTTGGAGCTGATGGTCAGAATCGAACTGACATACTCGCCTTACAAGGGCGAAATAATAACCTTTATATTACATCAGCATTGGCGGAGCGTGCAAGCCTCGAACTTGCAACCTCTGTCAGCTAACAGTGTGCATATCCACGCCTGCCCTATTCCGCAAACCGCTGCGTTTGCTTTCGGCGGACCGCACCCCTTGTCGCCCGAATTGATGATTTACACCGCAAGACTACAAGTGTGACTAACTTTTCCTTACAGGCTATACACCCACGCCCCATATAGTTTTTGGTGGAGATGACGGGAATCGAACCCGTGTCCAAAATACATACTTCATATATCGCTTTTTTACACCATAGCAGTTGTTTATCGTGAACTGCTTCACTATACTCATTTCAGTGAGTATCCTATTCCCTGTATAAGGCTGATAAATCAGGAATAATTCATCAACCGTCAGCGTATTCTTTGGACCTCAGATGTTTACCTCGCATCAGGACATCGTTTCGGTACTGCACTCAGGCAGCAAGAGCGTAATCGTTATTAGCGTTTACTTTAAATTTTTGAATTTTACGTTTTCCAACGGGTGAGCTTAATACTTTTTTGTACCCTGTCGAGACCATTACATCCCCATAATGGAGCAGTATAAGGGAATCGAACCCTCATCTTCTGATTGGAAGTCAGAAATAATAACCATTATACCAATACTGCATATACTCGTCTCTCCGAGCAGTCACGCAGATGTTTACATTGTTATGTATCGGGTATGCTACTGCGTTTTCCTTTAACCCTCAACCGTCTTGTTTTCTCGTAATTGGCACGGTAAACGCCTTTGCTAACCGCCTCAGTCAGCCGACAGGTTGTAGCGGATTCACCTTATCTGCTAATAGCAGCAATAGCTGCACGGTATTCCCTATTGGGAATACATAGGGCTTCTTATGCTCACCGCTCTATTTCATACGTCTCTTACATAAGTTTTAAGCTACACCGCAACTGTACGCAGTGGTCGGATTTCCACCGACAACGCTTTCTTAGCAAGAAAGTGCTTTGTTGCACCCATGGTGACGGCAACAGGATTTGAACCTGCGATACAGCCGTGAAAGGGCTGTGACTTAGACCGCTTGTCGATGCCGCCAGATATAGCAAAAGTGCAATTCTTTGAGTTTGAAATGTTACTTGCTATAAGGCAGCTCATTTTCAAGCCCAAAGGGTGCTTATTCAAATATTTCGCACAGACCACGCTTGTCTCACTTTTGCATAGCCAGTATAACTGGCTTGGCAGGGCTTAAAAGAATCGAACATTTATCTGTGGTTTTGGAGACCACCGTGTTACCATTACACTAAAGCCCTATATAATGCTCGTCTGTCCGAGCCGTCAAGCGTCTTTCCTTCCGCTTTGTCACTGCGGCTGCCGAACCCGTAGTCATAACCTGCTTATCGTGTTATTCGTGCGCACAGTCCACGGCAGGCGGCATCGGTGCGGAGAGTAGGACTTAAACCTACATGGCACGGTTAGTTTCGGCTTCAATCGCCTTTTGTCCCGATGCATTCTACTTGAATTATCTCCACGGCAAGAGGCGTTTCTTAACGCCCCCAGAATCCTTGTCTACTCGTGGCAGACAGGTCACTGTGAATAGTCACAGCCCCGCACAGCGGGTAGAGGAAAATCCTCTTTGGTGCAGAGAGCAGGATTTGAACCTGCGAACTTCGGTGCCTAAACTTTTGTGAGGTTTGCACTCGTTTTACCAACTAAACTATCCCTGCGTGTGTCGGTCTTTCCCGACTGTCAATCGGTCTCTCCCGATTGTCTTGATGATGTAGTTGTTCTTACCAGCGATGCCCCAACTACAAAAGGCTATCGCAAGGGCTTGCCCCAGAGGGTACCATGTGCAAGCCAAAATGGTGCAAAGGGCAGGAGTTAAACCTACATCTACGGCTTAACAAGCAAGCGTGTACACACTCAGGACTGTACACATCCTCGTTGCTCTATCGTTGAGCTACCTCTACATATATGCGGGTACCTAATTTCAGCTACCGTGCCCCCGCCTCACGAATAGCAGAGAAACGTTCCTTAGAGAACGAACAAGACTTGGTGCAGAGGACAGGACTCGAACCTGTTTTCCTATAACTCTTGATTTTATTTACTGTTGTTGTCTCAACCGAGTTTAAAACGGTTATCTCACCGTCCGAGGAAGGGCATATTACCCTCGGCTTTTATTAGCCCATTGGTTGGGATAGCAGGATTTGAACCTGCGAATGGCGGAGTCAAAGTCCGTTGCCTTACCGCTTGGCTATATCCCAATATATGTGTGTCTGCCCACACCGCCAACCGTCTTTCCGATTTGCCAAAGGAAGGATACCATGTATAGAGTTTGTCTTACACAATAAACTCATCAACAGACTTGAAATACTCGTCAATAAGCTGCTGATTATCGCTTTCGACCGTGATGCTTACAGGAGCAGATAAGTCAAGACTGAATATTCCGAGTATGGACTTTCCGTCAACAATATATCTCCCTTCTCCTACATCTACATTCAGAACAGTCTGGCTGTTCAGATGAACGAACTTCTTAACATCACTTATCGTGCTGATGTTAGCTTTCTTTATCACTATCATTGTTTTTCCCTCTCTTATCTCATTGACTATAATGATTATACCATATTAGTGTACAAACTGTCAATTGACTATCCGTAGAATAAACGTTATTTTATTGCTTATTTTTTGTACTAAATGACATATGATTTCACTTAGTCTACAATTACAATGTTATATCCCGATTCCGTGTAATCATCTATTAAACTGTCGTATACAGCCTTATCAACAACATCCATATCTTTTTTGTATATATAGAATATATAGTATTCATCATTTGTCTTGTTGTTTTTTTGATATACGCCTTTAAACGATGAACACTCATATATCATCTGTTCTGAGACATCCTCTTTTGTCGGTTCAGACACAGCAGTTGTTGTAATTTGAATTTGCTCAGGCTGAGGAACTTCAATACATTTGTCGCCATCATCCTTAATAACAACAGCTATAAAATTAACCGTGTATTTGCCTATGTATCCGACAATAAAAGCCCCCTTGCTGTTTTGATAATATACGGTCGTTCCTTTTTCGTTTTTGAGTTCATCTACATAATCGACTTCATATCCTCTGCCGAGTATCGCTTCTATTTCATCTCGATGCATAGCGGTGGTAATGCAATTGCCGAAAATTACATCAGAGTCTTCGCTTTCTATTGTCATAAAAGCTTTGAGAGGCTTGTCAAAACTTTGCTCATCATCACTATTCCAATTGCTTACAGGAACATTATCTTCAACAGCCTCAAGACAAGCATAATCAAAATTGCATCCCCAAAAATAAAAATTGTCATCAAGATATTCTTGAACATCCATATTCCCTGCCCTGTAATCAAAGCCATAATCGCCCATACTGAGAACAGTTTCTTTTGTCAGGTCTATATCTGTATATACAGGCTCATATCCAACAAAAACATCATTTTCAACCTTTTCAGTGTATCCTGTAGTTGCACGAATTGACGTAAAATCAAAAGTGTCAGGGATTTTCACTGCTTTAAGCGGATAGATTTTTGATTGATTATTCACATCATTTTTCTTTTCAAAGCGTTCGTATATTTTTTCATCGCCACCACTCATGTCATTGTTTGAATTTGATGTAATGTCATTTACGGTTGATTCTGAAGGCTTTTTTGTATTTATTTCGGTCACAGCAGTTGCTTCAGTCATGGTTTCTGTGAATTTGTCATTCGTTTCAGGCATCACGACCGTAACAGTTTCTCCGTCTTCATTGACAGAATAGCTGTATTTAACATCGCCCATGTATGCATCTACAGGCAGCGTTGTGCCTTCAACAACACTCGGTTCGGACTCTGTTGCTGTGTTACTGCAAGCAGTCATTGTCAGCAGGATTGCGCCTGCAACTGCACATATTTTTGTCCCTTTTCTCTTCATATTTTTCCTCGCTTTATGTTTCTAAAAATACAGTGTTTTCATCGCAATATTTGTTTTTAAAATATTTTCTTTTGATTATGTAATCTTTTGTCCTTTTCCCTTTACAATCTTCAACTACTGTTTTATTGAGAGTACAATCATAATAAACAAAATCAGCTACATATGTAACAGCTCGTTCATTTTTTGTGGGCAAGTGATATTTTTGCGCAGGCAGTAATTCATATTCGACCTGAAGTTGCAAATTTTTTATTTTCCCTGCTTTTAAAAGAAGATGCAGTTCTTCACACCTGCGTGCTTCTTTAACACTATCATGGATATGCCCGTAAAAACAAGGAGTTTTTTTTGCATTGTATTTATTTTGCTGTTGCCACACTATTCCCTTCATACTTTCTTGTACCTTTTAATGAGTGGTTATTCTGAATACATATCATCTTCCGCATCATCTTCTATGATATACAGAAGCTTTGACCTGAAACAATTTATAACATATATCATTGTTTTATTCAGAATATAACTTTCGTCTCCTTTTAAATCATTATAAATATAGTCGGGTCTGTCATGGCTGTCGATATACTCCAAATCATTATCGGAAGTCAGCCGAAGATTTGCTTCTTCGGCATCAATTCCGCTGTGACATCTGATAGATATTTCAAGAGAATAGCTGCTTGAACCTGTAAAGAATGATACTTCTATACGAAAAGGGACCTCGCATCCATCATTCAGTCTTCTCTGATATTTACCGTACATATAAATTGAGTCGTCAACTATATCACAATATTCAAACCTCGCAATATTCTCGGTTCTATACTTTGGATAAAAGCAGCGTTCTTCCATTATTTCTTCAACAAATTTAGTTTGCAGCTTTTTAATATCTATCATATTTCCACCCGTTCTTTAATAAGTAACTACATTTCCTTCACTGCTTATTTTTTGGATTTTTTCTATATTAGAGCCGAGATTGAGTCCACCCCAGTTCCAGTAGCCGTATGAGCCAGTCTTGGTCACACATGAGGGCAAACTGCCATCATTGTAGATGAATTCAATGACGCACTTTCCATTGCCATAGCCGTACCAATGAAACCTTCCGTCACATATCCCGTCTCCGTCAGCATCATCGCCCCAACCCTTGCTGTCACATATCTGCGTTGTGAACTGTATTCCATTTTCAAGCTCTATAAGGAATCTGTCTCCTACTGTTCCATACCAAAGCCCCATAGCACAGCAGTAGTCTCCGTATTTGTTTCTGCGTATGCCAGTATCCGTTATGGGGTCCGTTATCGTTCCCGCTATCGCTCCCGATGACGGCATTCTTGTAAGACCTGATGCTTTTTCATAACAGAAGCAGCTTGTCCACCCTTCTTCTTTTCCGTATTCTACCAAAGGCAGCACACATTCTGTTTTCCCTGTGATACGCTCAGGAAGTGCAGATTCATCAGGCTTTATGTTTATCGGACTTACTTCGACTGTGTACTCCGAGTTTTCTCTCAGACCTGTAAGATATACCAATCCATTCCCTTTATATACGATTCGGATATTTTCGGAATACGGTGCATCGGTAATTACCTTAGTTTCATAACTTCTGTTAGGCTCAGGAGTCCAAGACACTTTTAAGCATGACACAGAAATCGGTGATATATTAAGGTCCCGAACACCCACCACATGCAGAGCAGTTTCGCCTGCAAAAATAGCAGACGTTTTATCCGCAGTCTGTGTCTGTGCAATATCCTTGAAGGTATAATTACCTAACTTCTGAGCATATCCGAACATCTCTGCACGGCTATCACTAAAATTGACCTGTTCTTCACCAACTGAAACACTGTCCGTTGCATTGACCAATAAAGAATCGTTGTGAAAATCATAAGCTATACGACCTATAGCTCCGACCGAAAACGCAAAAGAACATATTACAGCTTTTTTAAGAATCTCCTTTGTCTTAACACCAATTCGCTTCTTACCTCTTATCATATACCTCTCCATTGGAAAAACCTCTTTCACTCTTGCTTGACTATTCACTCAAAAATATCGTAAGTATTATTAGACTCATGTTCATTAAGCCAAGACAAAGTATTGCTAATACTCTTTGGGCTAAAATTTTTAGCTTCTGAAACATCAAAAGTGTTTTCAAAATAACCACCCTTCTTGTTTATAACTTTTACATACCCCTGCTCTTTGCTCCACTTATTAGTCCACTTAATTTTCATATTCACTAATCTCCTTATCAAACTGTTGATTTACAGAATTATGCAGTTGATAATCTGTAACAAAACCATCTATCTTTTTTATGTTGCCTGTGATATTTTCAGGAACATTCCACACCTGACCATTGCGAACAATCGTTACATAAGGATTGCCAAACATCTGTGTTTTGCCAAGAAAAATATATTCTTTCTTGTTTTGCTGCTTGTACGCTTCTATCTCCGTATCACTGAGCTTTTCTCTTGTGTTATATTTGATGTTGTGTTCGTTTTGCAGGCTAATCAGCTCCGCTTCTGAGGGATACACTTCTACAACTTCATTTGACCGAATAAAATGTTCCAACTCCTCATCTTCACTGTTAAGCCATGCAATATAATCAATATGCTCCGCCAGACCATGCTTGACGAGCGCATTTACTTTTTGCCAGAACTCATCAGGCAGCAAAACCTTCAATCGCTCAAAATTCGTCATTGACTTTTTCCTTCTTTCTTACAGACAAACCAATAGTTTTGTTATAATTGGATGTTATCCATTTCTCAAGACCTTGTTTATCAATAAAGTATTCTCTTCCGATTTTTATTGCAGGAAACCCTTCTGTTTGAATCATCGCAACAGCTTTGGGCTTACTGAAACCAAATAAAGTTTGAAATTCCTGCATATTGTAAAACCTTTTTTCGATTTTGTCTTTTTTCTCCACTTAAATTCTCCTCATCAAATCAAAAAACACTTTAAAACCGATGCCGCTATCATACCAAACGGATAAATTGCAATACTTGTGATTTTAATTGCTTTTTTGGAAAACAGATTATCAAGCCAACTATTTATTTTTGAAGGCTCTTTTTGCTTTTCCACACTATATATAATCGGAAGTGTCAAGACACAAGCAGTATTCATATAATACCAATGTTGGTATGAAACAATAAATAAAACTATTATTAACGCTTGAAACAACTTGATATGTTTTCGATTCCTTGACCAGTCAAACAACAGTACAAGAACAGCAAATCTGAAACCGTATTCAAAGTTTAATAATGAAGCAAGCGTTACAAACAAAATGATAAAAGAGATTTTAAAAAAAGCACTACAAAACTTTGCCAATTTTAGTTTTTTATAGAGTAAATCAGATAATTTTTTGGTTGCATCCGTATGCAGTAAAGCCAAAATAATATATCCAACACACAGCGAAAAAAATATATTCTGTTTTTGCCAAACATTTATATCCAGTGTGACAAAATCTTTAAAAGGTTCACATATAAATGCAATTACTCCAAGTAACATTATTGTTTTACCGTGTGAGCATTTATTGTTATAAAAATATTCTGTCAAAGCAAAGGAAAGCAACGGAGCAGAACAACAATCAAAAAAATCCGCATAAAAAAACGGGTCGTAATATATTGTATTCGCAT
>ODAI012202292.1_pt1 | contig 22110 bp, 18 predicted proteins | sample 1539321 | NCBI WGS metagenome assembly ODAI01 (sample SAMN02144231, study PRJEB22623) | gut metagenome | biome: sheep rumen | host: Ovis aries | place: New Zealand | reverse complement strand
TTGGCAGAAGAAACAAGATGATTGACGACGATTCCAAAAGCGGAGATTACGACATGAAAATCAAAATTTTTCAAAAAAGGAGCAGAAGAGTTGAGAGATAAATCTGATGGTCATGCGTAGGCCCTGAAATAAAATTACTCCTGCATTTGTATAATTAGATTTGAGTAGCTAGACTCTCGGAAAGTAGAAACTCATTTGTTGAATTTACATTTTTCGAACCGGTTGTTTATATGTTCCGGTTTTGGTGTGCGGATCTTTTGTGGTCTGTAGGATAAATCAGCAGGTGGGTTTTTTATTTTGGAGAGGACTATGACTGAAATCAAAGCTGCAACGAACTGTGATATTATCAGAAATATATTCGTTGATCTTCATTGCTGTCAAAATTTTCTTTTGAAAACTGACCGGAAGCCCGGTGGGAACGGACTGTCCGGAGTAGGTGTCTTTAGAGCATACTGTGCCGCAGTAATTTTTTCTGGTTATAATATTTACGGGAACAGATGTTTTGTTGGTAATATTGCAGTCTCCTGCAACAGTACCGGTACTTTTTCTTAAACCGTTGCATTAATCATTTCACTGATTGAATGGTTAATCATACAGCTCCTCCGGCTGTTGATCCTGACGGGTTTTAACACAGAGGAACATTCTGATCATTATCAGCCTGATCCTGAGCAAGAACCGGCGGAAGGCCGCGCAGACTTCTATTCTGAGGTTGTGTCAGGCAATTTCTGCTTCAGTGTGTTGTGCCGTCAGTTGTAAAAAGGAGGAACTGCCATGCCGTTATCAGTAAAACGTTACAACCATCTTTCCAGATATCTGTTCTGTTATGATATTGCTGATGATCGCCGCCGCCGTCAGCTGGTTAAATGTCTTGAGGATTACGGCTGCCGGGTACAGTTTTCTGTTTTTGAACTCCTGCTTAATGATCGTCTGCTCGAACAGATGAAGAAAAAGGTGGATGAAGTGGTTGATTACGAGCAGGACAGTATTCTGATCTATGAACTTGATGCGAACTGTGAACAGAAAATTATCCGCAACGGGGTGTCGCGCTATGCTCCTCCTAAGGATGAAGTGCTGATGATTATCTGAGCCTTTGCGGATTTGGCGGTTGTTTCATGTGACAAGGTATTACCCTGTAACTGGTAGATCCGGGCTCTGCTTTATTTCCGGGAGTATAAATATCCATGGCTGTTGAAAACAAAACAACAATAATCCTGCCTGACGGCAGGGCGGTTGAGGCTCTTAAACCTGTAATTGTGTCAGCAAGCAGGAGTACTGATATTCCGGCTTTCTATCCTGACTGGTTTTTCAAACGACTTGAAATCGGATATTCAGTGTGGACCAATCCGTTTAACGGTATACGCAGTTATATTTCATATGAAGATACCAGGTTCATTGTTTTCTGGTCTAAAAATCCCCGCCCGCTTCTTTCATATCTTGATAGACTGGATGAGCGGGGGATCTGCTGCTATATCCAGTATACGGTCAATGAATACGAAAAGGAGGGGTATGAACCCTATGTTCCTCCGCTGTTTGAACGAATTGATACCTTCAAACGCCTGGCGGAACGGCTTGGCCCGGATCGTGTCGTTTGGCGTAATGATCCGCTGATGCTGACCGATATGGTTGGTATCGATGAATTACTGGAGCGGATGCAAAGGATTGGTGATGCACTGCAGGGCTATACCGGTAAACTGGTATTCAGTTTTGCAGATCTGTCCTGCTATGCCAGGGTTGTGAAAAATCTGAATAACAGCAGGGTACGTTATATCGAATGGGAACCGGATCTCATGAAGGAAACTGCCCGGGAGATTTCAAAACTTAACAGCAGATGGGGATATTCACTTGCCACCTGTGCCGAGCAGATTGAACTGGACTGTTACGGGATCAGACATAATCACTGTATTGATGAAGAGTTGATTGTCCGTCTTGCTTATATGGATGATAAACTTATGCAGCACCTGGGAGTACAGATCGGTCACGCTCAGGAAATTCTCTGGGGATTTGAATCCCCGCCGGCCGGCAGTATAGATCTTGGTAATGGATGTTATGCTGTTTTGACGGGAAAAAACAGAGATCGGGGACAGCGCCGGTGCTGCGGCTGCATCAGAAGCAAGGATATCGGACAGTACAATACCTGCAGACATCTGTGCGTCTACTGTTATGCCAACGCGGGAAAAAGGACGGTACTTGCAAATCACGAGGCGCATCTGCGCAGTAAAGATGCGGAGAGTATAACCGGCGGACGGAGTTGAGTTTGGCGGATCTGACACTGACGTTATAGAGCAGTGGCGGATTTTTCAGTATATTGTCCCTTACTAAACGGAACTTAAAGTAGTCAAGGCCTGCTTATCTGTTAATAGTCCGTTCCAGTGATTTATCAATGTCGGATAATTTATAATGATCCATCTGTTTAAAAGTTCAATGTCCTCCGGATTTAGCTTTTCAATAATTTCTGCATGACTGTTATCCGTAAATCCAGGGCATCGGCTGTCTATTAAGCAGGGAATTCTGCAGTCGTCAATTTCGACTTTAACATGGGGACGATCAGGTTCAGTAAATTTTAAGGCTCCATTATAGATAATCCATACAGGAAAAGGTAATCCGCTGTCAACTGTGGTGACGTTTGCCATTTCCGACAAATCTTCATAATCTTCATCTTCGTAATCTTCATAGGCTTCTTTGCAGTATTCAACTCTCATGTCAGGATCTCCGTAAGTTAAAGATAATGCCCCTCCGTTGGTGCAAATAAATAAAGCTCAAAGATCATTTGAGAAACCTGGTTCAATTCATTAGTGCTGTTTAAAATCTGTTTGCTAAATTGCTGTAAAGTTCTTAATTTAAAACTGCAGTGCCTGGAATTAAACAGGATCGTGTTTTTTTCTGTTGTGCCAGTTGTATGCCATACGAGTAGATGGTAATACATCTGCTTCTGTATATTCTTTCGGCATTATATAGAACTCTTCATTTACTAGAAGATCTAGTAAAGAAAACCGCTTTCCTCTAATCTGCACCAGATAACAGTCTAATTGTTGCGGTTGAAATTGATCCATCATGACTGATTCAAATTGTTTGTGTTTTTCACCGGCTGCATCTTCACAATCTTTGGTGTACAAAAGTTCAGAACTGCCGTTGGAATGAATAAAGAAAATGGATTCCTGTTCACAGTGTTCACCCCAGCGTTTACCATAAGAATATAATTCATCCTCCCATTCCTTCGGTGCATAAATGATAGTGAACTCCTCATATACCCGATTGTTTTCATCTTCCTTACCGTCTACTTTTACCCTATGATATGTGAATTCATGTTTTAACGCATTTACACGAATGCTATCCGTATCAGAATCGTTATCATTGCGTGAATTACCGTTTAGGCAACCGCTTATAATTAGAACAGCATCCCCGTTTTCTAAATGTTTCATTAACCTTTGTAAAGATTTTTCCAGACGTGTTTCACTTTTCATATTAAAACCCCTTATCCTATGATGTCTTAAGGTGTAGTTAAATTTCAGTAGTATGAATCAAGGCATAACAATCCTGATCCCGTATTTCAACATAAAGAACTATAGGTAATGTTGTAAACCTGCAGTGAACTTAATTTTGCATCAATTTCCTTTCCGATAATCATAACGGACTTGAATAATCTCAGGAAATGAAAAAATTTTACTTTATATACAACAAATACTTGATTTAATAATGAACAAAGATGTTAACAAACATATATAAATTCATATTAATGGGTTATTGATCTAATGTAAATAAAAATTTACATTTTATGTCATATTTTTTGACTTGTTTCATATTTAGAGGTTGGATAAGGAACCATAGGACAGTTCATTAAGAAAAACAGCAGGTAGTGTAAGATGATAATAATGGAGGCGGCGGAAACAGCGGATAACCATTGTTTTGAGAATTTTAACCAAAATTCTCAAAATTTTATACTAGCAGCATATAACCATTTAGCCCTTAATGCCTTTGCAATCTGATTGATGAATTTGCGGGCGTTATCTTAGGTTATTCCGTCATTACTAAGGCCTTTCTTTTGAACAATTCAGGCAGATCAATCCCGACTATACCCCTCATTGGTTTCGATGAAACGTACCATACGGTTTCAATCGTATCAATTCAGGCAGATCAATCCCGACTGGATATTTCTACTCAATAGATACTATTAATATTGTTGAGTTTCAATCGTATCAATTCAGGCAGATCAATCCCGACTTTACAGCCTTAGCGTCATACGCTAAGCAGATGAGTAGTTTCAATCGTATCAATTCAGGCAGATCAATCCCGACATGGTTAAATCCTGAATTGATTACAGGTGATTTTATTGTTTCAATCGTATCAATTCAGGCAGATCAATCCCGACTTGTCAATAAATTCTATCCTGCTCATCTCAGATTTGCATTAGTTTCAATCGTATCAATTCAGGCAGATCAATCCCGACGCTATTGTAGGTGACGATGAAAAGGTGGATTACCTAACATCGTTTCAATCGTATCAATTCAGGCAGATCAATCCCGACTTGCACAAGCTTCAAGATGAGAAGCTTTGCAATAGCCATGTTTCAATCGTATCAATTCAGGCAGATCAATCCCGACAGCTACCTCTGGGAAGCCAGTCGTGGCGCGGTTCTCAGAGGCTGAATGGCGGAACCTATTTTTTTTAACGGAAAATGATTAAAATTTATACAGTAATTTGTATAAAATTTAATCAAAAAATTTTCTGTTTTTTAAAAAATATACGCTAAATCAATATGTTACAATCTCAAAAATCAAGTGGCGGAACCTCCTTCGATTTTTGCGTTTTTTATGGATTAAGATCATGTCTATTTATGTCGTTATAATAACAAAAATTAAAATTAAAATTAATGTTTAAAATTAAAAATAATTGTCCTGTTAAAACAAAATGCATAATTTTAACAAAACGACGGACCACTAGGATTTTAATTAACCAAATATGAAAAGACTTCAATCAAAAGGATCTTTGGTCAAATCTTCAGGAAAATACTATGCTAAAAGACATACATATAGATCAAATTCAGCCTTGCAGGAGAAAAAAAACAGTATCACCTTACATTTGCAGAATGTTTTTTAGAAAATACAAATCATTGGATGCAAATATCTGTTTTACAAAAACACCAATCCCTTGCAGGATGATATTCAAAAAAATAAAACAGTAATCCCTGCATGTATCTATCTATTAATTAAATTCCACAGGATCTACCATTTTCTATCAACGCGGTATCAGATATAACGGTGACATAAATACAAACAAAATCACCTTTACTTGTAAATTATATCTGTCATGAACAGTAATACACGACCAACTTCGAAAACCCGTCAGCAGTGCTGTCTGAATATTCCGGAAATAAGCTCGGAAAAAAGACTATTACTTCATATACAATAAATACTGAACTTGTTAATGAACTCAGTTAAAAAAACTACGATCTATGCTAACAGTTTCTTTCGTTTCTGCAAATAGAATTTTTTAATTTACAATGCGTTTTTTGATTAATCTCATGTATTATTTTGAAAAATACAACGCGGAGCAGTTTTTATTAAAGGGTAATGTACGGCTCAGGCTCCTGCCGGAAGAGCTGTTTCAGTTGCCGGATATAAACAATGCAGTTGTGACCTGTTTCAAATTATACGTGCAGGATATTCGTTACACTTCAGTTAAAGAGCTGACCGGGAGCTTCTGCCGGTTTTTCTTTGTTTTGTTGTTTTATCAATTCCAGACCTGTGAAGTTATTACCGGATCAGACTGAGCAGAAGAATATCAGTAGTAGTTATTCAAACTGAGGAGGTGTGCTGTGACAGTTATTTATGCGGTTCACCCTGGTACTATCATTAGAAAAAAATCATCCCACCTTTGCTTCTGCAGGGTTGATCCTGAGGGTAATGAGGAGGTGATTGCTCAAAAACCTGTAAGCCAGCTTGAAGTCATTTACGTGTTCGGTCAGGTTACAGTGACAACAGATGCACAGAAATTATGTATGAGCAACGGAGTGGATATTAATTATTTCAACCGCAGCTACAAATATATAGGAACTGCAATGGCCGGTAATTTCAAAGGACTTGATCTCAAACTGCTGCAGTACCGCAATTATGCTGATCCGGAACAAAGGGTTGTAACAGCCAGAAACCTGGTGGCCGGAAAAATCAGTAATCAGCTCAGTACTCTCAGATATCTCAACCGCAACAGCGGCAGTCTGCTTCAGGATCAGGAAAGGTATAACATGGTAACAGCATCGCTGGAGAGAACGCTTGCGCAGGTTGGAAAGATGACAGATTATCAGAAAGTTCTCGGTGCAGAAGGTTATGCGTCGCGGGAATACTTCTCGGTGCTTGGCAGTTACTTCACCGGTGAACTTAAGTTCTCGACGAGGAAACATCATCCGTCACCGGATCCGGTAAACTGCCTGCTTTCACTCGGGTATACCATGCTCACCAACATCCTGACCGGCTTCATTATCAGCAGAGGGCTGGAGGCAGGGCTGGGAACTCTTCATGCCGCACAGTCGGGAAGAGAATCACTGGCGCTGGATCTGGTGGAGCAGTTCAGAGCTCCGGTAATTGACAGGCTTATTATCAAAAACTGCAATCTTCGTAAATTCTCAGCGGAGATGTTCTGTGACGACGGGGCAACCGGAGGTGTACGATTCAAAAAAAATATGATTAGCAGTTTCTTTGAGATTTGGGACAGCAACCTCCATAAGGAATATACCCACAATCCGCTAAACACAGATGAGCATCCGGTGAGAAATCTGGTGGAACTGCTGCTTTATCAGGTGGATGAATATGCTTCAGCACTGCGCAGCGGCAGACCGTACCGCTCTTACGTTTTTGACTACCGGTAAAGCCAAGGGCATAATCTTTTTTTACTCAAAAAAAAGATCGCCATATTAAATGACGACCTTTATGAGCTTACAATGATTTAATTTTTAAAATCAGTTGCCTCTGGTTCCGGCCTTCAGTTCACGAACCTTCTGTGCGATCTTTTCAAGCATTACCGCCTTGTTGTCCAGGTTTTCCTCAACGATATTTACCAGAGCAGAGCCGGTAATGGCACCGGAGGTTCCGTTTCTGATTGCATCGCGAACCTGCTCCCTGGTGCTGATGCCGAAGCCGAGCAGAGTAGGAACCGCATTATGATCTTTAAGGAATTTAACCACGTGGGCAATCGGATGACCTGCCTTGTTGCCGGCACCGGTAACACCTGATCTGCTTACCAGATAGATGTAACCTCTGGAGTATGCGGCAATTTTGGCAAGAGCCTCATCGGTTGCATTAGGCGGAGCGATGAATATCAGATCGATCCCGTTTGCTTCAGCGGCACTCTTCCACGGCAGACCGTCGGATTCAAACATTTCAACCGGAACATCGGCAACGAGCACGGAGTCAACGCCGGCATCAGCCGCCATTTTGAAAAAGTTTTCAATGCCTGGTGCATATACCAGGTTGATATACATGAGAAGACCGATCGGCAGTTCCGGATATTTATCTCTGATTCTTTTTACAATTTCAAAGCATTTCGGAGTATTGGCACCGTTCTGCAGAGCGCGTCTGTCTGCGGTCATGATCACCGGACCGTCGGCAGCCGGATCTGAGAAAGGAATTCCCAGTTCAAGAGCATCTGCGCCGTTCTGAACCATGGTATCGATAACATCGAAACTGTCTTCGAGGGCAGGTTCGCCTAATACTGCAAACGGTACGAAAGCACCTTCATTTTTAGCTTTCAGTGTTTCAAATAGTTTCTGATATCTGGACATAATTAAATTTCCCCCCTTTCTTCCAGGATCTTGGTAACGGTGAAAATATCCTTGTCACCGCGTCCTGACAGATTAACCAGCAGAGTCTGCTCCTTGTCAGGATTTGCACGGGCCAGTTTGATTGCATATGCCACCGCATGGGATGATTCCAGTGCAGGAATGATCCCTTCATGTCTGGACAGCTCTCTGAATGCATTGAGTGCCTCTTCATCGGTAACGTTTACATAATCAACGCGGCCGATGGACTTTAAGTAGGCGTGTTCCGGACCAACTGAAGGGAAGTCAAGACCGGCGGAAATAGAGTGGGATTCCTTGATCTGACCGTATTCATCCTGCATATTGTAGGATTTGGCACCGAAGAAAATACCAGGTGTGCCGTGACCGAGAGGAGCACCGTGCTTGCCGGTCTCGATACCGCATCCTCCTGGTTCAACACCGTAGATCTTGACATCCTTTTCCTTGATGAAGTCTGTGAACAGACCAATGGCATTGGAACCGCCGCCTACAGCAGCGATGATTGCATCAGGAAGTCTGTGTTCAGCTTCAAGGATCTGCTTCTTTGCCTCTTCACCGATGATTTTCTGGAAATTCTTAACGATGGTTGGGAACGGATGCGGACCTGCGGCTGTACCCAGCATGTAGTGGGTGTTTTCAAAATTTTCCGCCCAGTCTTTGAGAGCCTCGTTGCAGGCCTCCTTCAAAGTGGCGATCCCGGTGGTTACAGGAACAACCTCGGCACCCATCAGTCTCATTCTTACAACATTAGGCTTCTGGCGTTCAACGTCGGTGGCACCCATGTAGATGCGGCATTTGAAACCGAACAGAGCGCAGGCGATAGCTGTTGCCACACCGTGCTGGCCGGCACCGGTTTCTGCGATGATTCTGGTTTTACCCATGCGTTTGGCCAGAAGAGCCTGACCCATAACCTGGTTGGTCTTGTGGGCACCGCCGTGGAGCAGATCTTCGCGTTTCAGATAAATCTTGGTTTTAGTGCCCTTGGTCAGATTCTGACAGAGGGTAATCGGGGTAGGACGTCCTACATAGTTAACCAGCAGATCGTTGAGTTCCTTTTTAAATTCAGGATCGTTCATTGCGTCCACATAGGCTTTTTCCAGCTGATCAAGAACCGGAATAAGAAGCTGTGGAACGTACTGACCGCCGAATTCACCGAAAAACGGATTCAATATAGTCATATATATTATTCCTTACAATGTTCAATAATTAATAATTTCTTAAAATTTTAAATAAATCTTTGATCATCTGCGGATCTTTCTGTCCCGGGGCTGATTCAAGTCCGGAGTTGAAATCCAGACCGAAGGTATGCTGTTCAACCGCTGCCGAGGCGTTCTGCAGATTAAGGCCGCCGGCAAGGATCAGCATATTGGCCGCCTTCTGGGCATAGGATTCGCTGTTGTCAATCTTCTGCGGTGCCACCATGGCGGTGGATTTGTTAAGCTCAATCAGATATTTTTCAATTTCCTGTTTAAGCTGGGTAATTACAGTCCAGTCAAAGGTTACACCGGTACCGCCGCATTTAGCGCCGATTTTGGTATCAAGTACAATTTTGTCGACACAGGTAATGTACTTTCTGAGCATTTCCTGGGTCAGGCTGAGATCACTCTGAACCGGAACCGCCTTCCAGATTTTGGTGTGCGGGAGAAATACCTTCAGTTCCTTGATCTGTTCAACGCTTTCAAATCCGTGAAGCTGCAGTGCAAACAGATTGAGTCTGCGGGCGGCGGCAATCATTTCCTGATTGGTCGCGTTCATAAAGACACCCACGTACTTAAGATGTGTATCCTTCATGATCTGTTCCGCCTGATCCAGGGTTACGCATCTCGGGGTTCCCGGCACGAAAATAAGTCCGCCGTAGGAACCGCCGCAGTCTGAAAGAACTGCTGCATCTGAATGTCTGGTCAGACCGCACACTTTGTTATTACCGTAGATCAGAGCTCTGCAGGCCATGGTTATATCCGGTTTGGAGGTCAGTGATGAGCCTACCAGGAAACCGTTTACATGAGGGGCGAGACGCAGTACATCCTGATGGGTGTAGATCCCGGATTCGCAGATTTTAACACGATCGTCAGGAATAAGGCCGGCCAGCTTTTCTGTACGTGACAGATCTACCGTCAGGTTGCGCAGATCCCGGTTGTTGATCCCGATGATCCTTGCATTGAGGGCGATGGCGCGGTCAATCTCCTCGCTGTTGGACGCTTCAGTAAGCACATCCAGGTTCAGTGACGAGGCCAGATCTGCAAGCTGACGGTATGATTCGTCCGGCAGTACTGACAGCATCAGCAGAACCGCGTCGGCACCGTAGCGGCGGGCAAGGTAGATCTGGTACGGATCGATGATGAAATCCTTGCAGATTACCGGTCCGGAGAAACATTCACGGGCCTCGGCGATGAATTTTACATTCCCCTGGAAGAAATCCTCCTCTGCCAGCACTGAAACAGCCTGGGCATAGTTTTCGTATACGGAGGCGATTTCCCTGACATTGAAATCCGGACGGATCAGTCCTTTTGATGGAGAGGCCTTTTTGCATTCCAGAATAAAATTGGTTTTATTGGTACGCATGGCCTTCTCAAGACTGCGGTCAGACGGCTGCAGACCGTCTTTGAAGGTCTCCAGCGGCTCTTCCTTCATTCGTTTCTCAAGCCAGATTTTTTTCTTTTCAATTATTTTTCCCAGAACATTCTGACTGATTGAGGATTCATTAAGCGGTAACATTCAGCAGTCCTTATGCAGCGTTTTCTTCGTTGTCGTGTTTTGCAAATTCAACTATTTTCTCCAGGGTCTTCATGGCGCGGCCGTCTTTGAGACAGTCGAGCACCATCTCGGCCCCCACCGCAAGATTAGGAGCCTTGTGATCCATATAGAGCAGTGCGGCGGTATTGGCGGCGATGGCGGCATTGTGCGCATCGGTACCCTTGCCGGACAGAATGTTGAGCGCAATCTGTTTGTTCTCCTTCGGTTCTCCGCCCACTAGATCTTTAACCTCATAGGTCTTCAGACCGAAATCGCTCGGATTGAGCTGATAGGAGCGGATAATGCCGTTGTCAAGTTCGCATACGTTGGTGGTTCCGGTTACGGTGATTTCATCCATACCCTGACCGTTTACCAGCATGACTCTTTTCTTGTTGAGTTTTCTGCATACCTCTGCAATCGGCTGAAGCATGTCAACACTGTATACACCAAGCAGCTGGAAGGTGTTGTGTGACGGATTGATCAGCGGACCGAGCACGTTGAACACGGTTCTGGTTGCCAGGGTTCTTCTCACATTCATTACTGTCTTCATGGCGGAGTGATAGTAAGGTGCAAAGAGGAAGCACAGATTGTTTTCATCAAGTGATTTGCGGGCTCTTTCCGGGGTCTGATCCAGGTTGATCCCGAGTTCAACCAGCAGATCTGAGGCACCGGTCTTGGATGAGATGGAGCGGTTGCCGTGTTTTGCCACCTTGAGGCCGAGTGTTGCCGCCACGAAGGCAGAAATAGTGGAGATGTTGATGGTCTTGAATCCGTCTCCGCCGGTACCGACAATATCACAGAAGTCATAGTACGGGGTAGGGAACGGTCTTGCCGCGTCAAGCAGTGCTGAAGCGGCGCCGTAGATTTCATCAAGCTGGTGGCCGCGAACTCTCAGGGCGGTCAGAAATGATGAAATTACAATATCATTGATTTCACCGGTCAGAATGGTATCAAAGGCGAATTTTGCCTCGTCATAGTTTAAATACTGTCCGGAATAAACCTTTTCACAGATATCATGAAAGTCCATAAAATTCTCCTTTGGATTAATTCTTTTCTGTAATAAATTCGAGGCTTTGATTGAGCAGTCTGGCTCCGTCGGCGGTCATGATTGACTCCGGATGGAACTGGAAACCCAGCACGCGGTCGGTGCGGTGCAGTACCGCCATTACCAGACCTTCATAGTCTGCAATCACCTCGAGACATTCAGGAACTTTTGTAGCCACCAGCGAGTGATATCTTGCCACCGGCATCGGGTTTGGAAGATCTCTGAACAGCTCGTCATCGCTGTGATTAATCAGGGAGATTTTGCCGTGTACAATCTGACCTGCGCGATCTACAGTGCCGCCGTAGTATTCACAGATGGCCTGGTGACCGAGGCATATTCCCAGGATCGGGAATCTGCCGTGGCACAGATCTATGAGTTTCTTCATACAGCCTGCTTCTGACGGAGTGCCAGGACCCGGGGAGAGAACCAGCACCGGCTGGGATGTGCACTGCTGCATTTCTTCAAAAATAACCTTTTCATCAATACTGTTGCGGTAGATTTTTACCGGTATGCCCATGCTGCGGAACTGATCAACCAGGTTGTAGGTAAATGAATCGTAATTGTCGAGAAGATAAACCATTTTGTTCATTAAATAATCTCCTTGATGGTGGTTCCGTGGGCGGTGGCGATGGCGCTGAGTACAGCCTTGGCCTTGTTGAAGGTTTCGTCTGCCTCGCTCTGCGGTACGGAGTCGTATACGATTCCGGCGCCGGCCTGAACGTACGCCACTGAATTTTTTACAAAGGCGGAACGGATTACAATACAGGTGTCCATGTCACCGCTGCCGCTGATCCAGCCGATTGCTCCGCCGTAGCTGCCGCGACGCTTCTTTTCAACCCCGCGGATAAGTTCGGTGGCTCTGATTTTCGGAGCTCCGGTGAGGGTTCCCATGTTCATGCAGGCCTGGTAGGCGTGGATTGCATCCAGATCAGGACGAAGCTGTCCGACCACGTGGGAAACAAGATGCATAACCTGGCTGTAGCGGTCAACCTTAAGCAGATCTTTGACATAGCGGGTTCCCGGCTGAGAGATGCGGGCAAGATCGTTTCGTGCCAGATCCACCAGCATCAGATGTTCGGCAACCTCTTTCTTATCGTTGCGCATAAACAGTTCTATGCGGCCGTCCAGATCCGGATCGATTGCACCGTTCGCTTTAAAGCCGCGTTTGCGGGTTCCTGCGATCGGATACATTTCCACTTCATTGGTTTCAGTGGTGTATTTAACCGAACTTTCCGGAGATGCACCGAATATGGTGAACTGCTCGTCATTGAGAACGAACATGTACGGGCTCGGATTTGCCTTTTTGAGCTGACGGTATGCGGCCATGGTTGACGGACATTTAACGGCAAAGGTGCGGGACGGAACCACCTGGAAAATATCTCCTTTGCGGATATTCTCCTTGAGCTGTTCCACGATGTCGCAGAATACCTCATCAGGAAGATCCACCTCAACCTTTCCGGTCAGTGGTGCCGGCTTTTCATGTTCCGCCGGTTTGAAAGCATCACAGTGTTCCTTGATACTCTGCACCTTGTTTTTAACATATTCGGTGCAGTTGTTACGGCCGCTGAAGGTCATGCCGTAGATTTTGGTCTCCTGGGTAATGTGATTAATGCGGATCAGTGTTTCTGCAAGATAGAAGCAGAAGTCAGGACAGTCATTCGGGCTGACTTTAACCTGCGGCAGGTTTTCAAAAGCTGAAATCAGATCATAGGAGAAACAGCCGCCGAGGAAAATGTATTTGGAACCCTGGTCGCATTTGACGCTCTTCAGCACTGCGCGCAGAGAATCGAGCACGGTGGTGGCCTTCAGTCTTGAATCCTCGTCCAGATCTGACGGCAGAGGAGGGTATTCCACGGTCAGCACATTGCCGTTCAGTGAAACTTCAAGTTCGCTGTTCTGTTTTAAAATTTCGTAAAGCTGATCGTTTACATTGAAACCGTTGGGGGTGAGAGCCTGGGAGAAAACTGTACGGCCGAAGCAGGTGATGCGGTTGGCTGATCCGGTAATCAGCACTGATTTGGTTCCGGCCTTGGTGTCGATTTCCGCAGATTCGAGCAGCAGTGTGTTGTCAAAGCTGGATGTCAGCTGTTCGAACAGTTCCTGGGGATCATTAACGTAATCTGAATATGTTATAAAATCATCAATTTTAATATTGTCGGACATAATTCTTGTAACCTGTATTGTTTTAAATTTTCCGCACCGTTCAGCCTGTGCTGCGGTGCACTTTCTTTAAGGTCTGCTGTTATGTCCGCGCCATCGGAACCCCTGGATCTCGCACATGATTTATTTTTTCCTTTTCTTTTTTTTATTTTTTTTCCGGAACCTTCCGTTCCTTTTTAAGATGCCGTCAGTCCGGTTTTTGTTTTTGAATGATCCTGCATTTTTTACTGAATCCGATTTTTCAAAAACAAAAACCCGCAAAAATTGCGGGTCTCAAGTAAATCTTAACAAATCATGCAATAGATAACCTTCGCACCCGCTACATGCAAGTACGCCACCACCAGAAAATTAATGCGGAATTGGTTAACATGATTTATTTACTCCTGATTCAAACTATTTGAATTATATGACTTTGTCTTCGCAAATTCAATATGACGAGCACAAATCAGCGAAAAATGTGATCTGAAATAAATTTTGGCAGTACACATCAATGAACATAGGAGTTTTCTTAATCATTTTCGGGCGGTTGCTGTTTTACATTATGCCGTTAGAAAGAATTCATGCATTTGAATCAGCATAATAGTCTAATGTCGCGGTGTATTTTCAGGAGTTGTACTGCGAGCGAACCGCATGAAAGGTCACGTGCCGGTATGTTCTTACTGGAGGAACTGGCAGTTTAAGAGAATGATGATGAGCCGGAGGTAAAAATCGATGACATGAAATGCATATCGGTTTAATACTTTGCGGATAAACGTCAGATAAATGTTGAATAATCCGCGTATAGCCGCTAAATTAGAGGTCGGAAAGTAAATTTTTGACATCCGAACATTTTAAGTTCAACTTATAGGCATTAACTACGATCCTAAAACGAAGGAACATCAGTGTCTGATTGAAAAACTCGATTAAACACTCCAATCAACACTAATACTTGCATTCAAAGGAACTCATGCTGTACTTTTTTAGTACAGCCCCCGCATCATCCTGATCCCCAGCCGGATAAAAATGATGAAACTTACTATCATAACCAGAACCGGATAGATCCCCCCGGCCACCAGAGAGGTCAGTCCGCCTAACAGCGGCGCCAGGGCGACCAGACCGATAACCTTTCCCATCTGGCGGGCGTAGATTTTTTTATTTTTCATTTTTACCGCATAGTTGCGGACAATCATGTGATGATCCCCGGATATGTACAGGCATGCGGCGTACAGCATCAGTGCTCCGGAAAAAATAATCATCAGTATGGCATATGGTTCCATTTCGTCCATAATTTTCCTGCTGTAAGATCCTTCTATCTTTCCTAATTATTAATGTTTCACTGTGTTCTGTAAACTTCACATTGGAATATTCACGAGCTTGATCATATTATTGCATTGCTTGGTATTTATCGGTCTGATGTTGTGCCTGGTTGGTTATAATCAATCAGGCTGTTCGAACAAGATCTGAGATTTATCTGCTTTTGTTCTGCTGTTGCCGGAAATCTACTGTCTGATGAGTTTTCATCGGTTCATTATTGAAGCCCGATTTATTTCGAGATCAGAAATATGAAAGTGCAGCTGACGCATCAAAAAATACTGTCAGAAACATGCGGTTTTATTCATACTGAAAACTGTGAAGAAGTTACCGTTCCTATCAATTACGCCTGCGGATAATATTCAAAAATCACAGCAAGTTGTATACGATCTGTTTAGTATAACTTGTATGAACTTTTGAAGGGATTATCTTTGAACCGGAGTAGCAGGTATTCAACTGATCCGGCTTGGCGGATGATGATCCATTTTTGTAATGAATAAGAATATAGACACTAACAACACAAACTCCGGTGCCGGTCGAGGAGCAGGGTTTTCTTCAACTCAAATTAATTCAGGTCGGTCTGGTGTGATGAAAACCCGTATAAATCACGGAGCATCGGCGAGGATAATCCCTGATCTGTCATCGCAAACGGTGGCGGAACGTTTTGCGGTAACCTCAAGGATGAACACTGATTCCGGAGAGGCGGATCTGTACCGCGCTGTTGATCTGACAAACGGCACTGACTGTGTTATCAAACTCTACCGCCGCAGCAGTGCTGTCAAATCCGGAGTTGCCGGAAAACTGAAAAATCTCAATCATCCCGGTATTGCAAGACTGCTGGCGGACGGTTTTTACGGCGACTGTTACTACACTGTTGTTCCTTATTATTTCGGGATCAGTCTTGACCGAATGATTGCAGACGGCCGCTGTTTCAAAGTAGATGAACTCAAAAAAAATATTATCCCGCCGCTGGTTGACAGTCTGGAAACTCTTCACGGACTCGGCATTATTCATAAAGATCTCAAACCTGCTAATATAATTATTACAGAAAAGGAACAGCGGCCGGTGCTGATTGACTTCGGTATCAGCTCCGAGACCGGCGGCAGAACCGTGGTGGTGACCCAGACCGGCAGAACACCGTTCTATGCTGCTCCAGAAACACTCAGCGGTGCGTTTTCAGTCTATTCCGATTATTATTCACTCGGGATCTGTCTTTACGAACTTTATACCGGTCATACCCCGTTTGAAAATGCCGCTATGTCCGATGATGAACTTGCCGTCTACGCACAGATGCAGAAAATTCCGTTTCCTGAAAATTTTCCGGCTGAACTTGAAGATTTGATAAAAGGACTGACCTACAGGGATCTCGGCAATAGGAATGAACCCGGCAATCCGAACCGCCGCTGGGGAGCGGTAGAAATTCGAAAATGGCTTAACGGAGAAAAACAGCAGGTACCGGGGAGCGCAGCAGCTGAAAATGTTTCCCGCAGGGGGGAGTTCAGTTTTCCTTATTATATAGAAGGCCGACAGCTGTACAGCAATCGTGACCTTGCCGGTTATTTTTTCCAGTCCTGGCGTAACTGCTCTAGAGAGCTTGGCAGGGGACTGCTGTCACGGCACTATGAGCAGAATGCAGATCATCAACGGGAACAGTGGTGTAAAGAGTACGAGTCCGAACTAAACCAGGACGGCTCCAATGCCCTTCCTCTTACCTATGCTCTATTGTACCGGCTCTGTCCGGGCTGTTCTGAAATCCGCTGGAAGGACCATAAGTTCGGTTCGCTGCAGGAATATGCAGATGCTCTGATCAGTGCATCACTTGACAATTCTGATCCGGATTTCATCCAGTCAGCTGCAGCGTTTCTGCAATGGAAGGTCCTTGACAGCTACCTTGAAAATATTGGCGGGAACATTACTGGTGACAGTAAAAGGATTATGCTTAATCTTCTCGAAGGTCAGCGTCAGCTGATGAAAAGCTCGCCTCTTGAACCCCTGGCACAGGCACTGCGACTTGCCTATGTTTTCAGTGAGCGCCGGGATTTCTGTATTGACGGGGAAATTTATTCAGATCCGCAGCAGTTCAGAAGCAGGCTTGCTGCGATGTATGAGAAGGATCCTTCCTCTTTTCTTGATTATCTGAACCGTAACTCCCAGAGTATTGAACAGCTTTCATGCTGTTTTTCCGGAACAGATCGCGAAGTATTTACGGATTATCCTGCACGAAAAAAATTAATTACTGTTCTTGACCGTGGCAGGCAGATCTTCCGACTCCCCGGTGATTTTTTTGAATTTATCGAAAAACTTCTGTCCAGGAGGAGTCTGAGTGAATTTTCCCGGTTGAGAACTGACATAGAAGCAGGTATGGAACGCCTCGGATGTTTAACAGATTTTCCGGGACGGAAACATTTTGACAGAATATCCGCCAGACTTTACCGGGTGGTATCAACTGACAGCGGCGCAAAACTGTTCCGTGAGCCTGCTGAATTGTTCGGTGTAATCCGCCGGATGCAGGAACAGGGGGAGCTGAAGAAAATTTTCCGGATCTGGCCGTCGGTAAGATCTGAAATCAAAAGGATCGGTGAACTTCTCTCACAGGAGGAACAGCTGGAGTTCCGCCGGCTGGACGGTGAGTTTGAACATCTGATTGTTCTTGGCGGAGGAAAATATATTTTCCGGGATGAAAAAGAAATTCTCAGCACTGCCGGCAGTCTGTGGAGTGAAGAGAAGTTCGAACGTTATGAAGAGTTGCGGCGCAGTGTTTCTGCGGAACTTGAGAATGCCTCCGACCGGCTTTATGCCGCAGATCGCAGCGGATATCTTGTTTTTGAAGATCGCTATTTCTCCCGTCACTGGATCGGTAAAACCGTGGAATTCGGCAGGTATCCGGCGCGCCCCGGCGGAAAGGGTGAGCCTCTGCGCTGGCGGATCCTCGAGACTGATGATCGGAGTATGCTGGTGGTAACAGAGCAGTGTATCGACTGCCGTGCGTTTCATGACAAAAAGGAAAAGTGCTCCTGGGCTGATTCCGCACTGCGTTCCTGGTGCAACGGGGAATTTTTCAACGAGGCTTTCAACGATTTCGAAAAAAGCCGGATCATGGTTGAGAATACCAGCGAAAGTCTGCTGGGATTTGTTTTCAGGATCAGTGACCGTATTTTCTGTCTGAGCAGTCTTGAAGCGGTAAGATATTTCAGGGACGGACGGGATCGGCGCTGCGGTGCAACCATCCTTGCATCAGAGCACGGGGCAGAACTCAACCGTGACAGTTGCTGCAGCTGGTGGCTTAGAACTGAAGGACAGAGCGGCGACTGTGCAGCATTTATAGGTTCATCCGGCAGGCTTCAGGAAAACGGATGTTCCGTCGTAAAAAATACTGTGGCAGTCAGACCTGCCTGCAGGATCAGATTAAAATCCGCTCATGACATCTGACAGAATATTTTCTTCTGCGTTTTCAACTGTTTCCGCTGTCTTTTTACAAAAGGCTGCGGAATTAATTTTTCAACCTCAAACTTACCGACCGAAAGGTCGCTGTGCTAGGGAATTCCTAAGGAAAGCAATTTTATAATACCGTCGCTTATGTGATTTTTTAATCACATTGTTGGTAGCTGGCCATTGAACAGCTTTGGTTTCCGGATTTCTGATCCGGATCGTTTTTGTTTTTTATTTGGAGTTTTTTTATGTACAGTTTAAACAGAGTTGAGTTGATCGGCAGAATCGGTTCTGATGACTTCAGCCTCGGCAGAAGTTCAAAGGAACAGGCAGTGCTTACGGTATCAGTTGCTACCGCAGAGAAATGGCAGTCTGAGGACGGTTCCGAACAGGAACATACGGAATGGCACCGCTGTGTGTTTTTCCGCAAATGCGCCGAAACAGCAGCAAGACTGCTGTCCAAAGGTGCCCAGATTTACGTTTCAGGCAAGCTGTCCTGCCGCAGATATACCGACAACACCGGAAATCAGCGCTATATCACCGAAATCATAGTCAGTGACTTTATGATTCTGGGATCTAGTAACATCAGCAGAAACAATACCGATCATAAATGCAGCAGACAGGCTCCGGAACCTTCCGCAGTTTCTGTTTCAGAAGCTGCGGTGCAAGGTCCGGCTGTTTCTGCAGATCCGTATTCCATTGGTGATTTCGACGGCACTTTCAATCTTTAACCACCTGTTTTTTTTTACAGATTTATCTGTATTTCTTTTCTCCGGTTTTCATTCCTGTTTTCGGGATGTCTCCGGTATGTGTTGTGTTACTGAAGCCGCTGCGGCTGAAGTTGCATTCTTTGTCTGATTATTCAGTTTTGTTTTTAAATTCAATCCGTACTGCCTGCTGAGCTTTGTTGTCATCAGTCCGGCTGCTGCTTTATTGTATTTAATGATTTAAGAATAATCATGTTATGTCCGTGAGGATTTCTTTTTCCTTGCGGGAAAGGTAATCCTCACATTTTTTTTTAAGGATTTACCTTTATGAAATTTTCAAATGAAACCTATGGTATCAGAGATTTGTTCCACGTTAACTGCCCTGAAACCTGTGTTACCAGAATACTTACAGATCTGTCTTCACTGGATCGTGATTTTGTGCCGGCGGTACATGATTACTGGTACAGTGATACGCTGAAGGATGTTCTGAATTATCTGGCCGATCCGCGTGGTGACGTTCTTTACATTTCCGGAGGTTCCGGAAACGGAAAGACTTCACTGATTGTTGAAACTGCCGCACGACTTAACTGGCCGTGCATAAGTATCAGCGCCGGTAGGGACATGAAACCGGAAGATCTGATCGGCAGTTACTGCCAGGATCGTGACGGTGTAGTGTTTACCGAGGGTCCGCTGCTCACAGCGGCAAGGAGAGGTTATATTTTTGTACTGAACAGTGTTGATCAGGTATCCCCTGATGTAGTGTCGGTGTTGAGAGATGCTGCTGAGCAGCAGATGATCAATATCTGTAATGCTACCGAGGTTATCAGAGTAAACCGGATGTTCAGACTTGTTGTTACCGGTTCAGCCTGTGATGTTGAAAACGGTTACAGTACCGGCGGTGCGGATTGCATTAATCCGCAGCTGATGGAACTGTGCCGGATCTGCAGAGCGGGTCAGCCGGGCCGGAGGGAACTGCAGACGATTCTGGGAATTAAATTCCCGAAACTGAACACAGCGGAAATCGGGGTTCTTTCCTCGGCATCCCTGAAGTTTATTGAATCGTTCCGCGGTTCGGAAGGGAAGGAGGAACTGGCGCGACTTGTGAATTACCGCATGGTGCTGCGCTGGGCCGGACTGTATCTGCAGTGCCGCAGTTCAGAGCAGCCGTACCGGCGTTCACTGGATCGCGCGCTGCTGTTCAGATTTCCTGCTTCGGTAAGAGATGAATGGTACAGAATTTTAAATGCTGTTATTGCTGAAATCGGGGCCTGCGGTCCTGTCAGAGGCTAGCTTTGAATTTCTGTTGATTAATTATTTTTTGTTATTTTAATTTAATTTTTGTTGACCCGGCAGGGGAGTTGTCCCCACCGGCGCTCCTCTGCCATCAGGTCGAGGAGCTTACAATGATTCACATTGAAAAACTTACACTTTTATATATTAACTGCAATATCTGGACAGCAACCCGCAAAATTGATCTGATTCAGCTCAAGGCGCCGGACTTTCCTAGAGAACTTGCTTCGCCGGGAAGCATAAAAACTCTCAATCCTGAGGAACTGGGAGTGTTTAAGCAGATCCGGCATAAAATTGATTCCATGTGCAAAAAGTACGGAAGCCGTTTCTGCGGCAACTGGATCATTCCGAACGAAAAGCTTGATCTGGTTACAGCCGAACTGGACCGGTTCAAAGGTGAATTTGCCGAGGCAAAAAGAATTTTTGTCAGCAGATACACTGAACTGTGCCGCACATGGATCGAGCAGCATCCTGAGTATGCAGATATTATCAGGCAGCTGCAGATTGAGCAGAAGGGTATCGAAAAGAGATTCTATTTCGACTACATTACCTACCAGATAGGGATGGAGACGCTTCAGAACCTTAATAAGGCACTCGATATGGTTGTGGGCAGTGAACTGCGCCATGCGGCGGCAGATCTCAAAACCATCATAGTTGACAGTATTTTCGGAGCTGACAGTATCGGTTCCAGAGTGCTTCACCGGGTTGAAAGGATTTGTGAACGCCTGGATGATTTCCGCAATCTTGATCCCCGCTTCAGTTTTGTTCCTAACTTCTACCGTGCCGCAACGGACGGTCTGATCCGGGACAGCAGAATAACGGGTAGAGACTGTGTGACATATTTCAATATCGTGTCTGTAATGGCCGATACTGAATTTATCTATGATCTGATTCAGAATGAATTGACTGATCCTGCCGAAATTCTGAGGATCCACCTGATCAAGGAAAATCTTCTCATTGAGAAAGATGCTCCTGCCAGGGTGGAACCGGAGGAGCGACTGGAGAAACATTCCAATCAGGTAACCGGTGCCTTGACCGTGCCTGCTGAATTGCCGGAACAGTCTGAGGCGCTGTCAGCCGCTGATAAAGCTGCGGATGAACCTGCGTCTGTGTCGGAACCGGACGGAACCGTTTTGAAAGTTGAATCTGTAATGCAGCCGGAAGACTGTGATGAAGGTGCGACTGAACAGAATAACTCCGAATCCTGTGATGAACTGAACGATGATGAGCCTGACGATGAAACTGATGATTATCCTGATGATGAATATTCAGAAGATGATTTTTCAACATCTGCCGATGAAGCTTATTCCGTTGAGGAACGCTATGCTGACTACGGTGATGAACCGGATGAGGCGTGCAGTTTTTCTGACGACGAACTGCTTGGCGGTTCGGGCTGGTTCTAATCCTGACTGATTATCTTTACTGCGGTATCAGCAATGAACTTTGCTGCGGCTGATACTTTTAAATCCTCCATTTCTCTTTATGAGTTTTGGAGGATTTTTTTTTGCCGCAGTTCCCTTTACAGTTTTGGAATTTTTCGCCGACTCTGAAATTTGAAACTTCAAAAAAATAATTTTTCAACTTTCTGTAACCTTCAGGATTTTTATCCGTTGAAAGGGTAAAGCAAAACAAAACGGCTTGAGAGTGCAGAACCGGAAAGCCGGAAAGAT
>ODAI011560199.1_pt1 | contig 22110 bp, 22 predicted proteins | sample 1539321 | NCBI WGS metagenome assembly ODAI01 (sample SAMN02144231, study PRJEB22623) | gut metagenome | biome: sheep rumen | host: Ovis aries | place: New Zealand | reverse complement strand
CTGGTTTATACCAAATACATGAAAGCCAGGATCACCTATGAGGGCATCCAGCGTGTGGAAGTTTTCATGTTCCCCCGGGACGCTTTCCGTGAAATTCTGCTCAACGCCGTTGTCCACAAAGACTATGCTTCCTGCAATCCCATCCAGATCAGTATCTATGAGGATCATATGTATATCTGGAATGATGGGCAGATGCCGGAAAACCTGCGAACCACGGAAAGCCTGTTTGCCAAGCATTCTTCCAAGCCCTTCAATCCCAAACTGGCCCATGTGTTCTTTATCAGTGGCATGATTGAAGCCTGGGGTCGCGGCTTCGACAAGATCAAAGCTGCCTGCGATGCGCTGTATCGTACACCTGTACCAGAATATGATATTACAGCAGATGGGATTATGGTGCATTGCAAAGCAAATCAACGTTATTTGGAATTATCGGGTCATGAATGGGTCAAATCGGATGACCCATTATTGTCTGCATTCCGAGAAGATGAATTGCCATTTGTCGATGCTGTCCTGAAAACGATTGATCAACAGGGATATGTAAAAAACGCTGATGTAAAAGCAATGATGGGCAAATCAGCAGCCACAGCAAAACGACTTCTTTCAAAAATGGTATCGGCTCAGCTGATTGCTCTTGAAGGCTCCGGCAGAGGACAAAAGTACACAAAATAGGTCAAATAAATGCCTCATGAATGATAATCATAAATGAAGCATGGAAAATTACCCTTGACAAATATTCTATTCGCGTTTTAAAATCTTATCAGATTTGGGATGGATTTTTCGTTCTGGCAAAGCTGAACGAAGGGAGGCGTAGCAGCGCCACGTTGACCGGAATGAAGCAACACCAGAGTGAAAAGGACCGAAAAGATGCCTACTTTTAAGAAGATTATAGTATTAAATCCGCTTTGCCAGTGTTTCTGGATTGGCGGCATAGGAAAGGGCGATTTCGCGGGTGATTCGCTTTTCGCGAACCAGACGCTGCAATTCAGCGTCCATGGAAATCATGTTTTTATCTGCGCCGCCGAAGATTACATTGTCGATCTGATGAGTACGGCCATCGCGGATCATATTCTGGATCGCCGGATTTACCGTCATCACTTCAAAAACAGGAACCCGCCCGCCGTCCACCGTGGGCACCAGGCGCTGCGATACCACCGCTTTCAGCACCATAGACAACTGAACGCGAATCTGCGCCTGCTGCTCAGCCGGGAAGGTGTCGATAATACGATCCACCGTTTTCGCCGCGCCAATGGTATGCAGGGAGGACAAAAGCAAATGCCCGGTTTCAGCGGCGGTGATTGCGGTGCGGATGGTATCCAGATCGCGCATTTCCCCCAGCATCACCACATCGGGCGCTTGGCGGAGAGCAGCGCGCAGCGCACGGCTGAAGGTAACCGCGTCGTTAGGCACTTCGCGCTGGCTCACCAGGGACTTTTTATGCCGGTGCAGGTATTCTATGGGATCCTCAATGGTCACGATATGCGCTTCCCGGGTGGCGTTGATCTGATCAACGATGCAGGCCAGGGTCGTACTTTTGCCGCTGCCGGCAGGACCTGTCACCAGAATCATGCCGCTGCGCTGCCGTGCCATATCGAGCACTAAAGCGGGAATATGCATCTGGTTTGCGTCGGGCAATTCAAAATTCACGATACGGCAAATCGCCGCCAAGGTTCCGCGCTGTCGATACGTATTACAGCGAAAACGGCTCACTTTCTGAATGGCGAAGGAGAAATCGTCGTCTCCCGCCTGATCCAAATGCTTGATATCCCGATGCGCCAATTCGTATATTTGATGGATCAATTCTTCTGTATCCTTGGGCAGCATGATTCCATCAGTCAGCTTTATCAACGCATTATTGACCTTCACGAATACAGCCGCACCGGGTATTATGAACACGTCAGAGCCGCCCATTTGAACGGCTTTGCTCAGTAAATCAATCATTATCAATCACTTCTTCCCATATATCTTCACTGTCTTCGGGCCAATCCCGCCAATCCCGTTCCCATTCCTGATCCTCTGGGATTTCAGCAGTGCGGGAAACCAGCAAATGATTCACCCACGCAGTGCGGGCGCTGCTGTTCAGAGGCAGGATTTTCAAGGAACAGTGAATGGTATGGGTTCCATCCGTTTCATCCCAGGATAGACAATCATTTTCAAGCGCCATAGTATCGCTCAGTTCCTTTTTTACCGCTTCTAGGTATGACTCCATGGAATCCGCTTCCCCGGTCAGTCTGCTAAGCGTTTCATCCGCCCGAGCGCGGCTCTGCTCCGCCTGAACGTTTAGGTTGTATATCGCTTCGATCACTTCCGCGCTGCGCTTGCTGAGTTGCAGGTCGTTGCGGCTGTTCATCAGGGAGAGCATACCCAGCACGCTCATGGCCAGCACCACGAAAATCAGCAGTAAGGAGGATGCGCCAGGCCCAATGCTGATACTGCTTTTCTTGTTCACTGCTGCACCTCCTCATATCTGGCCACAGGCAAAGTGAAGAAAACATCCTGCCCTTTCATGGCCTTGACATTATTTCGACGCATGACGCCGGACGGAGTGGACTCCTGAGAAACGGTAACGACCAGGTCATAAGCATCCATGGATTTGCGCCAGCTTTCGCCATCCTGAGCAAATCCCATTTCTTTCAATGCCGCTTCACTGCTGCCGTTGGCATAGAGCTGATCCGCAACATTCTGGGCTTCATTCAGCGCCATGGTGATATCGCCCGCCTGGGTGCTCAGGTTGCGCGAAGCGGCATAAAGCTCCAACAGCACAGTGGCTGACAGCATGAAGAACATGATCACGATCAGCAGTTCCACCAGCAGCGCATTGCTGCGATTGCCTGATTTCATTTTATCACCTCAGTGAGCGGCGGCGCGCAGCGCAATATCCACCGTGTTCCATTCGTTTTCACTGCGAAGGCTGACCTTCAGCAAACTTCCTGTCAGTTCCGCCCGCATTTCATCCATGGCGCAGACGCTTTCCCCATTTTCCGGAACGAACTCTTCCTCCGCGGAAGTAAACCATTCCCGAAGCATCCCGTCATACACATAAATGCGCGTTACATAGAGTTCATCGTCATACACGTTTTCCATGGAAATCGTGGGAATATCTTTCACGGTTTCCACCCGCAGACCGTCGTCGCCGTCTCCGCTCCGAACCATGCTGCGAACATAAGCGGAAGCAATTCGCTGCGCGTTGTGTTCCGCGGCCTTGTCGGCAGTGGCTTTATAGGCCCGGGCCCCAAGCACCACCATGACAGTGGAAAAAACCGCGAAAATTCCTAACACGAGGAACACGAACACACCGGAAACAGTATGAGAAGGGGCGCCGCTCTTTTTCACAGTTCATCCGCTCCTCTCTCCGTGACCCAGATATCCGGGATCATGTTGGATGCGAAAGCTTCGTATGTAATCAAATACCTCTCCTCGTCATAGGCAAGACGGTAATGTTCCCGCAGATAGGAAACGTCATCCGGATACGCGCCCTCTACCGCATAGCAGGTAATGGCAGCGTTTTTCACCGCATCCCGGACGATATCTGTTTCAGCGATTTCCTGGGCGGTGCCGATGCGGTTCGTCAGCGCCACAGCCAACACAAGAACCGCGGCTATTGCGAGGATTTTTATCAAATCTCTTCGGTTCATACCCATTCCTCTTTTATATCCAGCAGATATATCCGGCGTTACAGGCTGGACAGAATCCCCGCCATGGGAAGCATCACGGACAGAAGCACGGCGCCGATCACGATGGAAAGCAGCGCCACCAGCGTAGGTTCAATGATGGCCACCATACGAGTAATGCCATCCTCTACCTGTTCTTCATACAAGTCAGCCAGCTTGGCCAGGACCTGATCCTCGCGGCCTGTGGCGCTGCCCATGGCAACCATCCGATTATGAAGCTCATCAAAGAGCTCCGCTTTGGCGACCGCTTCGGAAAAAGAGCTTCCGTTATTCAGGGAGGCGCGGATGCTCTCCACCTTTTCCGCGGCCGCACGGTCGGTAAGCACGTGAGAAGTCATTTCCAGCGCCTCATCCATGGGAAAACCGCCGGAAAGCATCATGCTCAGTACGCTGGCAACGCGGGAGGCGGAAAGCTCCCTGTTGACCCGATTGAAGGAGGGCATGATTTTCCGAATCAAACCCAGCACCTTTTCGCGGTGCTTCGTGCGCATCATCACTGCGCCGACAACCACCAGCAGCACCACCACAACCACCAGCGCCAGGATTACCCAGCCTACCGTGACGCCCAAACGCATCATCAGATTGCCGCTTTCGCTCATACCCACGCCCATGGAAGCCAGCACCCTGCGGAACACAGGCAGCACCTTCCAAAGCAGGATCGCCACGATCACGATCAGCATAATGCCCAGCACCAGAGGATAAGTAATAGCGCCCACAATAGATTTACGAATGCGGTCCTCGCGGGCGTAATAGTTTTCCAGGCCGCGCATCACCCGGTCCAATTGACCTGCCCGTTCGCCGATGCCTACCATTTCCACCAGATATTTGGGCCAGCGTTCGTCGCCGCACAATGCGTCATACAGGGAGCCTTTTTCATTGACACCCTTGGAAGCGGATTCATAAATATCAGCGTTTTCACTGTTTTTATCTGCGCCGACCAGCGTTTCCATGCCGTCGTACAGCGGCAGTCCTGCCTCCAGGATCAGCGCCACCTGGCCGCAGAAAGTGCTTAATTCGGCGGAAGACAGGCTTTTGGAATTTTTCTTGCTCATGTTGATTATGCCCTCCATCAATAATATCGCTCAACGGAATAATTGGAAGCAGGCTTCGAATGGCTGACCGCGGCTGTTGGATCGAAGAGAATTTTCTTTCCGTCCACTTCTGTAACCACCCAGGCGTGATAATTCTTATCCGCATAGCCGATTACCAGCTTGGCCGGAATCCCCTGCGTACGCAGCATGCAGATCATCACAGCTGACAAGTCCTGACACACGCCAGAACGCTTGGTAAAGCATGTGTCGATATCCGGCAGCACACTGGGCTTGATGGTTGCGGCCTTTACATAATCATAATGATAATTATCCGTGATATACTTCTTGATAATCGCATAGGCTTCCTTTTCGGATTTGTTCTTGCAAAGCTCGTCTGCCTTTTTGACTGCTGGGGTCTTTTTGTTATAATTGACATACTGATTTGGATACAGGAATGCGCCGTCCTCGCGCTTTAGCTTCACATTCAGCGTGATCTTGCCAGCTGAGGAATATTTTTTCCCGGAAACGTTTTCCCACAGAGAGATTTCATATTTTCCGCTGCCAAGCTGAAAGGGAAACACCTCCATGTTTCCGTTGCTGTTCAGGTCATAAGTTAGCGTATCCTTGCCTTTCACGACACGCAGCTTCATTTTATGCTTGTTTTTGGACGCCAGCCCGGCAAGAAAATACCCTTCCGAGGAATTGCTGGTATCCACCTTCATTTTCCCGTTGGTTTTCTGCCCGCTGCTGGAGGTTTTGGGCCATTTGGCCTCTCCCATGCCCGCCGTGCACATTAGCGCAATACTCGCCAATGTCAGCACGACCAGCGCGTACAGCAGGATTTTCCGTCTCATTCCGCGCCACCTTCTTCCTTTGTCCGCCCCAATAGAGTCAGTCCGTCACTTCTTTTCTTCCAAATACCCGCCAAGCGGGCTGATCCGTGAATGAAGAACGATCCTGTTTTTATTCGGATACTCCTCATAAAACAGCCGTTCGATACGATCCATCACCAGCCCGCCGGTGGTATAATTCACCGTGGGCAGAAGCATGGCAATGGTATAAGGCGCAAATCGGGTAACGATATCCCCCTTTCGCAGGTTGTTTCTCAGGATTTCCGTCAGCCCCGCCGCGGCGCTTTCTTTGGCAACCGAGGTCGCCGGGTCATCCGGATTTCCAATCATGATTACAGCCAGAAACATTGTGGAGCCCAAACGCTCCAGGTTCCGTATCTGGATATGATAAATCACCTTGAACGTACTGTAATCGCAGAAAAATGGCCCCTGCTGCTCCGCTTCCTGATTGTGCAGTTCCCGCCAGATCGTGTCCAGATTCAGGCCAGCTTCGCGTCCTTCATTTTCAATCCTTGCGCTGCTTTCACGCATCCTGTCATCGAAAATACCGATGGATTCTTTGTCCCTGACAACACGCTGGTATTCCCTCAGCGCTTCCGGCGCGTGATTCAATTTGACATTGGCACGCATCAGCTCGATATGAAGCTGCTCATCCTTATCATCGATTTTCAGCGCGTCCGCGCACACCTGGCAGATTTGCTGATAGTCCTGCTGATTTTTCAGCAGTCTGATCCATGCGTGCATGATGCGCAAATACTCCCGATGCAAAGAATTGGCCTGCGCGATTCTGTTTCCGGTTTCGGGAGGATAATACAGATCTCCCCGGTATATTTCATTGATCCTGCGAAACAAATCAATCTTTTCTTCGTCTGGGATTTCAGAACCGCATTTTTCCAGCAAATCAAATAATTCAAGCACGTCCACCCGCACCTGGGGGCCGCTTTCCCATAGATATCCCCCCTGGGTGGAAACGATGCAGAACCCTAATCCGGGAGAAATGCGGTTCAGCAGCGCCCGAAAACGGCTGATCATGGTTTTCAAGGCGCTTTCCGGGCTGTCGTATCCCCCGCCGCTCCATAATTCACGGATCAATCTTCGGACCGGGACTGCCTTTCCCCGCTGAAGAATCAGGTATTCCATCAGGCATACGCCTTTTCGGCTTTTTATAGCAGGGTTCTTTTGACGCACCCCATCCACCAGCACTTCAAAATCTCCAAGCAGCCTCATCGTCACATTCTGCCCCATACATTACTCCTTTCCGCATGTCAGGCAGAGAATCATTTTTATTTTGCCATCGCCTTCAAATCATCCAGCGCCTGGAAAATTCGGGGAACCAAATCGCCGGTGTCGGGCATAGTTTCGGCGCTGCGCAGCATTTCTGTCAGCTGATTGACAGGATCGCAAAGGGGCGTCAGGGCCAGATTGCCCAAGGCTCCTTTCAGTGCGTGGGCAGCCTCAAAAGCCGCTTGGATATTCTTGGCTTCCACCGCGTTTTTTAGTGCAGCAAAGTTGCCGTCCTCCAGTTCCTTATTCACCAGGCGCAGGTAAAAGTCGGTCATACCCATGCACCGGTTCAGCCCAGAGGCTACATCCGCTCCATATGCTTTGAGGCTGTCAATGGTCAGCACAGTCAGATTCCTCCTTTTCGGCCGCTGTTGACGACGGCAGGCCGTGTTTCGTTTTTCAGGGGAAAAATACAGACACAGACATTTGCACATATAATAAAGACTGCAACCATATAATAGTGAAATTTTATACTGTATTGAGGGGATTGTCAAGTGGTGCGATTGAAAAAATCGCCGCGGCAGGCGATTTTATTGATTCATAAGTCAACTCTGAGACAGCCGTTTAATAAATTCCATACGTCTCATCGATCGCATTATCGATCAGCGCTTTCCATTGATCATAGCTTTGAGGGCCGACCACAATTTGAATAACCGCACCGGTCTCATCCACGATAAACGTAGTCGGAACCACTGTCACCTGACCGACGATTTTTCGATACAGTTCTTTGGATGGAACCAGGTGAACAAAATCAGCCCCTGTTTCGTCAACAATTTGCCGTGCGTTTTCCAGAATATCTTGGTCAGGCTCCATACTCACCCCTACCGCGTCGCTGAGCAGGCCCACAATCTGTACTCCCCGATCCCTTGCGTAGGATTTCAGTTTTCCCAATTCTTCCAGTTCATGGGCACAGGCAGAGCTGTAAGTCGCCCACACATTGACAACCGTAACCTGATAGCCCGTCAGAATCGAGCCGTCCTGTTCATTTCCCTGAATATCATTGGTATGGAAATGTCCCATCACCTGAGTCTCTTCATCCATGCTGATCAGCGTTCCCTGCCAAAGACTGATGCTCTCCAGATAGCTAAGATTGGTAAAGCCGAATTCCTGCAGGATATCGATGGCGTCCAGACTCTCCTGCAGACTTTCTCCATACACAATAATCGGAGACGTCATGGATGTATATCCGCTGTCCAAAGCCACGCGGATCATGGTTTTCAATTCCTTTAAGGGAAAGCTGGACGCCAGCGGAATATGTCCTGCGTCAAAATCATCGCCGCTGCGAAGGTCAAATAAATTCAGATACATGCTGTGATCCACCAGTTCGGAAAGATCCTGGGGGCTGATGGCGTACGGCAGGGATTCAGAAACTCCCTTTGAAAAAATTAAGCAAAACACCATCGCTAAAAACAACAGTCGTTTTTTCATAACATCAGTGCGCTCCTTCTGTGCTTCCGGGCATCAAGCGGCGTAAAAAGCCACTCCATACGATTCTGGATTATTATATCAATATTTCAGGAAAAACGCAAAATAAAAAAGAAAGATTTACATTTTTGTTACAATTTATGCTTGACAACCCTCTGCCAAAATGCAAAGATAGCGTTGAAACGGTGATTCTTATTCAAAGGAGAACAGGGATTCATGCGAAAAGGGCTGCTTTTTATCATCATCTTTTTAGCAATTCCGTTATTTTGCCTGGCGGAGGAAAGCCGGTTTACGGTCGTTCCTTCCGTCATTCGGCCCGGCAAGCTGGAACGGGTCAGCTTTTATTCTTCCCAAGCCGGAACCGGGAAATTTATATTGCAGGCTTTCGATGGTCAAACGCGTTTTACTATCCGTGACAGCTTTCAAATTCAAGCCGGAGAAAACCATTTGACCTGGGACGGCACAAATGAAACGGGCGAACCGGTTCAGCCCGGAGAATATACGCTGGCCGTGGTCATGGAGGATACGGAAATATCCCATATTATTACAATCGGAGAACCGAGCCCCCGTATTCTCTCCATCCTTGCTCCCGACAGTGCGGAGGCTGGCGTATCATGGAAATTCACCATTGAAGTCAATGAAGCGGGTTTCTTGACCATGCGCGTCAAAAAAACCGATGGCGAATGGCAAAACGCTTTGACAGCGGATATCCCCGCAGGCAGCAGCGTTCTTACGTGGCACTGCGACACAGACGGAGAATATCTTCCCGAAGGAGAATACACAGTTCAATTTGTCTTGCAGGATCAGGAGGGCTTTTCCAGTACAGCGCGGCAAATGAGCCTGACCTTAGTTTACACGGCGGCTTCCGTCCAAAACGCGCCTGCAAAAACCATCATTCCCAGCGCTCATACTCCCCTGGCCGGAGAAAACAATTATTGGACTTTACCCATTGGAAAAATGAATGAAGCAACCATTTGGGACATCATGATGCAGCCCATGACTGTGATCGATGGGAATCAAAAGGAAGTATACCGTTTGCGGAAAACGCCGGATACATCCACAAAAAAAGACAATGTGGTCGGCGAGATCACCTACGCCTCCCAGGGCGTGCATGTACTGGAAACGCTGGACAACGGATGGACGCTGGTGGAAGCCTATAATTCCTCTTATGGTCCGGACTGCGCCAGCCGCCGAGGTTTCGGCGTGACGGATGACCTGATTCAGGGCTATGTGAAAACCTCACTTTTAAAAACAATTACTCCCCGCACGGACTATGGCCTGCTGATCGATAAGCTGAACCAGACCATGCATATATTTTCTGAGGGAAAATGCATTGGCACACTGCTGGTATCCACCGGACTGAATAACGAAAAGCAATCCTGGAATGAAACGCCCTCCGGAGAGTATGTCATGATCAGTAAAATCGGCGGATTTCCTGCTGGCAACCTGTGGTGCGCTTATGGGATGCGCATTAACGGCGGCTGCGCAATTCATGAAGTGCCTTATATCGGCAATGACTCCACGGAGGCATCCAGACGCGATTACTCCTCTACCGTAAAAATGCTGGGTCGAAAAGCCAGCCACGGCTGTGTCCGCGTTCAGAAAGCCCTCAATGATCAAGGACAGAACATCAAGTGGCTTTGGGACAACATCAGCAAATACACGAAGGTGCTCATCTGGGACGACACCGGCCGGATCCGACCTTACCCAGTTGCGGATGATTATGAGCTGTATTACAATCCCAACGGCGGCCAGTATTATCATGAGAACCAATATTGCCCCGGCGTAAAAGACCGCTATCTGCCTCTTTCTCCCTTCCTTTACGGGGAACTGGATTCCGGCAGCTTCGCCAAACTGACGCCTTGCCCAAAATGTACTACTTTATTAAGAAAGACCCAGATCGACGAATTAAATAAGCTGGAAAACCCTGAATTATAAGAAACTCGGCCTGATTAGTCAAAAACCGGCAAATTGTTTTGTCGGTTTTTCTTTTATTTTGGTCTCATTTTGGTCGTAAATTACATGAAATAATCCATTTATATAAAAAGTAAGTGATTTCTAACGAATATATTTACTGATATTGGCTATCAGAAAATGTATAAATTGACTAAACATTTCGTTTCCTGCTTGCAATATTCACATGATAATGGTATGATACAAGAGACGTGAGACACACGATCAATAACGGAGGTGTTATATTATGGCTTACAAAATTTCTGACGAATGCATCGCTTGCGGTGCCTGCGCTGCTGAATGCCCCCAGGAAGCTATTTCTGAAGGCGATGGCAAGTACGTCATCGACGCCGACAAGTGCATCGAATGCGGCGTTTGCGCTGAAACCTGCCCCGTGGGCGCTCCTGCTCAGGAATAATTGCAGAAAGATAGGAATAGATTTATAATCATTCCAAATGGCCGTCGGTTATCCGGCGGCTTTTTGCTTTCCCGCTTCTCTTGACACAGCTTTAGCGGCAGTGATATACTGAGCAAGGAAAAACATGCGTTTTCGCACTGTTTTCTCCTGGAAGGCACATAGGAAAGGGACGGAAACACAATGAAAAGATTCGCGGCTTTGGGGCTGCTGCTTCTCTTGCTGATCCAGACGGCGATTCCACCGGCCTGCGCCGAAAAACTGACCGAACAGCAGCTTGCCAGTTTCTATGACGGCGCTGTTTTCGTGGGAGACTCTATTACAGCGCAGCTGCTTGTCTACGTGCGGGAAAAGCAGCAGAGCGATCCAACTTTCTTTTCCAACGTGAGGTTTCTTACTGCGCAGAGCTATTCATTATATACTGCCAGCCGCAAGAATCTGCTGGAGGGAAAACCGAACCTGAAATACCGGGGGCAGGAAATGCCGCTGTGCAGGATCCTGAAAGAGATGAAGCCCACAAAAGCGTTGATTTTGCTGGGCGTAAATGATTATATCGGCAAAACGATCGAAAAGGGCATCGGGTACGATGAAAGAATCATTGATCTGGCAGCGGAGTTTTCTCCGGATACGCAAATTATTTTCCAGTCCTTGACGCCCGTGACACCGGCTTTCTGCAAAAAATATGATTATCGCACCATGTGGGATCAGTATAATGCAGCGCTGCGGGAAATGTGCGGCGTGCGGGGCGTTCCTTATATCGATATCGCCACGAACCTGAAAGACGAGGATGGATATCTGAAAAAGAATCTTTCCAGCGATGGGAAATATCACTTGAAGCCAGAAGGCTTGCAAGTATGGCTGGACGCGCTGCTGAACTACGCGCAGGCGATGTATGACCTGGGCCTGTGGACGCCGGAGGAAACGAGCTTATGAAACGCAAGTGTGAAATTCTGGTTTTTTTATTGCTGCTCAGTGCCCTGCTGACGGGGTGCCAGAGCAATGGACAGCAGCAGTCCAAAGCCGCAGCGCTTCCTCTTCGGGAAGCCGTAGAGCAAGCGCTGATTGACAAAGAAGAATTCGTTGCCTATACCGCTGACGATCTTTCCGACATCATGGGCATCATGCCGGAGGACTATACGGAAGCCGTTTTCCTGGTCAGTAAGGACAGTTTAAGCGGCCGGGAAATCATCGCCGTTCGGGCCAAGGACGCCGATGCTCAAAAAGCTGCTGCCGAAGCGCTGAACCGATATCTGAAACAGCGTATGGAAGAAACCCGAAATTATTTGCCGGAAGTATATAAACTTCAAAACGATACCCGGGTGGAATCCAAAGGGCTTACGGCTGTTTTGATCGTAGGGCCTCACGGCACAGAGGAAACCAAAGCCTTCCTTGCGGGAGAATAATAACAAAAATAAAAAGAGGACACTGCTTTTTTCGGGCAATGTCCTTTTTCTTTTATTCCTGGTTTTCCATTCGTTTGACCCTGGAAACTGCATGGCTGATAGTCCGCAGGGCTTCATCAGCCCGAATCAATTCCATGGAGCCGAAAGGGGCGTCCAGCAGCCTTTCCCACAAAAAACGTTCCGCTTCGATTAACTGGATCGCGGCACTTGTGCCGCCCCCCTGGCGAATGGATTCCGCCTCCAGCATCAGCCGCCGGTAGACGGCCGTATAAGAATCCCAAAGAATTTCCGGCAGCATGGGCTGAGAAAAGAACATATCTCCTTTCGCCTTCAATAGATCCAGGAGGCGGCACATTTCCGGAAAGAATTGTTCCTTCTGGGCGTCCAGCACGGCATCCATCACCAGCTTGCCATCGGTCATGCCGATCAGCGGCAGCAGCAGCGCCAGGGTCTTTTCCTCTCCGTCCCGAAAGGGCATGGCGCAGTAAATCAAGCCGTTGAGCTGTTCCAATGGGCTATTGTATTGCTGCAATTGATATTTCACAAACCCTGCCGAGGCCTTCTCCCGGCACAGCGCTGTCAGCACCTGCAGCTTGGAATCAAAGTGATGATAAAAGCTGCCCTTGCTGCAATCCAGCTTTTCCAGAAAATCCTGGATGGTGGTTTTCATATATCCTTTTTCAAAAAACAAGGTTTCGGCGGTATCCAAAATCGCCTGTTTTCTTAGATCACCCTTCAGCACATGCCTTCCCCTTTCATCAATTGTACTCGATTACCTGCTGGATCATTGGATAATTGGAGGTGCAAAGCAGCTCGCGGCGAACCTGGCTGCCGTTTTGCCGATAGACGCGATAGGTTTCCACAACATAACCGGTTCTCGCTTTCTTTTTCTCTTGAGTGGTTCCATAGGGCAGCAGCGGATTTCTTTCATATACTGGCGCGCTGGGCGGATCAACCACGGCGGTTACCGCGGTGGTCAGTGCGATGCTGTTTCCTGCGCCCAGAGAAGCGCCGTAAATTTCCACTGTGCATTTCTGATTCTGATAGTAAGCCACAATAAAAATCGGCGTATCTTTGTCATTGCGAAATTTAAAATCCAGATTGGGCCAATTGACAGTGGCATCCCGACCCTTTTCTACATAACTGCTGGGCCAGGTATGGGGTGAGCGCTCCAGAATGGTCATATCTGCTATGGCCGCCGCGTTGAACAGTGTGCTGGATACCTGGCACACACCCCCTCCGATTTCGTCCACCGTAGCGCCGCCGGTAATCGCGGCAGCCGGAAGATACCCTTTTTCTTCCGTTCTTTGCCCGGTGGCCTGATTAAAAGAAAAGGTTTCCCCCGGCATCAGCGCGATGCCGTTCACCGCTTTGGCAGCCAGGCGGATGTTGGTGTTTCGGTTGTAGTTGGACGTGGTATCCGTCGTATAAGTAGATACCAGCGTAAACGTGTTCATCAGCTCGGCTTTGGATACTCTGGGCGCTATAGAATTAGTCACCGCGTTGATCGTGCCGCGGTAATTCCTGCGGTTCAGCGTATCGGAAAGCTGAGCATACAGGTTTTCCGCGTCCAGCTTGACGCCTTCCCGCTCCTGGGTAAAGGTAAAAGCCCGGGTGTTAAAATCAAAGGTAGCCACATTGGCGTTCACAGGCTCCTGATTGACCTCGGCCTCAATCCTGCGCACAGCGGCCCACAGCTTTTCATTGTCATAAGTCACACTGGTATACAAAGAGACAGGCGCGGTAACCGTATGATAGAGATGGGCATACCGATATTCAAAAGGGGTCACATAGGAACCGATCGTTTCTTTGGAGCCCTGGCGGCCGATGGCGTAAGCGGTGTCCAGGACGGCCTGGGTATTCCTTTCCAGCGGCACCTCATCTGACGTGACAGCAAACTCCTTGCCGTTTGCGCGAATGATCAGCCATAAAGAATTGCCGTTCTCCGCGTCTCTGGAGCGCAGTGCCTGCTCCGCCTGTTCCTTGGTCATACCGCCAATGTGAACATCATTCACCAGCACCCCTTGAGCAAAAGTGGTTTGTTCCACGATAGCGGCCTTCTGACGAAAAGCTGGATACGCCTGATACAGAGACGTGATATAGAATCCCATCAGACACAGAATAACAAAAGCCGCCAGCGTGAAAAGCACCCACAGCGCCGTGGGGCTGGACCGTCTGGGCGCTCCGCCTGCGGCCCAGGTTCCGCTGCTGTTTGCGGCGTAATCATCCATCTCCTGCTGCTGGGGCTGCCCGCGATAGACCGGGGCCCTGCGTTGGCTGTAAGCCGGTTCGTCTCCTTCTGGGTATCGGGGCCGCATGGGTTTTTGTTCCCGATTCTTGTCTTCAGACAAGCGAGCTCCCTCCCTTCGCAATAAACATACCCGATTCTATTTTATTCTAACCCCTGCTGTATTATTTGTCAATCTTTCTGGACGCTGCCGTCAGATGATCATGGGCTTCCTGAAGGATTCTGCGGCTGGAAGGAAACTCCAGTATTTTCATAGCTGCATCAAAAGAGAGGAGAAGAATTTCCCCTACCTCTGATTCCTGAGCACAAGGCCTCTGATCAGCGTATTCCGCCAAAAAATAAGTGATATGTTTTAAAACATCCGGCCTGCCTTCCCTGGCCAGCGAATGCTGATCTTCCGTTCGGAATCCGGGAAGCAGGGAAACCCGAAGCCCTGTTTCTTCTTTTATTTCCCGAAGGGCGGTCTGTTCTTCTGTCTCATTGGGTTCCATGTGGCCTTTGGGGAAGCCGTGTATGTTTTCCAGATTGCTAATGATCACATACCGGATTTCGGCCGCCGCTCGGGTAAATACCACCGCGCCGCATGAATACTCAGCATTCATCATGCGTTCCCCTCCAAGTGCTTTCGCAGAAACAAACCGATCTGTTGGTTGGACGCCTTGCTTTCTTCAAAGCCAAAGGCCTGAAACACATGGCACATTCCAGCCCACCTTACCAGACGCGCGCTTACCCCGTCCCGCAGCATGGCGCGCTCCAGCATTTCTGAATCGCTGAGCAGTATTTCGCTGTTGCCGCAATGGATCAGGACAGGCGGAAAACCGTGAAAATCAGCGTATACAGGAGAAATGTCCGGGTCCGTCAAGCGTTCCCTGGTGCCCGCAAAGGATATAGCGCTTGCCATTAATTCATCGGCGTTTAAGGTGGCGTCCACATTTTTCAATGTCTGATAGCTTTCTCCTGTCTGCGCCAAATCAACCCAGGGAGACAGCAGCGCCACCGCGCCAGGCAGCGGCTTTCCCTCCCGGCGAAGCCGCAGCATCAAGGCAAGGGCCAGGTTTCCCCCGGCGCTTTCCCCCACCAATCCGATTTTTTCCGGAGCACAGCCCACCTGGATCAAAAACTGGTACACCTGATAAGCGTCCTCCAGTTGGGCGGGATACGGAAATTCAGGGGCAAGACGATAGCTGAACGTGACCGCGCGGATGCCCGACGCAGCGCAGATGGGTGAAATCAGCGCCCTGCACTGTAATAGGCCCCCCGACACATACGCTCCCCCATGCAGATGAAGCAGGACGGCGTTTTTCACCGCTTTTCCCTTGGGGGAAACCATCATGGCCGGCATGGGAAGATCCAGCAGCGCGGCGGCATAAGTGCCGTTCATGCGCAGCTTGGCCACGCGCTGCGGCGGCGCGTCAATTTTCATCAGCATTCCATTGCTGAAATTGCTTGCCAGCTTTTTATGGGAGCGGATCAATCCCAGCATTTCCTGACTGCGACGGGTCGGCACAGCTTCATTCCCCCTTTTTTATCAGGATACAGGAATATTGGTTCACCGTCAAGGGTTAATCAGCTGATTCGCCCAGAATCATCTTGATAAAAATTTTAAAAGACGGCGCTTTGAAAAGCGCCGCCTCTGATCAGCATTCTAAATAACAGAATCAATTGACCGTTTGTCCGGTGATGGTTTTCCAGGCGTTGCGCAGCGTTACCTGATTATTCACCCCATAATTGGGATCGTTCTTCTGCGCTTCCGCCATATCCCGCAGAAAATGGACGCACAGATGGCCGCCAAAGCCGTTATCCGTAATGGACCCGTACAGGTGAGGCCGGTTATGCATGGTGGCCATGGTCCATTGCCCGCTGGGCAGCTGTACATAGACAGGATGAATGGTCCAGGAGGTATCCCCAAAGGATCGGTTCATGATCTGGGTATCGCGCCAGGAAGCGGGCTGGCTGTCCGCGTGGCGTCCCAGAGAATAGAACACCAGCTTCCAGCTCAGATTCGTATTGGGATCAAAGACCGTAAAGGTCTGGCCTGCCCTTACGCTGGGCTTGATATCGTTCTGCCAGTGGAGCAGCTTTAAATCGCTTACGGCAGGTCCCTGAATCCGTCCCTCGTTGGCAGGCAGCGTTTCCACTGGTGTGGAATAGGGCTTTCCCTGGACGCTGTGCAGCAATTGACGGGTCAGTCCGTCGGCGATGCCGCTGATCACCAGGCCGTTTCGCTGCTGGAAAGCAACCACCGCGTTATGGGTATCCGTATCATAGGTTCCACTTATCTTTACGTTATAGCCCAGGGCTTTCAGATCGGTTTGGATCTTGGTTACATCGCTGCCGGTTTGATCGATGCGCACAGTGGTATAGGTAAGCGGGGACGAATCCGCTCTCCGGGCGCTGTCGCTTTTCAGCAGCACGAAGGTTTGGCTGCCCGCCAGCCCATCGGCCTCGAGGCCGTTTTTGCTTTGGAAATTCTTTACGGCGTTGAAGGTGGCGTCGTCATACAGATTTGTTACGGTCACGGTATATCCCAGCTCGGAAAGTCGGCTTTGCACCCAGGATACATCCGAACCAGCCATGCCTTTTTTCAGCACGCGGGTAAACGCTGTAGGATCGTCCTCCTCAGTATCGGCTTTGGGGGCGGAAGTGCCCAGGAAGGTGAGATACCGGGTCATGACAAAGCCTCGTGTTCCGTTATAGGCTATCTCGCTCCATTCAGCGCCCCGGCTGTATACGGTTACAGAGGAAGCGTTGGGAATCAGCAGGACCACCCGCGCTCCGGAAGAGGCTTCCGAACGCAGATTCAGGGTGCCGCCGGAGGTGGTAACCAACGCGGAGCCGATGGCTGTATTGACGGAAGGAGCGGACGTAATGGCGGGGGCAGAGGTAGGCGTATATGTTGCATAATCCGTTAGGAAGCGCAGATAAGCGGTCATCACATAGCCTTGAATCCCCTGATAGACCGCGCCACACCAAACAGAGCCGCGGCTGGTCAGGGTCAATTGCGTGCCGTTTGGAATCGTCGTAATCACATGGGCGCTGCTCTGCGGCACTTCCCTTAGGTTCAGACTGCCGCCAGTGGTGTTCACAAAAGCCACGATGGTCCCTTGGACGGGAGCGGCTGTAGTAGGCGAAGCAGTGGGAAGCGCGGTAGGCACGTTGGTCAGAAAGCGCAGAAAAGAAGTCATGACGAAGCCCGTTTGTCCGACATAATACACCGCGCACCATACAGGACCCCGGTTGGTGACGGTAATCTGAGTACCATTGGGAATGGTAGTCAGCACCCGCGCGCTGCTGTTGGCGCTTTGCCTCAGGTTCAGGCTGCCGCCGGTGGTGGAGACATATGCCGTTTCGCCCTGTACACTGGGAGAAGCATAGGTAGGAAAAGGCGCGGGCAGGATGGTTGGCGCCAGGGTGGGAAGGGCTATCCACTGCTGAGTGGGTACGGCTGCGCCGAACGATAAGTATTCTGTCATCACATAGCCATACAGTCCGCCATAGCTGACAGCGCACCATTCACTGCCCTGTGACGTGACCGTGACCCAGGCCCCATAGGGTAATGTGGCGATTACGCGTCCTGCCGTGCCCGGCATGTCCCGCAGATTCAAGCTGCCGCCGGTAGTCATAACCATTGCCTGCATATTGGCGCTGACGGGAGCGGCGGTAGGCTGCGGCGCGGGAGAGGCGGTGGGGGGGTTAGAAACTGGCGTCTGGTCAGAAAACGACAGGTATTCCGTCATCACATACCCAGCCATGCCATTGTATATCACCGAGCACCACTTGGAACCCCGGCTTGCTACGATCACCATATCCCCATTGGGAATGGTAGCGACAACCCTTGCGCCTGAAGAAGCGCCCTGACGCAGGTTGAGGCTGCCGCCGGTGGTGTGCACCACAGCCGACAAAACGGAAGAAGGCTGCGCCGTAACGTATTGATACCCTGGAACAGCGGTAGGCTGCGCTGCGGCAGCACCCGGGGCAAAAGCAGGGACAAGTGAATAGAGCGCCGTCAGTGTTTTGTCTCCCGCTACGCCGTCGGTGCTGAGGCCATGAGTCCTTTGAAATTTTTTCACCGCTGCTGCGGTGCCCGCTCCGTATTTCCCATCGGCTGTCAGGCTGTAGCCCAGTGACTGAAGCGCCCGCTGCATATTCAGCACCTCAGCGCCCTCCATGCCTTTTTCCAGCTTGCTGTATGCGGCCAGGGAAGCAATCGGCTGCAAAACAAGGGAAAGGATCAGGAGTGCAGAAAGTATGATCTGTTTAGTGTGTTTCAAGGCATATCGCCTCCTTGCTGCGGCAGTATTTCAAGGCAGAAAACCTGTTCTGCCAAGCCCGCGAATGATGTCATTTCGGGATTCATGATAGCATAAAAAGGCGGAAAAGTAAACGAAATCAGCCCAACTGTTACAAATTGGCTGTTTCTCATTCTTTCTCCTGGGCGTTTCGTGCTTTTCTTTTTCAGCAGATAATGAAAAATTTATTGCTTATTTCCAGCATAATTTGCAAAAATGCTCTTGTTTCGTCATAAATTGCATGTTATATTAAAGTGGGATAGGTTGGAAGCTGTTTACAAGGAGGCCCTGCTGCATGTCCGCGGAAGGACGATTCACCCATTGCGATCTTGGAAACCTGACGCCCCTGTGTATGCCTTGGGCGGAAGTGAACACTCAAATGCGTCCTGTCTTTTCCAGGGACGCAGCCAGGCTTTCTTTGGAACTTGCCGCTGCCGCTTACGATATGGATTTATCGGCATGGCGTGAAGCAGGCTGGCACGATTTTTCCTATCAGGTTGACAATACCCTTTTGACCGGCCCTAATGCAAACGGCGGTCAGGGAAAGAGCGGAATGATCACGGATTATTACCAGTTCCTGACCAGATCCCGGCTCAGGCGTCAGAATCCAATCAGTCAGATTCGGGGAACCCTGCGGCAAAAAGAAGCAAGCGACACCTGTAAAGCCGTGGTCATGCTCCATGGTATTCCCGGCGGCAAATATCTGGTCGCCATCGGATTCATGGGAACTGGCAAAAGGGTGTATGATTGGATTTCCAATTTCCGCATTGGACGGGAAGAAGGTATGCACGCCGGCTTCCTGCAATTGACAAGACAGTTTGAAATGAACTGCGACGCCATCGTTTTTCCGGAAACCGCGAAGGAAATAGGCGCTGAAACGCTGACGCTGAACCAAATCCTGCTTGAATGCCGAAAGCCCGGCAGCCGGTTCAAGATCTGGCTTGCGGGCCATAGCCAGGGCGGAGCGGTGATGCAGTTATTTACTTACCGGGAAATTCAAAAAGGACTGCTTCGGCAAAACCTGACGGGCTACAGCTTTGCTTCTCCCAGCGCTGTATACGGTCATCCGTCTTGCGATCTGACGGTGTTTCCCCTGTATCACATTATAAACGCCGACGACGTGTTTCCCCGCACCGGCGCCGCTTTCCATATTGGCCGCTGTGAAATCATGTTTCCGGATGAAAGAATGCGGAAGCGCTGCTATGGAGAAGCGGAAAGCCTGCACGTTTTTCGGGCCCTGCGGGGCGTTACAAGAAACGTGACGAACACGGGAGACGCGTTTCTGATCATGCTTGCAGCAGTGCTGGCTTTGCAGGATATTCCCTTGGAGGACGCTATTTCGGTGCTGAGCGCCTTGATTGGCAGCATCATCCCGGACATGTTTCTGCCAGCCCTTGGCGCAAGGAGAGAAGATTTGCTGCGTCCTCTGATTCAAAAGCTGACGCAAGGGTACGCACTGGCAAGCGGCGGTTCTCAGCTTCCACAAGCCAAGCTGCAATCCCTGCGGGTGCGTATGGCCGATTTGATTGTCGCTTATGACAGCAAAGCCTTTTCCAGTGCGTTTTTAAGGGCTTTGGGTCTTCCCCATAAATTACGGGGCGAACAGCCCGGCGACGGGCTGGCTCCTTATCAATATATTGTCAATGAACGCTTTGACGAGCTTCGCCAACTGGTATGGTGTGCGCCGTGCAGCCGCATGGCGGGGCCCGTGACAAGAAAGAAAAAGCGTTTCTGTCCAAGCCGCTTTTCCCCACTGCAAAGATTACGCTGCTGCCGCACGACCTAAACGGGAGGAAATCATGAACTTTCAAGCTGTTCTGACGCTGCTGGGCGGATTGGCCTTTTTTCTGTTCGGTATGCGTACCATGGGCGAAGGGCTCGAACGGGCCGCCGGACCGAAATTAAAGCATTTTCTCGCCATGATGACCAGCAACCGCTTCGTGGCGATGCTGACGGGCCTTTGCGTGACGGCGATCATTCAGTCCTCCGGCGCGACTACCGTCATGGTGGTGGGCTTCGTAAACGCCCAATTGCTGACCCTTGCCCAATCCGTGGGCGTGATCATGGGCGCGAATATCGGCACCACCGTCACGTCGCTGCTGCTTTCTATTAAGTTTGATCCCGGTCCGGTGTTTGCTTTTGCAGGCATCCTGCTGATCACCGTGTTTGACAAAAAAGAAACCGTAAAGCAGGCGGGCACGGTATTCATGGGGCTGGGCATTCTGTTCATCGGTATGGACCTGATGAGTTCTTCCACTGAGCCGCTCAAGGAGCTGCCCGCTTTCCTCAACCTGATGCAGGGCGTGCGCAATCCGTTGCTGGGCGTGACCATCGGGATTTTAGCGACCGCCCTTTTGCAAAGCTCCTCCGTATCGGTTGGTATCATTCAGGTGTTGGCCGCGGGCGGGCTGGTGACGCTGGAAGGCGCGCTGTATCTGGTTCTTGGCGCAAAGATTGGCGCCTGTACGCCTTCGCTGATCGCCATGGCCAATTCCCGCCCAGCCGCCAAGCGCACAGCCATGATCCATCTACTCTTTAACGTGTGCTGCACCGTATTCGTTTTGATCCTTTCCATTTTCCTTCCGCTGCCCCAGTGGTTTGAAATGATCATTCCCGATAATCCCAAGCTGTGCGTGTCGCTGATGCACATTTCCACCAGCGTGCTGTGCACCTTCCTGTTCCTGCCGGTGAGTGATTTCCTGGTGAAGCTGGCCTGCATGCTCATCCCGGAAAAGCAGGAGGAGGAACGGACTGCCCTGAAGCTGCAATATTATGATCAGCGGCTTTTGAAAACGCCTTCTCTGGCCGCTGAGCAACTATACCGCGAAGTGTGCCGCATGGGCCGGGAGACCCACGACCATATCATCATGGCCATGGATTCTTTAATCACACTGGATATGTCCCATGAGCGTGAAATCATAGATCACGAGGATCTGGCGGATTATTTGGAAGAAGCGATTACAGAAGGCTTGGTGGCTGTGATGCCGCTGGAGCTCAGCGAGCACGAAAGCAAGCGCATTGCCAATCTGTTCCACGTGGTCACGGACATCGAGCGGATTTCTGACCATGCCATGAACATTCTGAACCTGGCGCATGAGCGAATTGACCGCAACGCAAAGCTGTCCGATAAAGCCAGCCAGGAGCTTCGGGATCTGTTTTCCACCACCATGCAGGTGCTGGACGCCGCGCTGGAGGGCCTGGAAGAATGGGGGATCCCGGATACGATCATGACGCTGCTGGAACAGGAAGAGCAATCCGTGGACGATATGACGGAGGCCCTGCGGCAAAAGCACATTGACCGCCTGAAGGAAAGGAAATGTACGCCCAAATCCGGCGTGATTTTCCTGGAAGCAATCAATTGCCTGGAACGCGTTTCCGACCATGCTATGAACATTGCCTCCTGTGCCCGGGAAGACGCGCTGCACGCGCATCCATAACGCGGGATGAATCGATACGCTCCGCCCTCTTCCGAGAAGGCGAATCGTGGTTTTCCATTCTATGATATTGCTTTGGACTTGTCTAAGTTTCATCAAATGGTAGTAT
>ODAI014714023.1_pt1 | contig 22112 bp, 18 predicted proteins | sample 1539321 | NCBI WGS metagenome assembly ODAI01 (sample SAMN02144231, study PRJEB22623) | gut metagenome | biome: sheep rumen | host: Ovis aries | place: New Zealand | reverse complement strand
CTTCCCCCACCCCCGAGCTCCCCTACCCCGACCACATTGCACGCCAGTTTTCCGCCCGGGGCTTAAAGCCCATTTTTACCGGGGTCGCCCGCCACATCATGGGTTGGCAAAGCCCTAATTATATCTACACCGCCGAGTCGCAGCCAAAGCTGAGGCTGCTCCTTCGTAACTATGGACTGAGCGACGACATGGCTTTCCGTTTCTCGGACAGGGGCTGGAACGAGTGGCCGCTGACGGCCGAGAAATTCGTGGGCTGGCTCTCAGAGGCTGAGGGTGACATAGTAAACCTGTTTATGGATTACGAAACCTTCGGCGAGCACCAGAAGGCGGAAAGTGGCATTTTCGACTTTATGCGTGCCCTGCCTGGACAAGCTCTTGCTGCCGGGCTGAGTTTTGTGACTCCTACCCAGGCGGCCAAAAACATCAAGCCTGTAGCGGAACTCAGCGTCCCCGATGCAATCTCATGGGCCGATGAAGAAAGGGACCTGAGCGCATGGCTCGGCAACGAACTCCAGCAGGAGGCATACAACAAACTGTATCGCCTTACCGAAAAGCTGGCACTTTTGTCCGACCCTGAACTCTGGGCCGACTTCGGCCACCTCCAGGAGAGCGACCACTTGTATTATATGTGCACCAAATTCTTCTCCGACGGTGAAATCCACAAGCGGTTCAGCCCTTACGCCACACCCTACGAGGCATTTATCAACTACATGAACGTCCTTAGCGACTTTATCATAAGAATTAACGGACGGCAGTAAGGCTTGGAGGAAATACTGCATTATCTACAATCAAGCCATATTGCGATGCTTGTAAGTGGCGTTGTATTTAAAGGTATGTTGTAGTTGCATATCAGCGAGAACGAAATTGAATTCTGAAAAAAATTCTATCTTTGCACCCATTATGCAAAACAACAGAATAGAAGTAGGAGATCCGGCTTGGAAAAGTGTGATGGTTACCCGTCACTTGCCGGAAGAACTCTCGGGTCTTGAGACCCTTTGTAAGAACCTGTGGTGGTGTTGGAATGAAGACGCCAAGCTGCTTTTCAGGTCCATTGATGCTGACATATGGCACACTTCGGGGCACAACCCCATGGCAATATTGGACAAGGTCAGCCTCAAGAGGTATAACGAGCTGGCCAAAGATGTGAACTTCCTGTCCCGTCTGGGTGCTGTGATGGAAGAATTCAACCGCTACATGGCCCTCAAGGACAAGCGTACAGAGCCTTCGGTAGCTTATTTCTGTATGGAATACGGCCTGGAGACTTCCCTCAAGATATATTCCGGAGGCCTTGGAATCCTTGCCGGAGACTACCTCAAGGAGTCGTCCGACATGAACGTGAACATGGTGGCTGTGGGCTTGCTGTACCGTTATGGCTATTTCACACAGCGCATCACGCCTCAGGGTAACCAGGTGGCGGAATACAATGCCCAGGATTTTCTCAAGATTCCGGCCGAACCTGTGCTGGACGAGAACGGCAACTGGCGTACCGTCAAAATGCAGATGCCCGGCCGTGAGATGTGCGCCCGTATATGGAAAGTGGCGGTAGGACGCACGGACCTGTACCTCCTCGACACAGATTTTGAGGCCAATGCCCCCGAAGACCGTCAGGTTACTCATCAGCTCTACGGTGGTGACTGGGAGAATCGTCTGAAGCAGGAAATACTTCTCGGAATAGGCGGCGTTCGCGCTCTGCGTGAGCTGGGCCTTAACCCTACCGTCTATCATCTCAATGAAGGTCATGCCGCATTTGCAGGGCTGGAGCGCCTGCGCGAGTACATGCAGTATCAGCATCTGGACTTCAATGAGTCCATGGAGCTTATACGCGCCAGCGGACTGTTTACTACCCATACTCCTGTTCCTGCCGGACATGATGCTTTCGACGAAGGTCTGCTGGGCAAGTATCTGGGTCACTACCCCGGCCGTTTCGGCATAAGCTGGGACACCATGCTCTCGCTTGGCAAGATTCATCCTGAGAGGTCTGACGAAAAATTCAGCATGAGTGTGCTGGCCGCCAATATGAGCCAGAACGTCAACGGCGTGTCCAAGCTCCACGGAAAGGTGAGCCAGGAGATATTCCAGGACATGTACAAGGGCTATCTTCCTGAGGAACTGCACATCAGCTATGTTACTAACGGTGTGCACTATGCCACTTGGGCTGCCAGGGACTGGAAAGCCATCCACTACAAGGTATTCGGCCCCGAGTTCCGTACTGGCCATTACGACAAGAGCTGCTTCGAACGCATATATAAGGTACCCGACGACGAAATATGGCAGGTGCGCAAGATACTCAAGGCCGAGCTTGTAAAAACCGTCATAGAGCGTATATCCGATCCTGCGCTGTGCAGCCATTACACTCCCACGCAGATGGTCAAGATAAGCGAGACTTTCCGTCCCGACGTTCTCACGATAGGTTTCGCCCGCCGTTTTGCCACTTACAAGCGTGCCACCCTTCTGTTCAGCGACCTTGACAGGCTGGACGCCATTGTCAACAATCCCGAGCACCCCGTACAGTTCGTGTTCGCCGGCAAGGCCCACCCGGCAGACGGAGCGGGTCAGGACCTCATAAAGCAGATTATCGACATTTCCAAGCAGGAAAGGTTCCTGGGCAAGATAGTGTTCGTCCCCGGCTACGATATACGTCTGGCAAAGAGGCTGGTCCAAGGCGTGGACGTGTGGCTCAACAACCCTACCCGTCCGCTCGAGGCTTCCGGTACTTCCGGTGAGAAAGCCGCCATGAACGGTGTCATGCACTTCTCTGTGCTTGACGGTTGGTGGGTTGAGGGCTATCAGGAAGATGCCGGATGGGCTCTCCCTCAGGAACGCACCTACGACGACCAGAACTATCAGAACGAACTCGACGCTGCTACCATCTATGCTACCATAGAGAATGAGATAGCTCCTGCTTATTACAATTTCAACGACCGCACCCGCCTCTCGAAAGAGTGGATTGGTTATATCAAGAACACGATTGCCAAGGTGGCCAGCAATTTCACCACCAACCGCATGCTTACCGATTACTGCGAACAGTATTACATACCTCAGGCCGCACGTTACGAAAAGCTTTGCGAGAATGGCAATGCCGTGGCACGCTATATTGCTGCGTGGAAGCAGAAGGTGCTCTCCGAATGGGACAACATAAGAGTCGTGTCCTGCAGGCAGCCCGACGCATCCTATGTGGTGTCCAAGCATGATCCCATCCGCGGCGAAGTGGAGTTGGATCTCGGACGCCTGAAACCCGAAGATATTGGAGTGGAGATGCTTCTGGCCACTTCCGATGCCAAGGGCAAACTCCATATTCAGGAAACCATCCAGTATGAACTGGCGGAGGTCTCTGGCGGAATAGCCAAGTACGCAGTATCCGTGCAGCCCGACCGCACCGGTATGTACCAAGTGGGAATTCGCATGTATGCCAAGAACCCTGCACTGCCTCACAGGCAGGATTTCCCGCTCGTTAAATGGCTGTAATTTCAACAGGCTTTTTCGACGGTGTTCATATTGGGCACCGTCTTGTCATTGACACTCTGCTCTCCGAGGCTCTCGCCAGAGGGGAGCAGAGTCTTATTGTCAGTTTCTGGCCCCATCCGAGGGCCGTTTTGCAGAGCGGGGCGGAATCGCTCCGCTATCTGTCGTCGCGTAGCGCCCGCATGATGATGCTCCGTTCTTTGGGCGTGGACGAGGTGCAGACTCTGCGTTTCACACGTGAGTTTGCGGCCATGAACTCCCGGGAATATCTTCAGATGCTGTGCCGTGACTACCAGTGTTCGGCACTTGTGCTCGGCTACGACACCCGTTTCGGAAAAGAACAGGCTGGCCCGGAAGAAATTGCCGCCCAGGCTCGTGAGATGGGCCTCGGAGCCATCATCACTCCTCCGGTGCTATATGACGGCAAACCCGTCAGTTCCAGCCGTATCAGGGCGGCGCTTTCAGAAGGTGACGTGGTCCTGGCCGGCAAACTGCTCGGCCGGCCCTACAGGCTTGAAGGTGTGGTGGTCAGCGGAAACCGAATCGGCCGCACGATAGGTTTTCCCACCGCCAACATGAAGCTCTACGAGCCCCTCATGCTTGTGCCTCGTGAAGGAGTGTATCATACGAAGGTCAGGGTGCTTGGTGCTGAATATGACGGCATGACCAATATAGGCACCCGTCCGACTGTGGACAACAGCGGGGCCCTGACCATCGAAACGCATATTCTGGATTTCGGCGAGATGATTTACGGCCTCGACTTGAGTATCGATTTCGTGCGTCGCATTCGGGACGAGCGTCGCTTCGGCTCGCTTGAGGAGCTTAAGGCTCAGCTCTGCGCCGACGCCCGGAGCATTTCCTGACAAACTGCCGGCTTGCTGGCCCTGTCAGAACCGACCTCTCTCTCCTCCCGTGTGCGAAACTGCCCCTTTTGCACACGGCAGCTGCGTTTATCTGGGCGTGGGGAACATTGATTCAAGAACGGAAGGCTCTATTTTTAGTATGCGTCTAATTTGGCTGTTGTTCGAATGATAGTCGAAGTGCAATTTGCGCGCAAGGTCTAATTTCGCATCGTGTGGAAGTAAAGCAGGGCTTGAGACGTTGGATACTTGTTTTGAGTATGAAATCGCGTATGAGTATAATTCTTCGTCCGTAATGTTTGCTGCATCTCCAAGCAAGTTTGAAAACTCAGCATAGGCTTCAAAGTTCTTCGTGAGCATATTGAAGTACTGATGCGCTGACCTGAAAAATGCCCGGCCTGTTTGCCAGTCGCAAAAGGATTCAGGACTTATGCATCCGTTTCTTACAGTATAGTTGTCAGGAAGAATAATATTCCTGCTGCACGTTATCAGGCGCTTGTCTTTATAGGACAAATCGTTGAATTTTACTGATTTAAGACTGTCGATGTCTGGACCGAAATAAAGAACGCCACTGCCCCATGGAGAAGAAAATGGCGTTTGTGAAGAATCAACGACATACCTGTTTCGATGCGTATAAACAATGCTGTTCCTTAGCAACTGCAGATTGTCAATAGGCAGCGGCTCGCAGACAAACATGTCGGGAAGAACCAATATCTTTCCTCTTGAAGCGGCCCAGCGCTTAAGTCTTTTGGAGTATAATTTTAAATACTCGATGCATTGCTTGGGAGAATGTGCCCTTGCAATCAGGTGCAGATGGTTATTCATAATCTGGATAGCATATACCTTGATGCCTGCATCCAATGTGCACACGGCTGAAAGGGTTAAGCCGAAACGATACTCCTCAGTGGTCGTAAACAAGATTTCAGTGAGGTTGCCGGGAGTCGCGATGTGCCAGTAAGGGCCATTTTGGTCAAAGAGGAACTGGCAGTACGACTCTTTGTCGATAAATGATGAGTTTTTCATAGCAATAGTTCTTTTTGCAAAGATGATAAGAAACTATCTTTTTCGCAACTCCTTAAATACATTATTCTACCGCCCCTTTTGCTCACGAGAGAACTATATCATAAATTATTAGTATCTTTGCAGGCTATGTTGACATCTAAAGAAATAAGGCAGAAGTTTTTGGACTTCTTCGCTTCCAAAGGACACACGGTTGTGCCCTCTGCACCTATGGTGGTCAAGAATGATCCCACCCTTATGTTTACCAATGCCGGAATGAATCAGTTCAAAGACATCTTCCTCGGCAACAAGACAGCTCCTTACAACCGCGCAACGGATTCTCAGAAGTGTCTGAGGGTCAGCGGAAAACATAACGACCTCGAAGAGGTGGGACACGATACGTACCACCACACCATGTTCGAAATGCTGGGCAACTGGAGTTTCGGCGACTACTTCAAGACGGAGGCCATCGACTGGGCCTGGGAACTTCTTACCGAAGTCTATAAGATAGACAAGAACCTCCTGTACGCCACAGTGTTCGAAGGTTCCCCCGAAGACGGAACACAGATGGACCAGGAAGCCAAGGAAGCTTGGCTGAAGCACCTTCCGGAAGATCACATCCTGCTCGGAAACAAGCATGACAATTTCTGGGAGATGGGAGACACGGGTCCCTGCGGCCCTTGCTCAGAGGTCCACATCGACATTCGCTCCGAAGAAGAAAAGGCAGCCAGCGGCATCCCCGGCCGCGACCTTGTCAACAAGTCCGACCCCCATGTGATTGAAATCTGGAACCTTGTATTCATGCAGTTCCAGCGTATGTCCGACGGCCATCTGGAGCCCCTCCCCGCAAAGAACATAGACACCGGAATGGGCTTCGAGCGCCTCTGCGCCGTACTGCAGGGCAAGAACAGCAATTACGACTCCGACGTTTTCACCGGCATGCTCGCAAAGATAGGCGAGCTGAGCGGTCACCGCTACGGCGAGAGCTCGCAGACCGACGTGGCCATGCGCGTCATTGCGGACCACATCCGCGCCATATCCTTCTCCATCGCAGACGGTCAGCTGCCTTCCAATGTCAAGGCCGGCTATGTCATCCGCCGAATCCTCAGAAGGGCAGTGCGCTATGGTTATACCTTCCTTGGCCTCTCCGAGCCTTTCCTCTGCCGCCTCGTGCCCCAGCTTGTGGACGACATGGGCAAAGCTTATCCGGAACTGCCTGCACAGCAGAAACTTATCGAGTCGGTTATCCGCGAGGAAGAACTCGCTTTCCTGCGTACTTTGGACCGCGGCATCAAGCTCCTCGACGAGTGCATCGAGCGTAACGCAGACTCCAAGGTGATACCCGGAGCCGATGCCTTCCGCCTGTACGATACATACGGATTCCCCATCGACCTTACCGAGCTTATCGCCGCTGAACGTGGATTCACTGTGGACCTGGAGGGCTTCCAGAAGGAACTTCAGCAGCAGAAAGACCGTGCCCGCAATGCCACGGCAAACTCGTTCGGCGACTGGACAGTCTATCACGAAGGCGAGAATGTGGAATTCACCGGTTACGATACCACTTGCACCTCCGGCGCACTTCTTCTCAAGCAGCGCACAGTGATCCAGAAGAACAAGGAAATGCTCCAGCTGGTGTTCGACCGCACTCCCTTCTATGGCGAAATGGGCGGCGAGATAGGGGACACCGGCACCATCACTTCCGCTGACGGAGAAACCATCAAGATACTCAACACTATCAAAGAAAACGAGCTCACGATACACATCGCCGAGCGGCTTCCGCAGAACCCCGAAGGTGAATTCACCCTTTGCGTCGATGCCGCCCGCCGGCAGCGGATAGCCAACAACCACAGCTGCACCCACCTTATGCACAGGGCTCTGCGCGAGATCCTCGGCAGCCATGTGGAGCAGAAAGGCTCTTATGTGTCCGACAAAAGCTTCCGCTTCGACTTCTCCCACTTCGAGAAGCTTTCCGACGAGCAGATCGTGGCCGTTGAGAAAAGAGTCAACGAACTGATCCGCAGCAACTTCCCCCTGGTGGAGAACCGCAACGCCACCATGGACGAGGCACAAAGTCTCGGTGCCATGGCACTCTTTGGCGAGAAGTACGGCGACCGCGTGAGGGTTGTTACCTTCGGCCCCAGCGTTGAGCTTTGCGGCGGCTGCCACACATCTGCAACCGGCAATATCGGCTTGTTCAAGATAGTATCCGAATCGGCCATCGCTGCTGGCATACGCCGTATCGAAGCGGTCACCGGCGAGCAGGCCGAAGACATGGTCGATGCCATGCAGACGCTCATCAAGAACGCCCGTTCCTTCTTCAACAACGTTCCCGACCTCACCGGAGCCATTCAGAAGATGATCGAAGATAATGCTTCCTTCAAGAAGCAGGCAGAGGAGTTCGCAAAGGCCAAGGCAGCCGATTTTGCCAAGCGGCTTAGCGGAATGGCAGAAGTGAAGAACGGCATCAATATCATTGCCCTGTCCCACTCTTCCGACCCTCAGATCGACCCTGCGATGCTGCGCAACGCTGCCCTCTCGCTGCAGAAAGAGCTTAAAAACACGGCTCTGGTGGCTGCATATGAGGCTTCCGGCAAGCCGCAGCTCATGCTCATGTACTCCGACGACCTGGTGGCCGCCGGACGTCATGCAGGCAAGGAAATCGGAGCGGCTGCCAAACTCATACAGGGTGGCGGCGGCGGACAGCCCGGCCTGGCCACAGCAGGCGGCAAGGATATTGCAGGGCTCAAAGACGCTCTTGAAACCCTTATAGCCACGGCCACACGTTAGGTTTTGTATAATCAGGATGAGGAAACTGGACAAATTCACGCTGAAAGCATTTATCGGACCTTTTGTCGCGATATTGCTCATCGTGGTCTTCATCCTGATGATGCAGTTCCTCTGGCTCTATATCGACGAGCTGGTGGGCAAGGGCCTCTCGTTCGGGGTCATCATGGAATTCATGATGTGGGGCGCCTGTACCATCCTGCCCATGGCACTTCCGCTGGCGGTTTTGCTGTCGTCCATGATGGTCATAGGCCAGATGGGTGAGAATAAGGAACTTATGGCCATCAAGGCTGCGGGCATTTCGCTCGGCCGGCTCATTGCTCCGCTCATCGTGACCTCCGCCATCATAAGCGTAGGCGCCTTCTTCATCGGCAACGACCTGGTGCCCAAGGCCTACAATGAGATTTTCACCCTGCGCGACGATATCACCCGCACCAAAGGCGAAATAAAGATTCCGCCGGGAACTTTCTACGACGGAATCGAAGGCTATGTGCTCCGTGTGGAAGGGCGCAACGACGAGACCGGCATGATGTACAAGGTGCAGGTGTACGACCACACCTCGCGCCGAGGCAACAACTCGATCATAATCGCCGACTCCGCGCTGCTCAAGATTTCCAAGGCCAAGGATTATCTTACCTTCTCTTTGTTCAACGGTTCCAACTATCAGGAAACCAACGAAATGAGCTATCGCGATACGTCTCTGGCGCTGAGTCGGGTGGACTTTTCGCGAGAGGAACTGATTATCCCGCTCAAAAATTATTCTTTCGAGAAATCCGACTCCGCACGTTTCTCCGACCAGGCCAAGTCGATGCGCCTTGACCAGCTTGTGGATCAGAAAGATTCGCTGGACAATTACAATGCAGAGGCATTCAAAAAGCACTATGCCCGCATGCGCGCGGAGAATACCTTCCGCGAGTATGAGCAGCTCGACACAGCCAAACGCAATCCGAATCTGAGCAATTTCTATTCGGACAAAATGTGGACCTGGGAGAGCGTGGACCAGATAGCTTCCGCTTACGACCGCGCCGTCTCCATGAGCGACAGGTTGAGCGGAGACGTGCTTTCGTATAACCACGACATCTATCAGTCCACCTTCTATCTGAGGCGTACCGACGTGGAGCTTTTCAAGAAATTCGCACAGGCGCTGGCCTGCTTCCTGATGTTCTTCATCGGAGCTCCGATCGGAGCCATGATAAAGAAGGGCGGAATCGGCATGAGCGCTATTTTCTCCATGCTTTTCTTCGTGATCTACTGGATTGTCCAGATCACCGGAGAGAAGATGGCAAAAGACGGCACGTGGCTGGCTTTCCACGGAGTGTTCAGCCCTGCCTACATATTGGCGCCGATCGGCGCCTTCCTCACCGTAAAGGCAGTCAAGGACGCCGAACTTTTCAACATGGATACAGTCAAAGCCACCTGGCGCAAGATAATCAGCCGCATAGCCGGATTCTTCCGCAAACCCCGCATCGTTTACATGGGAACCCCCGAATTCGCCGTGGCTCCGCTCGATGCCCTTATCAAGCGCGGCTACAAGGTGTCTGCGGTGGTCACCGTGGCCGACAAGCCCAGCGGGCGCGGCCTCAAGGTGAACGAGAGCGCTGTGAAACAATACGCGGTTGCGAACGGCATACCTGTGTTACAGCCAGTTAAGCTCAGGGATCCGGAATTCCTGGAGCAGCTTTCCGCCTTCAAGGCAGATATCTTCGTGGTGGTGGCCTTCCGCATGCTGCCGGAAGAAGTATGGCGCATGCCCAAGCTCGGGACATTCAACCTGCATGCGTCCCTGCTTCCTCAGTACAGGGGAGCGGCCCCTATCAACTGGGCCATAATCAACGGAGAGAAGCGCACCGGCGTCACCACCTTCATGATTGACAAGAATATCGATACCGGAGGCATCATTTTACGCGAAGAGTGCCTGATCGACGATTCCGACAATGCCGGCAGCCTGCACGACAAGCTCATGGCTATCGGAAGCAACCTGGTGTGCGATACCGTGGAACTCATAATTCAGCGGAACGTGGAACTGCGTGTCCAGCGCTCCTTCGTTCAGGGCTCCGAGGAACTTAAACCGGCGCCCAAGCTCACCCGCGAGCTGTGCCGCATAGACTGGACCAAACCCTCTGCGCAGATACGCAATCTGGTGCGCGGTCTTTCGCCATACCCCGCAGCATACACGGAGTTGGTTTCCGAGGCCGGAGAACGTTTGCAGCTCAAGGTTTATGAATGCTCTCCCATGGCATCCATGCCCGAAGGCATCGAGAAGCCCGCTCCGGGACAGATTATATCGGACGGAAAGTCATACCTTGCGGTCGGTACTGCCGACGGAGCTCTGAATATCCTTGATTTGCAGCTTTCAGGCAAGAAACGCATGGAAGTGGGCGCATTCCTTCTGGGCTTCCGCAATCCGGCATCGTGGCGTTGTGATGAAAAGTAAAGACCGGCTGCTGGCCCAGCTCCGCGGCGGCGAAGCACTTTCCGCTTCCGATCAGCTCCAGCTCACTATGCTGCTGGCCGTTCCTGCAATCCTGGCCCAGCTTTCCTCCGTACTCATGCAGTACATCGATTCCGCCATGGTGGGGCGTTTGGGCTCCAACCAGGCAGCGTCGGTGGGGCTTGTGTCCACTACCACCTGGATAATGGCCGGATTTGCCATGGCTGTGGTGACCGGTTTCTCGGTGCAGGTGGCACATGCGTGCGGGGCGAAGGAGTTCCGCAAGGCTCGCGAAATCATGCGTCAGGGCCTGTTCAGCGTGGCTCTTTTCAGCATTTTGCTGGGACTTATCTGCGTGGCCATCAGCGGCCCGCTTCCCGGCTGGCTCGGCGGCGGAGAAGAAATCAGGTCCGACGCCTCCGACTATTTCTGGATTTATTCAGCCTTCCTGCCGGTATCCATGGTGGCCTTCGCCGCGTCCGCAATGCTTCAGGCAAGCGGTAACATGAAGGTCCCCAGCATTATATACGTATGCATGTGCGGACTGGACGTGGTGTTCAACTATTTGTTCATCTACTTGCTGGACATGGGAGTGGCCGGCGCCGCCCTGGGCACAGGCATGTCTGAGCTGCTTGCGGCCCTGGTGGCCTTGTGGTACATGTTTACCCGCTCCGACGAACTCAAGATCACAGGAGAGAAAGGGAGCTTTATCCCTACCCATACACATCTTCGCACAGCAATGGGAGTCACGGGACCGCTCTGGCTCCAGAATATTGTCATGCGCGGCGCCCATGTAATGAGCACAATCATTGTTGCGCCGCTTGGAGCGGTGAGCATAGCGGCAAACGCCTTCGCCATCACTGCCGAGAGCTTCTGCTACATGCCGGGATACGGATTGCAGGATGCCGCCACCTCTCTTGTCGGGCAGAGCCTTGGAGCCAAGCGCAACGACCTTGCACGCCGTTTCGGATGGACCACCATAGGGATGGGCATGTTGATAATGTCGCTGCTGGCAGTCGCCATGTACGCCTTTGCCCCTCAGCTCATGGGTGTCATGAGCAATGACCCGGAGGTGGTGAACCTCGGCGCCAAAGTGCTTAGGATAGAGGCCTTTGCGGAGTGCATGTTCGCCGTTTCCATCGTGGGCTTCGGGGTGTGTGCCGGCGCCGGAGAGACGCTGTTCCCTACAATACTCAATTTCGGCTCCGTGTGGCTGATACGCATAGGACTTGCCCTAATTCTCACTCCCCGCATGGGCCTTACGGGCTACTGGATTGCCATGGCTCTGGAGCTCACGGTGCGCGGCCTTCTCTTCCTGTGGTTTATACGCAGCGGCCGCTGGATGCGTAAGTGGACTTTAGGTAACGCTGGCTAATTCGCCAAAAATTAGTAACTTTGCGGCCTATGCGGCTTATTGTCTATAATCCTGAGACCTTGAACTACGAGGAAAGGCAGCTCACCGGCTGGAAGGCGGTGCTGCACTTTTCGTTGATGGCAGTGGCCGCCGTGGCAGTGGTGGGTGCGTTCTGCTGGCTCTGGTTCGTAAAGCTCGGGAACGACCTTCCTAAGACTGCGATACTTAAAAAGAACAACGACGCCTGGCAGGCCCGTATGGGAGTGATAAGACACAAATTGGATGTGTACGAAGAACCCCTTTCGGGCATTGAGGCCAGAGACAACGAGGTGTACCGCCTCATTTTCGCTCTCGACGAGATTCGGGACACGGCAAAAACCGACAGCCTTCTGAACCCCATGCAGGCGCTTGACATGCGTTTGGATGCTTTCCAGAACCGTATAGACAGGCAGATGTCGGCTTTGGGAGAGGTGGCGCTCGTGGCACGCGAGGCCGGGAACATGGTGTCATGCATTCCCGCAGTGCCGCCGCTGCTGCCCAAGAAAGGAACATATCACCTGTCCAGCCCCTTCGGCACCAGAGTCGATCCGGTGTACGGTGGGCTTGCAAAGCATTCAGGCCAGGATTTCGCCAGCAAGGTGGGCAATCCGGTGTACGCCACCGGCGACGGAGTGGTGGAGAAGGTGGACTTCAAATTCTCCGGCTACGGCAACGAAGTGCTCATCAACCACGGCTTCGGCTACCAGAGCCGCTATGCCCACCTGAGCACGGTTGACGTGGGCGTGGGCCAGCCGCTCAAGCGCGGCGACAAGATAGGCGAAGTGGGCAAATCCGGAAAGGCCACCGGACCGCACCTGCACTATGAGGTGCTTTACCGCGGCACTCCGCTCAACCCTATGTCCTTCATGGATATGGACATGCCGGTAGAGGAATACAGGGCTATGATAGTCAAGCGCCGCATGGAAAATGCGGGTATGCGCCCCACGGCGGCATCGCTTGGCGAGAGACAGAAAAAACAGGGAACCAATGGCAGGCAATAGGAACGTGATTCTGTACTATCTGTGGACGACACTTAAGTTTGTGCTTACAGTGTTGTCGCTGACCGTGGCCGCTTATGCCGTAGTGGCCCTGGTGTACAGCACTGAAGAGGAAAAACGCCTCCAGGAAGAGAACGAGAGCTATGCTGCCCTGTATCCTTCGCTTCCTAAGAAGATAGACAAGATAGGGACCGACCTTGAGACCTTGTCCCGCAAAGACGACATTATATACAAAGACATCTTCCATTCCGAGCCTCCGCAGGACGACCCCATGTCCTCGCTGGGAATCTTCTTTGGAAGCGACTCCATTCCCGACGCCAAGCTGGTGTTCTATACAGCGGCCAAGGCCGACAAACTGACCGGCGATGCCGCAGCGGTGGATAGCCTGTTCAGGCATATTGTGTCTTCTCTTAAGGATTCCGACGTGGTGCTTCCTCCCATGAGCCTGCCTCTGGACAGCATAAGCTACACCCAGACGGGCGCGGGTATAGGCACCAAAATCAATCCGTTCTACACCACCATGGCCCAGCACAACGGGGTCGATTTCGTGGTGGCGCAGGATACGCCTGTGCTTGCCTCCGCCGACGGAGTGGTGTCGGCCGTGAAACACTCTCTTAAAGGTGAGGGCAACACGGTAACGATCAAGCACAAAGGAGGGTACATAACCCGGTACCTGCATCTCTACGAGATAAAGGTCTCTCAGGGCCAGAGCGTCAAGAAAGGCAAGGTCATAGGGTCTGCAGGCATGTCCGGCAACTCCTACGCTCCGCATTTGCACTATGAGGTCTGGAGAGACTCCACCTTGCTCGACCCGCTTAACTATATATTTGCTTCAGTCTCTCCGGACGAATACTCCAATATGGTCTATATGGCCAGATATACCAAGCAATCAATGGATTAACAATATGGAAAAGCTCTACTATTCAATCAGCGAAGCCGCCGAGGCGATAGGCGAATCTGTGTCTCTGGTGCGCTTTTGGTCCAACAGCTTCCCCTCTTTGCTAAAGCCGCGGCGTACTGCCAAAGGCAACCGTCAGTACACGGCTTCAGACCTGGAAATTCTGAAGCAGATCCACTATTTGGTAAAAGACAAAGGCCTTACTCTCGAAGGCGCCGCCAAGAGTCTTGCGGCCGAGAAGGCTTCGGTGAGCAGCTCCGTGAAGGCGCTCGACTCGCTCAAGTCCATAAAGGCTCAACTTATGGAGATAAAAAATTCCTTATAAATAAAAAATAATTCCTACTTTTGTAGTTCCCGAATTTTGATAATATCTAGATATGGCCACAACAAAGAAAACCAAGAAAATCGTAACTCCGATAGACGAGCGCGAAACCTTTGTATCACTGCAGAAGAACTTTGCAGATACCGAGTCCAATACCGAGGAAAAACTAAAGATCCTCTATGACCTTCAGAACGCCGACAACGCCATCGAGAAGCTCATCCAGCTCCGCGGCGAACTGCCTTCCGAGGTCGCTGAACTCGAGTCCCAGGTGACTTCCTGCAACGACAAGATTGCCGAACAGGAGCAGGTAATCGCCCAGTACAACGACAATATCGCCGCAATGAACGAGGATATTGTGAGCCTGGATGCAGAGATGGAGAAGTATCGTCAGCAGCTCGAAAACATTTCGAACAGCCGCGAGTTCGATTCCATCAACAAAGAGCTCGAGAACCTGGGCATCCTCCGCAAAATCGACGAGAAGAAGATAGGCGAGTCCCGCGAAGCCATCGCCGACTGCAAGGCCGCCATCCAGAGGATAAACGACAAGCTCGACGTGCTCAACATAGACCTTGAAGCCAAGAAAGAAGAACTGGCCAAGATCGTTGAGTCCACTTCCAAGGAAGAGAAGGTTCTCGTGAAGAAGCGCGACGAACTGGCCGCCAAGCTGGACGAGCGTACCGTCAGCGCCTACGACCGCATCCGCGCCAGCGTGCACAATCACCTTGCAGTGGTTACCGTGTTCAACGGAGACTCCTGCGGCGGCTGTTTCAATACTGTCACCCCGCAGCGCCTCATTGATATCGCCTCCGGCAAGAAGCTCGTGATCTGCGAGCACTGTGGGCGTATCATCGTGGCGACGCCCGAGAACGCCGAATAATGCCTGAGCCTTCTTCCAAAAAGACCAGGAAAGCATCCGCCGCCAATCTGGACGCCATAGGGCTTGAGATGGGAAACAAACCGCCTCAGGCTCTTGACGTAGAAGAGGCGGTGCTCGGTGCCATGCTGCTCGAGCAGTCCTGTGTGGATCAGGCCATGGAAGAGCTTACGGCCGCATGCTTCTACGACCAGAAGCACCGTATGATCTTCGAGGCCATGTCTTCGCTGGTGCTGGACCACACTCCGGTGGACATCATCACCGTGAGCAACCGCCTCAAGGAGAAGGGCAATCTGGACACCGTTGGAGGCCCTGCGGTGCTGGCTCTCCTGTCGGAGAAAGTGGGTGCCGCGGCCCATATTGAGTTCTATATCAAGATACTCAAGCAGAAGACCATTCAGCGCGACCTCATCACCGCTTCGTACGACATCCTCCGCGATGCCTACGACGAGTCGGTGGGCGTGGACGACCTCATAGACAAGGCTCAGACCAAGGTGTACGATGCCATACAGAGCAACGTACGCAAGGAAGTGCAGGACATTGGCAGCATCATCAACGAGGCCATGGGAGACATTCAGGAGCAGCAGACCTCCGAGGGTCTGAGCGGTGTCCCGTCCGGCTTCGTGAGTATAGACCGCATCACCAACGGCTGGCAGCGCTCGGACCTCATAATCCTTGCCGCTCGTCCTTCCGTGGGTAAGACTGCGTTCGCCCTTAATCTTGCCCGCAACGCCGCTGTGGACCATCACATGCCCGTGGCCGTGTTCTCCCTTGAAATGTCCGCCAAGCAGCTGGTCAAACGTCTGATGACCAGCGAGTCAGGCTTGCCTGCAGATAAGATAAAGGGCAACCGCAAGCTGGAAGCGCACGAGTGGGAACAGCTGGAATTCAAGATCCGCAATCTGTCCAAGGCCCCGTTCTACATAGACGACACTCCGGGTATGCAGATCATGGAGTTCCGCACCAAGGCCAAGAACCTTGTGAAGAACAAGGGTGTGCGTCTTATTGTTGTTGACTATCTGCAGCTTATGCAGGGTCCGGTGGAACTGAAGGCTGTGCGTGAACAGGAAGTGGCCGCCATATCCCGTACGCTCAAAGCCACCGCCAAGGAACTGGACATCCCCATCATCGCCCTTTCGCAGCTTTCCCGCCAGGCTGTCACACGTGCCGGAAGCAGCGGCAAGCCCCTTCTGAGCGACCTCCGCGAGTCAGGCTCCATTGAGCAGGATGCCGATATGGTTATCTTTATCCACCGTCCCGATTATGTGGGCCTGAGTGAGAATATCGAAGACAGGGAGAAGACGCAGATTATAATTGCCAAGCACCGTAACGGCGAGACCAAAGACATTGACATGGTGTTCAAGAGCGAGCAGATCCGTTTCATGGAGATGGATGAGGCTCTAGACAGCCTTGCCGCCCGCACAGTGCCTTCCAGTATGAACGACGACGTCCCCTTCGACGGTGCGTCCTACGGCGGCTTCGGCCCCACCAATGAATTTTAATGGAACATATAACACATAAGGGCCGCATTGTGGCCATAGATCCGGAAATTACTACTATAGAGATAATTGCCGAGTCGGCCTGCGCTTCCTGCCACGCCAAGTCCCTGTGCGGGCTGGGTGAGGAGAAGGTCAAACAGATCGAAGTGCGCACCAGCCCCTGGGCTCCCCATAATGTCGGGGACGAAGTAGAGGTGGTACTCAAGAAAGCAATGGGCTACAAGGCAGTTTTCATAGCCTACGGCCTGCCCCTGGTGGTGCTGTTCGCTGCCCTTATGCTGCTGGGAGCACTTGGCGTTGGAGAGCTTTACGCCGGCCTCGGAGCTCTTGGCGCGGTGGCCCTGTGCTATTTTATACTGTTCCTTTTCCGTAATAAGATTAGCAAAGACTATTCATTCTTTCTGAAATGACCAATACGATAATCTGGACCGTTGCGATCCTCACTGTCCTTGGCCTAGTTCTGTCTCTGGTGCTCTTCTGGGTGGCCAGGAAGTTCCGGGTAGAGGAAGATCCGAGGATTGACGACATCGAGAAGACGCTGCCGGGAGCGAATTGCGGCGGATGCGGATTCGCCGGCTGCCGTGCTTTTGCCGATGCTGCCGTGAAGGCCGGCAATCTCGATGCGAATTATTGCCCCGTAGGAGGCAATGAAGTAATGAAAAAAGTGGCCGACATCCTGGGCTGTGCAGTCAAGGAAACGGCCCCCATGGTGGCTGTGGTGCGTTGTAACGGCACCTGCGAGGCCAGGCCCAGGGTGAATGTGTACGAAGGAGCCATGAGCTGCAAAGTCAAAGCATCGCTCTACGGCGGCGACACCCTTTGCCTCTTCGGCTGCCTGGGTTGCGGCGACTGTGTGTCAGCCTGTTCGTTCGGAGCCCTGAGCATGGATCCCGCCACCGGTCTGCCCGTAGTGGACGAGAGCAAGTGTACCGCTTGCGGCAAATGCGCCGCCGCTTGCCCCAAGCACATTATTGAGCTGAGGGCGAAGGGCCCCAGAGGCATGCGCGAGTATGTTTCCTGCGTCAATAAGGACAAAGGTCCCGCGGCTCGCAAGGCCTGCGCGTCGGCTTGCATAGGCTGCGGCTTGTGCGAGAAGACCTGTACGCACGGGGCGATAAGCGTTGCCGACAATGTGGCATACATCGATTTCAACAAGTGCAAACTCTGCCGCGAATGCGAGGCTGTCTGTCCTACCGGTGCCATCCATGGCGTGAACTTCCCCAAGCCTCTCGACAAGGAGGCCGTGAAGAAGCGCATAGCGGACCGCAAGGCCAAGGCGGCGGAAGCAGCCAAGGCGGCAGCTGAGCAGGAAGCAAAAAAGGAGGTGACCAATGGCTAAACTTACATTCTCCATAGGCGGCATACATCCCGCCGACAGCAAGCTGGCACGGGACTGCCGGATAGAGACCCTGCCCTTGCCTCCTAAGGTGTATGTGTCTATGTTCCAGCACCTTGGTGCCATGGCGAAGCCTGTCGTAGCAGTGGGCGACACCGTCAAGGCCGGACAGATAATCGCCGAGCCGGGCGGTTTCATCTCGGCTTGTGTGCACTCTCCGGTGAGCGGCAAAGTGACAGCTATAGGGCCCCGCAAGGACCTGGCCGGATTCAACCAGATGCATGTAGAGATAGAAGTCCAGGGCGACGAGTGGGCCGAGGGAATCGACCTTTCGTCCGATCTTGTGACAGAAATCCCCGAGGACAAGCAGTTCATCCTCGACCGTATCAAGATGAACGGCGTGGTAGGACTCGGCGGTGCCACTTTCCCCACCCACGTCAAACTCAATCCGCCGCCCGGAAAGACGGCCGAGTGCCTGATTCTCAACGGTGCCGAATGTGAACCGTTCCTGACCAGCGACTACCGCATCCTGCTGGAGCGCACGGACGAAATTGTGGTGGGCGCCGCCATCATGCAGAAGGTACTCGGAGGCTGTCCTTGCGTTATAGGCATCGAGGAGAACAAGCCCGAGGCCATCACCGCTGTGGGGTCTTCTGTCTCCCGCCTGGGCTATCCCGGCATTCGCGTAGAGACCCTCAAGAAGCGTTATCCGCAGGGAGGTGAGAAGCAGCTTATCGACGCCGTGATGCACCGTCAGGTCCGTTCCGGCGGCCTCCCCATCGATGTGGGCGCCGTGGTGCAGAATGTCGCTACTTCGCTCGCCGTTTACGAAGCGGTTCAGAAGAACAAGCCACTGGTTACCAATACACTTACGGTCACTGGTGATGTTATAGATCCTGCACGTCAGCACAACTACCTCTTCCGCATCGGCATGCCTCTGTCGTACATTGCAGAATATGCCGGAGGCGTACCGGAAGGCACGGTGAAGATAGTCAGCGGCGGTCCCATGATGGGCAAGGCTATAGCCAACCTGGATGCGGCCACCGTGAAGGGATCGTCTTCCATCCTTTATCTCGGACAGTCCACCGCCCGTCACGCCGCTACCCCTTGTATCAGCTGCGGACGCTGCGCTGACGCCTGCCCCATGGGTCTGGAACCTTTCCTGCTCAAGCGCCTTTACGCTGCAGGCGATGTGGCTGCCCTGGAGCAGAATGCGGCCCAGGACTGCATAGAGTGCGGCTGCTGCCAGTACAGCTGTCCCGCCTACGTTCCCCTGCTCGACAATATACGCATGGCCAAGGCCCAGGTGATGGGCGTCATCCGTGCCCGAAACGCCAAAAAATAAGAATATGGATAAATTGACTGTATCCCCTTCGCCGCATGTGCACGCCAAAGCGTCCACCGCATCCATTATGCGGGACGTGGTGATTGCGCTCTGCCCGGCGATGGTCGTATCAATACTTTTCTACGGCTGGTCCGAAATCATGGTCCTGGCCGTAGGCGCTGTGAGCTGCGTCGCAATCGAGTGGCTCATTGCACGTTACCTCATGAAGCGTCCCGAACTGTTCAGCGGCTGGTCGGCACTTGTGACAGGCATACTGCTCGCTATGAACCTGCCGTCCACATCTCCTTGGTGGATGATTGTGCTTGGCGCGCTGGTGGCAATAGGTGTTGCCAAGATGTCCTTCGGCGGCCTCGGGCAGAACCTGTTCAATCCTGCCATTACGGCCCGCGTTTTCCTCCTGATTTCATTCCCGGTGCAGATGACCAACTGGTCTGTGCCGGACGGTTTTGTGGGAGGAGTGGACGCCGTTTCGGGAGCCACTCCCCTGGGCCTTATCAAGGAAGGCCTCAAGGCTGGGGAATCCATCTCCGAAGTGCTGGCTTCCAGCGGAATGGATGCACACATGCTCCTTCGCGATATTGGCGGCTCCGGCGGAGAGATTTCCGCCCTGGCCCTGCTGGCTGGCTTCATCTACCTGCTTGTGCGCAAGGTGGTTAAGCCCTGGATTCCGCTCAGCATACTCGGCACCATCGCCGTGATTGCGGCTGTGTTCCACGGAATAGATCCCGAGCATTTCACCGGCCCCAATTTCAACCTTATCACGGGCGGTGTGCTCTTTGGAGCTTTCTTCATGGCCACAGACTACGTGACTTCGCCTATGAGCAACTGGGGCGGAGTGGTGTTCGGAATAGGTATTGGTTTGATTGTGATGATGATACGTTACTTTGGGTCTTACCCCGAGGGCATGTCCTTCGCAATTCTGATCATGAACTGTTTCGTGCCGCTCATCAACCGTGCGTTCCACCAGAAAAAATACGGGAGGGCTTAGATTATGGCAGCAAAATCGAATCTTAAGAATATGGCTCTGAGCCTTACGCTGGTGTGCCTTGTCTGCTCCGCCGTGCTTGGAGTGGTGTACGCCGTTACAAGCGACCCCATTAAAGCGGCCGAGATTGCCAAGACCAATGCTTCCATAGCCAAGGTCCTGCCGGAATTTGATGCCCAGCCCGTAGCGGAGAGCATAGAAGTAGGCGGCAGTGTTTACAATTATTACCGTGTGCCCGAGACCGGCTATGCCATTATCTCCACCGTAAGCGGCTTCGGCGGTCCGCTGAGCGTCATGGTGGGAATAGGGGAGGACGGTCTTGTGTGCAATACGGTCGTTCTTTCCCACAGTGAGACTCCCGGTCTGGGTGCTAAATGCCAGACCGACGAAGCGTTCCTCGGCCAGTTCAAAGGCTGGGATCCCGCTGCCAAGAAGCTCGCTGTCACTAAGGACGGAGGCGATGTTGACGCCATCACGGCATCTACCATCACTTCTCGTGCTTATTCTGCGGCTATAGCCAATGCGTATAACGTTTATCTTAAATTGAGGGAAAATGAGTAAGTTCGGATTGATTACAAAGGGGCTTCTCAAGGAGAACCCTACATTTGTGCTGGTGCTCGGCATGTGTCCCACGCTGGCCACCACAACGTCGGCCATGAACGGCCTTGAGATGGGCCTGGCTACTATGTTCGTGCTCATTCTCAGCAACATAGTTATTTCCCTCATTGCACCTGTAGTGCCAGACAAAGTGCACATTCCGGTATATATTGTGGTCATTGCCACCTTCGTTACCGTGCTGCAGCTGCTCATGCAGGCGTTTGTGCCTCAGGTTTATGAGACCTTGGGTCTGTTCATCCCGCTTATTGTAGTTAACTGTATCGTGCTTGGCAGGGCGGAAGCTTTTGCATGCAAGAACAGCGTCGGCGACTCTGCACTGGACGGCATCGGTATAGGACTTGGCTTTACGCTTTCGCTCACTGTGATTGGCATTGTGCGTGAGATCCTGGGCAGCGGCTCGCTGTTCGGTTGGAAGTTCATACCCGGCGACGGCATTCTGGCATTCGTCATGGCCCCCGGCGCATTCCTTGTGCTCGGATACTTGATGGTTCTGTTTAATAAATTGGCAAAGAGATAGTTATGACGGAGTATCTGCTTATCATCGTTTCGGCGATTTTTGTCAACAATATCGTCCTGGCCCAGTTCCTGGGCGTGTGCCCTTTCCTGGGCGTCTCCAACAAGCTCTCCACAGCCACCGGCATGTCCGGTGCGGTGTGCTTCGTGATAACCCTTGCCACCGTGGTGACTTATCTTATCAATAAGTTCTTCCTGGTGCCTCTCGGGCTCACTTTCCTGCAGACCATTGCCTTCATCCTGGTCATCGCAGCGCTGGTACAGATAGTGGAGATCGTTCTAAAGAAGATAAGTCCTTCGCTCTATCAGGCCCTGGGTATCTTCCTGCCTCTTATCACCACCAACTGCGCCGTGCTTGGTGTGGCTTTGAACGTGGTTACCAAGGAGTTTACTTTCGGCGACGCCGCCCATATGCTCAACCTCGGCGAGGCCACTGTCTATGCTTTGGCTACATCCCTCGGCTACGGTCTGGCGATGATTCTTTTCGCCGGCATGAGGGAGCAGCTGGCCATGAATGATGTGCCCAAGTCTTTCAAGGGACTTCCTATAGCACTGATTACCGTGGGCATAATGGCCATGGCTTTCCTTGGCTTCTCCGGTATTGTTTAGTTAATGATTCCGCCAGCGGCGGCTGTGTCCGGGGCGCCCGCCGCGCGCCGCCCGCCCCACCCGCGCCCCCCCCCCCGCGGGGGCCCCCCCCCCTTAGGGGGCCGGGGGGGGCTACGGTGAGCAGGCCGGAAAAAGCCCGCCGCTGGCGGACACAGTATAAGAAAATGTTCAGAGTAGGACAAGGAT
>ODAI013554365.1_pt1 | contig 22124 bp, 9 predicted proteins | sample 1539321 | NCBI WGS metagenome assembly ODAI01 (sample SAMN02144231, study PRJEB22623) | gut metagenome | biome: sheep rumen | host: Ovis aries | place: New Zealand | reverse complement strand
CGAGACTTTTTGAATGCTGCAAGATTTACACGAAATACATCGAATAAAATGAGAAGACAAAAGACATGGATTATGGTGGCGCTGGCCATAGGCATCTTCCTGGCGTCCTGCTCCAAAAAGGAGGTGATGAGGGCGCCCAGTGTTGTCAACGTCAAGACAATGAGGGTGTCGCCAAGCTCTCACGTCGTCGGCAAGAGTTACATGGGCAAAATCGAAGAACAAGATGGTGCCAATGTGTCGTTTGATGTGACCGGCAATGTGAAAAGAGTGTATGTGGAAGAAGGTCAGTTCGTGAAAAGAGGCCAAGTGCTGGCCGAAGTCGACGGGAAGAACATCCGCAGTGCTTATGAGATATCTGCCGCCTCGCTCCATCAGGCTGAAGACGCTTATCGTCGTCTCAAGGACTTGTACGAAAAAGGCACGCTGCCTGAAATCAGGATGGTGGAGGCTGAGACGGCATTGGCCTCAGCCAGGGCTTCCGAGGCCATCTCGCGCAGAAGGGTGGAAGACATCGTCCTGCGGGCGCCCTTTGCCGGATACGTGGCTTCCAACTCCATACACGAAGGCGCGAGCGTGATGCCCGGTGTCTCTGGTTTCAGGCTGGTGAAGATTGACCGGGTGAAGGTGGCGATTTCGATACCGGAAAAAGAGATAGGACGTGTGCGCAATGGGCAAAAGGTGATTCTCAACGTCAACGCCCTGGGCGACAGGCGGTTTGACGGAACCGTCGTGAACCGTGGCGTCACGGCCGACGTCATCAGCTGTGCCCCATCCACCTCAACCATTTGATGTCTGATAACAAAAAAATGCAGTCTTCCGACTGCATTTTTTATGTGTTTGACGGGTATGAACCCGAAGGGATTACTGCAAGGGCAGATACCAGTTGGCAGGCTCCATGAGCAAGGAGTGGAGACTGGCGTCGAGCACACCTGAGCGACGTGCAACGGGGTCGGCCAGATAGGCAGCATTGCCACGACGGAGCGCTACGCGCATGAGGTCGTAGAAACGATAGCCTTCGAACGCTCCCTCGAGCGCCATCTCGTTGACGATGAGATCCTCGACAAGCGGTATCTGATAGTTGACGGTGTCAACACGTGTGGCGAGCTGCGACGCTGGCATGGGAAGGGCGTAGAGCTCGTTGGCCTGAGAGTCGCCTGAGCCGAGCGAGTGGATGCCGATGGTGGTCTCGCGAGTGAACACGTTCTCGTCGAAGGCTGCATAGGGAGCGACAGCGACTTGCTCCGTAGCGTCGACATAGGCGTTGAGGTTCTCGCTGCAGAGTCCGTATTTGAGTACGGCGAAGGCCGTCTGTGGGAATCCTGCCCGGTTGAGTGCCTCGGCATAACGCAGATAGACCATCGTACGGCGATAGAGAGGCACCACGCCCGACCAAACCTTGGAGATGGACTGCATCACACGTGAGCCGCCCTCAGAGCCGTTGTCGATGAGCGAAACGGGCGTGGGAGAGAGCGAATAGTTGGCATAGAACCGCAGGTCGCCGGCGAGGATGTCGTCGGGAAGTCCTGTTTTAGGCACATAGATGGTGTCGGTGGTTGTCGCCGTTTTGTTCTCCATGCAGTAGGTCTGTGCAGCCGAGAGGCGGTGCATAGCCGACGATGGAGTGAGCTGGTAATAGTAGTTGTTCTCGCGTGTTGACGTGAAGATGTTGGGCAGGTCGCTGACAACACCGTCGAAGATGCGCTGCTCCATAGGCACGAGGCTGACGACCTCGCGCGTGGATGTCACGCTGTACCCGTTCTGTGGGCGCTGGAAATCGGTGGCGTTGGGCCACACGATGCGGCTGGTGTAGTTGAGCGAGATGGGGGTCTTCTGGTCGTTGAGATAGCTGTTGTACCAGCGAGCGGCATCCTGATATTGTCCAGCCCATAGGCAAAGATCGCCGAGCAGCGCCTTCATGGGGATGAAGAAGGTCTGCGAGTCCCAGCTGTCGATGTTTCCAAAGCGTGGCAGCTCGGTGTCGGCGACGGGTGTGAGGTCGTCGATGAAATACTGGCAGATGGCATTGATGTCTACGCGAGGCTGGTTCATGGCGTCGCGCGCCTCTTGCTCCGTCATGACGGGGTTGAGGACGAGCGGCACTTGGCCGTAGACCTGGGCGAGCTGGAGGTAGGTCCATGCACGGAAGGCCTTGACGGCAGCAAACTCTTGGGTGAAAAGCGTGCGTCCGCGGCGCTGGAGTGCCGTGTCGACATGTGCGAGATAATAGTTGCAGTTGTTGATGACGGCATAATAGTCGCTCACGGTGTTGTATTTGTTCTCGGCAGAGAAATTGAACGCTGCGAGGTTCTTCAGGTCGGCCGAGGCTGCATCGGTGGGCGTCATCAGGTCGCCACGCACTTCGCCAAGGATGACGGTGCGGTCGGCAATGACCTGCATCTTTCCGATGATGCCAAGCACGCTATAGACAGAGGCCGTTGGATGGTTGAGGGTGTTGTCTTTCTCGAACTCCACCAATTCGGAACTTGTCTCAAGCATGCTGTCGCACGCCACGGTAAAGAATATAGAACAAACAATAAATAACCAACTTAGCGGCTTGGCGAACAAAGGAAAGAGTCCTTTGTGGTTGATTCTTTTATCCATATTTCTTATCTTTTATTTCTTGTTTTATGTTTAGGCCGAAGGCCGCTTAGAGATTGATGTTAAGACCAACCGAGAAGTTGCGACCTGCAGAGAGCAGTCCGCGGTCGATGCCTTGAGAGAGCACGCTGCTGCCCATGGAGCAGTCGGGGTTGGAACCGAGATAGCGCGTGACGGTGAAGAGGTTGGCGGCATTTCCCCAGATGGTGATGCCCTGCAGATAGGTGCTGCGGATGGGAATCTGATAGCTGAGGGTGACCGACGAGAGGCGGAGATAGCTTCCATCCTCAATCCATCGGTCGCTGAAGCGTGCATTCCCGATGGGATCGTTGTATACGGCACGCGGGATGTCGGTCTGTTGGCCTTCTGCGTTCCATCTGCCTGCCATAGCGGTGGTCTGGTTGATGAAGAGGTTTCCACCTTCGAGCAGCGAGCGCTGATAGTTGAAGATGTCGTTGCCCAACGAATAGTTGAACACTGCAGAGAGCGTCAGCCGTTTCCAGTTAAACGTGGTGTAGATGTTTCCGTAGATGTCGGGGTTGGGGTTGCCGATGATGACGCGGTCGGCATCGTTGATGACTCCGTCTTGCGTGACATCCTCGAACTTCATGTCGCCAGCCGCGAAATAGTTGCGCTCGCCATTAGCCTTGACAACATAGTGGCCGTCGGCAAGAGCGTCGGCAGAGGTTGTGTAGACGCCCTTGGTGCGCCATCCATAGAACACGCCAACGGGCTGCCCCACCGTTGTGAGGATGCTGGCGCCGCAGATGTCGGAAACGAACGAGCGGTTGTTGTCGGGTAGTGCCGTCACCTTGTTATTATAGTGGCCGGCAGAAGCGCCCATCTCCCAACGGAAGTCTTTCAGGTTGAGCAGACGTGCAGAGATGTTGATGTCGAATCCGGCATTCTCGAGTTTGCCGTCGTTGCTCCAGTTCTGCTTCAGTCCGCTGGTCCATGCCAGTTGTCTGAGCGAAAGCAGGTTGGACGTGTAGCTCTTGAAGAGGTTCAGCCGCACGCTGAGACGGTTGTCGATGAAGTTTCCTTGCAGAGCGGCAGTGATACGACGGGTGGTTTCCCACTGCAGCTCAGTGTTTCCGATGTTTCCGATGGAAAGACCTGTCGCCGTGCTGTTTAGCATGCGGTTGGCTACGAAATAGGAACGCGATGCCGTGTAGTCGATGTCGTCGTTACCTATCACGTCATAACCCAAGCTGAGTCGCAGGTAGTCAATGCCCTTGACATTGGAAAGCCACTTCTCATTGGTGAGCACCCAAGCACCCTCGAGGCTGGGGAAAAGTCCCCATGCCACGCCACCGAGCTTCAGCCCTGAGGCCTCTTCACCGAATCGTGAGGAAGCGTGGGCGGAGAAAGCGGCGTCGACATAGAAGCGCTCGGCATAGTTGTAGCCGGCAGTGGCATACCAAATCATCTCGCGCGTCTTGTCGTCAGCACCATGCGTGTCCTTGAACTGCAGCGAGGTGCTCATGTTAGGTGTCTTGTCGTTACCGGTGTTGTATCCCTGCTGGGCAGTCAGCTTGTAGTTGCTGCTGAGGTAACGGAATCCGGCATTGACAGCGATGCTGTGGGCTTGGTAGCGATTCTGCCACGAAGCACGGGTGTCGCTTTGGATGGCGGTTTGGCTGCCTGCCTGGCTGGCTGCAATGTTATGAAGCGTGGTTCCCTCATCGAGTCCGGCTATGACAAATGTGGGCACGCCCTGGATGGGCAGATAATAGTTCTCGTTGGAATTGACCAGTCCCAGCGCGAAGTGCTCGCTAAGCGTGAGATGCTTGTTGAACTTGAATTGCGGCATCACTGAGAACATGATGAGACGGTTGCCTTGCGAGTTGCGGTTCTTGCCTTCTCCATGCTCAAGGATGGCTGAAGGATTGGCCAGACGTCCACGACCTTGGAACATACCTTCGAGATAGTCGTCGGCCTCAGCCAGATAGTGGCTCAGGTGGCCGTGCTTGTCGTAAGCGTAGGGCGAGAGGAACGGAGCCTTGGCGAGTGCCAAGAATGCAGGCGACGTGATGACACCCGACAGCGGGTCGATAGGTGCACCGTCGTCGCGCAGTCCGCGGTCGACATCGCTATATGAGGCATCGAAACGCACACTGAGGTTGGTGAGCACTTCGATGTCGGAGTTCAGACGCATGTTGAAACGCGAATAGTCGTTCTTCATCAGCGTGCTGTTTCCAAGCGAATAACCCACCGAGAGGTTGTAGCTGGCAACGTTGTCACCACCTTGCACGTTGATGCCGTAGTTTTGTGAGAAGGCGTTGTCGTATACCTGCTCAGTCCAGTCGGTTTGGTTGTGATACTGATTGTAATAGAAATAAGAAGGATCGGCATTAAGGAACTTCATCGAGCCCAGCACGTCGGTCTTGTCGGACAACAGCTCAGTGGCATAAAGCCGATAATCGTCGGCCGACATCATCTTGGGCAGACGGGGCAGCAACTCGTAGCGCCCGTTGATGGTCACGTCGATTTTAGTGGCCATGCTCTTGTTACGCTTGGTCTTAATGAGCACCACACCGTTGGCTCCCTTGGCGCCATAGAGGGCGGTTCCGTTTTTCAGGACGGTGACACTCTCGATGTCGTTGACATTGAGGTTGGCCAACATGTTGTTGTAATAACCGTCGTGAAGCATCTCGCGGCTGTACTGCATATCCATCACCACGTCGTCGATGACAACGAGTGGCTGTGCATTAGCATGCAGCGAATTGATACCTTCGATGAACATGACATTGCCAATGCCAGGGATTCCACTACGTGTGACAGAGCGCATGTCGCCGCCCAATTTCTGCTGTACCAGCGGGTCGATGGATATTTCAGACGTGTTGGAGAAATTGTCGGCAGTGGCTTGCTGGATAGCCTGCGTCTTGTTGTCATAGGCAGCACTGAAAGCCTCGTGATAAAGCCTTGCGTTGGCCACTTCGCCATCCTGCGAGTTGCCTATTGCCTTTTGCTGTATGTTGTATCCCTCGAGTCGAATGACGACAGAACGTGTGTAGAGGGGTACTTTTATCTGATAATGCCCTTCTTTGTCGGTCATGGCCGTAAAGCGGGCGTCACCGTAAGCGGCAACCTGGGCACCAAAGAGCGGTGCGTTGGTGGCAGCATCTACGACTTGTCCTGTTACGACTTTGGTATCCTCTTGTGCAGCCAGCGACAAAATCAAGATATTGAGAAATGAAAAAAGAATGATTATTCGTTTCATAGTCTTTGTTTTTTATTCATTTAATTTCGTCTTGGTCTGAGATAAATGCAGTCGAGATACATCTCACGCGAATAAGAAGAGGTCTCACGTGCAGTAATGGAGCACTGCAACCGAATGCTGAACTTGATGTCGTTCTGCTGATAGTTGCAGACAGGAAGCTGGAAGTTCTCAGCAAGCACGATAGTGTCTACCCGCTCGGGGTCGTTCTTGAACTGGGTGTTGTCGCAATTGAAGCTCTTCTCGGTTCCGTCGACATCTACATAATAGATGGTGGCCTTGAACTTGCAGGGGCGAAGGTCGGCATTGGCAACATCGTTGATGGTCTTTGGAAGAACAACTGCACAAACATCGTAGGTAGTGCTGAGCGTGTTGTTGACACGGAAATTGATTTCCCAGTTAGACGTTGCCTTGTCGGGCATGATTTGCAAATAGGCGCCTTCAGAGATGCTGTCGCTGGCCAGTCGGCGAGTGTTGTAGGAACAATCCTTGTTGTTGAGAATGAGCTGGGCCTGCTCAGCCTCGCTCCACAACGGACGCAGATAGGTCTGCTCGGGAGTGAAAGGCCACTCTTGAGTCTTGAAGAGCACACCATTGCTGCACTCTATACGCTCGGCGTCTTTAAGGATTCCGCCTTCTCCAAACGGCTTCTGGAAGACATGATAGACAGGTTTGCCCGACACCTGAGAACCGCGATGCAAGCGATATTGCACCGAGACGAGCGAGTCGGTGAACGTGCGCTGGTCAGTGGTGTTGAAGATGGCGTCGTCAAGCAAAGCACGGTTGGTCCAATATTGCTGAATGGAGTCGCGCTTGAGCACCTTTTCATCGAACTGGAAACAAGCGGCGGCTTCATCCCAAGCTTTTTGCCATCCGGCAGCAGTGGGTGCGACCATCCAGTAGAGCGAATCCTCGGAGTCGATATAACCGATGCTCTGCAACAGGCGGTTGTATTCTGTCACCACCGAGTCAACATAAACCGGTACACCTTCGATGATTCCGCTGGAGACTGAACGGTCGGCATCGAACTCGTCTTCTTCGTATTGACGAAGATTGGCACCGATGCCACTGAACTCCGGCAAGTCGCAAACGGCCTCATAAAGGTTGCGCTGATAAGGCAACGGACGTTCTGCGATGTGGAGCACGCCATTCTTGGCATGGATATTGGGATTTGTAAGATGCACGCCCTCTATGGCGCCATCACCCATTGACACGTGTTTCTTGTTGAGCAAGAACATGGACTTGGGCTCTGCACCCACGGAATTGAGCGAGCGAGCAAGATGGTTGAACACGAAGAAACGTTCCACCACAGAATCGCCTTGCGCCGTTTGCACCAACTGAAGCAACGAGTCTTTGTTGAAAGAACCATTTACAGGTGCGACAATGGTGAACGATTGTCCGCCATCCAACAGGTCGGCATAACTGACGGGCGTCTTCTTGTGCATGCGGAACACCTTGGTCTGCTCCAACACCTGACAGAAGTCGCTCAGTTGCGGATTGCCTTTCAGTTGCTGCCAAAGGGTAAGGTTGCCACCCTCTGCGCTGTCGGCTCCATCATAGTGGTCGGACCATTCGGTGCAAGCACCGAAGAGTGTAGCTGCCGCAATGCACAACACGCACTGCATGAAGCCCCGCCACATATTCGTAAGTCTATTTAATACCTTTTCTTTCATATGATATATTTCTCTTTTTTCTTATAATCAGAACTATGAACTCTTAACAACCGTCTCCTAATGAGTATCTTCGCCCTGCGGGCTGCCATAGACACTCTTCGGACATAGCTCAATGTAGTCGAACGACCAGTAGCGGTCGGGATCGTCGAGCACCTGGCGGAAACGGAGATAATAGGTCTTGTTAGAATCCAGATACTTCGTTGCCAAAACACGACGCAGATTCCAGTTGTTGCCACGCAGAGGATTGTCGGCATCCCACGGACGGTAGCTGTCCATTCCCTTCATATAGCCACGGTTGTGCATGGCCTTGTCGTTGGCTGTATTCTCCTCCTCATCGTCGGTGTCTTCCACCCATCCGATGTTGGGGTCTGGACCATAGACACGCAGGTCGACAGGAATACCGCAAGGCTCGTTGTTCAGATACACCTGAACCACACCACGCTCCTCACCTACCGTGTAGCCCAAACGAATCTCGTAGGTTCCAGACGGGACAGGAAGCAGTTTGAAGGATACGTCGAACACGCCGCTGATACAAACTGCATTGGCGCAATAAGAGTTCCAATAACCCACGTCGCTGTGAACACCCACGTAGGTCTCATCGCTAACCTTCCAGTCGGTGATGTAGTTGTTCTTGAATCCTGTAAGGATGTCTTCGCCATAGCGGCCACGTCCGTTACAGTTCATAAAGTCGGGACTCAACACGGTAGCATCGATACGAATGCGGCAGTTCAGCACTTCGTCGCGCACTTGCGGAGTATAAGCTAGGATATCATCAAGATAATGATAGACACCGTTCAATGCATTCTGGTCGATAGTGCCCGATTCTGAGGGGCTCAGCACCTTCACGCCACGAACCGTGAATTTGTTCTGCAATCCTTTGCGGTTGATGAACAATCCAGCTGGAGGACCAGCAAAACGCATCATTGTGCCAGGACACATGGTCTCGTAGAACTCTTCGGGATCGCTCAGCGAAGTATACCAGCAATGCTCACGAAGATCACCCGACATTACCCAACTGTTGTACTGGCCGATGCGCGGCAGCAAGTGATAGGACACAAAGCGGTTCAGCGGATTCTTGCGATTCTTCACATCGTCGTCGTAAAGACCAGCGTCTTCAGGATAAGTCTGGTCATAAATCTTCTTGGCATATGCCTTCAGGTCGTCAATCGTGTTGATTCCCTTGGAATGATACACTGAATCGGGTTCCACAAAAGCCGTATACTTGAAATAGCGTTTTTCAGGCCAGAAGGAACGTGTATAAAGAGCAGAACCTGACGTACAACGTACCATCACGCCTGTATGCACCGAGTCTTCGCTGCAAGAATAGGTTTCATCGATATACTTCACCAACGAATCGGCCATACCCGTGAGTTGCAAAGCCTGCGAGAAAAGCGTCAGCGTTGAGTCTTCAGCAATCTTGTCGGCCAGCAGCAAGCTGCTTGACGTGATGACATTGTTCAACACATGCACCACACCATTGGTCACCGAGTCGTCACGCTCCAAGATGCGAGCGTTCTTATTGATGTAGTAGACCAGTGCATTGTGATTGGTCACATCCGAGTCACTCGACAACACGATATAACTGTCGTCCATGTTGAGTTCGGGAAGTGCGCCCTCACTGATGTCGGTGGTGAAGAATGCACCTTTCTTGATAATATGCGTACGAGCCAATGTGTCGCACGACTCAGTGGGAATAGCATCGATATTGCCATATCCCATGCGTTTCAGATAACGGTCGATGGCCTCGTTGTTTGGCGCAAAGAGCGTATAGTTGCCATATGTGGAAAGCATGGAGAAATAAGGAGTGCGCTTCAGAATACCAATGAAGTTGCTGAACTGCTCCTCGTTCTCCTCCAAGAATCCGGCTGCCGTCACCTTTGTGGACGAATAATAGTTCATGGGGATGTCATCATCGTTGTCCACGCAGGCAACAAAGCCACAGACCATGCATACAGCGAGAATGATTCTATAGAATTTTGTTGTCATATCTTCGTATTGTATAAGTTTGTTTCTTTTTCTATATGTTATCAGTTGTCAAAACAAGAGATTTCATTTTGTCAGTTCAGAGTCTTCTCCCGTATCGAAAGCTGGGTTCTGCTTGAGCAGAGGATTCACCTTGAGTTCGCTCTTTGCATATGGGAAATAGATGATGTTCGGGTCGGCCAACTTGATTTTGATGGCGTTCACGTTTTCGATGTATTTACGTGAGGTCAGCGAGACAAGGCGAGTATTATCACCATCGCGACGTGCCATGCGTACGAGGTCAAACCAACGCTTGCCTTCGAACATGAACTCGCGCTGGCGTTCAGCCATCAGCAGTTCCTCCATTGAAGCCTTTGAGTCGATGTAGTCGGCCATCTTCAAAGTGTCGGAACGTGTAGTGGTTGTAACATCGTTGGCACGTTTGTTAACGGTGTTGATTAAGGCGAATGCTTGCTCGTAGCCTTCAGGGCCACGCTCGATAAGTGCCTCTGCCTTAATGAGAATCAAGTCGCTAAGACGATAGATGATCCAGTTGGCATCGCTACCCGAACGACGTGAAGCATTGAGATTCAGGTCTTTCTCCGAGTTGACGCTCTGCGTGGAATAGCTGATGTTACGACGTGCATACTTTGCAATGCCATAGCGCGAATTGTCCAATTCTGCAGACTCATAGATGCGTCCGTCGGTCTTCTTGAAGACGGAGTTGGTTCCAAGTGCCACATCCTTGGCAAGGAAGTCGGGGACTGAGAGACGTCCGATCACATTGTTGACATTGCCATAGTAGTTGCTTACCCACGAGTTCTGCTGGCTTTGGCCTGTACGGAAATACAGTTCGAAGATGCTCTCGAACGAGTTGCCTTCACCAAAGATCTCGTTGTAGGCGTTACCACAGACTATACTGCCGACAGGCTTCTCCAGAATCATGGGGATGTCTCCAAAGAGTGCAATGTTGTTCACATTACCCTCACGGTCGATCATCTCGCGATATTGTTCACGTTTCTGTTCAAGCACCAGGTCGCAGTAGCGGATGGCATTGTCCCAGTCGCCACGCCAGAGATAAAGGTCGGCGAGCAGTGCATAGATGGCAGCACGTGTGATTTTACAGGAATTCTGATAAGCGTTAGGACTTTCGTATGTAAAATAACGGCGAACTGCATCGCCTTTCACACGCTCAAGGTCGGTAATGAGCGAGTCGAGCACAGCGTTGAAAGGTGTAGCAGGAATGACATAAGTCTGCGAATCATCGATGCTGGGTTGCGTTGAGTAAGGCACATCGCGGAACGTCCTAATCAAATAAAAGTAGCACAAAGCACGAATGGCAGTGGCCTCAGCCACATTCGCCCGCATCTCTTCTTCTGTATAGTTAGGGTCGATAGCCTGCACTTCAGGAGCGTAGTGGCACACCGTGTTGCAACGGTTGATGGCCTCATAGAAGCGGCTCCAGTTACACATCGGATTAGACGGCAACAGGTTCTCTTTCAGTATCTCGTTGATTTCATTAGGAACGTTGGCACCTAATCGCATGTTGTCGGAGCGCAACTCGCCCCAAACGCCCATACGTGTCAAGCAGTCACTGTTCTCAAGTGCCTCATAACAACTGTTCACCACACTCGTCACATCGCTCTTCTCGGTCCAATAATTCTCAAGCACCACTTCGTTCATGGGCAAGATATCGAGAAAATCGGAGCAAGATGACAATGTGGCAATGGCTGCAATGCTTAATGCATAATGCTTAATGCGCGACTGACCACGCATGAGGCTCTTCAATTTGTTAACTATAATATATTTCATATCGTTTTGATTCTATTTGTTTATGCATTAGAACATGATTGTAATACCAGCAGTGAACGACTTCGCACGCGGTGTCTTGGCGCCGTCGTAAACGATACCCATCGAACCATAACCTACTTCAGGATCGGCTCCCGAATACTTGGTCAAGCAGAAAAGGTTGTTGGCCGAAACATAGAAACTGAGTTGCTGGAATCCCCAACGCTTGATGAGTTTGGGATCCAAAGAATAACTGAGCTGTGAATAGTTCAGACGGATGAACGATCCGTTTTCCACGAAACGGTCGCTTCCGAGCCAGTTGTATCCATATTGATAGAGTGCACGTGGGATTTCGGTCATGTCGCCTTCCACTCTCCATCGCCAGTTGACGGCGCGACTTTGGTTGTTGTTCGAGTACATGTTTTCGGCTCTCATTCGCGCCTGGTTGATGATTTTGTTGCCATAGCGGAAGTTGAACTGGTTGTTCCAAGTGAGTCGCCCGAAATTGAGTTTAAAACCGAATCCTCCAGTGAACTTTGGCAGTGAAGAACCGAGATAGACGATGTCGAGTTCATTAATTTGGCCATCGTGGTTGATATCATCGTAGATGGCATCTCCACCACGGAACTCGTAATTAACAGAGCCGGCACAGAACATCATGGGCTTGGTCATCTCGTTTTCATCAAGAACGACGATGCCGTCCTTGTCACGGGCAACTGGAGCATTTGGTCCGCTGACGCCAGGAATCTCTTCAGCTGAATAGTCGCTGTATTGATAAACGCCCTTATAGCGGAATCCATAGATGGAGCCCATTGAGCGGTTCAACTCAACACGTGTCAGATATGAACCATTATTACGGTCAAACTCATTGTTGAGGCTTGCCAAACAAGTCTCTTCCATAGCTGTAATCTGGTTCTTGTTGTTGGCGAAAGTGATATTGAAATCGGCACTGAACTTGCCAGCACGGATGATGCGGTTACCGTTCAGGTTAAACTCCCAACCGATATTCTTCATGTCGCCCACATTCTGCCAAGCCAATGAGGTGTAACCAGAAGAAGTCGGGATGCCTCGGTTGGCCATGAGCAGGTCGGTGGTGTATTGCCAATAATATTCAACATTACCTGTAATGCGGTCTTTGAAGAATCCGAAGTCGGTTCCAAGGTTGTAGGTCTCTTTCTGTTCCCATTTCAAATTCTTCAACTGAATGTTTTGGGGATAGATACTTCCTTGGTTCAGATAGCCAGAACCATTGCGGTATTTGCTGAAATAAAGATACTCGGCACCTGGCTGTTTACCTACGATACCCCAACCCGGACGCACCGAAAACATGGATACGAAGGGTAATGCCTTGGCAAACCAAGGCTCCTTATGGATGTTCCAGCGGAAAGAGAATGCTGGGAAGTTACCCCAACGCTGGTCGGCACCAAACTTCGTGCTTCCGTCTCGACGTACAGAGAAGTCGGCCATATAGCGTCCTTTGTAGGCGTAGTGGGCAGAATAGGTGAAATAGATGCTACGCCACTGACCGCTTCCTGTGCTCATTCCATCAATAATGCCTTCGGCAGCAGCACTCTGGATGGAACCCGAGGGAAGTGCCCATGAAGAAGTACTCTGAGAGGTCGACTCGCCACTAGTGAGCTGGCCACGCAGAAGCATGGTGAGCTGGTGGTCCTTGTTACGGAATGAAGGTGTGAAAGTAAGGGTGTGAGTAGTTGTTACACCAAGGCTCTTCGAAGAGTTAGCCGTAGTGCGGTTGCTCTGCTTACCATCGGTGTCATTCCATCCACGTGTACTGAGCGACAACGGCATGAACTGGTCTTCATAACGATTGAAGATATTGAACACCACCTTGCCCTCATAGTTCAGTTGTGTCTTGTCTTCTTCGAGGCCAAGGAGATTGTATCTGAGTTTGAACTCAGGCTCAATATTGTAACTGGTCTCGTGGTTTTTGGCCTCATGGGCAAGAGCGACGGGGTTCTTGTCGTTCAGTTGGTCACGCAACTGACTCGAGACTGTCGGCAACATTGAGTAATACTCGCCGAGATCACGGCCCTGCTTGTCCTGCTCATAGACAGAGAGGTTAGGCATTCTCACGTAGGCAATGGCCAACAGGTCGCCATTGTTCTTCTGGTTGCGCGTGTAGGTAAGCGAGATGTTGGTCTCAATCTTGATACGGTCGGAAACGAAATAGTCAAGGTTCACACGTGAGGTGAATCGGTCGAGTTGCTGCTTGATGATGGAGCCCGTCTCGTGGTCATAACCCGCACCAATACGGAAGTGGGCCTTTTCGCCACCACCAGTGAGGGCGAGATAGTGATTCTGACGCCATCCCATCTTCTTAACTTCCTTCTGCCAATCAGTATTGTTGTTATACATCTCATACTCGGGGAACGATGGATTGTAGTTGAGTTCTGGAATATTCGAAGAGGCATCACTCAGAGAAGGATTGAAATACTCCTCTTTCAGCAGCATCGTGTATTCGTCACCATTGAGCATGTTGTAACCCGAAGGCTGATAGGTGGCAGTAAGGCGATAGCTGTAGTTGACACGAGTCTTTCCACGTGTACCACGCTTGGTCTTGATTTCAATGACACCATTTGAACCTTGTGAACCCCAAATGGCGGTTGCGGCGGCATCCTTCAACACCGAAATCGACTCGATGTCATCAGGGTTGACGTTGAGCAATTGTGCAAACTTTTCCTCATTGGCAGACGAAAAATCGAAATCGTTGGTGTTGGTTTCCCACACGTTTCCATCGACCACAATGAGCGGTTCGCTCGAACCGTTGATACTCGACACACCACGCAAACGCATCGATGTGCCAGAACCAAGGTTACCAGAGTTGGCCACGATGTCGAGACCTGCGATACGACCTTGAAGAGCCTCATCAACGGTGGTCAATGCCAAACCGTCGAATTCGGACATGTCAATGCTCTGACGCGCTGTCGAGATTTCATCCACAGGGATAGACAAACCCGAGCCTTGGGCACGTCGTTTGGCAACGACAACGACATCGACGAGTTGATTCTGGTCGACCATCTTGATGTCGTATTCCATCTGGTTGATAGGAAGTGTCTGAGTCTTGAGACCTACGTAGGAAATACGCAGTTTGTCCTTTGGATTCTTAATCTTAAAAGAGAAATTACCGTTAATGTCCGTCTGCGTAGACGCGACAATACGATTGGAGGCATCAAGCTCGACAACGTTGGCCATCATCACTGGACCAAAGTCGTCGGACACGGTACCGGTAATGATGTCACCAGCTTGTTGGGCCAATGCATGGCCTATTGACAAATGAAAAATGATAAATGATAATCCTATCACTTTCACCCATCGACTGGTTTTCTTATTGCTAATCGTTTTCATGTGCATTGTATTTATCATTTATCAGTTATTCTTTAACAACAATGGTTCGTTGATCAAATGAATGACAGCAGAGGAACTGGTCTCAATGCCATTAGCTGCAGAAGCATCCTGCGTGTTGTACTGCCATTCACGAGCGACAAGGTTGTAAAGACCATTCCGTTTTTCAACACGACGTGTATTACCGGCATGGTCAAGAAGTGAGATACCATCATCAGTCAAGGTGGCCCGCACACGATAGAATCGCTCCGTGGTGGGGTCGATGACTGCGGTTTCGAAATCACCACTCTCCTCCTCTGCACCGATGAAGAGGGCGTTGTCTTGGATGTGGTATTTCAGGAAATTCACAATTTGCAGAGAGTCGCGGGTCTTGGCAGTCAGGTTTCCAGCCTCCTCAAATGCCTCAACAGCTTCCCAAGAAGATAGCTTACCACTTTTCTGCATAGCTTCAATGCTCTCATTGGAGGGCACATAGATTGTATAATGATAGGTGTTGAACGTCGAAATATTCGTTCCACCACATGCGTTTCTCTTGTTGTGGATTTGCTCAAAGAGCCCGCTGCCGTCCATCAACTCGAGGAATTTCGAGAACTCAGCATGACTTGCCAGAACATCACGCACAGTATTACGCGTTCCGAGGATAGGTGATTCGAGAATATAGCTCTTTCCATTTCCACCTTGTGTCTGGTCATAGATGTAAGAGATTGGAAGTGGCTCAGATTCATTCATCTGATAGCTTCCCTCAACAGTCATACCACCAGCACCCTGAGAAACATTGTTGACACGAATCTCCGTACCACCCTTTGTGCGATAGAAAGTATGGCCGTCTTCAACGTTTCCAATAACGATATGTGTATCGAGAATGTCTTTGAGACGGTTTCTAATCTGGTCATTGCTGGCCTTACCGATAGAGTCGCCCACTTCCTTTGTCTCTGTGTCGTAGTTCCATATGCTGGCCCACACACGGTCTTGCTCGTTGACTTTCGTAGGATCGTAATGGAAGCGGAACAACTGGGTCTGAGTTTTTCCGTAGGAACAGGGGTCAATATACTCCAACAAGGCATTGTTGGTGGGAATAAAGAAACTGTAGTAGGAATTCAGCGAATTGAGATATACGTCATACTGCAACTGCTCAATGCCCCAATACATGATTCGCATGGACTCGTTGACCAATGCAGGGAAAGAGACGCTGACGTATGCTGTGGGCGAATAGACGCGGTTGGTCAGATAAATGGCTCCATTGCATCCGAGCCAGACAGAATCAATAGCCTCGGGCACCACACCCATCGGGTCGTTGGCGTCGTTAAGGATATTCTGGAATTTGGAGGGAACCGATGAAATAAACGAACTCAACATATTATTGTTAATGAGTTTCGAGATGACATCGTCGGGTACACGCTCCCATGTTCCATAATAATCCTTAAGTACACGACCAGCACCATTCTCCCAATATTCTGTCAAAGCCTCATCACTGGGGACCATCATGACTGCCATGTCACGTTGCAAGACGATGTTACCATCTTGGTCGTTCAAACCCGAATAATATGAGTTCCATTCTGGGTCATATTTCAGCAATCCATTCACAGGACCTCTGTCAGGCGTGATGTTCAACGGTTGTCCGTTTTGCGATTTACGAGAGAAGAAGCGTTTCTGGTAAACCGTATCGGCATTGGCATCGTAGAGGTAATTGTATTGCGTTCTAACACTTTCATCCAAAGGATAAGGGGCGCAATAACGCTCCAACAGTTTGTTGAACAAACTCACATTCTTTTTGCTAGCAATGAGTTCTGCCATATTCGGCAGCGGGGTAATCACCTCACCCATACGGTGAATGAATCCGTTTGAGCACTTGATGTTTGCCTGCACCACCTGTATTCCATTCACACTGGCCTCACCAGGCTGACGGTGCGTTGTGTTGTTGTAGATAAAGTCATAATCCTCATTAGAGATACGCTTGTTGGTCAGTTGCTTCTCAATGAAATGCACAAGAGGCACCACAGAGAAGTCTTCCATGCAAACCATAGGCTTGCCCAACTCGCGGTAACGGTTCCAATAGGGATTGAGCGGCATGTCTTGGGGACGCAGCACAGGAACTGAGTCGTAAGGCTGGCTGGCGGCCAGTCGGCGCATACACTCTCCTTCACGTGGAGGCGTTCCCTCAACACTCGACAGACTGTTGAGCTGCATTGAGTTGTCGATCATGCTGCCAAAAAGCAACAGTTTCTTTTGCGAAGTGGAAAGGTCTTCATACCTTCTCACTCCCCACGGATTGTTACGATAGAAACGCTCATAAGCGGCGTCATCAGCCACGAAAAGCGTCTTCGAACCTGTCTTGCCCAGCACCTCACGATAGCCAAGGTCGTCAATCAGTCGCACAGTGTTAGTGAAACTTTCAGCCTGCGAACCGCCTGACTTTCCCTGCTCAGCCAACCAACTGTAGATGCTTGCCCCCCATCCTTCTGGGGTTCGTTCATCAAGGTCGTACTCGGAACATGCCACCAGCGTGCTTCCCAAGAGCAACACGCTAGCGACAATCATCCAATACCGACTTCGACTCCTAAATTGTCTTTCGGTCTTCATTGTCTATTTTGTTATTTATGATTGATTTGTTTTGTTAACTATTCTCGTCGTTTGTCGGATGCAAAGTTAGTTACATTATTAATAATAGGCATCCACGCATGTCTAAAAATGTTTTCTAAGCGTCACACACCCGAATGGGCATGTTACATTTTCTTTTCCATATGTAACATGCCCATTTTTTGATAAATGCGAGAATTCCTAGTAAATAAAGGCTATTTCACGAATATCTTGCGTGTAACACCATCAGCACCCACAACAATGTTCAAGCCTTTTTCCAGCGACTGCCTGCGTAGACCAGACGCACTGTAAATTGCCACGCCAGATCTAGGTTCAGATAGAACAAGGTTATTGATTCCTGCTAATGCAACAGCAGTTAGCCTGCACTCCAAGAGCAAGAACTCGTGATATCCACCAGTGGTGGTGGCATCGGTGAAGCTGATGATATATTTGCCCTTGCTGGTGATGTCGAAGTCCAACTCACGTTTCACGGCTGATGACAAGTTTGCCGTGGTGCTGCCGTTAGCATTGGGTGCAGCTGTGTAAACCTCCGAGGTTGCCACCGCGCTGCCATTCGCAGAGAGAATCTGAACCTTGTATTTGGGGCTTTCTTTCCAAGCTGCCATAGCAAAGGTCAACTTATAGCTACCAGGTTCGAGGGTAAGAGGATATGCCGTCTGGCGTCCGTACTCAGCACAGTTGTTGCGCCAGTAGAGAGCCTTCTCCTGATAACCTCCATTACCAACGAATGTGCGAGCTCCACTACTGAAGCTGTTGGGGTATTCGTGAACTTGGTTATCCTCTTGTACACAACGCCAACCCTCAGGGATGGTACCATTGAGCACAAAGGTAAAGTCAAGCACATAGCCAGACTCTCCTTGCTCGCCAGTGGCAAGACCGAAGACGGGCAGAAGCGTCACATTGTCATCGGGCATGACAAAACTCACTTCGTTTCCACCATTTACCTCAATGGTCTTCTGCATCGTATAGAACACCGAGTTGACCACCTTCAACTGTTTCAGCTCGTAGCCTTCATCAGCGGTGAAGGTCAGCGTTACCGTCTCACCCTCTGCAGCTTCGCTTACATTAGGCGTCACGGTGCCATGATTGGCATTACGCACGGTAACAAGATATTTTTCTGCAGCCATGTTGGCAGGTGCGTATATGACTTGGTCGATAACCATTCCCGTACCGCCAACGTTGGCGATAATCAAGGTATTGGTACCTTCTTTGAGTTGGGCTGGCACCTTCAGCTTGTGCCAATCGTTTTTGGCCACCTTCTCACAAACTACAGTGTTGGCCTTTCCATTTACCGTCACACTAACGTTGCCAGCCTTTGTGGTATTGCAATAACGTATGAAGATATCGTAGTCTCCACCTTGTGTGAGTTTGAGCTGATGACGAAGGGCGGCACTAGTGTTGGTACCCATCTCCACATATCCCATGCCAGCAAACTCGGCATAGTCTTGTGCCCACCATCCCGAATGTGTCAGTGCCACATTCTTCACGCTCTTATAGTCCATATTCTCGGCCTCAATGACATAGGGGCCTACGAAAGGCTCTGGCTGTTTCGGCATGGGCAAGGCTTCTGTGGGCAGTACGTCAGTCATGCGGTCTGCGGCTTCTCCAGAACAGGTGATAGTGAGGTCAAGGGGGGCACAATGCTTCACCTCAACTGTGAAAATTCCTGTTTCTTCATCGTAATTCTGACTAAAGCTCGAAGTCCCGATACCGCGTTTCGTAAGACTTGCGTTGGGTTGCGACGTCACGCCATAGATAACAATCTTGTCAGTCTGTACAGTACTGGTGTCGTTTCGGTAATTGTTCAAATAAAAGTCGATGTGGTCAGCAAACTCGCGGATATGTCCACTCGACAGTTTGCCGTAGGTCAGTTCCATTTTCTCGCAAGTGTTGTATTGCAAGGGAATGGTGGCCGTGGCAGTTTTCTTTTTATTCAAATAGGAATAAGGTGTATAGGTCACCAGTTGGTTGCGATAGCGGTTCACATAGAGGTCACCTGTCGACACTTCAGGATACTGGGCATTGAAGTCGTTCACCTTCTTGGTCTGCGAAGTGCTCTGATAGGTCGACTTCTTCAACTTCATAGGAATGGCCTTCGCCACATCATCATAGAAACCAATGACAAGAGGAATAGTGCCATAACGTCCAGTCTTCTTGAAATAGCAAAGATTGTCCATCCATTGGCCATTGCCGCGATTGAATGGATCGCTTTGTTTGTAGAGTCCATCGTAAAGGCTTCCCCAAACAGCATACTTGTCTTCATCGTTACCGCTGCTCTTGTCGTTTTGTATAGCAATCTTGATATTACCCACCACTTCCTCGCGCGTAGGTATATATAAGGTACCGTCGATAATCTTCTTGAACATGTCGAGCCAAACGCCACGGAAGTTGGGGAAAGTGCCCCAGTTGCGACGTGTATAACCGTCAACGGTAGAGTTATTGAGGTTCTGGAAATCTTCTGTCCATATCAGCTCTGGTCCGTCCCACACGGCACCACCGTTAACACAAGTTTGCTCCATAACAGTTCCGACACCTGCAGCACCAGGGTATTTCTTTCCGTGATTTTCGCCTAAGATGGCATTAAGAGCACCATTCCAACCGCAGTTGTCATAGCGCACACCGTAGTTCTTGGCCAGACCGCTGACGAAGGGGCCGAAGGTGACACTCTCGTTGGCATACCAACAACTGCTCGTAGTATATTTATAAAGCCAAAGACAAGCTTCGGGATAGTCCCTGCAAGCCTGCAACAAATCCTTATTGCGCTTCATCATACCCATAGGATTGAGTGGGTGGCTCCAGATGTTGCCGCAGAACGAGATGGTGAGGAAACCACCATATTTGTGATGCATGGGCACAAGCTTGGCAAACAGCGCGATACGCGAAGCCTGAGTGCTGCTACTCTCGTCGCCACCCTCGTCGAAGCCCCAGAACTGTTCGGCATAGTTCCAACCCAGGAAATTGGGATAGGCCTTGAAGAAATACTCAAAGGTTTCCAAGTCGTCATCTTGGATGTGGGTGTGACCACCGCTGGCAGGCTGGCATGTGAACCACATGTTATTCAACTGGCACACCGATGCCCACGACTTGTAGGTGCGAACGGCGCAGCGCGGCATACGATACATCTTGGTATCCTTGTCGTATTGGCATGACAACGACAGGTTCATACAGACATACGGACGGATGGCTGCGGGAATGAGGTCAATAATCTTTTGCGGGTCTGCAGAATTCCAAACATCAACGTGGATGAGCCACAGTGGATGGCGCGAATCTACAGGGCGGCGTTGCTGGGCGAACACGGAAGAAACAGTCGCCAATAGCAACAACATGGATAACAACAAACGGAGTTTTTTGTTCATAATCATTGTAGTAGCGTTAGTTTTTAATGATGCAAAATTACGCCATATCCATTTCACACCTATTATTTATTGTATCATTCTTTTATCAATTTGTATCCCGCCCTGATTTTTACGTTAACGAGTCAATTTAAGTGATTTCGGTCAGTTCAAATGAAAAGAAAATGAAACAAATTGAAAAGGCATTGTGCACATAAAAATATATCTTTGCAAAAAAGTTGGTCTACACCCTCTTTCAACTGCACAACGAAAACATCAATAACAACTATTACACATAAAAGCGAAACAATATGAAAAAACTTTTCATGCTAACCGTTCTGGCACTGACCGCCCTCGTGGCAAACGCCCAGAACCCTTACCTCCCCTTGTGGGAGCATGTGCCCGATGGCGAGCCTCGAGTATTCGAGGACCCCGACAATCCCGGTAAGTTGCGTGCCTACATCATCGGCTCGCACGATGTGAACTACTCGGCCTACTGCGGTCCCGACATCCGTATGTGGTCGGCTCCTGTTGAAGATTTGAGCCAATGGCGCGACGAAGGTCCCATCTTCACTTGGTTTGTCGACGGCCAATGGGACACGATGTACGCCCCTGACCTCGTGGAAGTGAAAGACAAAAAGACGGGCAAGAAGACCTACTACCTCTATCCGCATTCACGCGGTTGGCGCCGCACCCCGATGGTGTGCAAGGGCGACCGCCCCGATGGCCCCTTCACTCCTATCAACCTTACGGATGACGGACGGCAATGCCTTCCGGGTTCGCTCATCGACTTCGACCCCTCGGTGTTCATCGAGAACATCACCGACAAGAAGGACAAGGACTACGACATCGGCTATCGTGCCTATGTGTTCTACGGTTTCCAGCACTCCACCGCTGTTGAGCTTGACCAGAAGACCATGTATTCTAAGCGTGAGGGCACGGAACCCATCGACCCGTTTATCCCCGCAAGTAGCGCCGACGGACGACTGCTTGATAGGGAGGGAAGTGAATACAAAGCTCTCTACAAAGGTCAGAACCCACTTGATTTCAACTTCTTTGAAGCTTCCTCCATCCGTCAGGTGGGCAACAAATACGTGATGGTGTTCTCTGGCTATAGCGGCAAGGAATACGGTTTGGGCAACACCAACTCTGCCCTGCGCTATGCCTTTGGCGACACTCCTCTTGGCCCTTGGCGCTCAGGTGGCGTGCTCGTTGACTCTCGTGGTGTAGTGCTGAATGAGGACGGCTCCAAGCTCATCACCACCAACTTCGGCCACAACACCCACGGCTCTATTGAGGAAATCAACGGCCAATGGTATGTCTTCTATCATCGCCCCCCACGCGGCTTCGGCAATGCCCGCCAGTCGATGGTGGCTCCCGTGAAGATTACATGGGATAAGAAGCCCGTTGCCAAGGGCGGTGTGGTGAAGATTACGGGTTATGACCCATTTGCTAAGGATAATGTCTGGACGGCAAAGGCCAGCGACGGCAATGAATACACCGGTGCCGAGGTGACTAGCGAAGGCTTCCAAATCTTCGGCCTGCCTCCTTACGCTTACTACTCTGCTGGCCTGGCCTGCTTCATGTATG
>ODAI011694138.1_pt1 | contig 22131 bp, 14 predicted proteins | sample 1539321 | NCBI WGS metagenome assembly ODAI01 (sample SAMN02144231, study PRJEB22623) | gut metagenome | biome: sheep rumen | host: Ovis aries | place: New Zealand | reverse complement strand
TTTGCCATGCTTTTTTTAAAAAATCTCTTGACAAAGTATGTTAAATATGTTATAATATAAAACAATAATTGATTTATATTCTTATTTTGTATTTTGATAAATTGTAATGAAATGAATTATAGTGAAATGTTTTTTTGAGAATTAAGAAGATTAAATGATAAAATGATAAAATAAAAATTGATAAATAGTTTGAATGATTTGATAATAAGAAAAAATGATAATGTTTGATGAATAAGATAATGTGAAGAAATATTTTAAATAGTGATTTTGAATAGTAAAATAAATTTTGTGTGTTTTGATTTTTGTGTGATAAAAATATTTGTTTTGTGTATCAATAAATAATAATTATGTGAACGTTCACTTTGTACGAATATCCGACATTGTATTGTTTCGGCTGAGAACTGAATAAAGCAGAAGTCTTGACAGTCTGCCGAACAATGCTCACTCTTTTCTCTTTGCCGTTCTCAATGCAGACTGAATACGGCAGCAGTCCTGACAGTCCATTGAAGAATATCGGCAGTCCAGATTTTACAAAAATTGCATAATAAAGAAAGCCTTCTGTCTGGAAGGTTTCAAAAAAAAGCTGTAGTAATACGGCTTATTCGTGTTTCTGGCTTTCTTTTTTTGCTGTTCTTTGCCAACAATTAACAATAATATGATTCAGAACAAAGCCTTTTTCCATTTTTTGCCTTTCTGTAAGGAAAACATAAAAAAACGCAAAGAAGTCCCAGTATTTCGGGACTTTTCTTATTTTTACCGTTGAAAAGCTTGGCTCAAAATAGAAAGCTTTTTTCCATTTTAGCACTAATATATTTTTTATTTAGCACCGTGTAGGTGTGACCTTCACAGAAGCTGATATTCATCAGCCAGACAGCAGACAGTTATCAATCAGCCTGTCAGCATTCTTCTGTCTGCGTTCTTTCAGCAGTTCTTTCAGCATTTCATTCTTAGAATTCTTTTCCTTCTTACAATCTGCTTATCTTTTCCTGTATCTATTCTTTACAGTATTGTTTGCCTTTTACAGCATACATAGAAGCATTCCGATACCAAAACAATCATAAGAAAATCTTTTGCTGTCCATAAACCTTTGGTTCAAAATAGAAAACTTTTTTCCATTTTGGCACTAATATATTTTTTATTTAGCACCGTGTAGGTGTGAAACTCTGCAAACCATTCTTCCTTCATCATGACCGCAGACAATTATCAATCAGCTTGTCAGTTATTCTATGTCTGCTGTATACAGAACATGATACAGCTTTTCCTATTCAGTATTCAGATAAGCTACTCTTCTTTCAGTCATACAGTATTTCTTTTTGCTTCTTACAAAAAATGCTATACTGTTATTATGCTGTTACTGTATTATTTCATATCATACAGATAATACAGATGATACAGTTCTGAAAAGCTTGGTTCAAAATAGAAAGCTTTTTTCCATTTTGGCACTAATATATTTTTTATTTAGCACCGTGTAGGTGTGACCTTCACAGGAACTGGATAAGGAACGCTATCAGTATGCTGATTCAGCCTGACAACAGACAGCCATCAGTCTGACAATCAGCAATCTTCTGTCTGCGTTCTGTCAGCAATCCATTTTCAAGATTTCTAACAGCAAGATTCTTTCTATTCTTTTTCATAACAGCCTGCTTATCTTTTTCTTATGTCTATCCTATACAGTACTGTCTGCTTTCAGTTTCAGTATTTTAGTATCTGCAATTATCAGGATTCTTTCTCTGATACAGATTTTTGTTCTTACTATATGTTTCTTACAGTTCTGTATTCCATAATGCTGTACTGTATTTATGCCAGATTCTGAAAGACATTTTCCGTCATATTTTGTCTGAAAATCTGATACGCTCATACAAGGGCGTAGAAGGCGTTTTTAGGCACGTTGCTTTTCAGGGGTATAGTTTTGCATGAAACAGCAGTTCGTTCCTGTAATGAACGTTTCTGTTCAAATAAAGACTATTCTGCATTTCAGATTTCAGACAGGAGAGAAAATTTTTCTGATAAGCATAAAAAAAGACAAAAAACAGTATTCAGGTATTGACAAAATTTCAAAAATATGATATAATAATAACACGGAATATTTTTCAGGGGCGGTGAGGAGTATGACAGAATTTGAAATGCGGAATCATCTGATGCAGGAAACAGCAAAGAGAACGTATGCGTTAAGAGAGCTGGACAAGCAGCAGACAGAAAACAGGATTCTGAAACAGCAGTTTGAACATGAAAAGGAAAAAAACAGAAGACTGTATGAAGAAATTGAAAAAATTCTGAGGGTTTCACAGGAGACAGAAGCAGAATTTATAGAAAAGATTGCAGAACTGGAAGAAGAAAACAAAAAGCTGCGTGATGTGCTGGACATCTATGTTTCTGACACTTATATGTGACAAAAAAATAAAAAACGTGTTGACAAAATTTAAAATATATGCTATAATGATAGAACGGAGAGAGAAAAATGAAAGAAATGATTGCGTTTACAGACGGAAAGTACAGCTACAGCAGGAAACTCTGTGGTTATGCCTGTGCAGTGGCAGACAAGGCAGAACTGGAACATCAGGGACAGACCAGATTGATGGTATGCAAGAAGCACTGTGCGGATTTTTCGGGTATGAAAGAGTACACAGGAAAAAACAGAGCAATTCAGGCAGCAGTTTCCTATGCAGTCAGAATGCAGTATGACAGCGTAACGGTCTATACTTCATGTCCGTCATTTGAAAACTGGTATTCGGAAAAATGGACGGCAGAAACGTGCTTTGCAAGAGAATATCTTACTTTTCTGCATGAAATGGAGAAAAAGATTGCACTGAAAATCAGAAGTGAAATTCCGGATGCTTACCGGATATATATGGAACGTACCGGAATACTGGCAAAAACAATTCTCACAACAGAACATTACTGAAAGGAGCGAGGAGTATTTTCAGAGGGGAATACTCCGAAATGTATGAACATTATTCAGGATATTCCGTTTCCGCACAATGTATTTACGGAAATCGGAATCGGAAGTGCAGAACTTCCGAAAGATGCAGAAGCAACGCTGTATTATCTGCTGTACAGCGAATTCAGACAGAAAGAAGCAGATATTATGCTGATGCGGTACAGGGACAACATTCCGCTGAAAGAAATTGGGGATTCCTATCTGCTGTCTCCTGCAAGGGTACACAGCATCACAACAACGATTATCAGCAAAATGAAAAGCCAGCGGAATATGAATCTGCTCTGCAAAGGCATTATGAAATATATTGCCGAAGAGCGTGAAAAGTCTTATCAGCTCGGAATGGGAGACTATCAGAAGGCATTCCGGAAAGGGCAGGAACAGTTAAGAACCTATGAAGACAAGTACAACGATTCCATTGAAGAAATGCACCTCATGCCGAGAACTTACAATGCTTTGCTGGACAATGAAATCAATTTCAACGGCATCCGCATGATTGCCAAAGTCGGTGACATTATTTCTATCGGCAGCAAAGGGCTTCTGCAGGTAAAAGGCATTGGCATGAAAGGATTTGATGAAATTGTGGAAGTCCTGACAACAAAATATGGTGAAGACCCACGCAAATGGCGTTGGAGAAGATACCGTGACTGAGAACGTGAAATTTTCACGTTCTTTATATAATCAGTTTAAATAATAAAATTACAAGAAAATGCATTGACATTTCTAAAAATATATGATATAATTGTCTTGTGATGATTAGATTTCTTATAGAAAGGATAAAATTGTATGAAAAAAAGAATTACAGCAGGTCTGATGACTGCTGCAATGGCATTGTCCATGATGACACCTGTGAGCGTATTTGCAGAAGAAAATCCTGAAATTGTCGGAAAAGGCAGTATGATGACAACCGCTGCCTGCACCGGAATTTATTTTGATTCTTCCGATTTCAGCTATTTGTATATCGACTGGCAATATACGCTTTACAGCAACAATGACTTGGTAATTACGGCTGATACTTATCAGACACCGTTTGACAATGAACAAACGGAAATGGCATCTCCGCTGATGAATGGTTTGTCTTACGGTTTGTCTTATGGTGAAGACAGTGGTTTGCTGCTTGGTGCAATCGGCTACAACGGAACAACAGACATAGAAGTAAAAAGTATAGGAGAAAATATTACTCTGTGTGATTACAAAAATTTGTACGGTACAAATCCTGAAACTTCTGTGGAATTTATGTCAGAAGCAAGCTGCTGGGAAAACAAATATGAAATCAGATATTCCGGCAGTCAGTTCCCTGAAACAGCAAGCAATGCAGGAAAAGAAAAATACAGCGGTGAACATCTGATGGAAATGACAATCCATAACTGGACTGCTGATGAATTTGTTCTTGCAGGACACCTGATTGCAGCAAAGGAAACAACTGTTGAAACAGAAGGTATTGTCGGACAGTATGCAGACGGATTTGATTATTATGCAGATGAAGGACTGACAGACTATATCGGCTGGTATGATTCTGATACTTATGTACCGGAAGAAGTCGGCAGACCTGACCTTAATAAAGTGTGGATTACAGAGCATATTGCAGAGGAATATGGTACTGTTACAAAGCCTTTCAAGCATTTATTTGTAGCAGACAATGAGAAAGAATATGAAAAAGTTGTAACAGATGAAAACGGTGACAAGAGAAAACTTGACGTTTACACATGGAGTTCTCCGCAGTACATCTATCAGGCATTTCCGCTTTCTGATGTTATGCATTTTCTTGAAGAAAATGACAAGGCGGTTCTTGCATCATGGGATAAAAAGGGCGATTTTTCCTGTGATGGCGTTTTATATAAAAATGCAGTCAGCTATCATTATGAACTCTGCTTATGGCAGAACAATAATGTGGTGATTGTAACAGCAGAACTGGCAGATAATCTGATTCTTCCTGAAAACGAATCCGGTACATATCTGCTTGATTTCGGTGAAGTATGCCGTGATTCGAGTACAGAAAGAGAATATGAAATCAGTCCTTTCTGTCTGGGACTGGAACGTGAATCTGACAGCATAATTGTCGGAAATCATACTGTTCTGAACGGAAAGTATATTGATAATCCTGCATATCCTGCTCCTTCACAGGCAGAACTTGATTTTGCTGAAAAACAGAATCAGTCGCTGTCATGTCTTTCCATTTCTGCAAGATATTCTTCTCCTGAAATTCAGAAAGAAAATGAAGGACTGTTCTGCTGTGTGATTGACCCAAGTACTCAGATGTTCAGCACTCCGGTTGAATTTAACAAACAATACGGAATTGAACCGGATGCACCGTTCAGGTTCACTGCATTTGGTACGACCTATGTTCTGACATACCATAACGGAAAAATTTCCGTTAATCCGTCCAATCTGGAAAGCGGTTTTCAGGACGAAGATTTTGCAGAAGTTGATACATTTTCTGCTCCTGAATACACTTCTGTTGCAGAAACGCTTCCTGTTGCAAAGTTAAAGCCGACAATGCAGGGTGATGCAGATGAAAGCGGCAGAGTAGATATTCTTGATGTCATTGCTGTCAACAAGGCAATTCTCGGCAAGGAAATTCTTTCAGACCAAGGATTTGCAAATGCGGATGTCAGCGGAAACAACAAGCCTGACAGCGTAGATTCCCTGATGATTATGAAAAAAATTGTCGGTCTGATTCAGAATTTTGATTAAGGAGAGAACAGTATGGAAATCAAAAATGTGTGTGCCACATATATTGACAAAAATGAAAACGGTATCTTTACATCATTTGGAATGGAACTGAATCTGAAAGATGAAACAGAAATCTGGAAACAGCTTGCAGAAAAAGGACAGCTGCCTTCTCCGACACTTGATGAACAGGGCTTTCTGGATGGTTTTCAGGATTTTGCAGATGACATGGATGTAAGAATTTATGAATATGGTGCAGTGGAAATGGATTTCTTTGCAGAAGTCAATTCACATCAGACAGTCGTTGCTGACATTCAGGAAATTCTGCCTGCTGAAACGGTACAGGAACTGCATCATGCAATTCATGAAGCACTGACAGAACACGGCTATGAAGAAGCAAAGCTGATGAAACCTCTCATTGAAAAGAATCAGATGAATGAATATGAAAGACTGGCGGCAGCGACTGACAAAACGGTGCTGGAAATCAGCTTTGTCAATGAAGATATGTCAAAAGGAGATACCATTCAGAAGCTGGAAATGGACGGTTATGCCAATGTGTCTCCGAACTTCCTTCATAATAATGACCCCAGTTTCTTTACTGACAAAGCAAGCAGGGAACAGATGAAGGAAATCGCAGATTCTTCTGAACCAAGTGAAAAAATGATGTATTCCATTCAGCATTTCAAGGATGGTGAACCGCTCGACAATCCGGTTACATCTGTTTTTGAATCACAGGATATTACGAAAACGCTTGATAAATTTATGCCTGAACCCCAAAATGAAAAGAATGAATATACAAAATAATACAGCAAGAGGACACGGAGAAATCGGTGTCCTCTTTTTTAATTATTACAAATGACAAAAATAAAATAAAATGTATTGACAAAAAGATGATTTTATGCTATAATATAATTAGAGCGTAATTGCATACGCTCGTAAACGTTTAAGAATTTTTATGATGCGGAACTATCAGATTTTCCGCAGTAAGAAAGGATTGAATTGATTATGAAGACATCAAAAAGCCTTGCAAGACAGACAGCAGCTTTTGCGGCAGCAATGATGATTGTACTGTCAGGAGCAGGCACAATGGCAGGAACAGGATTTGTTTCAGGACAAACAGTAATGACAGCTTCTGCGGCTGAAAGCTATACTGTCAATCAGCAGTCTTTTGGAATGAAAACGGCTGCAAATTCTGTAAAGGTATATCATGGCAGTGTTCTGGTAAAAGAATATACATGGGACGAACTGGTTGCCGGATTCACAGTTTCCGGAACAAATAATACAGTTGTTCTGGAATATGATGACGGCAGTCTGACATTTGATGCCGCAAGCAGTGTTTTGCTTGACAATACAAGAGAAAGCGGTATCAGCAGAGAAGAATTCTACATTACCGGAGACAGCCTGATGGATTATCCGAACGGTGCTGCAAATGATACTGCAACCATTATTGTATACAGTACTGCAAGAAATGCCAAGACAGGAAAAACACTGACGGAACTGACAGAGGGAAGCTATAATATTAAAAAAGGCGAAACTCTGACATTTGATTATCAGATGGGAACAGATATTTATGTGCAGGCTCTCAATAGAAGCGGAAAATCAAACTTTTTCAAATATGATTTGGAAAAGAAAGAAGTTACCGGAACAGTGCTGAACAGTGCAAACAATTCTCCAAATTATGAGATGATTTTCAATTCCAAGGCATTTAATGTGCCTGACGGATATGAAAGTGTGTCTGTATTCAGTGAATCTTCTGCATTGGTTCTCAACGGCAGCGATACTTACGGTTATTCAGAAAATGCAAAATCTGTGCTGTATACACCAAATGAGTGGAGAACAAACCAGTGCAGAATCAAATTCAGCTGTGCTAATTTTGCAGCGAATATAAATGTCTATGATTTTGTACAGGTTACTTTCAGCTATGAAAACGGCAGTTCTGTCAATTACAGCGTTATCTGCGATACCGCTTATCTGAATGGATGGAATTATGTACCGCCTGTACTTCTGGATGCTGACAATGCTCCTGTTATGACAACAGAAGGAACTACCGCACTGGACGGCAAAGATGAAAATTCCGGAAATCCTGTTGTTACAGATGAAGCACTCGGTATTTCTCCGCAGGAAGGTGATTATGCTGTTACGGTTTACAAGGGTGCAGAGCCGATTGAAACCATGACAGGAAAGCAGTTTGAAAACGGCAAGTATGAAATTGAAAACTATTCTCCTGATGACAACTATTATGTCAAGGTAGAATATGATGACGGCAGCGGTGATTACAGAATGTTCCGCTACAATGATGACATTGGCGGTACTTGGGAACAGAGAGTAGACACAAAGGAAACTCCTGAAATCACACTTCCGGTTGATTTGAGTACATTCCCAGAAGAATATGCAGGCGGATATGCTACCGAGAACGGCAATACTGTTGCAGACTGGTCTGCGGAAGAATTTGCATCTGGTGCAAAAGAAGTAACTGTTCCGACAAAAGACAGTGACGATTATGATTTCACCTTCACTTATCCGCAGGGAAGTGATGAATATGTACTGGTCGGCATTGACCCTGAACTGAAAAACACAAAGGGAACAAAGGATTATACACCTGTTCCGGTTGATACAAATGCAGAAGCAGGTGACAAGATTCATGTAACAGGTGAAACAGAAGACGGCAAGCCTGTTGACTTTGAATACGTTGTTGAAAACGGCAAAGAAGATGAACCTCTGCTCCTGCCGGACGGTACTTATACAGTGACAGATGAAACAAAAGGCATCAAAGATGAAGTAACTGCAGACAGTGACAACAGTGAAGGCAAAGCAGGAAGTGTCGGTGCAGACGGCAATTACAACAGCAATGGTGAAGACGGAGAAAAGAAAGGTGAAAAAGCAGAACTGAACCTGACAACTCCGGAAGAAGAAAATCATTATAAAATGACTGCACCTGACGGCACAGTTCTTGATGAAGGCAGTGTAAAGGACGGTAATTTTGACAATATTGCAGATGTAAATATCGGCAAAGACCTGATTACCGGACAGCCTTATGTGGAATATGATGTCATTATCGGACAGACCAATTCTACTGACCCTGCAAAAGTAACAGAAGAAAAAGGCTATATTTATGATGTAGATGTGGATGGCGATTTTGTCAAGGCAGATACCAGCAAGCTGAAAGTCGGAGATGTCAATCTGGACGGCAAAGTCAGCCTGAAAGATGTGATTCTGCTTCAGAAATATCTGCATAATAAGGAAAATTTCAAGTTTGAGAATTTCTTCAATGCAGACATGAATGGTGACGGCAAAGCAAATATTTTTGACCTTGCACTCCTGAAAAAAGAATTGCTGAAAAAGTAAGAAATGATTACCGGAAGGGCGGTACATGAAGTGCTGCCCTGTCTGGGCTATTTTAAGAAAGGAATGATGTATGATGAAGACAGTAAAAAGAAAAAATGCAGCAAGGACAGCAGCGTTTGTATCTGCACTGGTACTGGTTCTTTCCGGTTCAGGCATGGCAGGAACAGCATTCAGCGTTTCCAATATGATAACAGCTTCTGCGGCGGCAGAGTTTGTAAATACCTGTACTTTTACGGTAACAGCGAAAGATACTGCTGAAATTGCAGGAAGTCTGTTTGAACTGAATTCAGGCGATACTGTACAGATAACAGACATTCAGAATGCTCCTGATGTACAGACAATCGGTATTGCCACTACAAGTGATACGGTAAGTATTGATAAGGTTTCTGAAAGAACTTTATGGGCGATTTGTACCAAAAGAAGCGGAAGTGCTTCGGGTGTTGTGTCGGAAACGGCATATTATTGTGCAAAACAAGTCAGTGACATGGGCGGACTGTCGATTTATCAGTTTGTAAAATCCACAAAGGAAGCGTATGAAGAAGAAATTGCTTCTCTGTCTGCTTCTGAAACAGAGACACAGGAAGACGGCATTTCTGTGTCCGGTGCAATGTTCGGACTGAAAACAGGAGACAGTGCAACACTTTGCATTACGCACAATAACGGACATGGGAATGCGGCAACAACGGCACTGACCCAGATTAACGCTGATACCAATGAAGTCATCAATCCGTCCTATGATTTTGCAGTAGACCGTCTTTTTGTAAAACGTTTTGTCAGAAATGGTTCGGCAGACGGTGTGAAAACGACAATTGATTATTTCTATTATAATGATACTGCATCTGCGTGGGTCTATGCAGGAGCGAATGACTGGCAGCAGCTTATCAATGATTTTGTAAGCAATCAATACGATACAGAGGACGGATGGCAGACTTCTGCGAATACGGCTGTAATTTCAGCTTCAAAAGAAGATTTTGGACTGAAAAAATATGCTGCTGCGAATGCAAAGCAGGACACAGTACGTTTTTATTCTACCGCATTAAATGCAGACGGTGAGAAAACATATGTCGGAACACTGACAGGAGCAGATGCTTCTGATATGGCATTTCATGCTGATATTTCCAAGAATACCGGATATATTGCTGTAAAGACTGTCGGTGGAACTGCAGCTTCTACTGACAACAGCAATGAAACTGTTTCCATGTACAGATATGATATGGGAAAAGGACAATGGGTGCTTTTCTATGATTCCCTTGCTGAAAAGTCGGGAAATACCAGTTTCAACACACTGACACTGTTTGTAAAAGAAGAAACATTTCCTATGCTGAAAGATAAAGAAGTGCAGGAACTGCGTGTCTACCGCACAGTTGACGGTGAAAGAACGTTGATGAAAACAATTGACAAGGAAGCGTTTTACGGTGGCTGGGGAGCAGTAGATACCAAGTTTGACAATGATACTATGGGATTCTGCTATGCTCCTGATTATGAACAGTATACATGGGAAGCAGACATTCAGGAAAGTTTTACTTCTGCTTATGTAGATGTGCATAGTACAAAATGCATTTCCGGCAAATTCCTTGCCAACATTCCGTATGCAACTTCTGTAACAGAGGGCAGTTCCGAAGAAACAATGCGTTCTGATTTTATCAATGAGCTTGCTCCTACGACCAAAGCAAACGGTGCAAAGGCACTTCCTGTACTTTCTGATGAATCAGCAGAAGCATCCGGACAGACAAGACCTGTTTATCTGAATGATATGTTTTCTGAACTGGAAAGAGGAAATCATGGTACAGTTTGTCTTTATCAGGGAATCACCCCAATTGTATACTATACTGCAGAAGAATTTGACAGCGGATGCTTTTCCATTCCTGATTTCAGCAAGGATTATGACTATTTTCTGAAAGTATATCATACTGAAGATGAAAACGGTGCAGGCGGAAATTACTACACTATGTACAAATGGGACGAAAATGCCGGAAAGTGGAAGTTCAGAGTAAATACGGAAGAAACACCTGTTGTCAATGTTCCGATTACTCATGCGGAATTTGCAGCTTTTCTGCCTGATTATACTGTAAATCTCAATCTGGTAACAGGAAGCGGAGATAACAGAAAATCCACAGCGATTTCCTCTTGGACAAAAGAAGAATTTGACAAGGGAAGCATCCAGCCTGCTCTGACATTACAGACAGCAGGAGACTATGAAGTCGAATTTATCTGCGAAAAAGATGAAGGAAAAGAAATTTATGGTACAGTCACATACCAGTATGTCGGCATTGACCCTGTATATGTAGACGGAACTGTAACGTGCAGCATTCCGGAAATCAAAGGAGACAAATACAGACCTGTTCCGGAAGAACTGGTTGTTCTGGAAAATACAGCAAATATTGCACCGATTACCAATGCAAAGGCAAATGATGCAATTGTAGTAAACGGCACAGCGGCTGACGGCAATGCAGTGCATTATGAAACAACAGCAGAGGTTGACAATGCATCTGTCAGATTTCCGGAAGGAAGTTTTACCGTAACAGATGAAACGGCAGGCTACAAAGCAGATGTAGAAGTCAGCAAAGATGAAAACGGAGATTTGTATGCAACTGTAACAGACAAATCTTCCGTTGATGACAGATATGTCAATGTAAGAACACCTGTTGAAATCAACAGTTATGTTCTGATGAAACCCAACGGTACAGTAATTGAAACCGGAACAATGAAAGGTGCTTCTCTGAAAGCAAGTGATTTGAGCCTTTCTGCAAACCAGTTAAAAGCAGTAAGCAACTATACTGCATTTACTGCGGAATCCGGCATTATCAATTCGACTGATGGCACTGTAAAAACAGAGGAATCCGGTTATATGGCAGTTGTCAACAGCAAAGTGACAAAAATCTCCGGAGAAACTATGAAGGGCGACCTGAATGCGGACAATAAGCTGACAGTAGCAGATGTCATTGCACTGCAGAAATATCTGCATGGAAAGAACCCTTATACTGCTGAAAAGTTTATCAGTGCAGACATGAACAATGACGGCAATGTCAATATTTTTGATTTGTCTCTGATGAAAAAGGCACTTCTGAAAAAGTAATTGCATCTGACAAAAGTGCAGACATAGTTTGATTTTTGTCTGCACTTTTTTTGAGAAAGGATTGATAGAAATGAAGACAGTAAAGAAAAGAAATGCATTCAGAACTGCAGCATTTGTATTTGCTCTGCTGACAGCCAGCACAGGTATGGCAGGAGCATATGCAGGAGCAGGCACTGACAGTATGTTTTCCATTTCTGCTTCTGCTGAAACAGAAGAAAACTTTTATGTCACATACAAATATTATTTTAAAGGTTCATGGACGGTCAAGGGACAGAGAATTTCTGACAAGACAACCGCCTGCCTGTATGAATCTGACAAGCCGGATGACTGGAAGACAAATGAAGAACTCTGTTCTATGATGGGCTGGGTTTCCTGCGAAGGCGATTTGTTCTACGAAAGAGAAACAAACGGCATTGTAGTCAATGGACAGGATTTTGCCTTAAACAGCGGTGACAATGTAATTCTGTATTCTGTCAGAAAAAACCAGTATGGCAATCTGGAAGAAAAGAAACTTGCTTCTTTTGGGGCATCTGATGAAAACGTCATTCCAATTCCGTCAGAAAATGAAACAATTTATGCGAAACGCTATACCAGAACAGGAACAGAAAGTGGTGTCAAAACTGCAATTGACAATTATATGCTGACATACAATGCAGATTCTGCTGAAAGTGAATGGCAGTATCTCGGAGCGTTTGACTGGAAAAACACATATAATGAAGATTCAGAGAATTTCAAAACTGTGTCGATTACCAAAGAAACGTTTCAGCTGACCCCCTATACTTATGCCAATGGTTCTCCGAGTTCTGTTAAAATTTATTCAACCGACCTGAACGGAAACGGAGAAAATACACTGATTGCTGAACTGAACGGTAATGATGACTATAATCTGTCAGTGCTGTTTTCCAAGAATAAAAATACCGGATATATTGCTGTCCGTACACAAGGCGGTAATTCTCTTGATTCGTATTATCAGGTAGTTTCCCTTTACAGATATACGGATTCTGGTGAGTGGGAATCTTTTTATGCAAGCGGAAAGAATGTTGCTCCTACTATTCTGACACTGTTTCCAAAAGAATCGACATTCCCTATGCTTCAGGGACTGGATGTACAGGAACTGCGTATTTACAACGGTGATAACGTCAAAGTAATTGACAGGGAAACATTTTACAGAGGAAGCGGTGGAGTGGATTTCAAACTTTCAGCAGAAAGTACCGGAATTGGTCTGTGCTATGGAAATGAATATCAGAACTGCCGCTGGGAAGCAGATGTCATTTCTCAATTTGCATCTTCTAAGAGCCAGACAACAAAAGATACGACTATCAGCGGTAAATTTTTTGCCAATGTTCCGTATGTCACAGAAGCAGTATCGGCAGCAGAAGCATATGAAGAACTTGTTCCTGAACTGCCAGAAGCGATTGCAGATGAAGAGGGTACAAAATTTCTGCCGGAACTTCCGCCCCCTGCTTATGATGAAGAAGATACGGATAACAATTTCCGTGCCGTTTCTATCAGTGCAGTAGATGCTTATGCTATCAGAGGAAATTCTGAATATGAAGAACTGGAAGCAGGAGAACACGGCAATGTATATCTCATGAAAGGAACAGAGATTATTGATTCCTATACTGCACAGGAATTTGACAAAGCAGCATTTACCATTCCGGAATTTGACAAGAATTCTGATTATTTCCTGAAAGTCGCTCATGCAGATGATACTTTCAATGATTATTATACCTACTATAAGTGGGACGAAGATGCAGGAAAATGGAAATTCAGAGTGAACAATGAAGCAACACCTGCTGTCAGTGTTCCGATTACTCATGCGGAATTTACGCCCTATATGGATTCTGATTTTACAGCAGAACTGAATCTTGTTTCCGGAAATGTATCTACCACAATCAGTACATGGACAAAAAAAGATTTTGATGAAGGAAACATCAAGGCAATGCTGATGCTGATGAATGCAGGAGAGTATCAGCTGACATTCCGTACAGAAAACGGTTCGTATGACACTTATCAGTATGTCGGCATTGACCCTGTAAGCATTGACTATTCCATAAAGCCGGAAGATTTGAAAGTGTATTATTTCAATACCGGATATATTATCGGCTGTCCTTCTCCTTATGTAGACATTCCTGTTCTGGAAGTCAATCCGATTACCAATGCAGAAAAGGGAGATACAATCAGTATTGACGGCACAGCGGCTGACGGCAATGCAGTACATTATGAACTGACACAGGAATGGAGCAATGATACTGTCAATCTGCCGGAAGGCGAATATACTATTACTGATACAACCGCAAAATACAAGGCTGATGTTGCTGTCAGCAGAAATGCAGAAGGTTTGCTTCAGGCACAGGTAACAGACAGGTCTTCTGTTGATGACAGATATGTCAATGTTACAGTTCCGGTTGAAGTCAATGATTATACTGTTTCTGCATTGAACGGCAAAACGCTTGACAGCGGTTATATGAAGGGCAAATCACTGGAAGTCAGTGACCTGAATATCAGTGCTGATGAACTGAAAAAGGAAACAGCATATGCAACATTCACTGCTGAAAGCGGTATCATCAATTCTGTATCAGGCGGTGCAATGACAGAGGTAACTGAAAACGGCTATCTGGCAGTTGCCAATGACGAAATTCAAAAACTTACCTTTGAAAATGCAGAAAAAGGTGATGTCAACCTTGACGGCAAGGTAAATGTAACAGATGCCGTAATGCTTCAGAAATATCTTCTGAACAAGCAAAGCTGTCAGGCAGAAAACTTTATCAATGCCGACATGAATCAGGACGGTAAGGTGAATGTTTTCGATTTGGCTCTGCTGAAAAGAAAACTGCTGAAAAAATAATTTGTAAAAAGCAAGTGCAGTCAGTATATTTCAAGATATTGACTGCACTTGTTTCAGAAAGGAAATTTTTTATATTATGATGAAGAAAAGAAAACTCTTACAGACAACCGCTTTTATTTTTGCACTGCTGACGGTTTGCAGTACAGCAGGAAAAACACCTGTCAGTTCCAGCAGTATGATGTATGCTTCTGCTGAAGAAACTGCTGATGTGGAAATGCCTGTTTCTGCTGATGAAGAAACAACTGAAAATCAGGAACAGGAAGAAACAGTATCAGAGGAAATCACTGTTTCAGAGGAAGAAATTTCTGCCGAAGAATCTCCCACCGAAGAATCTCCTGCCGAAGAAGAAATTCTGATACAGGAAGAAGCTGAAGCTGTTCCGGAAGAAGAACTGCCACAGGAAGAAGCAGAACAGAATACAGGTTTTTCCTTGCAGGAAGTAACGGAGCAGGACGGAGTTATCACTCTGAATGACGGTCAGGAATGGTACAAGGTTACAGAATTTGAAGTCGGACAAGAATATCTGCTTGTTGTCAGCCAGCCTGACGGTACAAAAGGCATGATAACATTCCGTGACGGTGACAATCTTTGTTTTGCATGGAAGCATTTCAGCAGTCCTGACCCAAAAACGTCCGCACCGTATTTAGGACTGTCCTGCGGAGAGTATGAACTGGTATGCAGTGATGGACAACTGGAATCTGATGATTCTCTGTTTCCGAGAGGGGCAAAGCTGTGGATTCATGACGGTTCATTGCTGATTTGTGCTGTCAACGGACAGGGAAATTTCCTGAAATATGAGGAAAACAGTGAACAGCCTTTCAGCTTTACCCAGAATCCAAGAGAAGCAGCAAATATAGCAATCTATACAAACGGTGACAAACTGGCACACTGCATTACAGGACAGCCCCATGCAGAAAGCTATGTTCTTGAAAACAGTGATTATTCTGCACCGACATTTACCGTCAGCACTTCTGATATTGCCATTGACAACATTCACTGGTATACAGACGGTGAAGAGCAGCCGTGCAGTGAAAACAGTTTTACCGCTGAAAATCTGACAGGTCTGCCGTGCGGTGTCCATTATGTCACCTGTCTGATAGAAGGACATGATGAAACAGGAATACATTATCGTGAAGTAACAGAACCTGCAAGTTTTGTCATTGCAAAAGGTGTTATTCCCGATTCTGTGATGACATTTTCCGATATTCATGCACAGTACGGAAATATCGGAAAAGCCATTGAAAGAATCATGCAGCAGAATGACGGTTGTATTCCTTCCCTTGTGGTTTTCGCAGGAGATTTGGCAGCATCAGGAAAACAGGTTGATGCAGAGACAACGCTTGCCGACAGCTATCCGAGAATGATTGCAGCTCTGGGCGGTTTGGATGCCGTTTTTGTCGCAGGAAATCATGAAGAAGCATCAGCAGCTTCTGATATAGATATGCAGACCGGACTTTCTTCTGATTTGTCTCCGAATGGCGGAATTATTTTTGACAGCAGTTCTGACAACGTGAAAGCAAACGGCAAAAACAGCCTGAACATGGAAAATGTAATTGTATACGGCTTGAACTTTGATGCCGTTGCAACAGAAACAGAAGATGTATACACATACGGAAATGTGCTTGCCGATATGGAAAAATTTTTACAGGAAACAGCGGAAAATTATCATGGAGAGCTTGTTGTCATTTCCGCACACTCCGGACTTCATGTTCTTGGTGTACAGCCTGAATCTGTCAATGCAGCAGGAGAAACCGTTGACGAATGGGCTGGCGATAATCTGTACAATGTGGATATGTCCTATGAACTGGCTGAACTGATAAACAGATATGCAGAAGAATACAACATGGATATTCTGTATCTGTTCGGACACAATCATTCCAAAACAGAAACAGAAATGTTCCTCAAAGAAGGAGATACCCTTTACAGCACCAAAAGTTTTGCTGACAAGAGTTTTGGTGAACAGACTTTGCATTTTACCTATGCACACGCAGGGTATTTATCCATTGGCAGAGGAAGTTCAGACGGAAACTTTGCAGTGATAAAACGTGACAGTAACAAATATGTATATCAGTTGATAAATATTAAGACAGGCAATATGAACAGCTTTGAAATTGAAACCAAATATCAGCAGGATTATGCATCATTGGAACGTTTTGCGGAAATGGCAAAAATTGACTATGAGAAGAAAAAAGGCATTGCAGTTTATCCTGAAGTTTCTGCTGAAAATGATATTGTTACCATACTGCTGAAAGATGCTGACGGAAATCTGCTTGAAACCTATAAGCTCAACGCAAAAACAGGTATCGGCACGGATTCCGGAAATGCAGAAATAAATCTTCCACAGACAGGAAACAATTCCTGCGGTACTGCTGTTCTGGCAGGCTGTGCTGCTTTGTCTGTGATTGGCGGTGCATATCTTGTGATATGTTCACGCAGAAAAAAAGCAGAATCAAATCAGTGAAAATCTAATTGCTTGAAATAAATTTTTGAAAGGATTTTTTATTATGAATCTGAAAAAGAAACTGACCGCCCTTGCTGTCCTGACTGCTATGACAGCAAGCATGACCGCAGTCCCTGCATCTGCCTATGACTGCTTCAACGGCACTCCGCCTGATGTCAGCGGAATCACACTGTATCTGAATTTTCAGAATACAGACCAGTCTCTTGTCATTGAAAATGCCGTTGTAGAGGACGGAATTTTTGATGATTTGTCTGACTTCTACGGTATGACAAACAAGGCAGACGGTGAAACAATCACTGCTGAAAATATGGTGGAACTCTGGGACAAATATTTCGGTGGCGAAAAGAATCCCAATTACAAGTGGGGCGACTGGGTGTATGGTCTTTATGATTTAACTGTTGTCAGAAATGAAACAGGAGAAGCATTCTGGGAAGAAGGCAAGTATCGTTCCATGCCTGATTTTCCTCTTGAAAAAGAAGTAACAGATAGTGGTGTCTGGGAAAATTACGGCACTGAAAATCAAACAAAAATCTCTGACAAAACCGATTATCATTTTATCCGTCAGGAAGACGGTACGCTGTTCTGGACAAACGGAATCCAGAGCCGACCTGAACTTGACGTATGTTATACAGTTCTTGCAACAAAACTGGAATGTGTAACATACACCAGAAATGACAGCGAACCTCTGCCGATTGATACGCATATTTTCAAAAGCCTTGTGGAGCGTGACCTGTATCTGTCAAGTATGAGAGGATTCAGCAATTCTTACAGCATTGTCTATGAGGGAAATTTCCGTCAGCCTACTCTGTACAAATTCTCTGATTCTGAACTGCCGGAAGAATATCAGAATGAAATCATTCATTACAGAATGGTGGACTTTTATGATACTATGATGTTTGAAGACGGATATATCCGCTTTGATGAAAACGGCAATGTAAAAGACAGATTTGTAGAAAGAAGCGGTATGATTTCTCCGGACGGCAAAGCAGGACTGACCCTTGTCATGGATGAAACACCGCAGATGAAGGATTATTTCTGGACAAAAGAAGTGCCGATTACAAAAATTGATGAAAACGGTGAAGAAGTACCGGACGGCACATTTGAAGTTCCGCAGCCCGAACATAGCGGAATCATTCAGAAAACAGATGTTAATATGGACGGAGAAACCAATGTAACGGATGTTGTTGCTCTTCATAAGTATCTGCTCGGCAAGGAAACTATCAGTTTCGGAAGCTACCTGAACGCAGATGCCAATGCAGACGGCAAGGTAAATATCTTTGATTTGGCTTTGCTGAAAAAACAGTTAATCAACAGCAGAACAGCAGAAGAATCTCCTGCCGAAACAAAATAATTCAGCAGAACAGGTGCAGTTTGTTTTCCCATTCTGCACCTGTTTTAAGAAAGGATATGATTGTCATGAAGAAGAAAGCATTTACCATATTTGCAGGTACACTGACAACCGCTGCTCTTGGTTTGGGCTGTTTTTTGTTTAGCGGACAGTATGCAGCAGAAGCAAGTATGGTAAAAACAGAATCAGATGAAAATGTCACATTTCAACAGGAAAAAGATTACTGGCTGTTTGACAGCAAATTCTGTACTGATACGGCACTGATATTTTACGGTGGTGCAAAGGTAGAAGAACTGGCATACAGCGGACTGCTGAATGAAATTGCAGAATCCGGTACGGCTGATGTATTTCTGATAGATGCTCCTGCCAACATTCCGCTGTTTGGCAAAGACAACGCAGAAATCATCATGAATCAGTATGCAGACCAGTATGAAACTATCTATTTTGGCGGTCATTCTCTGGGCGGTTCTGTTGCCGGAATGTATGTGGCAGAACATCAGTATGATAATATCAAGGGTTTGATTTTTCTTGCTTCCTATAATACTGAACCTGCTCCGGAAAGCATTGACAGACTGCTGTATGTTTATGGTGACTGTGACGGTGTATTGACAATGGAAAATTTTCAGAAAGATTTAGAACAGGAACAGAAAGCGGAAAAGCATATAGAAATTCTGGAAATCAAAGGCGGTAATCATGCGAATTTTGGAAATTACGGCATCCAGAAGAAAGACAATCCTGCTGAAATTGAAAGAGAAGAACAGGTTCAGCAGACAGTGAATGCAATCCGGACTTTTGTACAATCGTAATTTGAAAGGAAGATAGATATGAATGAATATATTAGAACTGTAAATTATTGGACAGCGAAAGAAGCAGAAAGCATAAAGAACGGAACATATGCAGATGAAGCAACATTGCTGCAGGCAGCGGAACAGATTCTTTCTGCTCACAAAAACGGTGTGCTTGCAACATCATACAAAAATCAGGCAAGGGCAACTCCTGTTGATTACAGTTATCATAACCATGCAATTTACATTTTTTCAGAGGGCGGAAAAAAGTTTGCATCCGTTCAGCAGAAAGTCGGCTTTACAGTTTATAATCAGGACGGCACATTCGGCAATCTGAAAAGTGTACAGCTTTCTGGCAATTTTGAACTTGTAAAAAATTTTTCAGAGGAATATAATCAGCTTGCCGGAATCAGAGGAATTTCTGTAGACTATCTGAAAAAAATGGAACGTCCTATGTTTCTGATAAAGATAGTGCCTGAAGAAATCACGATTCTGGATTCAGAACTGAAAAAAGCAGGTTTTGACAGCAGAGGAACAATTCACTGCAATTTCTTCTAAAAAACTTATTTTAAAAAATATAAAAAAGCACTTGACAATTTTTTAAAAATGTGCTATAATATAATTGATGAGGACGTTCCGACTTCCTTGTTAGTGTGCTGACACTTTAGGTACAGGTAACAGCGTACCGCAACTTCGATGTGATGGCTGCTTGAAAGTATAGCAGCACTGACACACTTTTTGTGTGAGAGTTGGTTGTCCGAAGCAACTATAAAAATCAGCAAGATAATGACCGTCAGTAAATAGCTGGCGGTTATTTTTTTAAATGAAAGAAGGTGATAATATGCCTAAAAGGAAACCTGCACATAAATCTTCACCTACACCTGCTGCAATTCTTTATCCAACAGAAAATGATGCATTAAAAAGGGCAGAAGAACAAAAAATTTCTTATGAAAACAATCTTGTTGGAAAGGAATTACTATATGCTTATATTGATAAACAAGAAGTCAAATTTCAGAAAATAATATTTGATGAAAAGCATTATCTTCATCTTACTGGATTAGACTATAAAGGAAGACAAACTGCAAAAAGAACTTTGGGATTAAACGTAAGTACTTCTTCTGGAGAGTTTTATAGAAGATTGGGAAAAGATAATACTTTAATAAGTGATATTTCATTTATTGGAGAATCTACTGCACAGCAAACAAAGCAAACTTTTATGAACACACAAAGCAAACTCTTTAATCTTTCAAAATTAGTATTGATTTCTTCAAAAGCGGAGTTTATAGGGAAATATAGTGGGAAAGATAATTTTGACATTGTACTGAACAGAGGAAATGAATCTATCATTTTCATTAAAGACAGTAATGGATTGAATCAATCTTACCCCGTATCTTCGAGACAAGGTGATATGTCGAGATTTTCAGCAGATATAAAGCCAGTCCTCGCAATTTTTGTAAAAGAAAAGGGCAAAGATGATTTTCAGCTACAATATTTGAATAAAGCAGTATCTCTTCACCGAGAATTATTTACAGATGAATTAAGGGATATACTGTCCTATTCTTCTTTTGAAAATACAGGAGTTCTTTTTAATCTGCCGAAACTGAATGATTTGAAAAACGCTTTTGATAAATCAGTACAAAAAGGAATCAGAAAAGAACTGTCTGAATTGTCTTCTTTGAGAGCAAACGCTTTCCATAGCGAAACAGAAATGAATTTGTATATTATAGGCAAAGAAAAAATATTGAATGGTCTGGATAATATTCAGAAATGTGAACACGCATTAGAAGAACTTGAAAAACAGTTAGCTGAAATTACAGGAAGTGATAATCCTGAAAAGAAAGATTTACAGGAACTTCTGAAAGAAGAATATCTTGCTATAAAAGATAAATGGAACAATTTTAATAAAGAACTGACAAACCCTCGTCCTATGGAGTTTATATTTACTGTACCAAGTCCACAGATACAGGCAGACGGAACACTTGCGATACAGGAAACAATTGCCTTGCAGATACCACTGCCGCCAAAGAAACCGTTCAGGGCATTATGGCAGAAAATACAGCAATTCGGCAGTCAACTGCAAGAAAAAGTATCAGAAATTCTGAAATTTTTCAAAAAACCTACTGATGATTCTGATGCCGATTCCGACAGCATGAACACACATACACCGCTGAAATCAGTATCTACTGTATTGCCTGAAAAGGAAGAAAAAACAAATCAGACTTTCGTTCATCAGGAACAAACCTATTCCCTTGCACAGAAAAGTAAGTCTTACCGTGTTATCTTTCAAGAAAATGCAGGAATGAGTATTGAAAACCGTGCAGGCTATGATATAATCATTAAAGACAAAGATATTGCAGAAGGTATCATTTCCAACAGTGTCGGGCGACAGGCAGAACGTGAAATTCACGTTGAAAAGGAAGTAAAACAAATGGAAGAAAATATTTACCAAGAGCAATATCAGGAGCAGGATTTTTCCGAACCTGAAAAGAAACGTGACTATGAATATGACAGATAAGGCAGAAGTATCAGCTGAAAAAGCCGATATTCCTGCTTTTAATTTTTAAACGCTTTTAAAACGGCATTTAAACCATATTAAAACGCTCTTTAAAAGCAGATTTTTTATTGTACAATATCAACAAATTTCAACAATAGCAATCCAGAAT
>ODAI012020233.1_pt1 | contig 22139 bp, 16 predicted proteins | sample 1539321 | NCBI WGS metagenome assembly ODAI01 (sample SAMN02144231, study PRJEB22623) | gut metagenome | biome: sheep rumen | host: Ovis aries | place: New Zealand | reverse complement strand
CAGGACAAGACGCTGGTGTGCCGTGACTGCGGCAAGGAATTCGTTTTCACTGCCGGTGAACAGGAATTCTATGCTGAAAAGGGCTTCCAGAACGAACCCACCCGCTGCCGTGAGTGCCGTCAGGCCCACAAGGCTGCTCGCAACAATGGCGCTCCCCGGGAAATGCATGACGCGATCTGCGCCAACTGCGGCAAGGCCACCCAGGTGCCCTTCCTGCCTCGGGAAGATCGCCCCGTGTATTGCAGCGAATGCTTCGCCGCGATGCAGCGTCGGTAATTTCCAGCGCAAAAGACGCCCCCACCGGGGCTCTTTTTTTATGCAATGAAGATAATATTTGTTTTCTCCCTTGCAGGGCGTGAACAAACGTGATAAGATAAATCAGAATGAATTTGGCAATTTGGCCAGGAGGATTACATACGATGGATACGCTGCAGTTGACCGGGCCCAAGCCCCGGATGATCGCCCATCGGGGATTGAGCGGTATTGAAATGGAAAACACCTGCTCTGCTTTCGTGGCGGCTGGGAACAGGAGCTATTTCGGCATTGAAACCGACGTGCACGTTACAGGAGACGGACAGTATATCATCATTCACGACGATACCACCAAGCGGGTGGCAGGCGACAACTTGACCGTAGAGGAAACCACCTATGAAACCCTTCGTTCCCTGCGCCTGAAGGATAAGGACGGAGAGCGAGGCAGAAAGGATTTGGGCCTTCCTTCCCTCCGGGAATACATAGACCTATGCAAAAAATATGAAAAGACCGCTGTGCTGGAATTGAAGAATCCCATGGAACCGAAGCATATCGACAGGATCATTTCTGCCATTTTAGAGAGAGGCTGGCTGGAGCATACCATTTTCATTTCCTTTTCTTTGAGCAATATGATCCATGTCCGCAGGCAGCTTCCTCAGCAAAAAGCGCAGTACCTGATTGAAGGGAATCCGAACTGGGACGAAATCATCAAAGCCTTGGAGGAATACCGGCTTGACCTGGATGTGGATCACCATTTGGTTACCGAGGAATTGGTTCAAAAGCTGCACAGCCTGAAAAAGGAAATAAACGTTTGGACAGTCAATGATTTAAACGATGCCAAGCGTTTGGCTTCCTGGGGGGTTGATTACATCACAACAAATATCATCGAATAATCATCTTGGAAAGGAACGAATGAGCATGCGTACAGAATTTCAGGATCTGAACTGCACGAATCTTTACCGGCTGCCTGCCCGCGCAACGCTGATTCCCTATCCCAATCGGGAAACCGCCCGGCGAGGCGAGCGGGGGCTTTCTCCCTATTATCTCGGTTTGAACGGTCAATGGCATTTCACCTACTATACCTCTCCCTCTCAAGTAAAAGAGCTGTCCGGCGAAGCGGGCCAGGGCCAGGAAGGTGAAATTCAGGTTCCCGGCGTGTGGCAGCTGCAGGGTTATGGCACTCCCCAGTATACCAACGTTCGTTTCCCGATTCCCTTTGACCCGCCCTTTGTTCCGGATGATACCCCCGTGGGCGTATATGAGCGTTCGTTCCATTTACCGGACAGCTTCAAATCCCGCCAGACGGTGATTCGTTTTGAGGGAGTATCCTCCTGTTATTATGTCTATGTAAACGATCACTTGGTCGGCTTTTCCAAGGGCCCCCATCTTCCAGCGGAATTTGATATTTCCGGATATGTGGCATTGGGAGAAAACAAGCTGAAAGTGATCGTGCTGCAATGGTCCGACGGAACTTATTTGGAAGACCAGGATATGTGGCGGCATGCCGGTATATTCCGGGATGTGGCGCTGTTGTCCTTTGGGCGCGCCCGCATTGTGGATCTCGGGGCAGAGGCAACCTTGATCCATGATTGCCAGGATGGCGAAATGACCATTTCCGCCAAGGTATCCGGCGCGGGCACCGTGCGGCTTACCCTGCTGGATGGAGAAGAGACGGTGTTTACCCAGCTCTGCGATGTGATTGACGGTGAAGCGGGATTGACAGCGGAAATTAAAAATGTAAAGCCCTGGACAGCAGAAACGCCATACCGCTATGAGCTGATTGCGGAAGTTACTGGCCAGGCGGAACGGGTTTTCGTTGGCTTTAAGAAAATTGAAATTCGGAACGGTGTTTTCTATCTCAATGGCAGAGCCATCAAGCTGCTGGGGGTGAATCGTCACGACACGCATCCCTTGCTGGGATTCTATACGCCAGTGAATGAGATGGAAAAAGATATCCTGCTGATGAAGCAGCATAATATGAACACGGTGCGCACCAGCCATTATCCCAATGATCCACGTTTTCTGGATATGTGCGACCGTTACGGCTTGTATGTGGTGGATGAAACGGATATCGAGGGCCATGGGGTGACCCAGTTTGCTTCCTATGATTTTATTGCTACTGATCCCAAATGGAAAACGCAGTTTGTGGACCGCGGCGTGCGCATGGTAAAACGGGACAGGAATCATCCCAGTATCGTGATGTGGAGTTTAGGCAACGAATCCGGCTACGGATGCTGCCACGAAGCCATGGCGGAAGCGATGCGTAAAATCGATATGTCACGGCCCATCCATTACGAGCGCGACCAATGGGAAAAAGAAGCGATCACAGCCGACGTGACTTCCCGCATGTACGCCAACTTGGATTTTATGAAGGATTATGCCCAAGGGAACCCCAAAAAGCCGCTGTTCCAGTGTGAATACTGCCATGCCATGGGCCAGGGCCCGGGCCTGCTGGAGGACTACTGGCAGACCTTTAACGCCTATCCCCAGCTGATGGGCGGCTGCATTTGGGAATGGGCGGATCATGGACTGATAAAAGAAGCAAACGGGGAAAAATATTATGCCTATGGCGGCGATTTTGGGGAATGGCCCCATGATGGCTGCTTCTGTGTGGACGCGCTGACGTACCCTGACCGCACGCCCCATACGGGTCTGATCGAGTATAAGCATGTGCTCCGTCCGGTTCGGGCCTGCATGGTGGATGAGGAAAAAGGACTGGTTCGCTTCAGGAATTATTACGGTTTCCTGGATCTCTCTCATTTGTCCGGCCGATATACTGTCGAGGCAAATGGAAAAACGTACACGCAAGGCATAATCCAGTTGAAAACCGCAGCTGGAGAAACAGAAGAAGCCATGCTGCCTTTGGGAACATATCCGGCGGGCGCTACGCTGAATATTGTTTTTGCTTTGAAAGAAAATACTTCCTGGGCGGATGTAGGGCACATTGTGGCCAGGGAACAGATCGAATTAAAAAACGGCACGGCACATGCCCGTTTGCCCCTTCCCCAACATGCGCTGTGCCTTGATAAATCCCAAGAGGGCTATGCGGTTTCCGGGGCTGATTTCTGCGCTGTGTTTCATCGGGAGGGATTGAGCAAGCTTATCTTCCGTGGCGTAAAGCTGATTGAAAAGGGCGTACAGATCAATTTGTGGCGCGCGCCTACCGATAATGACAACGGGTGGCCCAACATCGCAAAAAAATGGGAGCAGCTGGGGCTGAACCGTCTGCTGTGCCGAAGTGAAGGAATGACCGCCCGCTGCGCGGATAATACCGCCGTTATTGAGCTCCAAGGCGTATACGGTCAAAAGGTCATGCCGCCGCTGCTGCGGGTGACTCAAAAATATACGGTGACCGGCGAAGGAAAAATCACCCTGGATATCACCTATACGCCGCTAAAAGAGATAGCAGAGTATCTCCCCCGGCTTGGCATTCGTTTTGCAATGCCCGATGGGTTCGACAGGCTGGTTTGGCAGGGACGCGGCCCCCACGAAAGCTATCCCGATAAAAAAACAGGCGCTTTCCTGGGCAGATGGGAAACCACGGTGGACCTGACCCATGAGCCCTATATTCGGCCTCAGGAAAACGGGGCCCATGAGGACACTGAATTTGCAGCGCTGCTGAATCATCGTGGTATTGGTCTGATGGCGGCAGGCGATCATTTTTCCTTCTCCACGCATCATTATACACCAGAAATGCTGACAAATGCGCAGCATACCATTGAGCTTGACCGGGCCAATGAAATTACCTGGTTGATAGACGGAGCGATGGGACCGTTGGGAACAGCATCCTGCGGGCCTGAGCCTTTGGAAAAGGATCGGCTGTATTTGAAAGAAGCGCGTTCCTTCAGCTTCTCCTTCCTGCCTTTTGACGCGGAATGCTTATCCGTGGACGGCGCCGCGCAAGCGATTCGATAAAAACGATTAATCCTGATATATCCAAATATGGCCATGCCGAATGTTGATCGGCATGGCCTATTTATCGCTCAAGGACGTGCTACATAATAGCGAATCCGTACAGATAAAATCTGCTGTAAGCAACGAACAGCAGCGCTTCCAGAAACAGAAGAAAACACCTGGGGAGTCCCTTCTTGATTTTGCACAGAATCAGATACAGGGGCACACAGCAAAAAACGTACCGTCCTCCGCTTATCATCCAGCCGGAAAGATAAGTAAACCCAAGATATACGCCGCCATATAAAAGATACATCATCCGTTCCTTTTTCTTTAGGCCGTACAGCAGCACTGCCAAAGCAAAGAAATATAAGAAAATTTGAGCATAATAAATGATCCAAGCCAGTCCAGCGTAATCCTGCCCCATACCGTAATGCTGGGCGATGTTTGTGCTGATCCACTGCGTGCTTTGGTACCAGGGTTCTCCTGCCTCAAATTTCAGAAACTGAAAACAATTTCCATACAAAACGGCATTGATACATAAGTACACGCCGAATCCGGCAGGAATCATCAGCAGGAAAAGATCAGAAACCTTCCATTTTTCTTTCTTGGGTCCAAAACGCAGCATAATCCACTCATACACTGCTGGAAAAAACAGCAGCATGCCTTGGGTGCGGGTCAGGGCGGCAAAAAAACCAAGGATGCCAGCTGCCGCAAATTGTCGTTTTCTTAAAGCATACAGGCAACCAATGGTCAAAGCAAGAAATAAGCCCTCGGTAAATACGCCCATAGCGAACATGGAAAACGGAAAACAAGCCATAAGCAAAATGCCATCCCAGGCGCAGCGCCGGTCAGCATCCAGCAGGATCAGTTCGTAAAGCAATACAGAAGCGACAGCATAGCTGACCTGCGAAATAATCACGCCGGAGAGCGGCAGGCTGAACGTCAGTTTTCCCAGAAAGCGAATCAAAAGAGGATACAGCGGATAAAATACAAGATTGATCGCGTTTTCTCCTTGAGTGACATACCCATTTTGCGCAATATCAATATATCTTGTTGCATCGCCCGGTTCCATGAGACGGCTTTGGATCAGTTTGGAAAAAGCCGGATAGGTAATTCCCTGACCATCCATCGCCAGGAACATGAGAAGCATCAGGTAATGGATGCCAACGCAGGCTGCCGCCACTGCGGCCCATGACATATATCGACTTCTAACAATCCTTTTCATCATACCTTTTCCTTATCCGATCCTTCCGTTGATCATACCGATTGTAAAAGCGGCAGACAGCATCGATAGAAAAGCGATGACCCAGCCGGAAAAAGAAAACGAAATCATACGCTTGGAGCCCGGCAGACGCTTTCCCAGAAAATAAAACAGTATGGAGAAAAGAAGCAGCACCAGGGAAGCGCTTCCGGGAAGCAAAAAAAGAATGCCACCCGGAACGCACAGCAGCAGAAAAGCAAATTCTTGAACAGTATCTTCTTCCAGCCATTGTGTAAGTCGGCTTTGAATCAGCGTCAAGCTGACAGCCGTGATTCCCCACGCAAGATACAAACCTGCCAGACGATATTGTCCGAACAGCACTTGCCCTGCCAAATGACCCGCCCAGGCGAACAGCATCGACAGCGCGTCCATGTGCGCAGGCTGTTCCAGCGCATGGGCCATCCCCTGAATATAAGGCCCTTGAAACAGCGTGTCATAGGCGATTGTTCCTGCTGTATCGGAATGGAAGACCTGAAAGTACAGCCCGGAAAATAGCAGATAGCAAAGCCCGGTTCCGGCGCAGATCAGTACGGTTCTTCCTGCGCGGCTGGCGGAAGCGGCGCTGACCCAATTCATTTCTTTTAGAAAGGCAATGACCAGCGCCGCCACCAGCGCCAGCATGCCGCTGCCAGCCAAAAAGCCAAGAAGTTCAGCCATGTCACCGCTCCTTTGCATGGGGGGATCGACTTGATTGATAATGACGATTGAAGCGAATATGAACAGCTCCATCTATCCAGACGGACAGATGGAGCAAGGGAAAAAAAGTCTCTTTATTTTCCTTCCGTTTTGAAAACGACTGCAGCGCCTTCCGGACGTACATTCAGAACATAGCAGCTGTGTGTTCCGAATACCGCTTCCATTTGACCTACAAAATCATTGACCTGCTCCACCGGCACAAAGTTCAGCGTCGTGCCCGCAAACCCGCCGCCATGCACCCGGCACGCGCCTTTTCCCCGGAGCAGGACATCCGTCATCGCCAGCGCCAGGCAAAGCGGCTGATCTTTTCCAGCGGGATACAGATTTTGCAGCAGCATCCAGCTGCTCTTGCCGGAAGCGTTTATATACTTGAACATCGAGGCCAGATCCTTTGACCGAATGGCTTCCACCATCTGACTGACCCGTTTGTTCTCCATCATAAAATGCATGGCCCGCAGAACGGGACGCTCACCCAGAGATTTTCGCAACTCCGGAATATTTTGCCATAATTCCTCGGGACGAACCTGACGCAGCACCTGCTTGCCCATTTTTTGTGCCACGGCCTGCATATCCTCCCGCACGGAAGCGTATTCAGCCGTCAAATTATCATGGCTTCCCCCCGTATTCAATACCACCAGCATATACCCGGCTTCCTGAAAATTATATTGCAGCGGTTCTACGACGGGCTCTCCCTTAAAATCAATCGTTACCAATCCGCCGGTGGAGCAGGCCATCTGATCCATCAATCCTGAGGGCTTCCCGAAATAAGCGTTTTCGGCGTACTGGGAAATTTGCGCCCGAGTGGTGCTGTCGATTACAAAGCCATTGTACAGAGCATCCAGCACAGCACAGATCATGACCTCATAAGCGGCGGAGGAGGAAAGCCCGCTTCCGCCGATCACGTCGCTGGTTACTGCCGCGTCAAAGCCGCCCAGCTTATAACCGCGGTCCGCCATTCCTTTTGCGACGCCCCTGACAAGGGCGGCAGAGGTTCCCTCTTCTTCATCGCGCTTGTCCAATTGGTTCAGATCCAGCTCAATGGCGGGATATCCAGCACTGAACACACATACCTTCATATCATCCCGAGGCGATACGCAGGCCAGACAGTCCAGATTCACGGCTGCTGCCAGCACCCGGCCGTTGTTGTGGTCGGTATGGTTGCCAATGATCTCGGTGCGTCCTGGAGCACTGATCAAATAAAGAGGCCGTTCCGTGTGAAAATGCTCTTCGTGGGTTTTGATCAGTCCTGCATAGCGGCTTACCTGCCGCGCCAGTTCGCCGTTTCTTTGTCCATAAAGCCGGGCAAGCCGCTCCATGGACGCAGGGCGCTTCACCATAGCCAGCAATTGTGAATACCCGTTCATCGCTTGTACTCCTCCTCAACGCTCGTTCAATATATTCTGCCAGAATGAAATGAATTTATCCAGGCCCAATTCGCGCAGTTTCGTCTCAAACGCGGCGAAGGTTTCGTCGCTGATTTCTTCTTCTCCCAGCACCCATCTGGCAAGCTGCATATCCACATAATATCCCAATTGCGCCTGCAAAGGGGCGATTTGATCTGCCTGACCGCGTGTGAGTGTGTAATAAGGGAAGGGCTGTTTGACATACTCATTGAATTGTTTTTGCTGTTCCAGCACTTTCTGCACGATGGGGTTACCGCTCATACGGTGCTCAAAATCGCTGATGGAAACGCCGGGCAAATCGGCTCCTCCGCCCTGAATCAGGCTGACGCCCCGGAAGGTGTCAAAGTTTTTTTGCACGCCGTCCAAATAACGCCAGCTGCCATCGCCGTCCACCAGATAATCCGTGTTTTCCAAGCCGATGGTGGCCAGCACGGCGCCTTCTTCCGAATAGAGGTAATCGACCCATTGCAGCACCTTTTCCGGATCCTTGCAGGCAGAGGTCACCGCGAAAGTGCCCCGAAGAACGGGGCCGGAATAATCTCGATAGATGGCATTTCCTTCATAAAAAAGCGGCATCAGGATCACGTAATTTTCTACCCAGCTGGTTTGGAAAACGTCAGCAGCCATGGCGGTGATGATGGCGCCATAGGTGGGAGCTGCTTTGGAATCATTTACCGTGCGCAGCTGATCATTCATGGTAAAACCATTTTTATCCAGCAGGCCTTCGGTGTACAGTTCCCTGCACCAGGTTACAAAAGAACGGTAGTTTTCCTCCAGCGGCATAAACCGAACCTGCCCATCTTGAACGAACAGATTATAGTCATTGGCGATCAGGCCAAAAGCATGGGCCAGAAATTTCAGGTCAAACGGCCCCAGAAATCCAAGGGGGATTTCATCCTGCTTGCCATTTTTGTTGGGGTCACGGGTTTTAAAAGCCGAAAGCATATCCTTGAATTCCTGGGCGTTGGCAGGAGCAGCAAGCCTCAAATTGTCCATCCATTCCTGATTGACCCAAATGTAATTCTGGACGGGGATTTCAGAAATATAAGGCAGGGCGGCAATGCTGCCATCCGGCAGAGTGATTGCCTCCATAGCCTCCGGATTCTTTTCAAGCATCGCCCATAAGTTGGGACAGCAAGAAGAAAGATAGGGCTTTAAATCAATCAGAACGCCGTTCTCCCGCATCGCCAGGCATTCTGCTCCGGTCAGCCGGGCTTTGAACAGCACCTCCGGTAAATCTGCGTTGCCGGGACGCATATCCGCCTTGGCTTTCGTCCAGGCAACTGCGTCTGTATACTGAGTAAACTCAAAATGAACGCCGGTTTTCTCTTCTACACGGGTAAAAAACTCATTCTTTGCCCAATCCCGATATTGTGTGCTGTCAAATCCGGCCATTGAGAAAGAAGAATTTTGCTCTTCTTGAGCCAGAACAGCGCCGGGTACGCATAAGACCAAGCATAGAATTGCGCAGAAAATCCGCTTGATTGCCATCCGCGGTTTCCTCCTTGACTGCATGATAAGGATATTATACAGGAAACTTATTTTTTTTACTACCCCTAATTTTAAAATTAATTGGAAATAGTATTTTAAAAATTTGCATTCATAAGTCGTTTGCACTCAAGCGGACCGGCTTTCCTTTCGTTCAATAGATTCCAGGAAGCAATTCACAGTAGTGGGGAATAAAACATACAATAAAAACAAACGAGAAAGGGGGAGAAATAATATGAAGATCCTGATAACGGGAGGAACGGAACGTGATTTCTATTTAAAAGAAATATGCAGGGAAAAAGGACATGTTATCCAAGAAAGTTTCCCTTGTGACTTGGTTGTTCTGCCTTTGCCATTTTCTGATACATCTATAAGGGATTGGGATTTTCCGACAGGACAGAGCATCCTGTGTGGAATAACGGGGGAAAATTTTGATCATCAGGCCAAGCAAAGAAAATGGAAGCTGTTCAGAATCCTTCAGGATGAACAGTATAAACAGGAAAACGCCTGGATGACTGCGGAAGGAGCACTTTGTACAGCATTGAATAAAATGAAATCAACGCTGAAGGAATCGCAGTGCCTGGTGATCGGATACGGCCGTATCGGAAAAGCATTAACCCATTTGCTGCGTTGCTTTGGCGCGAAAACAATCGTTGCTGCAAGAAGAACAGAAAGCAGAATTGAAGCAGGAAATGATAGTATAGGAATAAATGAAATCGAGTCTGTTTTAAACAGAACAGACCTGATTCTAAATACCGTCCCGAGTATGGTTATTTTGGAAACCGGTCTGGAAAGGGTGAAAAAGACCGCTGTTTTATTAGAACTTGCCAGCAATCCTTATGGCTTCAATATGGACGCTGCCCATCGATTGGGTTTGCAAGCTTCCTTGGAAAGCGGCATTCCTGGCCGCTTGTTTCCACGCTCTGCCGCGAATGCAGTTTATCGATATATAGAAAGGGTGGTTCTTCATGAGTAAAACGCAAATTGGGTTTGCGCTGACCGGTTCCTTCTGCACATTTCAGAAAGCATTTCAGGCAATGAAAGATTTAACAGAAGCTGGCTATCATGTAATCCCGATTCTTTCCTATCATTCTCAAAGAGAAGATACCAGATTCTATTCTAAAGAGGACGTAGTTCGACATGTGATTTACGCTACCGGGAACGAACCGTTGATTTCCCTTTCTCAGGTTGAGCCGATCGGGCCGAAAAAGCTGCTGGACGCTTATATCATTGCGCCTATGACCGGAGCCAGTATGGGAAAAATGGCCCATGGTATTTTCGATACGCCGGCTCTTCTTGGAGCAAAATCTCACTTGCGGAACGGGCGGCCTGTGATCGTGGCACCCTCCACCAATGACGGACTGAGCACTGCTGCAGAAAACATCGGGAAGATTTTAGCCATGAGAAACGTTTATATAGTACCCTTCGCCCAGGATGATCCCATAAACAAACCGCGTTCTGTTGTTGCCGACTTTTCAAAAATACCAGAAACACTGGCAGCGGCTTTGGCCGGAGCGCAGATACAGCCCATTCTGCTGGGCAGCTTGAAAAACGAAGGGAAATAGTATATAATAAGAAATACTTACGGAGGTATCAAGATGAAGCGCTTTCTTAAAGGGATTTCATTGCTGTTTGTTATGCTATGGGCGGAGCTGTGCCCAGCCTTCAGCGGACTGTGCGAAGAAGTTCTGAATGAAAAACAGCCTTTTCTACCCGTCTCAGTATATCACCGACAGGTAAACGGTCCCGGGGAGAGCGGAGAAAAGCCTGCAAGCTACGTTTGTTATCCAGAATTCTTCTCAGATGACCCTGCCTATGATCCGGCTGTAAAAAAGATCAACCAGACCATTCAGGAAAAAGCCCGGATTCCGGAGTACCTTGCTCTGCTTTCCACACTGCAGCCTGGCGGCACTGGATTAAAAATGGATTACAGAAACGCCGTTTTCAGTGCGCAGACGTTGGAAACAGCGCAATTTGCCCAGTTGAGTGATCTCCGTTATTTTTCCATTTTGATCAATGTCCAGGGGAAAATGCTTTCGGGCCGCCCTTCACAGGTTTACTGCCCCATGACCTTTGACCTGCGTACTGGCGAGGAAGTGCCTTTTGATCAACTGTTTTCCGATCCGGATGGAGCGAAGGATTTTATCGAAGAATATGTTTCGGAGCGGGTGGCCCCTGCGTTATCCACGTATCTTGAAAACGATCAGGTTTTCCCCGTTCCTTTTGACAGATTTACGCTGGACCCAGTGTTTGGCCGTATCACAATTTATTATGAAAACAGCCAGCTTTCCTTTTTGTCCGGTTATTCCGGGGCAGTTACAGTCCAGTACAGCGATCTTGCACCCTGGTTTGATTTATCGCCCGACGGCGTCATTCCGCAAACGCATTATTATCAGCTTTTCGTTTCTGGTTCTGAAGTGAATGAACGGGAGCAGATCTGGTCGGTTCTCCGAGACGGCAAGCTGATTGCCGGGGAAAGCATCCGCGTCAACAGCAAATTGAGCGACCAGGCAGATCATCTTGCTCTTCATTTTACCTCTGATTCCGACTATTACCCCGGCGGTGCTTTCCTGGAAGCGGAGGAATCTCTTTTCCGGGGCACGCTGATCTTAACAGATGAAAGCGAGGATTTGGTGATCGGATTCCTAACGGACACTGCAGACCTGTACGGCATGGCTCCCGGTAAAATCAATCTGGAGGAAGCGATTTCGCTGCTGGGCAGGGAGCCGGACGCCCAGCTTTCGCTGGATGAAGCCGCCGCTGAATTGTACCGGGTATGCTCCGGAACAGCCGCAATCTATCAGGTGGATGGTATTCATTCTCCGCTGCAATTTACCCTCTATGCCGATAAAAACGGCACCGTGCAATATATGAAGCTGGCTGTGCCTTGATTTATACAAGGCCTGCCCTGCTGCAAAACGGCGCTGAAAAAGCGATATCGTATAATAATGAAAATATAAGGGAGACAAAATGAGCGCAACCACTGTCAAAAAACAAAACAGTCAAATGCAGCCCGCCCCCGCCACCACCGGCCGGGGCGCGGCTTTGTATATTGCTTTGGGTATATTTATGCTGACCTTGGGCACAGCCTGGCTTCTTCCGTTGCTGGGCGTCCGGGAAAGCTACGTGATCAATCAGCTGTTTCAGCTGCTGCTTGGTTTGTGCGGGCCTCTATGCCCCGGAATGGCTGTAATCTGCTTATGGGGAGGGGCCAAGCTGCTGGTTGCCAGCCGCCACAGAGTATCAGCTCGAAATTATTTCCTGGTGCTGGCGCTTTATTGGCTGGTATTGGCAGCTCATACGCTCATCGCCCGTGTGCCGGAAGGAATGGGCGCCGTGCCATATTTGGATTTTATGCGCAATCAGGCTGCCGACCTTTCCCCTTCCGGACATGCCGACCTGACCACCTGCCTGAATCTGGCTTATGTACAGGGTGCGTCCGGGGCAGGTGGATTGCTTGGCATGCTGATCGCCTATCCCTTGGCGCATCTCTTTACCCGTTACGGGGCGGATTTCCTGGTGTTCGCGCTGATGCTGTGGCTTTTGCTGACCCTGCTGCGGCTGCATCCGGGAGCATGGTTCCGAAAGATGGAAGGATACGAAGAGGAACGCCGCAGGAAACGGGAGCAGCTGCGTCAGGAAAGCCAGGCAGCGCAAGCCGTTCAGCCTGGCATGGAGGATTTTGATTCTGCCGCTGTCCCTCAGCCTGATCCAAATGCGCCTCCCGCTTATTATCGCCCCGCTCCGATATATAACGCTCAACCTATGAATCCACCTCAGCAGGATAATCAAGGCTTTTATCCTGTACAGCCTGATTTGTATGAGGAACGTTTTCCTGAAACGCCGGAGGAAAAGCCAGCCGTTCAAGAACCTGAATGGCGCAAAGAGCAGGAAGAGAAACCTGACACTCCGAACGTTTCCTCCTCTGCGCCCCAGGAAAAACCCGGCATGTTCAATTCGCTGATCAATAAAATCAAGCCCGCTTTGCAGCAGGCTGTATCCGCCGTGCCGGAAAAACCGGCGGAAAAAAAGAAGCAGCCCGCCAAGGCATATCCGACTCCCGCGCCCGTTCAGGAAGACGACCCATCCCTGGACAAGCCTTTGCCTGTGCGCCCAGCCGCTGCCGCTGCGCTGGCGGCACAAGCGCTGGATGAGGATGACGACCTGCCTTGGGACATTCCATCGGGCGCTGTCCCTCATGCGGCTCCGGCCCCGGCTGTTCCTGCTTCCCATCCCCACGCCATGCCGAAACAGCAGGAAAAAGATTACGTGCCCCGCCACGCTGTGCCCGCTCCGGGATCAGCAAGGGAAAAGCAGCCTGAACCCAAGCCTTCGCCGAAACCTGCGCCCGCTCCCGGCACCTGGGCTGCCCAAGTGACCCAGAAGCAGGCGGAGCTTTCCACGCCTGTTCATACTGCAAAGAAAAACGATCCTGTTCCCGTATATACCGATCCAGTGATGCCGTTGACCGGCGAAAAAATATCCATTTCGCCGCAATCCGCTCCTGGAAAGGGAGCCAGGATGGATGGCACCAGCGCTCCTGTCGTCAGGGAAACCAGCGTTGCTCCGGCCATTCCCTATGAAGCGCCGCCCATGCGGCTGTTGAAGGAATCCCGCCATGTGCCTCAGGCGGACGCAGCTCAAGAGGATGACCGACGGGCACGGATCATTGAAGGCACCCTGCGCTCTTTCTCTGTGGAATCCGAGGTCAAGCAGATCATGCATGGGCCCTCCATTACCCGCTTTGCTATTCAGATCGCCCCCGGCGTAAAAGTGAGCCGGGTGGCGAACACCTCCGACAACCTGGCCCTGGAGCTGAAAACAAAACATGTTCGCGTAGAAGCGCCCATTCAGGGCACGAATTATATCGGTATCGAGGTGCCGAATCAGCTGGTGAGCACCGTTTCCCTGCGGGAAGTGCTGGACAGCCCGGAAATGAATGCCAACCGTTCTCCCCTGCTGGTCGCATTGGGCAAAGACATTGCCGGTTCTCCTGTGCTGTGCGATTTGAGCAAGATGCCCCATTTGCTGATTGCAGGTGCTACCGGCAGCGGTAAGTCCGTGTGTATCAACTCTATCGTATGCAGCCTGCTGTACAGGACTTCGCCCGATCAGGTCCGCCTGATCATGATCGACCCCAAACAGGTGGAATTGAGCGTTTACAACACCATTCCTCATCTGCTTGTGCCTGTGATCAGCGATCCCAAAAAAGCTGCCGGAGCCCTGGCCTGGGTGGTTCAGGAAATGCTGGAGCGGTACAGCAAGTTTTCTTCTCAGGGTGTGCGCAATTTGGCAGGCTATAACAAGGCCAATCAGGGCACAGACAAGGTGCTGCCCAATATTGTGGTGATCATTGATGAAATGGCCGACCTGATGGAGGTGTGCCGGAAGGATGTGGAAGAATCCATTCGCCGTCTGGCCGCTTTGGCCCGCGCTGCCGGGATCTATATGGTGCTGGCCACCCAGCGCCCCTCTGTGGACGTTATCACGGGCGTAATCAAGAATAACATTCCCAGCCGTATCGCCTTTGCCGTATCCTCCGGCACGGACAGCCGCACCATTATCGATATCAACGGCGCGGAAAAGCTTATGGGAAAGGGCGATATGCTGTATAAGCCTGCGGGGGCTTCGGCGCTGCGCGTTCAGGGCTGCCTGGTCACAGACGACGAAGTGAATGCTGTGGCGGAATATATTGGTGCCCGTTATCAGACGGATTTTGATCCTAACATCGTGGATCACCTGGAGAATACCGGAAAAGAACGGGATGCGGACGACGCTTCTTCTGGCGGCGATGACGACGCTTCCATGGGCAGCGGCGATGGCAGCTTCAAGGATTTGCTCCAGCAGGCGATCGAGATGGCTGTGGAGGATGGCTCTACATCCACCAGTATGCTCCAGCGCAGACTGCGGGTTGGGTATGCCAGGGCAGGCCGCCTGATTGATGAAATGGAGAAGCGGGGAATCATCAGCCAAAGCGAAGGCTCCAAGCCCCGGAAAACCATTATGACCCGGGAGCAGTACTATGAAATGATGGAGAATGGCGATAATTGAGCTGCCGAAAAAAGAGGGGCGTTCCGATGATAGAACGTCCCTTTTCTTTTAATACTTTATGGCACCAGCGCCAGCTCCAGCAGAAATACGACCGCGCAGGAGCACAGTGAAACAAAAATCAATCCTTTCCCCTTATAGCTGAGAAACAAGGCTGTCACAAATCCGGCCAGGCCCGACCAGGACGTGGAGGTTTCCCGAAGGATGGCTGGAAAAGTCATCACGGATAAAGTCACATAGGGAACATAATACAGAAATGATTTGATAAACGTGCTCTTGATTTTTTTCGTAATCAGCGTCAAGGGCAGCATTCGGATCAGATAGGTGACCAACGCCATTACCAGAATATAGATATAAATATTCCCGCTCATGCCGCATCCTCCTTCACCGGCCGGATCAGCGCCGCCGCGGCAGAAATGCCTACGGTCAGGATGATGACCCGCATGCCTGCGGAAATTTCCCGCAGATAAGGCGCAAAGCTGAACACGGCACTGATGGCCATTGAAAGCACGATGACCCAAGTGAGTACAGGACTTTTTCTGGCGGGCGGCACGATGATGGCACAGAACATGGCGTACAGCGCCACGCTGAGCGCCACCAGCACCCGGGCCGGCAGGATATTCCCGGCAATAGCGCCCAGCAGTGTGCCGATCGTCCATCCAGGGATGGCCACGGCCATTTGACCATAAGTATAAAAAGGCGAAAGCGGCCCCTGGACAGCGGAGGACAGGGCGAAAATCTCATCAGTCGTGCCAAAGGCCATGATGAAGCGATGAAAAAAAGGAGCGCTTGGATCCACCTTTTGGCTTAAGCTGGCGCTCATCAGGCAATAGCGCAGGTTGATGATCAATTGGCTCAGGGCCATTTCCAAATAACTGCCTGCGGAAGCAATCACTGAAAGTGATGCGAACTGACCAGCGCTGGTCAGATTCAAGCCGCTCATCAGTACGGCTTGACCAATGGTCAAATGCTCCAGCAGCGCTTTGATCCCAAATGAAAAAGATACGGCAAGATACCCCAGGCCGATGGGGATGCCATCATGGCAGCCTTTGGTGAACTGTGTCCAGGCGTTGGTTGTGCGCATCAGACTCTTCTGCATCCTTCCTTGAAATGTAAAACCGCAAAATATTATATGCTTGTTTACCTGGAAAGTCAATGAAGGAACGCTGCCATTCATTGTTTTCTATTTGCATTTTGCTTTAATAAATTACGAAGTTACCACATTATGGTATTGGCTCTCTTTTGCAAAGATGTTTCTGCTGCGCACGATCAAGGACATCCCCTTGGATAAGCTGGCAATTTCAACCGCCTCATCCCCCAAAAAGAAAGAAGGAATGATGCGGATCAACCGCTTTCATTCGCTTCGGTTATGTTTATTTTCTTTTAAGGATTGTCAGGATCCTCTTTTTCTCCGGAACAAAGGGCTGCCGCGGCTGGATTTCCAAAGCGTGCCACCCGACGGCATTGTAAACGATCGTATCTTTATATTGAATCTGCTGTGGCAGGTTATGGCCATAGCTTTGATGCACATGCCCGTGAATCAAGTATTGGGGACGGTATTTTTCCATCAATGGAAGAAAGCATTCAAAACCCCGATGGGCGTTGTCTTCCGCGTCTCCATAACCCCGGGGCGGGGCGTGGGTAATCACGATATCCACGCCCCCTGCTTTCCGCAGCTTGCGATCCAGCTTTTTCACCCGCTTTTCCATTTCCTGTTCCGAATACTGGAAAGGGCCGGGATTATAGCGGATACAGCCGCCCAGCCCCAGGATACGCAGGCCGCCAACGTTGATCAGTTGGTCTTCGATGCAATCGCATCCCTCGGGGGGAAAATTCTCATAGCCCCTGTCGTGGTTGCCGTGGATATAATACAGCGGTTTGCCGCCCATGGTGACCAGAAATTCCAAATACTCCTGCTTTAAATCCCCGCAGGATAAAATGAAATCATACCCGGCCAGCTTGCCCGGCTGATAATAATCCCAAAGAAATTTGCTTTCTTCATCGGCAACCAGCAGAATTCTCATAGCGCAGTTTCATCCTCCGTTTTGGGCGGGATGGTATCTCGGTAAATTCCCAGCAGACGAACCAAATTTTGCGAACGCGGCAATATCTCATCGAACGAGGGAATCGTGCCTTCGATATTATCGTTGAGCCAGTTGATGCGCATCAACTCTTCCGGCGTAAATTCATGAGCGCCATCGCTGATCAGATTACCGTTTTGATCCACGATTCGGCCCTGGAAAGGATGGATTTCCTCCTTCACAATGCCGCTCTTTAAAATATTGCCCAGCAATTTGACTCCAGCAGGCAGCTCGTTGTCCATTTCCAAATTGACGACTCCGGTGTTGATGCCCCACCAATCGTTGACTGCATGCTTTTCGTCCCGCAGGGAATCCACACCGCCGTTGAGCAGGGAACGGACGGTCTTTTCATAATAGCTGCCCCAGTTCCACCGTGGAGAAGCCAGGGGCTGCAGCTGGTGCTCCGGGGTGACCATATAGGTGCCCAAATCCCAGGCGAGGTAGGTGTTGGCGCTGTCCTCATCCCGATTGGATATCACCGAAACGCCCGCGTCCTTGAGTTCCAGGATTGGGTTGCCCGGAAGGCAGCTCCATTTAAGGATCACCTTGGCCCGAGGATTCGTCAGCCGCACGCCCAGGGCAAAAGCGTTGATGCTGGCTGTAACGCCCATAATGGGATAATTGGCAACATAACCGATGCGATCGTCCCGGGCCATTGCCCCGGCAATCGCGCCGGTAATGAACTTGCCTTCGTAAATACGGCTGTAATAGCTGCGCACTCCGGCATAGGGCATAGAAAGAGAGCAATTGAAAATGGCTGCGTTTTTATGTTTGGCAGCCAGCCTGCGGCAAGGGCCGATCAGGTTGGGCGATGTGGCGAAAATAACATTGGCGCCATTTTTGATGGCGTCTTCCATCACTTCATCCGCGTTATCTTCATTGCAAAGGACGGAACTGATTTTGACTGTTGCCCCCAGTTTTTCTTCGAGATACTTTTGGCCCTGAAGATGGGCGGCGGCCCAGGCGCTCTTTTCTGGATCGAAATCATAGATAAAGGCAACCTGCAGCCGGGGCCCGCCTAAAATACGGCTAAGCAGCCCTTTTTCTTTTTCTTCGGGCTCCGTGCTGATGGAAATAGGATCTCCCTGGGCAGCCAAGCGGATATCCGCCCAAACGGAGGAAAGGCTCTCCTTGATTTCATCCTCTGTCATTTTCTTCAGCTCAGAAAATGCGTGAACTTCCAAATAGATCAGCAAGGCGTCACCGGCAGTCAGGTTCAGCTTTTCCGTATTCAGCTCCTGAAAAGCGATAGAGAACCGCCGAAAATCGCTGCTGAAGCTGCGGCGCTCGTCTTCACTCCATTCCTGATCAACGGCAAGCCCCAAAGCAGCCTGGAGCTTGGCATATCCGCCTTTTTGCGAAAAAGTGACCAGATAGGTTTTGCTGACCTTATAAAAATCAAGGAATTCATAATAAAGCTGAACCTTAGGATCGTCGCTCAGCGGGGGCACAAGCCGGGTCACAATCCCCGGAATGCTGGGAGCAGCGTAGCTTTTGAGCACGCTGACCCGCTTATTGCCCTCCTGCACATAGAAAAATCCCATATATTCCAGGCAGGAGATCGGGTCGGTAATGCCCGTGCTTCCCAAATGGGCTTCGCACAGGCTGATCCATTTTGAACCAAATTCCGTATTTTCGTCCAGTAAGGGCATAAAATTTCCGGCAAAAGCGCTCTTCCGGCCATCTGTCCAGGTGCCAACGATACGGTCCATCGGAATATCCACCAGTCCGATTTTTACGCTGTTGGTCCCGGTATTTTCATCCAGGATTTCATTCAGCACAGATGGATACGGATTTTCTCCTTTGGCAACGCAGGCGTTATAGTATTTTCTGCCCTGCTTCAGCGCGGACTCAAACTGTTTCAGCGCTTCAGTTCTGCTCATTTTTCCTCCATAGCGGCGGGCGGAATTTCTTTTTTGAGGCCCACCGCGGGCTCATTATATGCGATGCAGGCTGGAAAAGCAATGCCTTATTCGCGCGCATTTCCACCTGATAATACAACCAGAAATTTCCGGCTGCGCCTTGATAGAAGATCGATAACAGTTAACCCGTTAAGGATGTTTTCCCCTCACGCATCCAGCGCTTCAAAATCTTTCTTGCCTTTGATCATGATCACCAATCCGACCAGGAACAAGGCGATCAGCGCCAGGACGCCGAAAGAGCTGCGCCCCGTCCATGCGCCGATGGTAGCGTACAGGAAGGGCCCAAGCACGGAAGCAAACTTGCCGAAAATGTCAAAAAATCCAAAGAATTCATTGCTGCGCTCTTTGGGAATCAGCTTGCCAAAATAGCTACGGGAAACAGCCTGGATGCCGCCCTGGACAGTGCCCACCATAAAGGCCATGGCCCAGAAGAGAATCGTGGAGAAGGAAATTGCGTTTTGGACTCTCATAACAGCTTCCGTGTTCTTGCCAAGAAATTGAGCAAAGGTCTGCATCACACGATCCACTTCGGGATGATTCTTCGTTTCTTCCGTCAGTTTGGCAGCTTCCGCATTCAGTTTATCCTGCGCGTTTTTGTCGGTGAAATATTTGGCGCCGGCGTCCCGCAGGGCAATGGCATTCTCGTCCTTCAGGTCGATCAGCGGCTGGATATAGTCAGCTTGCAGGGCTGTTTCATAGGCAGCCTGATGAGGCTCCAGGGAATACCCCATATAGAAGCCAACGCAGCAAATAAGCGTATAGATAATGATCGCGCCAATCAGTGCCTTGCGGGCCGTGATTTTTTGGGCGATATTGGCAAACCAAATGGAGCAGGGCATGGCTACGATCTGGGTCACCAGTAGGGCCAGGATCATGCCCACGGTGCCCAGGCCCAGCACGGTGCCGTAAGCGGTGGAGATACTGATGATGGTGCCTACACCGTCGATATAGAAGAAATAAGCCACCACAAACAGGAACAGGCCCTTTCGATGGAAAATATCTTTGGCAGTATGCACAATATTTCGGAAAATATGGCTGACGGAAGTTTCGGGGGTTCGCTCTATATAATGGGTCTGCTCTACATTTTTCAGGAACGGAATGGAGAAAACCAGCCACCACACGCTGGTAATGATAATGGAAAACTTCTGGGCGATGGGACGGCCGTAGCCAAGAACAAGCAGCATAGCGATAGAGATGACAAACGGAATGGTGCTGCCGCCAATGTAGCCCATGGCGTATCCCCAGGAAGATACCTTATCCATCCGCTCGTCTGTGGTCACGTCGGTCAGGAAGGAATCGTAGAACAGGCATGAGGCGGAAAAACCGATGCGGCTCAAGATATAGCCCACCAGCATCAGCCGCCAGTTATTCATAACCAAAGCAATGACAAAGGTAAATACCACGCCGATCAGCATGGAGGCTGTAAACAGCTTTTTCTTCATGCCCTTATAGTCCGCCACCGCCCCCAGCAGCGGCGCCAGAATCGCTACCAGGAAGGTTGCGATCGAGGTGCCGTAGCCCCACCAGATGTCCCCCGCATCCCCGGCAATGGACACAAAGATGGTCGGAAAAATGGCCGCCATGATATTGGTGGCGTAAATGGAGTTGGCCCAGTCATACATGATCCAGCTCCATTCTTTCTTAGTAAATTTCTTTTCCTTCGCCGCCTGCATGCTTGTCTCCCCCTTGCAACACTTGAATGAACGAATAATTACTGGTTTTATTATACTGGAAATATCCTGATCTTTCAAGTAAAATGTGGCCATATTTTTTCGGATTATGACAAAAAATAATTCATTGCAAAAGAAAACCGCAAACCTTGCGTTTGCATGGCTTGCGGAAAAGAGGGATTCGTAGGGCTCGAACCTATAACTTTTACGATGTCAAACGATATTTATATTGGTTCCTTTGCTTTTTGCATGATGTAAACGAGATCAGCCATCACATACCTCATGTATCATTGATTTGTTCCCAATCAATCCCTTTTGAAACGGATGCTAATACGGTCAAATTTCCTTTTTTGTTTTCTTGCAGTATTTGATCAATATACGTCGTGTCGTTTTGCGCTGCCGCTTGCCGGATGCTTTCATAAAATGCTGCTTCCTGTTTGATATCGCAGGGTTTTATGTCTAATTCCTGCAGGCCGTCAAAAAATGCCTGAATACACGTATTCGCTTCTTCCCACCGTCTCAGCTTCAGCTGCGACCAAAGAGCATTTTGGGCCCCAATGTCCTTTCGATAGTATTCTGCAAAAGAGTCCATGCGCCACTGCGCGTGCTTCTCAGGAGTCGTCATTTGATCGAGCCAAGGAAGCGTTTCTTCAAAAAACAATTCTTTTTCCAGCTCCATTGCGTATGAAAAATCATCCCGAAACAGACTCAGAAAAGAATTGTACCAGCCTTTTCGCATTCCTGGAAACTGAAAATTCATGAGACGCTGCTGATAAATGCCATATCCGTAACCAAACGGCGGAAATCTTTCGGCAAACCGTTCATACAAAGAAAAGACATTGATCCCAATAGATCCGCCCACGCCATCGTATCGGCTGAAAACGCCATTGTTATCCAACGCCGTTTGTACCTGCCTTATAGAACCATCGACAACCTGAAGAAGCTCACGGCCCACCAGCCGATAGTACCGGCACAGATTCATCAATGACTGAGCGCTTGGCTTCTTTTCCTCCGGCATTTCGGAAGCAACGCAAAAGAAGCCGTGTTCTGTCAGTTCCTGATGAAAAGCTTTATGAAAACATTGCACCTGCCGTTTGGGCGAAATATTCTTGGGTACCCGATCCGACCATGTATCAGGTATTTTTACCATCTTGCATAACCCCCAACTTAATAAATATTTGAGTCTTCTAAGCATGCAAACATTGCAAACAATGTTCCTCCGCCAGCTACCGCAAAACAGACAGGAACTAATATTTTACCCCCCATGATTAGACATTGCCGATTCATCCTGTTTTTTCTCTCCTCAATTGGTACAGTTTGGCTATTTGATTATCTCTTGATATACTGAGTCATGGCCAGTAGGATTGCCAATCACGTCGCTGATCACGGGTGTAGGTTGTCGCCGCATTGCTACCCAGCTTCTG